>CWGY01000047.1_pt1 | contig 24280 bp, 15 predicted proteins | sample 678861 | NCBI WGS metagenome assembly CWGY01 (sample SAMEA3735962, study PRJEB9488) | human gut metagenome | biome: ENVO:mammalia-associated habitat; material: ENVO:feces | place: Malawi | collected 2009-02-27
CGTTGCGCGCCCGCCTGCGTTGCGCGCCCGATTGCGTTGCGCGCCCGATTGCGATGTTCGGCCGCCCGTGGGGCGCCCGCTTGCGAGGCGCCTAGCGCCCACGAGCCCTCGCCCGTGCATCCTCAGTCGCGAGCTCTCGGCCCGCGCGTTCTCCGGCGATGCATCTGCTGGTAGCACATTCTCTGGAAGGCCCCCTTGGCCATGTGTCCTTCCAAGCTGTCCACGAATCCGGTCGAATGCGCGGTTGGGGTTGCCGGTTCTGTCGGTTTGTCCGCAAATGTGGCCGGTTGCGAAGGCGGGGCGCGCTGTGACCCCGGTCTGTCCAGAAAGTCGGCCGATTGCCCTGCCGATGACGAAGGACAGCTCGGCCGGGAAACCCCAATCTGAGCCCCGCCGTTATTCGCGCCCAATCTACCTGCGGATTTATGGCCTTTGCATTTTTGGCTGAGGTGCGAAGGGTATGGCGGCGCATATTTGGCCGCCCGCGGAGCGGTTCCGACGTGCCGCAATCACGCGATCGCCCGAGTTTGTGAGCCATGGCGGCCTCTTGCGTGCCTTGAGTACGCAACGGCCGGCATTCGTGGACAGATGCGGCCGGCATTCGTGGACAGATGCGGCGACACGGGCAAGACGGGGGGCGCGAGCCTTTTGCTTGAGTGGCTCAGGCCGCGTCAACTACTTATTCCAGACAGAAGCCGCCTTGGGTTGCCGGCATTCGTGGACAGATGCGGCGACACGGGCAAGACGGGGGCGCGCCTGCAGTCGAGATGCTGGCTCTCGTGAAAAAGGGCTTGGAATGCAGAGGTCGATGGCGCGTCGCAGCCCGAAGAAGGGGACAATACGACCCCAGGCAAGACAAATAGCTTACATAAATGCTGTAAATCCCGGGGTTTGAAGCAAGGCTTCGCCGGCGCCCGTACAGTCCAGACCCTTTTGCACAGAAAAGAATTAAGGGACAACAGGGCTCGTGCTTGCCCGCCTGATTACGCCGCCAGGCACCTCGTATTTCAGGCGGCTGCCACCGCTGCCGGTCATCTCGTGCTTTGTGCTGCCGTCCGCGGCGTTTCCGGGTGCCTCGAACCTCGCGTTGCTCCCGGCGGCGCTGCTAAATGCCCCACGATCCGAGCTGCTCTTGGGGGCGTATCCGGATTCCGCGGGGATTGCATACCCTGCCTGGTTTTGGGGTGCGCACTCTTTCTTGCCCCGGGGCCTGCATGCTGCCTGGTCCTCGGTGCTGCTGGATGAGGGGCTGCCCTTGGCGAGTAGAAGCTCGATAACCCTGCGCGCGATTTCCGCCGTGTCCTGTACGGCCGTGGTGACGCCGCCGTAAAGCACGTGGTTCCAGGCGTAGTCGTCAAAGGTGGCAACGGCGGCGTCCTCGGGCACGGAAAGCCCAAGCGCGTCAAGCGCCTCCACGAGACGCAGAAACACGAGGCCGTTCACGGCGATGAGGCCAGGCTTGCAGGCGCCTCGCTCGCGGAGGTTGCCAGCAAAACCGTGTCTCTCGTGCGCAGTGTCGGCGGCATGGGTGTCGCTGGCGAAATCCTGCATGGCGCCCGCGGCATGGACGTCGCCGGAGACCCCGAGCTCGCCGCGCAGGGCATTCGCCGCCTGCGCGGCGTCCGCGTGCAGCGTCACAACCGCCCCGGGAATGCCGCGCGCCTCAAGCTCCGAGCGAAAGGCGTCCGCTCGGGCGCGGCGCACGCTGCTAGACTCGTCGGCTTCCGTGAACATGAGGAGCCGGGTGCACCCAGCTTCTTCAAGCTCGTCGATGAGCGCGGCTGTGAGCTGGGCGTTATTGGACGTAACAAGAGGAAGCCCCGAGGGGGAGGTGTCTCGGTCGAGCAGCACCACGGGTACGCGCCTGGCAGCCCGGGCGAGGGGGGCCGGGTCCTCGTCGCAGGTGTTGACCACGAGGCCGTCCACACCGGCATCCACGAGGCGCTCGATGGCGGCCGCCTCGCGCGCGGGGTTGTTGCCGCTGGCCGCGGTCATGAGCGAGTAGCCCTGACGCGCCGCCTGGGCGTCCAGCTCCTCGAGCATGGCGCCGGAGTAGGGGTTGCGGATGTCTGCGATGACCACGCCCAGCATGCGCGAGCGGTCTGTGCGGAGGCTGCGGGCGGCATTGCTCGGGCGGTAGCCCGTGCGCTCGATGACGCCGGCGATGCGTTCGCGCGTCTCTGCGCCCATGGCCTCGTAGCGCCCGTTGAGATAGCGCGAGACCGTGGCCGGGCTCACGTTTGCCTCACGTGCGATGTCGCGTATGCGCATGCGTGCCATGGGCCCTCCACAATTGGCCGTCTGACGAAAACAGATTGACTTGGCCTGCCGTTCATGCAGTATACTTCAAGCCGGCTACGAAATCGATTTCGTAGAGCTTGTAAGCTTATTGCAAACGCAGGTTCAAGGAGGTCAAAGGCGTGCGGGAACCCGTGCGCCCACGGGCTCCGCGGAGCCACGACGGGTCACGCGCCGCGCGGGCCCCACGACGGGCCACGCGACGCGCGGGCCCCACAGAAAGGAACGCGTATGGACGCCAGCACGAAGGTCCTCACCTTTGGCGAGATCATGATGCGCCTCTCGCCGCCGGACCACCTCCGCCTCGAGCAGGCCACGAGCTTCGACGCGCGTTACGGCGGCGCCGAAGCCAACACGGCCCTCTCGCTCGCGTACCAGGGCGATAACGCCGCGTACGTCTCCATCGTCCCGGCTAACCGCATCGGCGACTGCGCCCTGCGCTCGCTTGCCATGTATGGCGTCGACACCTCCCGCGTCGTGCGCTCCGGCGACCGCCTTGGCACCTACTACTTCGAGATCGGCGCCTCGCAGCGCGGCAATGGCTGCGTCTATGACCGCAAGTACTCCGCCATCAACCTCGCCCGTCACTCCGATCTCGAGTGGGGTCGCATCCTCGAGGGCGTGGGCATCTTCTACTTCTCCGGCGTGACCCCCGCCATCTCCGACGAGATGGCCCTTGCCTGCAAGGAGGCCCTCGCGGCCGCCCGCGAGCGCGGCATCACCACCGTGTGCGACGTCAACTACCGCGGCAAGATGTGGAGCCCCGAGAAGTCGCAGCAGGTCATGACCGGGCTGCTGCCGCTTGTGGACATCGTGATCGCCAATGACGAGGACGCGCCCGCCGGTCTCGGCGTCACCTGCGTCTCCGGCTCGCTCTCCAACGGCATCGAGGAGCGCGAGGACTACGTGGAGATGGCGCGCCAAATCTGCGCTGGCTACGGCTGCAAGAAGGTTGCCTCCGTGGTCCGTGACATCCAGAGCGTCGAGCGCTCGCAGTGGATGGGCATGCTCTATGACGCCGAGAGCGGCGAGCACTGGTTCAGCCCCGCGCACGACGTGCACGTGCTCGAGGGAGTTGCCGCCGGTGATGCGTTCAACGCCGGCCTGCTCCACGGCCTGCTCCACGGCTACGAGCCGCAGCATGTCATCGACTACGCCATCGCGGCGAGCATCCTCAAGCTCACCATTCGCGGTGACTCCAACCTCGTGACCGAGGCCGAGATCGAGGGCGTCGCCAAGTCTGGCGGCGGCACTCGCGTGGCCCGCTAGCACCGATTCTTCCGCTGCGGCAGGGTGGCCCGCCGCAGCTTGGCCGTCGCGCACACCGCACGCGCGACGCGCCGGCCGCTCCCGCACAGGCGCGGCTGAGCTTCCGCGCCCGGCGCGGGTGCGGCCGCGCTCGTCCGTGTATGCGAGCGCGGCCGCTCACATCAGAACACGCCGCTCGGCACCTGCCGCGGCGGTCTGGCTTTCCAACGAAGGGGAACGCAATGTTCGAGGGTTTCTACAAGAAGCTTGAGGGTCTCGGCATCGTGCCGGTCGTCGTGCTGGAGAAGGTCGAGGACGCCGTGCCGATGGCCGGTGCCCTGCACTCTGCCGGCATGGACTCCGCCGAGGTCACCTTCCGCACCCCGGTTGCCGCCGAGTGCATCAAGGCCATGCACGAGGCTCATCCCGAGATGGCCGTGGGCGCCGGCACCGTCCTCACCGTCGAGCAGGTTGACGAGGCCGTTGCCGCCGGCGCGAGCTTTATCGTGAGCCCGGGCTTCGACGAGGATGTCGTGCGTCACTGCATCGAGCTCAACGTGCCCGTCCTTCCTGGCACCGTGACGCCGTCTGAGGTCACCGCCGCCCGCAAGCTCGGCCTTAAGGTCACCAAGTTCTTCCCGGCCGCGCAGTACGGCGGCCTCAACACGATCAAGGCCCTCTGCGCCCCGTTCGTTGGCCACCGCTTCATGCCCACCGGCGGCGTGAACACCGAGAACGTCGAGGAGTACCTCTCCAGCCCGTCGATTATTGCCTGCGGCGGCACCTGGATGGTCAAGCCCGCCATGTTCGCCGACGGTGACTTCACCAAGGTTCAGGAGAGCGCGGCTGCCGCCATGGAGGCCGTGCGCAAGGTTCGCGCCTAGCGGCATTGTCGGTGCGGGCGTCCACAAGATTCGGCGGGGGCGCCCGGCATACGCATGGTCCTTTCGAGGGAGGGCGCGTTCTCGCGCCCTCGCGGCAGGCCAGGCAAGCCCAGGGCCCGTCGGCATTAGCCGGCGGGCCCTCTATGTGGAGGGATTGGGTCGGGCGGCTTCGTAGTCGTTATATACGAGAAAAAACTGCGCCTCCTCATGGAGAACTGCCCGTGCCGAAGCGCCGTACGCCGATTTGCCGTAGCATGTCCCGGTACCCCAATGACATCGACGAACGGCCCGTCTCGCGGGTTCCTGGCGCACGCGCGCCAGGCGTCAGGGCAAAGGAGCGACGTGCTGCAATTTGGCAAATACGTGCGGGCGGCGAGCGTCCAGGAGGCATATGACCTCCTCAAGAGGGGACGCTCCACCCGTGTCATCGGCGGAGGCGTGTGGCTGCGCCTGCAAGACCGCCGCATCGCCACGGTTATCGACATCAGTGACTGCGGGCTCGATCACATCGAGCGCATCGACTTCGAGTCGGGCGATCCGGTGGGCGTCGAGGCTGCCGGCGCTGCGGCTGCCGGAGCCGCGCCTGGCAAATTGCCTGGAAACGCCTGGAGCATCGGTGCCATGGTGAGCCTCCACGCACTCGAGACGCACACGGCGTTCAATGCCTCTACCTGCGGTGTATTCGAAGCTGCGGCGCGCGACATCGTGGGCGTGCAGATGCGCAACCTCGCCACCGTGGGCGGCAGCCTCTACGGCCGCTTCGGCTTCTCCGACGTCCTCACGGCCCTGCTCCCGCTCGACTGCGAGGTGGAGCTCGCCGGCGCCGGCCGCATGCCCATCGCCGAGTTTGCCGAGGCGGGCTACATGCACGACATCCTCGTGCGCCTCATCGTGCGCGACCGCGACTATCGCGCAAGCTTCCAGTGCCTGCGCCGCAGTGCCACGGACTTCCCGGTGCTCAATGTCTGCGCGGCGCGTTGGGACGGTTCCTGGCGCGTGGCCGTGGGTGCGCGCCCCACGCGGGCGCGGCTCGTGGCGCTCGACGCCTTGGCGCTGCCGGCCGAGTTCACCGAAGCGGAGCTTGGCGCCGCATGCGAGCGCCTCGCGCAGCTGCCGATGGGCACGAACATGCGCGGCAGCGAGCGCTATCGCCGCCACCTCGCCCGTGAGCTGGGGCGCCGCGCCCTGCTTGAGGCGGCAGGTGCACACACGGAGGGGGATGCGCCGAGGGCCGAGGCGGCCAGCTTGCGCACCACGGCTGCCGCACACGCGGAGGGAGATGACGCCCGATGCTCGTAAAGCTCACGGTCAACGGCGCGAAGGTCGAGGCGGACGTTGCCCCTGACCTGCGTCTCTTTGACTTCCTGCGTGCCCGCGGCCTCAAGAGCGTGAAGTGCGGTTGCGAGACCACCAACTGCGGCCTGTGCACAGTGTGGATGGACGGCGTGCCCGTGCTCTCCTGCGCCGTGCCGATGGGCCGCGCCCACGGCCACAGCTTCACCACGCTCGAGGCTCTGCGCGACGAGTCCGCCGCCTTTGCCCGCTGCATGGCCGAGGAGGGCGCCGAGCAGTGCGGCTTCTGCTCCCCGGGCCTCGTCATGAACGTGCTGGCGCTGCGCCGCGACCACCCAGACGCGGACGACGAGCTCATTCGCCGCTATCTCTCTGGCAACCTCTGCCGCTGCTCCGGCTACGCGAGCCAGATGCGTGCCATCCGCCGCTACCTTGCCGAGGAGGCCACCCGATGAGCAACCAGCAGACCATGGCCTCCGAGCTTGGGACCTCCGCGATTCTCGACGTGCCCACCCAGCGCTTTGTTGCCCCAGACCCCCGCGCGGGCGAGCTCAAGACCCTCTCGCACGCCCACGTGAAGAAGGATGCGCAGGCAGTCCTTGAGGGGCGCCCCGTCTATACCGCAGACCTCGCTCCCACAGACGCGCTCGTCGTGCGCCTGATGCGCTCGCCCCACGCCCATGCCCGCATCCGTTCCATCGACGCGAGCCGCGCCCGCAAGGCGCCCGGCATCGTGGCCGTCTTCACCTACGAGGACGTGCCCCAGCAGCGCTTCACGCTTGCCGGCCAGAGCTTCCGTGAGCTCAGCCCCTACGACACGCTGCTGCTCGACCGCACGCTTCGCTACGAGGGCGACGAGGTGGCCATCGTGGTGGGCGAGAGCGCCCGTGCCTGCGACGCCGCCATGCGCCGCATCAAGGTGGACTACGAGGTCTTGCCCGCGGTGCTTGACGTGGCTGAGGCGCTCGACAATCCCGTCGTGATCCACGACGAGGACGATATCCGCGCCTACATCCCCATTGGCGAGGACTTCAAACGCAACCTCGTGGCTCACGAAGTCTCCGAGGTGGGCGACCTCGATGCCGCGTTTGCCCAGGCAGACGTCATCATCGATCGCACCTACACCAGCCAGGCCGCGCAGCAGGCCATGATGGAGCCCTTCACGAGCTACGCCTACCCTGACGAGTGGGGGAGGCTCTGCGTGGTGGCGTCCACGCAGGTGCCCTTCCACGTGCGCCGCCAGGTGGCCAATGCCCTCGGTATCCCCAAGAGCCAGGTTCGCGTGGTGAAACCCCGCATCGGCGGCGGCTTTGGTGCCAAGCAGAGTGGCTGCAACGAGCCCTTCGCCGCCTTTGCGGCCTGGAAGCTCGGGCGTCCCTGCATCTGCACCTACACGCGCGAGGAGACCTTCGCCTGTGGCAACTCACGCCACCAGATGCGCATGCACGTGCGCCTGGGTGCCCGGCGCGACGGCCAGATTGTGGCCATCGACCTCCACACGCTCAGCAACGCCGGTGCCTACGGCTACCACGCGCCCACCACGGTGGGCCTCTCCGGCCACAAGACGCTGCCGCTCTACAACCACGCGCTCGCGAGCCGCTTTGCCTACGACGTGGTCTACACCAACACCGAGCCGGCGGGTGCCTTCCGCGGCTATGGCGCCACCCAGGGATGCTTTGCCGTGGAGAGCGCCGTCAACGAGCTGGCCGACGAGCTGGGCGTGGACCCTTGTGAGCTCAGGTTCAAGAACATGGTGCGCGAGGGCGAGGTCATGGCCCAGTACTACGGCGAGACCGCCCGCAGCTGCAAGCTCGACGAGTGCCTGCGCCGCTCGATGGAGATGATCGGCTGGGCGGACAAGCCGCTGCGCCAAGACCTCGGCGACCGTGTGCGTGGCCTGGGCGTGGCCATCACCATGCAGGGCTCCGGCATCTCCAACGTGGACGTGGGGTCGGTCGACCTCAAGCTCGAGGAGGATGGCTTCTACGTCCTTAACATCGGCTGTACCGACATGGGCCAGGGCTGTGACACGGTTCTCGCCCAGTTTGCCGCCGAGGTGCTCGAGTGCTCGCCCGACCGCATCGTGGTACGCGGCGTTGACACGGACACTTCGCCGTTCGACACGGGCGCCTACGCCTCGAGCGGCACCTACGTCACGGGCGAGGCCACTGTGCGGGCCGCCCGCGAGCTGCGCGAGAAGATCTGTGCCCAGGCTGCCACGTGGTGGAAGGTGGGTCCGGCGGAGGTCGAGTTCGACGGCGAGACCATCTCCGTCACCCGTGCGGACGGGGAGCATCTCGAGATGAGCCTGGGCGAGCTTGCCAACCGCACCATCGGCGTGGGCATCCAGCCCGGCTGTCTCATGGCGCACGCCTCCAACGCCCAGCCCGTCTCGCCCCCGCCCTACATGGCGGGCGTCGCCGAGGTGGACGTGGACAAGGCCACGGGCAAGGTCACCGTCGTGGACTACGCCGCCTGCGTGGACTGCGGCACCGTCGCCAACGCGAACCTTGCGCGCGTGCAGGCGGAGGGAGGCCTGGTGCAGGGCATGGGCATGGCCCTCTACGAGGACGTGCAGTACAGTCCCGCCGGGCACATGCGCAGCCGAAGCTTCATGCAGTACAAGGTGCCGAGCCGCCTCGACGTACCCGAGCCCCGCGTGGAGTTTGTCCCCAGCTACGAGCCCACGGGCCCCTTTGGCGCGAAGTCCATCGGCGAGGTGGTCATCAACACGCCGTCGCCCGCCATCGCGAGCGCCGTGGCCCATGCCACCGGCAACTACGTGCGCACGCTTCCCATCACGCCGGAGAAGGCCCTGTTCGGCGAAGACTAGAGCTCATGTGCCGGGGACTGGCGCCTTGCCACGTGCCCTTTGCGTGAGAGCCTACGTAGGGAGATAAAAGTGGATAAGCTGACGGGCCGCGAAGGGGTGGTGGGGTTCAACAGGGCGCTGGACGCGTGCCTTATCATGTCCATCGTGTGGGCTGGCTGGCCGAGATCTTTGGTTGGCGCATGATCTTTGCCGCGCGGCCGCCATGGTTCGCTCGCTTCGTCGCAAGGGATAGCACGGGTCGCGCCATCAGGCTTGAGCGTAAAGGGGAGGGCCCCGAGCGTATCGATTCGCTCGGGGCCCTCCCCGTTTCCTTGGTGCTTGAGGCGCATGCCTCCGTTTTGCGAGCTACCTACGGCCAGATTGCGGCCGGATGCTAGGCCTCGTAGTCCATGTCCTTGGACTCCTTGATGAGCAGCAGGGCAACGAGAGCCAGCACGCTCATGCCGCCGAGGTACCAGCCGAGGGCCATGATGCCGTACTCGGTGACCAGGTACGTGGCGATCGTCGGGGCAAAGGCGCCGCCGAGGATCGAGGCGAGGTTATAGGCCAGGCCGGCGCCGGAGTAGCGCACGTTTGCCGGGAAGAGCTCGGGCAGGTAGGCGCCGCAGGGGCCAAAGAGGCCACCCATGAGCACGAAGCCGAGGCAGAGGAACACCATGACGCCGAGGACGGTCGTGGTCTGGGCGGTGCCGAGCAGGGCCGGGGAGAAGAAGCTGAAGACGGCGGTCAGGACCGTGGTGAACAGCAGCACGCTCTTACGGCCGCGCTTGTCGGCCTGCAGGCAGCCAACGACGATGAACGCCGCAAAGAAGAAGATCGAGACCATCTGCATGCCAAGGAACTGGACATGGGAGTAGCCGAGCGTCTTCTCGCCGTAGGACAGCGACCAAGTGCCGAGGATGTAGAACAGCGTGTAGGTGACGCCCATGGCGCAGGTGCCCAGCACGACCTGCTTCCAGTGCTTGCAGAGCTCCTTGAGCGGGGCCTTCACCACGCGGTCCTCCTTGAGGGCCTTCTGGAAGACCGGGGTCTCGCTCATGCGCTCACGAACGACGAGGCCAACCACCACGAGGATTGCGGAGAGCAAAAACGGCACGCGCCAGCCCCAGGCAAGCATGGTGTCATTGGAGAGGTTGCTCTCGAGCAGCAGGTTCACGCCATAGGCGCAGAAAAAGCCGATGGGCGCGCCCAGGTTGGGGAAGGAGCCGTAGAGGGCACGCTTGTTGGCCGGAGCGTTCTCGGTGGCCACGAGCGCGGCGCCGCTCCACTCGCCGGCGAGGCCGAGGCCCTGGCAGGCACGGCAAAGGCAGAGCAGCACGACGGCCGCGGCGCCGAGCGTGTCATAGCCGGGCAGCACGCCTACCACAAAGGTGGAGATGCCCATCATCATGAGGGCGACGACCAGCGTCTTCTTGCGGCCCATCTTGTCGCCGAAGTGACCAAACAGAAGCGAGCCGAAGGGACGCGCCAGGAACGAGACGGCGAACGTGGTGAAGGACAGCAGCGTGGCCAGGAACGGGTCGGTGATGTTGGCGAAGAACACCTTGGGGAAGAAGAAGGCCGCCGCAATGGAATAGCAGTAGTTGTCATAGAACTCGATGGCGGTGCCAACCATGGAGGCGGCGATGATCTCGCCGATCGAGTCGCGCTTTTGGGTTTCTGCCTGTGTGGCCAGGGTTGCTGAGTTGCCTGACATGGCACTCCTCTCGTTGTGGATTCGCACTCATGTGCAGATTCCTGAGAGGCAACCATCCAAGCGACCGAAGGTGTTATGGGGATGCGTGAAAGCAAAAAGGCCCTCGACCGCCTGGATGGCAGCCTCGGGTCTCTGCGATGGCTGCCCGTGGGTTAGCACGGACAGCAGATATGGCCATCCGTGCTAGCTAATAACGCGAATAATCTCGATGAGCGCGACGATGGCCTTAGTCATGATGCAAATCCTCTTGGTCGTTGCGAACGGGGGTTCCGTTCGCTCACGAGCGCCCCCTGCGCTCGTTGGCGAATACTATCGAACTGGTGGGAATTGAAGTCAAGGGCAAAACAGGCTGTGTTTGTAAGCAATGTGTTAACAGAATTTGTCGGTAAACGAGCAGTATGTATCGGCGAGCGGCTTATTCTGTCCAATCATTAGGGATAGCTGTGTGTGAATTGTTGTCCGCAACGGGCCGTATGCTGAAATGGATGATGGGAGGTTGGGGCGTATGAGGCGTGGAACGAAGACGGGCCTTGCGACTGCGGCCCTATTGCTTGCTGCTGCCGCGGGGTTGCTCGACGGGGAGCTTGGACTGCGCGGTCCGGCGTTCGCGGGTGGGCGGGGTGTCGGTGGAGCGACCGTGTCGGTGGCGACGTCGGATGCCGCTGCGTCACAAAGTTATGAGCCCACGGCGTGGGATTCGGATGCGTATCCCGAGTACTACCGCCTGGCCGGCCCGGCCGTGGTGGGCGATGCCCCAGCTCCGGGCGAGGTGCGCTACGAGGGGCTTGATGCGCTCGGCCGCACACACTCCGTGGTGGCAACTGTCACCTGCGGGATGTATGAGGCGACCCGGGACCATGAGCCTCATCTCGACAAGGATGACAACCCTGCCGGCTGGGGTCACAACGGCAAGGTGGACATCGAGGTGCCGGGAGGCAAGACCTATCATGGCTACCTCTGGAATCGGAGCCATCTGCTGGCGGACAGCCTCGGCGGTGAGGCAGCGCGCGAGAATCTCGTCACGGGCACGCGAACGCAGAACGTGGGCGCCAATGACGGCCAGGGCGGCATGGCCTACGAGGAGGAGCGCGCTCGCTCATGGCTTGCCGCCCACCCAGACGGCACGGTTTACTACGCCGCCACGCCCGCCTATGCAGGCGACGAGCTCATACCCCGCTCCGTCTTCGTCGACATCCTCACCTCAGACGGCGCCATCAACGATCACGTCGAGGTCTACAACACCGCCCTCGGCTACACTCTCAACTACACCACCGGCACCTTCACCGCCCAATAAACCCCCGCTCGCAATCACACCCGAAGCCAAAGGTGCCGTCAGGTGGAAAAGGCGGAGGAGTAACCAGGCGCGAAGCAAAGTGGCCCCGACCGCAGGGTTATGGCAAGGCCCCGTCAGGCAGAGCAAGGTCACGAGCGCCTACAGGTCGTCCACCAGCGCCGTCGACTTGGCGTACGCGGTGCTCTTGGCCTCGAAGAAGTCCGTCTTCACCATGTTGGCGTTGCTGTACTGAGAAACCCACTGCATGTCGGCGGGCTCCTCGTCGTAGCCCTCAAAGAGCGTGCCGAAGCCCAGCGAGCTCCAGCGGAGGTTGCCCAGGTACTTGATGTAGTCCGTGATCATCTGCCTGGTGAGGCCCTGGATGTCGTCGCCCACCACGTAGTGGCCCCAGGCGATCTCCTGGCGCACGCCCTCCTCGAGCATGGCCTTGAGCTCGGCCACGGCCTCGGGCCCAAAGAGCTCGGGCTCCTCCTTCTGCAGCTCGAGAATCATGTTGCGGAAGAGCCACAGGTGCGTGTTCTCGTCGCGGTTGATGTAGCGGATCTCCTGGGCACTGCCAGGCATGCGGCCGTTGCGCGCGAGGTTGTAGAAGAACATGAAGCCCGAGTAGAAGTACACGCCCTCCAGGACGAAGTTGGCCATCATGACGCGCAGCAGGGTGGGGGCGTCCTTCTTTTCCTGAAACTCGTTGTAGAGGTTGCCGATGAACTCGTTGCGCGCGAGCAGGTGCTCGTCGGTCTTCCACTGGTAGAGGATCTCGTTGCGCCTCTCGGGGGAGCAGATGGTGTCGAGCATGTAGGAGTAGCTCTGCGAGTGTACGCACTCCTGGAAGGTCTGGATGTGCAGGCACAGGTTCACCTCGTTGGCGGTGATGTACTCGCCCACGTTGGGGAGGTTGGCCGTCTGCAGGGAGTCCAGGAACACGAGGAAGGAGAGGATCTTGTCGTAGGCCATGCGCTCGGCCTCGGGCAGGTTGGGGTAGTCCTTCACGTCCTGGGCAAGGTTGATCTCCTCGGGGATCCAGAAGTTGTTCATGGCCTGGCGGTACCAGTCGCTGACCCAGGCGTACTTCATGTTGTTGAAGTCGTTGAGGTTCGTTGTATTGCCGCCAATCATGCGGCGGGCACGCACGTCGGTGTCGCCGTTGGGGTTGAACAGGGCCTTCTTGGTGAGCTTGGGCATCTCGTGGTCGGACATGGCTTCCTCTCGAATGCGCGGCTTGTGCGCGGGCGTGGCCTTGTGTGAAGTGCGCCCGCTGCAGCCGTGGTGGTTTGGGCAGGGGCACGTGTCCCGTCTGGCAGGCGCGTGCCGTGGCTTTATGCGCACCTAGTAGACCACAATGGGCGGACAGAAATGTGTGCCCGCTACGACAGTTTTGCCGTCTTGCGTCGATGCCCTGCCCCTGCTGCCGTGACCTTTCCCATGCTTTCGCTCAGCGCTGCGACTCCGTTGGCTCGCTAAACTCGGACTTCCTCCGCTGCTCTATGCCCGAAAAGCCAAGCATCATGAGTTCGCAGGCCATGTGAGAGACCTTCTTCGAGGGCAACCGACTCGTCCGAGGCAAACCACCTCTGGTAGACAAATTGATTCCAGAAACAATAAATTGCAGGTAACTAACTGTATGACTCACGAGCCTCAGGTGTGGGAAGAAGCTCGTGCTCGATCGCGTGGGCATGGGGAAGGATGATGACGCGCGTCGCAAGCGCTTTCTTGATCGAGTGAGTGCGCAGGCATCTCCTCTGTAGCTCTTCATCGCTGGCGGCGCCGGGAGGGTATTTCAGGCGCCGCTCGTTTTGGAGAAAACGAGAACTTGTGATTGACAGCGGGCGGGCTTCCGCTTAGGATTGCCGGCGGCTTCGGGCTTCGGCCCGCGTAGGCCAACGGATGGCGGCTGCGCATCCGACCGCCGTGCATCGGTCTTTGTCGCGGCGATGCCTGCCGCAGCCTTTGTCGTGGCCGCACGTGCGGCGCGGCTGCACTCACAACGGAGGAGGCGAGCGTACATGGACGACAGTCACAGTCACATATTCGTTGACGAGCAGGGCGCTTGCCTCTGCCAGATGTAGGCGCTCTCTCCCCAACAACTTGCCGGGCCCCGTGGGGCCACCTTCGGCCACTTCGCATGTGCGAGGGGCGGGGTCCGTATGCTCATGCGCATAGGCGTGATGGCCATATGGGCTGCTTTCGCTTGTGTTTGCATGCGCGTGGCTTCGGACAAGAGCGATGCGCTCGCCCGAGCGTCGTCGCGGGAAGGCCATCCCATGTTCACCATCCTCTCTGCTGCTTCCAGCCGCGACGCAGGGCGCAAGTCCAGCTGGGTCGCACGCGCCGCCTCCGACGTCATCGTCATCGCCGGCATCGTCGCGCTGCTTGGCGTCATCTCGTTCCTGCTGCCGGATATCACCGCCCGCACGGGTGTCGAGGGCATTCCCTCGACGGTCTCCACCAACCTCTCCGACCTGCCCTACTATGCGCTGCGTTCCGTCTTCCGCATGTTCGTGGCGCTCTTCTTCTCGCTCGTGTTCACGTTCGTCTACGGACTGGCCGCCGCGCGGAATCGGCGCCTGCGCGCGGTGCTGATTCCCCTGCTCGACATCCTCCAGTCCGTGCCCATCCTCGGCTTTCTCTCTGCCACCGTCACCATCTGGCTCGTGCTCTTCCCCAATTCCATCCTCGGCGTCGAGGCCGCCTCGGTCTTTGCCATCTTCACGAGCCAGGCGTGGAACATGACGTTCTCGTTCTACCAGTCCCTGCGCTCCGAGCCCAAGGAGCTCCAGGAGATGGCGCGCTCGATGCGCCTCACCCGCTGGCAGCGCTTCTGGAAGCTCGACGTGCCCTGCTCGATGATCCCTCTGCTGTGGAACTGCATCATGAGCGTGGGCGGCGGTTGGTTCTTCCTCACCGCCTCCGAGGTGATTTCGGTCAATTCCGCGACGTACGCCCTCCCCGGCATCGGCTCGTTCGTGTCCGTTGCCGCCGAGCACCAGGAGCTGGGCAAAATCGGCGCCGCCATCGTCGTCATGGCCATCGTGGTGCTTGCCATCGACTTCCTGCTCTGGAAGCCCCTCACGGCCTGGGCCGAGAAGTTCCGCATCACGCAGAGCGGCTCGGTGGAGGAGAAGAGGAGCGCTGTGCTCACGCTCCTGCGTCGGTCGCACATCTCCGAGGTGCTCGGCCGCGTCCTGACGCCGGTGGGCGACGTGCTCGACCGCGCGATGCGCGTGCTTGGGGTCACGGGCGCCGTGTTTGAGGCCACGGGCTCGCGCCGTCGCGCCGGCGACGCGGCGTGGGGCGTCATCGTCGCCGCCATCGTGGCGTTCGGTGTGGTGCAGATGGGCATTGCCGTCGCCGAGGGCGCGGGATTCGGCGAGATTGGCCATGCCCTCGTGCTCGGCCTCATCACCTTCGCGCGCGTGGTGGTGCTTACCGTCGTGTGCTCTGTCATCTGGGTGCCCGTGGGCGTGCTCATTGGCATGAACGAGCGTCTGGCGAGGTTCGTGCATCCCGTCATCCAGGTGCTTGCGAGCTTCCCGGCCAACTTCACGTTTCCGTTCGTGGTCATGTTCTTTACGTTCGCGCACATCGGCCTCGGCATCGGCTCCACGCTCCTCATGGCGCTCGGAACGCAGTGGTACATCCTGTTCAATGTCATCGCCGGCGCCCTGGCCATCCCCGACGACATGCGCGAGCTGGCGCGGAGCCTCCGCATGCCGGCGCGCCTGTGCTGGGCGAAGATCTACCTGCCCGCGGTGCTCGGTGCCTGGTGCACGGGCGGCATCACGGCCGCGGGTGGCGCGTGGAACGCCTCCATCGTCTCCGAGGTGGTCACCTACGGTGGCACCACGCTTACGGCGACGGGCCTCGGCTCCTACATCGCGGCCGCCACGGCGGCGGGCGACATGTCTCGCACCATCATCGGCGTGGCCGTCATGAGCTTCTTCGTGGTGGCGGTCAACCGCCTGTTCTGGCGCCGCATCGAGCGCGTGGCCGAGCATCGCTTCTCCCTCAACTAGAACACTCTCATTCGACAGAGATGGAGGTCGCACTATGACCATTCGGAACAACAGCGAAGTTCTGCTGCGCGCAACGCGCGTCGAGAAGTCCTACGAGGGCGAGAGGGGCAAGAGGCTCACGGTGCTGCACGACATGAGCTTCGAGCTGCACGATGGCGAGATCGTGGCGCTGCTCGGCCGTTCGGGTGCTGGCAAGTCCACCTTCCTTCGCGTGCTGGCGGGCCTCGTGCCGGCCACCTCGGGCACCGTGGAGTACCGCGACAAGCAGCTCACCGGCCCCAATCCCGGCGTGGGCTTCGTGTTCCAGACGTTTGCGCTGCTCCCGTGGCTCACGGTGCAGCAGAACGTGGAGCTGGGCCTCGAGGCTCGCGGCGTCTCCCGCGAGGAGCGCGTCAAGGCGGCGATCGACGCCATCGACGTCATCGGCCTCGACGGCTTCGAGAACGCCTACCCCAAGGAGCTCAGCGGCGGCATGCGCCAGCGCGTGGGCATCGCGCGCGCCCTCGTGCTCAAGCCCGACATGCTCTTCATGGACGAGCCCTTCTCGGCGCTTGACGTGCTGACGGCCGAGAACCTCCGCAGCGAGGTCGTTGACCTGCTCACGATTGGCAAGGACGGGGAGGGCGCGGCCAAGCGCTCCGTGCGCTCCGCCCTCATCGTGACGCACAACATCGAGGAGGCCGTGCAGATGGCCGACCGCGTGATCGTGCTTGGCTCTCATCCCGGCCACATCATCCACGAGCGCACCATCGACCTGCCGCGTCCGCGCGACGACAAGCACACGCCCGAGTTCGAGGCCATCGTGGACGAGCTCTACTCCGCGCTCACCGGCCAGGCCGCGGCGCCGCGTCCATATGCCGCCGCGACCGCCGGCGCTGCCGCGGGTGCCGCGCCGGCGCCGACGGAGCCTTCTGCGCCCGCGCCGTCTGGCACGCCCGTGACGCTGCGCGACATCCTGCCGGCGGCGACCCCGGGCGACCTCGCCGGCTTCATCGACGTGGCGGGTGACAACCGCGACGGCATCGACCTGGCAGACCTCGCTGACCTCCTCTCCTACGAGGTGGACGACCTGTTTCCGCTTGTGGATGCGGCCAAGAAGCTCGGCATGATCACCACCGCGCGCGGCCATGTCACACTCACGACGATGGGCGAGCGTTGGGCCGCGGCCGACATGCAGGGGCGCAAGGGTCTCTTTGCCAAGATGACGCGCTCGAAGATTCCCCTCGTGCGCTCCATCGACCGCGCCCTCAAGACCAACGGCGGCAGGCCGCTCGATGCTGACCTCGTGCTCGACCTGCTCGAGGGCGACCGCTCCGCGGATGACGCGCGTCGCGAGTTCGACACCGCCGTATCCTGGGGCCGCTACGCCGAGCTGTTCGACTATGACGCCGCGACGAACACTCTCACGCTCGACCCCGCGAACGTGGCCTAGCTGCTGCGTGCCGGCGATGCGCCCCGCGGTCGCTAGCTCGAGCAGCTCTCGCACTCCTCCACTTCGAGCGACTTGCTGCGAACGTAGTAGATGGTCTTCACGCCGTCGCGCCACGCCTCGAGGTAGAGGTTGAGCACCTGGCGCATCGTGAACTCGTTGGTGATGTAGAGGTTCACGCTCTGCGCCTGGTCGATGTGGCGCTGGCGGACGCCCGCGGCCCGCATGCTCCAAGTCTGGTCGATGAGGTGGGCCGGCTTGTAGTACCAGTAGGTCTGCATCGAGAGCTCGGGGGCCACGCGCGGCAGCATCGCGCCCTTCTTTTCCTCGAGGAAGAACCGGCGCATCACCGGGTCGAGGCCGGCCGTGGTGCCCGAAAGTATCGAGGTTGAGCTCGTGGGGGCAACCGCCAGCAGGTAGGCGTTGCGCATGCCGCAGCCAGCGGCCTCACGCACCGGCTCCCAGGCGTCGCCCGTGTAGCCGCGCTTCTCGAAGTAGGTGCCCGTCTGCCAGTCGGATCCCTCGAACAGCGCGTAGCTGCCGCGCTCGGCGGCGAGCTTGGCGCTTGCCGCAATGGCGTGGCGGTTGATGCGCTCGAACACCTCGTCGGCAAAGGCCAGGTGCTGCTCGCTCTCCCAGGGGATGCCGCGCTTGGCCAGCATGTGGTGGTAGCCCGAGACGCCCAGGCCGATGCTGCGGTAGCGCCGGTTCGTGATCTTTGCGTAGGGGAGGGCGTAGAAGTTGAGGTCGATGACGTTGTCGAGTGCGCGTACGACCGTCTCGACAACCTCGCCCATCTTGGCGTCGTCCTCCACGGGCAAATGTCCCAGCGAGAGGCTCGCGAGGTTGCAGACCACGAAGTCGCCGGGGCGGGTCTTGGTGAGCACCACGGTGTCGCCGTCCTCGGTCTTAACCTCGGTCGTCACGCCCTTGATCTCGCTCATGTTCTGGGCGATTTCGGTGCAGAGGTTCGAGCAGTAAATCAAGCCCGCCTGCGGGTTGGGGTTGGCGCGGTTCACGGTGTCGCGCATGAAGGCGAACGGCGTGCCCGTCTCCACGGCGCTCTTGATGATGAGGCGCACGATGTCCTTCACGCTCATGGTGCGCTTGGGGATGCGCGGGTCTGCCACGCACTCCCGGTAGCGGCGCTCCCACTCCTCGCCAAAGAAGTCCTCGAGTGCGTAGCCCCTCACGGTGAGGATGTCGTGCGGGCACATGAGGTGCCACGTCGCGTCGATGTTCTCCTCCGCGAGGCGCCAGAACAGGTCCGGATAGCAGACGGCGGGGAAGACGTCGTGCGCCTTCATGCGGTCGTCGCCGTTGTTGGTGCGCAGCTGCAGGAACTCCGGCAGGTCGCGATGCCAGGCGTCGAGGTAGACGGCCACCGCGCCCTGGCGCACGCCCAGCTGGTCCACCGCCACCGCCGTGTCGTTGATGACGCGAATCCAGCGAATCACGCCGCCGGCTGCGCCCTCGAACCCGCGAATCGATCCGCCCTTGGCGCGAACCTTGCCCAGGTACATACCCATGCCGCCGCCGTACTTGGAGACCTTGGCGAAGTTGTCGACGCTTCTGTAGATGCCATCCAGGCTGTCGGGCACGGTGTCGATGAAGCAGCTCGAGAGCTGGTGGAAGGGCTTGCGGGCGTTGGCCAGCGTGGGCGTGGCCATGGTGGCCTCGAGCCGGGACAGCATGTCGTAGAAGCGGCGCACCCAGCCAAGGCGCGTGGCGCGTGCCGCTGCCGGGTCGCCCTCTGCGGCACCCTCGTTCATGGCGAGGTGGAGCGCGATGCCCAAGAACATCTCCTGAGGGCTCTCGAGTGGCTCGTGGGTGTGCGAGCAGATGACGTAGCGCTTGACAAGCAAATCCAGGCCCGCGTAGGTGAACAGGTCGTCGCGTTCGGGCGCCATGAAGCCCGCTGCCTCATCAATCTCGGCGCGGGAGTAGTGGGCGAGGATGAACTCGCCGTAGAGACCCTGCTCCGTGAGGTAGCGGAGCTTCTCGTAGAAGCTCGAGATGCCGCGCTCTGCCTCGGTTGCGGCAAGCCTGCGGTGGAAGGAGAAGGAGAGCAGGCGTGCCGCCACCATCTCCCAGCGCGGGGCCTCCTGGCTCGTGAGCTCCACAGCTGCCTTCGTGAGCGCGTCGAGGCGCTCTTCGGCGGCCATGCCGGGCTTTACGAAGCCACGGGCCTTGGCCAGCAGCGTGGAGAGGGCGTACTCGGGTTCGGGAAAGTCCCGCTCGATGCGGGCGAGCGTGGGGTCGAGCTCGTCGTTTCCCACCGTGGCGCACAGGGCCTCGCGCACGAGCCTGAGCTCGCTTCTGCGGTGGCGGTAGAGGATGTAGCTCTTGGCCACGTCGAAGAAGCCCTGGCTCATGAGGACGCGCTCGACGATGTCCTGGATGTCCTCCACGCTGGACACGCCGCGCTCGGCCATGGTCGCTTCGATGTCCTCGAGAAGTGCCGCGAGAACCTCGGGCGATGCCTCCTCGGAGCCCGTCTCCTCGGCTACCTCGGCAAAGGCGCGCTCGATTGCCGAGGTGATCTTGTGGGCGTCGTAGGCCTCGGTGCGGCCGTCTCGCTTGGTGATGTCCATGTGGCTCCGATTTCGCTTGGGTAGGCACCCACGTGGGGCGCGTTAATCTACGGTGCGACAATTGCTATTGAAATGGTAGCAGTTTGACCGGACCCTATTTGGAGCTGGCGTGACGCGCCGGCGCCTTGTCGTTGGCGGCTGCTCGCGTAACCCTGGCCCCAGCGCTGGCGGCTTCGCTAGCTTCTGCCCGTCATCGCGGTGCTGGCGGCTGCGCGAGCCCCCGCCTTTTGACATGGCGTTGGCGCGTCACGCGTATCTCTGCCCTTTGGTGCGGCGCCTAGCGAAGTCCCGCCTTGGCAAGGCGCTTGTCCCGTTGCTTCTTCCCCTTGCCGCAGCGCGGCGCCATGAGCTTGCACGTGTGGCCGCATCCGTCGCAGCGCTGCCCCTTGAGGACCTCGTCGATGGCCTTCTCGCGGGCCTTGCGGTCTGCCTTCTGCCTGCGCTTGAGTTCGTCCTTGTCGGGGTCTCCCTTGAGCTTGGCCTCGATTTTCCCCAACAGCGTGGGCATGGCTTCCTTCTTTTTCTTCTTTGTCGTCTTTTCCTTGGACGACAGCTTGTTTTGCTCGCTGGCGCCCTTGGCCTCCCTGCGCTTGCCCGTGAGGCGGCTGACGTCGATGCGCCATATGGCCACCCGGGCAACGGCCTCGTCGGAGAAGGTGACGGGAGCCTCGGGCGCCATGTGGGCCATGATGCGCTCGAGCCCGTGGGCCTTCTCCTCCACGGACGTGACGGGGGAGACGCAGCCCCATGCCATGACGCTCTCGTAGGCATAGGAGTAGGCGCAGGCGTAGTCGCCGGTGGTGACACCACCCTCCACGTCCAGCTCAACGGCCACGTCCGCGCCGGTCGCCCAGGCCTCCGCCTTGCGACCCTCTCCTGCCGAGTGCAGCCAGAACGTGCAGGTGGCGCCGTGCCACTCGTAGCCGTAGTTCATGGGATAGACGGCGAGCCCCTCGCTGTCGGCAAAGGCCACGCGCAGGACGCGCGCCCGGTCGACGATCGAGCGGAGCTCCTTCGGCTCGCTTACCTCGCGCTTGAAGCGCCGCATGGGTCTGGGTGCGCTGGTGGTTGGCATGGTGCGCCTGCTTTCTATGGGGTGTGCCGGCATCGGTGACGCGTTCGTGGGCAGCGGACGGCTGACCGCCGGGACTCTGCCGTCGCGCTGCTTCGTCCATTCCCGCAATATGATAGCGACTTGGCAACATATGAGGTCGAGGCGGGTGACTCCGCGGGCCGAGTGTCGCCAAGTTCCATTTTCCGTTGACGCGGCCATCATGCGCACTACTATTGACATGTCAACAATTGACACATCAACTAATGGAGTGGCAATGCAAGAGGACAAGACGTCGGATGGTCTGCCAGGGGACGGATTAGATTGCCTGACGGAGGGCAGCTCAGACGACCTGCCGGAGGGAAGCTCGCTGTTCGACTTCCACCAGAAGGTCTCGCGGGCCTTCCACCTGCAGCGGGCCTGCGTGCGTCCAACGGCGGTAAGGCTGGGGCTTGGCAGCGGCCAGCCCCGCATCCTCTCGTTCGTGGCGGCGCACGGGGAGGCCACGCAAAACCAGATTGCGGAGTTCTTCCAGATCGATCCGGCGGCCGTGAGCCGCATGCTCGTGGGGCTCAAGCGGAGCGGCTACGTTGCCGTGCGGGCGCAGCCCAACAACCGGCGGGCTAACACGGTGACCCTCACGCAGGCGGGGCACGAGACGATTCGGGTCTGGGACCGCAGGTGCGCCGAGATCGAGCGGGCCATGCTCACGGGCTTCTCGGCGCGGGAGCGCGAGCAGTTCGGCTCCTATCTGGACCGCATCCTAACGAATCTGGGCGAGGAGGCCCGCCATGTCTGACATCAAGATGCTGCTGCACTACCTCGGCCCCCATCGGCGTGACTTTGCCCTCGCCGCGGTTTGCATCTGGGTGGAGGGAACCCTCGAGCTGCTCATCCCGTACTTCACGGCCGGCCTCATCGACCGCGGCATCGTCGACGGCGACCTTTCGGTGGTGTGGGCGAGCGGCGCCAAGATGCTCGCCTGCGGCGTCGCCGCCATGGTGTTTGGCATGGCCTTCGCCCGCTTCTCGTCCCGCGCGGCCATGGGCCTGGGCGCCAACCTGCGCGACGCGGAGTACGAGGCCATCCAGTCGTATGCGTTCGAGAACCTCGATCACTTCGACACGTCGAGCCTCGTCACGCGCATGACCACCGACGTCACCGTCATCCAGAACGCGATCACCACCGGCTTTCGCCCGATGATGCGCGGCCCCGTGATGCTCGTGATGGGCCTCGCGCTCGCATGCGCCCTCAGCGCCGAGCTCGCCTGCGTGTTCTTCGTGCTCCTGCCGGTGCTGGCCTGTGCGCTCGTGCTCATCGTCAGGCGCGTGGCGCCGCTCTACCGCGTGCTGCAGGGGGCGATGGACCAGCTCAACGACGTCGTGCAGGAGTGCCTCACGGCCATTCGCGCCGTCAAGGCGTTCGTGCGCGGCGAGTGGGTCGAGGAGCGCTTTGGCGTCGTGAACGGGACGCTTGCCAACACGGCCACGAAGACGTTCCGGTTCGCGGTGCTCAACACGCCGCTGTTCCAGGCCATCATGTACACCGCAGACGTGCTCATCTTGCTGATTGGCGGCCAGATGATCCTCGCCGGCACGCTCAAGGTGGGCGAGCTCACCGGCTTCATGAGCTACGTGCTGCAGATCACGAACTCCCTCATGATGATCTCGAGTGTGTTTTTGCTCATGACGCGCGCCCTCACGAGCATCCAGCGCGTCGGCGAGGTGCTGCGCGAGGTGCCCGCCATCGAGAGCCCGGAGCGGGGGATCGTGGCGGTTCCCGATGGTTCGGTCGAGTTCAGGGATGTCTCCTTCAAGTATCGCAGCGATGCCGAGGCAAACGTGCTCGAGGGCGTGACGCTGGCGTTTCCGGCGGGTTCCACGGTGGGCATCCTGGGAGGCACGGGCTCGGGTAAGAGCTCGCTCGTGCAGCTCCTGCCGCGGCTCTATGACGCCACGGCGGGTTCGGTGCTCGTGGGTGGGCACGACGTGCGCGCCTACGACGTGGCGGCCCTGCGCGACGCCGTGGGCATCGTGTTGCAGAAGAACGTGCTGTTCTCGGGCACCGTGCGCGACAACCTGCGCTGGGGCAACGAGGGCGCCACTGACGCCGAGCTGCTCGAGGCCTGCCGCATAGCCTGTGCCGACGAGTTCCTCGACCGCACGGGTGGGCTCGACGGAGACCTCGGCCAGGGAGGTGTGAACGTCTCCGGCGGCCAGAAGCAGCGTCTTTGCATCGCGCGTGCTCTCGTGAAGCACCCCAAGGTCCTGGTGTTCGACGACTCCACCAGCGCCGTTGACATGGCAACGGACGCCAAGATCCGCGCGGGCCTCGCGGCGCTTGGCGGAATGACCAAGATCGTCATCGCGCAGCGCGTCGCTTCCGTGATGGATGCGGACCAGATCGTGATTTTGGACGAGGGCCATGTCCATGCGGTTGGCACTCATGTCCAGCTGCTTGCCAGGGACCCAATCTACCAGGAGCTGTATCGAACCCAGAGCGTGGAAGGAGGCGAGGCCTGATGCCCGCCAAGATGATGGGGCGCCGCAGGCCCACGAATCTGGGGCACACGCTGCACAAACTGCTCTCCTACATGGGCCATGCCCGGCGCCAGATGCTCGTTGTGGGCGTGCTCGCAAGCGTGAGCGCCGTGGCCCAGCTCGTGGGCACCTTCATGATCAAGCCGGTCGTCAACGCCCTCACGACCCTCGACGTTGACGGGTTCACCGCGGGCGTCGTCGTCACGGCCTGCATCTATGCCGTGGGCGCCCTCTCGGCGCTCGGGTACACGCAGACGATGGTGCGCGCCGCCCAGCGCGTGGTCTTCGACATCCGGCGCGACCTCTTCGAGCACCTCCAGGGCCTTTCGCTCTCGTTCTTCGACCGCACGCGCCCCGGCGACGTCATGAGCTACTTCACCAACGACGTCGACACGATTTCCGAGGCCCTCAACAACAGCTTTGCCAACGTGATCCAGGCGGCCATCCAGGCCGTGGGCACGCTCGTGCTCCTCTTCGTGCTTGACTGGCGCCTCACGCTCATCACTGTTGCCTGCGACGTCATCATCATCGGCTACATCCGCTTCTCCGCGAGGAGGAGCTCAAAGTTCTTTGGCAGGATGCAGTCCTCGCTGGGCGCGCTCGACGGGTACATCCAGGAGATGGTGGCGGGCCAGAAGGTCATCAAGGTCTTCAGGCGCGAGGGCGAGAACCTGCGGGAGTTCCGCGAGCGCAACGAGGAGCTCCGCCAGACCGGCACCACCGTCCAGGCCTATGCGGCCACGATGGTTCCCATCACGGTGAGCATGACCTACACCAACTACGCGATTGTGGCGGTGGCGGGCTCGCTTCTGGCGGCACAGGGCCTCACGGATATGGGCAGCCTTGCCAGCTACCTCGTGTTCGTTCGCCAGGCCGCCATGCCGTTCAACCAGGTCACCCAGCTTGGCAACTTCCTGCTCATGGCTCTTGCGGGCGCGGAGCGCATCTTTGACGCCATGGCCCTCGAGCCCGAGCTGGACGAGGGTACGGTCACCCTCATCCGCACCAGCGTGACGCCGGGAACTGGCTCCTCTGTCACGCGTCCTTTGCGTGACAGGGTACCTGTCCCCGGCGTCACGCCTGGCATGAGCGCCACGCCCCCCGCCG
>CWGY01000015.1_pt1 | contig 24109 bp, 19 predicted proteins | sample 678861 | NCBI WGS metagenome assembly CWGY01 (sample SAMEA3735962, study PRJEB9488) | human gut metagenome | biome: ENVO:mammalia-associated habitat; material: ENVO:feces | place: Malawi | collected 2009-02-27
GGGCCGCGGCTGATGCAGCCGCGGCCCGCTCGTTGCGTTTGGTGGAGGCGCGGAGGATCGAACTCCGGTCCAAAGCACTCCCCTGGCAGGTGTCTCCAAGCTCAGTCGCCGTTTGGGTCTCGAATGCGTCGCGCACGGTGACCCGCGCTCGGCATCCCAGCTGGTTCAGGCTTACTGCGCGGCATACCAACTACGTCCGCGCCAGCAACTTCCTAAAATGACGTCTCCACGGGAACGGAAGCAATCCCCGTTTCGACGGCCACTAATTAATTAAGCGGCGAGGGCGTAAGAGCCCTGATAAGAGTTGTCGTCAATTCAATTTGACGGTACCCCTGTTTAACGTGGCGAGGAGACCACGGCTTGCTGCCCGCCTCAGGAACACCCTGTCGAAACCAGTCGCCCCCAAAGGTGACGGAGAGTATACCCCATCTGCCCTCGACCATGGCATCGCACGCCAACCGTGCAACTTGTAACGCATCCATCTTCCGCGACCCACGCTTTTGCGCTCGGGATGAGGTACAAGTTGCACGGTTGGCAGAACGCGAGGCTCCGGCCGCACGCTCAAGAAGCTTAGAGGAGCTTCTCGACCATGTCGACGAAGTCGCCCACAGTCTCGGGGGAGGCGTCGGCGTCGACCTCGATGCCAAACTCGTCCTCGCAGGCCATGACGGCCTCGACGACGGCCAAGCTGTCCAGACCAAGGTCGGAGAGCTTGGTGTCATTGGTGATCTCGACGTCCTCAAGGCCGTCCTGCTCCTGGAGGATCTTGACAATGCGATCGAACGTGGACTCCTCGGCCATGGTGGCCCCCTTCTCTCAGGCCCGCCAAGCGGGCTTCCTTCTATCGCGCCCTACTATACCCAAGCGCTGGGATGGCAGGGTGAGAACATAACAAACGTCATGGCGCCGGCGCCCGCCGGTTGTTGTCGGCAAGCCGCAAGCCGCGCGACGGCCTTCCGCCCGTCGGCGCCACGCAACCGCAACCACGCGCCACCCGTAGCGCTACCCTCGCAGCGCCGCCGTGCCCATCCGACGGAAGCGCTCGTAGCGGCGCGCCACCAGCTCGTTGGCATTGAGGGTGGCAAGCTCGTCCAGGCGTGCCTCCACGCTCGCGAGCAGCGTGCGCGCCAGCTCGTCGGCGTTGAGGCCCTCGTCGTCCAGCACGCCGTCGACGATGCCCAGGCGCGTGAGGTCCGCGGCCGTGAGGCCCAGAGCCTCGGCGGCCTCGGGCGCGCGTTTGGCCGTCTTCCAGAGGATGGACGCGCAGCCCTCGGGACTCACCACGGAGTACACGGCGCTTCCCAGCATGAGCACGCGGTCGGCCACGGCCAGCGCCAGCGCGCCGCCGGAGCCGCCCTCGCCCACCACGACGGAGACCACCGGCACGCGAAGGCCGCTCATCTCCACGAGGTTCGTGGCGATGGCCTCGCCCTGGCCGCGCTCCTCGGCCCCAATGCCGCAGAACGCGCCCGAGGTGTCCACGAGGCACACCACTGGCAGGTCAAAGCGCTCTGCCAGGCGCATGAGGCGCAGGGCCTTGCGGTAGCCCTCGGGGTGCGCCGAGCCAAAGTTCCTGGCCACGCGCTCCTTGGTGGAGCGTCCACGCTCGGTGCCGCAGATGACCATCACGCGGCCACCCGCCCACGCAAGGCCCGCCACCACGGCGGCGTCATCGCCAAAGAGACGGTCGCCGTGCAACTCGCAAAAGCCCTCGAAGCCGCGCTCGACGAGTTCGAGCGACGTGGGCCGCGAGGTGGAGCGCGCCCGCTCGACCTTCGTGTACGCACCGTCGCCATCACGACGGCGGCGCGGCTTCACGCGCGGCGCGGGCTCGGGGTGAAGCTCGTCGACGGCCCCGACACCCGGGGCCTCTCCCCCAAGCAGCGAGAGCAGCTCGGCGACGACGCCCGGCACCTCTCGACGCTCCACGATGCGGTCAACAAAACCATGCTCGAGCTGGAACTCCGAGCGCTGGAAGCCCGCCGGCAGCCGCTTGTGTGTGGTCTGCTCGATGACGCGCGGGCCCGCGAAGGCCACGAGCGCGCCCGGCTCGGCCAGGATGACGTCGCCCTCCATGGCAAAGCTCGCGGTAACGCCGCCGGTGGTGGGATCCGTGAGCACGCAGATGTACGGAAGCCGCGCCTCGGCCAGGCGCCGACGCGCGGCGGAGACCTTGGCCATCTGCATAAGCGAGGTGGTTCCCTCCTGCATACGGGCGCCGCCGGAGACGGTGAAGCCCACCACGGGGAGCTCCTCCTCGCACGCGCGCTCGAACGTGCGGCAGACCTTCTCGCCCACCACGGAGCCCATCGACCCCATCATGAAGTCGGCGTTCATGACGAACAGCGCGCAGGCCCGGCCGCCGATGGTGGCCCTGCCGCACATCACGGCGTCCGCCTCGCCCGTCTTTGCGCGCGCGGCGTCGAGCTTCTCCTTATAGCCTGGAAAGTCCAGGAAGTCGCGGGCCTCGAGGGCACGATCCCACTCCTCGAAGCTGCCGGCGTCCACCGTGGCCAGGATGCGCCTGCGGGCGGAGAGGCGCAGGTGGTGCCCACAGCGCGGGCACACGTCGAGGTTCTCGGAGAGCTTTTCCTGGTCGATGATGCGCCGGCACCCCGGGCACTTCACGAGCAGCGTGCGCTGCGGCAGCTCTACGGGAACCTCAGTGACGGGCCCCTCGAGCTCGTTGTCGCGCTTGTTCCTACTCATAGAGATGCTCCATCAGGTTAGTGTGGTAGTTGCCAGACGCAAACTCGGGGTTGGCGAGGATGTCGAAGTGCAGGTCCACGTTGGTGGAGACGCCCTCGATGACGAGCTCGCCCAGGCCGGCGCGCATCTTGCGGATGGCCTCCTCGCGCGTGGGCGAGCTCACGATGAGCTTGCCCACCATGGAGTCGTAGTACGGCGGCACGTTAGCGCCGGCGTAGAGCGCGGAGTCGAGGCGCACCCACGGGCCACCGGGCGCATGCAAGCCCGTCACCGTCCCGCACGAAGGCAGGCCCTGTGGCGTCTCGGCGTTGATGCGACACTCGATGGCGTGCTTGACCACCGGCACCTCGTCGCCCTCGCAGGGGAGCTCCTGGCCGGCGGCAACGCGCAGCTGCCACTTCACGAGGTCCATGCCCGTCACCATCTCGGTAACGGGGTGCTCCACCTGCAGGCGCGTGTTCATCTCCATGAAGTAGAACTCGCCGGCGTCCGTGTAGAGGAACTCAACGGTGCCCACGCCCACATAGCCCACCTCGCGGGCGAGGTCGCGCGCGGCCTTGTGCATGGCGGCGCGGATGTCGTCGTGGCCCTCCAGGCAGGGGGCGGGGCTCTCCTCCAGCAGCTTCTGGTTGCGGCGCTGCACGGAGCACTCGCGCTCGCCCAGAGACACCACATTGCCCGCCATGTCGGCAAGGACCTGCACCTCCACGTGGTGCGCGGGGTGCACGAACTTCTCCATGTAGCACTCGCCGTCGCCAAAGGCGCTCTGGGCCTCGGCATGGGCCTCGTTGTAGGCGGCTGCGGCATCCTCGGGACGCTCAACTTTGCGGATGCCGCGTCCGCCGCCGCCCGCGCGCGCCTTGATAAGCACGGGGCAGCCTATGCGCTCGGCCTCAGCCGCGGCGTCATCGGGGCCGGCAAGCAGGTCGCAGCCGGGAACCACGGGCACGCCCGCGGCGCGGGCCGTCCTGCGGGCGGCGTCCTTGTCGCCCATGCGCGAGATGACCTCGGGCGAGGGGCCCGCGAACACGAGGCCGTGGTCGCGGCACTCACGCGCAAAGCCCGCGTTCTCGGAGAGGAAGCCGTAGCCCGGGTGAATGGCCTTCGCGCCGCTCTCGAGCGCCACCGTGATGATGGCGTCCTCGTTGAGGTAGCTCTCCTGGGGACGCGGCCCGCCGATGCAGTAGGCCTCGTCCGCTAGGTTCACGTGAAGGGAGGCAGCGTCTGCCGTGGAGTACACCGCCACGGACTTCACGCCCATCTCCTTGCAGGCGCGAATCACGCGCACGGCAATCTCGCCGCGGTTGGCGATGAGGATCTTCTCGAACACGACCCCTACGCCTCCTTGCACGCCGGCATGAGGGCAAACGACATCTCGGCCTTGCAGCACACCTTACCGTTCACGCGGGCCTCGCCCTCCGCGAAGCGGAACGGGCCCTTTGTGCGCGTGATGCGGCACACCATCTCAACGGTGTCGCCGGGCACGACAGGGTGCTTGAACCTCACCTTGTCGAGACTCGTGTAGTACGGCGTGGCGCCCTTGGCGATGGGGTCGTCCGCCAGCAGCACGCAGCAGTTCTGGGCGAGCATCTCGCACTGGATGACGCCCGGCACGACGGGGTTGCCGGGGAAGTGCCCCTGGACGAAGAACTCCTTACCCGTGATGGCGAGCCTGCCGTGGGCCTCGGGGCCATCGGGGCCCTGGACAACCTCCGCCTCGTCGAGCAGAAGCATCGGCTCGCGGTGCGGGAGCAGAGCCTTGAGCTCCTCTTTGTTCATGAGTGACCTCCTTGGGCCAGCGCGCTCCGGGCCCGCAGCCACACGGGCCCGGTCCCGGCGAGGGGCGCTAGCGAATCTTCATCAGGCAGCGACCAAAGTCGACGAGGTCGCCGTCCTCGACACACACCTCGACAACCTCGCCGTCGCGCTCGGCGGTGACCTCGTTCATGAGCTTCATGGCCTCGATGACGCAGAGCGTGTCGCCCGCGTGCACCTTGGAGCCCACCTTCACGAACGGCTCGGCGCCGGGCGAGGGTGCGGCGTAGAAGACACCCACCATCGGCGCCTTCACGCAGGTAACGTCCGGATCGTCCTCGGCAGCCGGGGCAGGCTCCGGAGCCGAAGCACCCGCAGCCGGGGCCTGTGCGGCAGCCGCGGGAGCGGCGGCGAACGGCGCGGCGGCAACGACGGGCGCGGGCTGGCACTCGAGCTCAACGGCGGCCCCATCGCCCTCCTCGAGACGCACGCGCGTGAGCCCATGGCGCTCCATGAGGTCCGCAAGCTGGTCAATCTTGTCCATGTCCATGCGCTATTCCCCCTCGAAGGCACGGAACGCAAGCGCGGCGTTGTGCCCGCCAAAGCCCAGGTTAGTAGAGAGCGCCCAGGTGACCTTTGCCTCGACGGCCTCGTTGGGCGTGTAGTCAAGGTCGCAGTCGGGGTCGGGCGTGTGGTAGTTGATCGTGGGCGGAATCACGCCGTCCTGGAGCGCCAGCACGCATGCCATGGCCTCCACGGCGCCGGTAGCGCCAATCATGTGGCCCGTCATCGACTTGGTGGACGAGACGTGCGCGGCATGCGCGGCCTCCTCGCCAAGGGCGAGCTTGAGGCCGAGCGTCTCGCACTTGTCGTTGAGCTTGGTGGAGGTGCCGTGCGCGTTCACGTACAGGCCCTCCTCCGGCTTGAGGCCGGCCTCGGCCACGGCCTCGTGGATGGCGCGCGTGATGCCCGCGGCCTCGGGGTCCGGACTCGTGATGTGGTAGGCGTCGGCCGTGTTGCCGTAGCCTGCCACCTCGGCGTAGATGTGGGCGCCGCGCGCGAGGGCATGCTCGAGCTCCTCGAGCACCAGGATGCAGGCACCCTCGCCCATAATGAAGCCGTCTCGGTCGGCGTCGAACGGACGGCAGGCCGTTGCCGGGTCGGGGTTCTTGGAGAGCGCCTTGCAGTTGGTGAAGCCCGCCATAGACGCGGGCATGATGGCCGCCTCGGTGCCGCCGGCAAGGATTGCGTCGGCATAGCCGTGCTTGATGGCACGGAAGGCCTCGCCCACGGTGTGGGCAGAGGTGGCGCAGGCCGTCACGACGGGCAGGGTGGGACCCTGGGCATTGTGGCGGATGGACACGGCGCCAGAGGCCATGTTGGGAATCATCATCGGCACCATGAACGGGGAGGCCTTGCGCGCGCCGCCCTCGTGCACCTTGATGACATTCTCGGCAAACGTCGTGATGCCGCCGATGCCAGAGCCCACGTAGACGCCCAGACGCTCGGGGTCGCACGCCCCTTCGGCGTCCAGGCCCGAGTCTGCCATGGCCTCGTCGGAGGCCACGAGCGCAAACTGCACGTTGAGGTCGTTGTGGCGGGCCTCGCCCTTGCCCAGGAGCTCGGCGCCATCGAAGTTCTTGACCTCGGCGGCTACCGACACCTTGAACTCGGTTGCGTCAAAGCGCGTGATGGGGCCGATGCCGCAGGTACCGGCCTTGAGGGCGCTCCAGGTATCGGTGGCAGTGTTGCCCACGGGCGTCACGGCGCCAAGGCCCGTGATAACCACTCTGCGTTCCATTGCTACTCCTTACATGTCCATGCCGCCGTCGACCCGGATGACCTCGCCCGTCACGTAGGCTGCGGCATCCGAGACGAGGAAGCTCACCACGGCCGCCACGTCCTCGGGGTTCCCGAGATGGCCGAGGGGAATCTGCTCGCCATAGCGCTCGATGACGGACTCGGGAAGCTTGGCCGTCATGTCGGTCTCGATGAAGCCGGGGGCCACCGCGTTGCAGGTGACGCCGCGGGCGGCCAGCTCGCGCGCATACGACTTCGTGAGGCCGATCACGCCCGCCTTGGAGCTGGCGTAGTTTGCCTGGCCGGCGTTGCCCATGAGGCCCACGACGGAGCTCACGTTCACCACGCGGCCGCCCTTCTGCCTCATGAACGGGCGGGCCAGGGCGCGCATCGTATTGAACGCACCCTTGAGGTTCACGCCGATGACGCGGTCGAAGTCCTCGTCGCTCATGCGGGCGATGAGCCCGTCGCGCGTGATGCCGGCGTCGTTCACCAGGGCCCAGACGCTGCCAAAGTCGGCGATGACCTGCTTGACGACCTCGCCCACGGCCTCCGAGTCGGAGACGTCGCAGCAATAGGCCTTGGCCGTGGCGCCCACGGCCTCGAGGTCCGCCACCGTCTTGGCGGCAGCCTCCTCGTTCCCGCCAAAGACCACGGCAATGTCGAACCCGTCGGCCGCAAGGGCAAGGGAGACAGCGCGACCGATGCCGCGCGAGCCTCCGGTGACCACGGCCACGCGACGGCTGGCGTCGCGACCGAGCGCTCCTGTCTTGCTGTCTGCCACGGCTACTCCCCCTTCTTGCCGAGCGCCTCGAGGACAGCCTCGAGCTGCTCGGGTGTCTCGCACGGCAGCGCCGTGACGCCCTCGAGCGTGCGGGAGACGAGGCCCGTGAGCGTCTTGCCCGGCCCCACCTCGATGAACGTGTCGATGCCCTGGTCCTTGAGATGCTCGAGCGTATGGACCCACTGAACCGGGTTGCACACCTGGCGGGAGAGCAGCTCCTGCCGGCGCGGGAGCGTCCCGGCATCCGCGGGATACGGAAGGGCCTTGACGTTGGAGATCACGGGAACCTCGGGCACGCCGGGCAGGCCGGCCTCCTCGAGGTACGTGGCGAGGCCGTCGGCGGCGTCGGCCATGAGCGGGCTGTGGAAGGCGCCGGAGACGGCAAGGGTGCGAGAGCGTCCACCCGCCTCGCGCACGAGCTCGTCAAGCTTCTCGAGAGACTCGGGAAGGCCCGCGACAACCGTCTGCTGGGGACTGTTGAAGTTGACGGGCCAGGCGTCGCCCGCCTCCGCGGCGAGGCTGCAGACCGTCTCGGCGTCGAGCTTGAGCACCGCACGCATGGCGCCGGGGTGCTGCTCGGCGGCGTCGGCCATCAGCTTGGCGCGGCGGCACACGAGACGCATGCCCTGCTCGTCCGTGAGGGCGCCGGCAAGGGCGAGCGCCGCCACCTCGCCAAGCGAGAAGCCGGCAACGGCGGCAGGCCGCACGCCGTGAGCCGCAAGCGCGCGGGCGCACGCGAGGTCTGCCGCGAACACGCACGGCTGCGTGTTCGCCGTCTCACGCAGCTCCTCTGCCGTACCGGAGAAGCACTGGGCGGAGGTGCCGGGACGCACCTCGTCCGCCAGGTCGAACACCTCACGCGCGGCAGGCTCGGCGTTGTAGAGCTCCTGGCACATGCCAGGCTTCTGGGCACCCTGGCCCGCAAAGAGAATGGCTACTTTACCCACTTGGTTGCCTCCCTGAGCACGCGCTCCGCACCTTCTACGAGGTCGTCCACGATGGCGGCGGCGGGCTCGCGCCTCGTCACCATGCCGGCAATCTGGCCGCAGAGGAAGCTGCCATGCTCGTAGTCGCCCTCCTTGGCGGCCTTGCGCAGGGCGCCGGTGCCAAGCTTGTTCAGCTCTTCCTCGTTCGCACCCTCCTTCTCCATGCGCGCGTACTCCGTGGAGAACGGCGTCTTGAGGCAGCGGACGGGGTGGCCGAACTTGCGGCCCGTCGCCACCGTAGAGATGTCCTTGGCCTTGAGCACGCGATCCTTGTACTCGTCGGAGACGGTGCACTCGTCGGCCACGAGGAAGCGGGTGCCCACCTGGACGCCCTGGGCGCCCAGCATGAAGGCAGCGGCCACGCCACGGCCGTCGGCGATACCACCGGCGGCCAAGACGGGAATGTCCACCGCGTCAACCACCTGCGGCACGAGCGCCATCGTGCTCGTCTCGCCGATGTGGCCGCCGCTCTCGGTACCCTCCGCCACCACGGCGGTTGCGCCGGCGCGTTGCATGAGACGTGCGAGGCCCACGGAGGCCACGACCGGTACGACCTTAATGCCGGCCTCGCGCCAGGCCTTCATATACTTGGCGGGGTTGCCGGCACCAGTCACCACCACGGGCACCTTCTCCTCGGCAACCACCTCGGCCACCTCGTCCGCAAACGGGCTCATGAGCATGACGTTCACGCCAAAGGGCTTGTCCGTGACGGAGCGAAGCTCGTGGATCTGATCGCGCACCCAGTCGGCATTGGCGTTCATGGCCGCGATGATGCCCAGGCCGCCCGCCTCGGAGACGGCGCTCGCGAGGCTGGCGTCGGCAATCCACGCCATGCCGCCTTGGAAGACCGGCTTCTCGATACCCAACAGGTCGCAAAGTGGAGTGTGAATCATGGCTTCGGCTACTCCTTCTCTTGGCGCGCCGGTGCGCGCGTGGTTAGACGAAAAAACGAAACGGAAGGGTGGCGCGTAGGCGCCGCCCTGAAGCTAGCTCTTGGGCGCGCCCCATCGCACGAGGCAGGTGCCCACATCCAGGCCACCGCCAAACCCAACGAGGGCCACGAGCTGGCCCTCCTCGAGCTCACCCGAACGGGCGAGGCGGTCGAGGGCGAGCGGGATACAGACGCTGGAAATGTTTCCCGTATCCGCGAGCGTGTGCGCCATGACGCCCTCGGAGATGCCCAGCTTCTGGGCGGCCGACGCAAGGATGCGCTCGTTGGCCTGATGAAAGACGAAGCGGTCGACATCCGAGACGGAAATGCCGCATGCCTCGCACATCTCCTGCACGCCGTCGACGATGGCGTTCACGGCAAACTTAAAGACGCGGCGACCCTCCATGGCGAGGATGCTCGGCCTGCGCTCCGTCTCGTCGAACGGGCTGTTGCCCACGAGCCCTGGTATGTCGAGCGCCTCGACGTTGGGCTTGGTCTCGAGCTTGAGGAACAGCGGGCTCTCCCCGCCCTCGCCCAGCACCGCTGCGGCCGCGCCGTCGCCAAAGAGCACGCAGGTGGCGCGGTCTGCCCAGTCCACCGCCCGGCTCATGCGCTCCGCGGAGACCACGAGCACGCGCTGGGCCCTGCCCCGCACAAACCAGCCCTCAGCCACGTCGAGGCCAAAGACGAAGCCCGCGCATGCGGCGGAGATGTCGAACGCCGGGCAGCTCGCACCCAGGGCCTCGGCCACGGCGCAGGCCTCCGCCGGCATGAGGTGGTCCGAGGTGATGGTGGAGCACACGATCAGATCGAGCTCCTCGGGTGCCACGCCGGCGGCCTCGAGTGCCTTGCGGCTCGCGGATACTGCCAGGTCATCAAGCGTCTCGGTGGTGCAGATGTGACGGGCCGAGATTCCCGTGCGCACGCGAATCCACTCGTCAGACGTCTCGAGGAACTGGGAGAGTTCGTCGTTGGTGACGACGCGCTCGGGCAGGGCCGAGCCCGTCCCCATGATGTGAAAGGACACCCTAGGCCTCCTTTGTCTGTGCGTAGAACTGCTCGAGACGGCGCACGCCCTGGAGCAGCACGTTGCGCTCCTCGGGTGTCATGTCGCCGGCAACCGCCTCGGCCATGCGCCGGTGGAAGATCGCGTGCAGGCGATACACACGCTCGCCAGCGCGCGTGAGCCCCACGTTGACGCGGCGCGCGTCCCGCTCACTCCTGGCCTTGGCAAGGAAGCCCTTGGTCACGAGGCGATTGACACCGGCAGTGGCACTGGGCCTGCGAACGCCAAGGGCATCGGCAATCTCTGACACCGTGATCTTTCCTACGCCGTGTATGGTCGCCCTGCCCACGATGTCGATAAGCCGGCTCTCTGCAATCGAAATGTCCAGGCCGTGGGTGTCATGCAGCATCTTGCTCTCGATGGCGTCAATTGACCCGTAGGTGGACACGAGCAGGTCGCTCAGCTCTGTGGCGTAGGATGCGCCCGCCGAGCTCAGCACCGCATGGGTGGCCTGCTGGCGCGGGCTCCGCCCCATCTCCGCCCCGTCACTCTCGCGAGTTTCCGTCACGCGACCCGCCCCTCAGCGCCCGTCAACGGGCTCGTTTACCACCAACTTCTATTAGTTAGACTAACTAACTAATTTCATGGCGAGCATAATACACCCTTGGGCACTCAATGGCAACGAGCCCGGCCCCTCATGTGGAGATGCCGGGCTCGCGTCCAACGCGTCGGCGTGCTAGCGGTTGCGCTCCTTGAGCGCGCGGGATACCTCGCGCTCCACGTCGCGCTTCGCCATGTCGGCGCGTTTGTCGTAGAGCTTCTTGCCACGGCCGAGGCCAATGACCAGCTTCACGCGATTGTGCTCGTCGAAATAGAGTTCCAGCGGCACGAGCGCCATGCCCTTGGCGCGAAGCTTGCCGTCCAGGTAGTCAATCTGCTTGCGATGCAGCAGCAGCTTGCGCTTGCGGTCAGAGTCCACGTTGAAGATCGAGCCGTGCGAGAACGGCATGATGTGCACGCCGTGCAGCCAGCACTCGCCATGACGAATCAGGCAGAAGGAGTCCGTGATCTGGCAGGCACGCTCGCGCAGGCTCCTGACCTCGGTGCCCTTGAGCACGAGACCGGCCTCGAAGGTCTCCTCGATCGTGTACTCATGGCGCGCAGACCGATTGCGCGCGATGCTCTTGCGCTCACGCTTCCTAGGCATCGGCATCCGCATCACCCCCCGCCTCGCCGTCCTGGTCCGCATCGCGGATGAGCTCAAGCAGCGCCTTGACCGCCGGCGCACCCACCAGGTCGCGCGCGCGAACAGTGAGCGAGGCGGCAAGCTCGCGCTGCCCCACGGCCGCGGCATCCGTGGCACACATGAGCATCGTGAGGGCAATCTCTGCGTTGGCGCCGTCAGGCAGGCCCTGCTCGGCAAGAACGCCGCTCGCCTGCTCGTCAGCCAGGGAATCCGGGTCTGCCGGCGTACCCTTGACGCGATCGAGAAGGTTCTCGAGCACCGTGTCCTGCCACTCGAGCCTACGGGCGCAGCGAAGCGCGGCCGCGGCGGCAGAATCCGCGCCGGTATCCATGAAGTGGCGGGCAAAGTTGCAGTAGGCACGCACGAGGTGCCGCACGTCACTCGCGCGCTCGAACACCGAGTAGGTGAGCCCCAGGTACTCCTGCAGGTCGCCGTTGGTGCGATAGAGCTCCGCCAGGTCGAGGCGATAGCCGCACTCCATGGGATTCCAACGCACGGCACTCTTCAGAGCGTTCGTGGCGCCGGCATAGTCGCCCTCGCTCACAAGGGCCAGGGCAAGGTCGGCGTAGAGGCGGTCGAGGGGCTCCCCCACGTCGCGTAGCTCGCGCGGGTCCTTCTCGACGCGCCGATAGGCAAGGCGCTCGAAGATGGTGGGGAAGCTGAACCACTGCACCTCGTCGGTGGTGGGACAGTTGCGGTCAACGTACTCCTCGGCGTCTGCGGCGACGCGCTCGAGAAGCTCGACGGCGAGGTCCGCATGCCCGCCGGCGATGAGGCCCTCGGCGGCCTCGAGGTCTTCCGTCATGTTGGTGCGCTCTGTCATTCCTAGTCCTTTCGCCCGCCTGCGGTGCCACGGCGCCCTCTGGGGCCGCCCGCAAGCGTGAAGTCGATCTGTCCGCGCGCCGGATTGCACCCGGCAACCGTCACGGCAACGCGCATCCCAATTCCCCAGCACTTGCCGGAGGCCTCTCCCGTGAGGCTGAGTGTTCCCTCATCGTACGCGAACCATTCCTCGCCCAAGGACCTCGTGGGAAGCAGGCCCTCAGCGCAGGTGTCGTCGAGCCGCACAAAGAGGCCAAACCGCTCGCAGCCGCTCACGACCCCCGAGAAGCTCTCGCCTATGCGCGCGGCGTAGAGCTCCGCCATCTTGACGGCCTGGCTCTCCCGCGCCGCCGCGTCTGCCTCGCGCTCCATCTCCGAGCACGTTCTGCAGAGCTGGTGCAGGAGGCGGCGAACCTCCCGCCAATCCCGCTGCAGCATTTTGGAGGACAGCTCCCTGGCGCGTCGGCCCTGCGCCGATGCGCCCGAAGCGCCCCGCCCGTCTCTTTGGCACGGAACCGGAACGCCCAGCAGCCGCTTGAGGGCGCGGTGTACGGTGACGTCCGGATACCGTCTGATGGGCGAGGTGAAGTGGCAGTATGCAGAGGCACCCAAGGCGTAATGCCCCTCGTTCGCCGGCTTGTAGACCGCACGCTTCATCGCTCGCAGAAGCAGGGTGCTCGCCAGAACCTCGGCACTCGTGCCCTTGGCACGGGCGATGACGGCTTGGATGGCACGGGGGTCTCCCGCATGCAGTCGCTCGGCATCGCCCGGGTGCAGCAGCTCAAGCTCGCGCAGCACGGGAAGTGTGGCAAACAGCGACTCAGGGGCGGGCTGCTCGTGCACGCGGAAGGCACACGGAGCCTCGTGCTCGGCAAGCATCTGCGCCACCGCCTCGTTGGCCACGAGCATGGCCTCCTCGACGAGCGAGGTCGCCGCCGTCTTGCGGCGAACCGTCACGCCCGTCGGCACGCCGCCCCCGTCGAGGGTGACCTTTGGCTCCACGCCCTCGAAGTCAATGGCGCCCCGCTTGGCGCGGGCCCTCGTCCGCAGCCTCGCGAGCTCGTCGAGCCCTCCGAGCATCTTTGCCACGTCCTCGCAGGAAACGTCGGCCTCGCAGGCGAGGGCGCTCGCATCGCGTCTTCCGGAGAGTACCTCGCCAACGGTTCCGTAGTCCAGCCGGGCCCTCGAGCGAATCGCCGACGCGCACGCCGTCGCCTCGAGCACGTTGCCGGCGGAGTCGAGCCGCACGAGGACGCTCATGGCAAGGCGGTCCTCACCCGGCCGCAGCGAGCATACGTCGTTCGAGAGGCGCTCCGGCAGCATGGGAATCACGCGGTCGACGAGGTAGGCAGAGCAGGTTCGTTGACAGGCCTCCACGTCGACGGCCGATGCCCGGGGAACGTACTGGGTCACGTCGGCGATGTGCACCCCCAGGACATAGCCGCCCTCCGGCGTTCGCTCGCAGGAAACCGCGTCGTCAAAGTCCCTCGCGTCAACAGGGTCGACGGTCACGCACGGTATCTCCCGCAGGTCGCGACGCATGGGTTGCGCCGCAAGCGTCGCCTCAACGCAGGCTTCGATGCGCTCGGCCTCGGCAAGGACCCGGTCGGGGAAGGTGGTTCTCAGCCCATGGCTCGCGATGACGCGCTCTATGGGAAGGTCGAGGGAATTCGACGCCCCAAGCCTCCGCTCAAGCGTCACCACACCCTCCTCGCGGCGTGAAGGATAGGTCAGAATCCGGGCAACAACCACGTCGCCCTCTCGGACGCCGAGGCGCGCGGGGCTTGCATCCGTCGGCAGCACAAAGAAGTCATTGCTCACCCTCTCGTCGAGGGGGACCACGGCCCCCAGGGGCCCTGCAACCCCAAAGGTGCCCACAAAGCTCGTTGTGGCACGCGCCACCACGGACCTCACAACCGCCTTGGGGTCTCCCGGGCCGCGCCGGACGAGTTCCACGGTTGCGACGTCGCCGTCCATCCCGCCGTTGAGCCCAGACCTCGCCACAACAAAAGAGCCCTCCGCGGTCTCAACCACGGCAGAGCCGGGCCGGGCAACGCGAAGGACTCCTTCGAGAGAGACATGCCGGCCCCGCGTGGGACCGGCATGCCGGGCATCTGAGCTTTTGGCCTTTCGGCGCTTGTGACCCATCAGCCCGCCTTTCCTACACCTTGAGATAGCGACGCATGGCGATGGCGGAGCCAAAGAGGCCAATCAGCAAACCCATGCCCACGAGCAGGCCATACGTGGAAAGCGTGGCCCTCGTGGAGATGGCAAAGTTCAGGAACTCGATACGCTCCGCGAGCATCGGCAGGCCAAAGCGACGGATGGCCTCGAGAGCCGCGATGGCGAGGGCAGAGCCAAAGACGGCCTGAAGCACGCCCTCCGTGAGGAACGGTCCGCGAATGAAGCCGTTCGATGCGCCCACGAGACGCATGATGGCAATCTCACGACGACGGGCCGAGATGGAGAGGCGAATCGTGTTGTTGATGAACACGAAGGCCACGAACGTGAGCAGCACGACGAGCACGAGCGTGACGATGCGGATCCAGTTGGTCACCGCAAACAGGCGCTCGACCGTACCCTGTCCATACTGGATCTGATCGGAGGGGTCGCTCTGGGTGCCATCGGAGCCCATGGAGACATCGGCCACCTTGGTGAAGTCCGCGTCGGAACCAAGGCGCGAGGCCACGTTCTCGACCTCCTGCGGATCATAGAGCTTGACCACGATGGAGGCCGGGATGGGGTTGCGGTCGTCGAGGGCCGCGACCGCGTCCGGGGCGTTCTTGTTCGTCATGGTCTCGCGATACTCGGCCAGTGCCTCGTCCTTGCTCTTGTACGAGACGGACTCGACCTCGCTCCAGCCCTGGATCTTGGACTCAAGGGCCTGAACGTCGGCGTCGTTGGCGCCGTCGGAGAGGAAGGCCTGAATCGTGACCTGGTCCTCGACCGTGCCCACGATGCCGTCGAGCAGCACCGAACCCATGGCAAACAGGCCGATGATGAACAGCGACAGGAAGATCGTGATGACCGCACCAAAGGTGGTGGAGCCGTTGCGCACGAAGTGGTGACCCGCCTCGCGCACGGAATACCCGAGATTAGATGGCGCCATAGTAGCCGTAGCCTCCCCGCTCCTGGTCGCGGACAACGTGGCCGGCCTCGAGCGCGATGACGCGCTTGCGCATCGAGTCGACCATCTCGCGGTCGTGCGTTGCCATGAGGACTGTCGTGCCCGTGCGGTTAATGCGCTCGAGCAGCTTCATGATGCCCAGCGAGATTGCCGGGTCGAGGTTACCCGTGGGCTCGTCGCAGACCAGCAGCGGTGGCCTGTTGACCATGGCTCGGGCAACGGAGACGCGCTGCTGCTCGCCGCCAGAGAGCTGGTCGGGATAGACGTCCATCTTCTCGCCGAGGCCCACGAGGCGAAGCACCTCGGGAACCTGGGCCTTGATGACGGAGCGCGGCTTGCCGATGCACTCGAGGGCAAACGCGACGTTGTCGAAGATCGTCTTGTCCGGAAGCAGCTTGAAGTCCTGGAAGACGCAGCCAATCTGGCGGCGCAGGTACGGCACCTTCCAGTTGCGCATAGCCGTGAGGTCCTGGCCGGCCACGAGCACACGGCCGTGTGTGGGCTTGAGCTCACGGGTGATGAGCTTGAGGAAGGTCGACTTTCCGGAGCCGGAGTGGCCCACCAGGAAGACGAACTCGCCCGCATACACGTCCACGTCGACACTGTCGAGTGCAGGCTTGTTGGGCTGGGCGGGATAGACCATGGAAACGCCCTGGAAGGAGATGGTGGGCACGCCGCCAGAGTTGACGGAGCGCGTGTCGGCCTCCTTGGTGATGGGCGCGAAGGCCGTGGTAAAACCGGCCTCCTCGGACGCGTCGTAGTCGTCCGCGGAGTCAGCGAACGCGGACACGCCGCCGGCTGCCGGCTCGTCGTTAACGTCCGGAACCGACGCCACGCTCGGAACCGACGTCACATCCGGCACCGATGAAACGCCAGGCACGGAGGGAACGGCCGTTGCGAAGTGAGAGGCGGCCTGCTGGTCATCAAGTACGGTGGTCGGCACGGAATATGCCGGCTGCTGAGGGGCAGCCTGCTGCGACGCTTCGTCAAAAGACGGAACGGCCGCGGGCTGCGGTGCGTACGAGTTCGTCTGCCCGGGCTGCTGCACGGGTGACGTCCCGTCCTGTCCCTCGCTGCTGCGGAAGTGGTTAGCCACTTATTGCTCCTTTTTTCGCGCGATAGGAAGGCAGTTATGTCGTACATGGTAGCAGAGGGCTTTGGGGCGGCTCAAAACTCCACGCGGTAGACACCACGCTGAGCTGCCCTTACCCGGTTTGGACCCAGGCTAGCCCTCGTCCTCGATCGTGACGGGCTTCCTGCCGCCAACAACCCAGCGGTGATAGCCGATGATGAAGGGGTCAAGGTCCCCATCCTCAAGCACCGCCTCGACGTTGCCCGTCTCAACGCCACAGCGAAGGTCCTTCACCATCTGGTAGGGATACAGGACATAGCTGCGAATCTGGTTGCCGAACCCAATCTCGTGCTTGGGGCCACGCAGTTCGTCGAGTGCCTCCTCGCGCTTCTGCAGCTCGAGCTCATAGAGCTTCGACCTCAGGATTTGCATGCACGTGGCCTTGTTCTGGATCTGGCTGCGCTCGTTCTGGCACGTCACGACGATTCCCGTGGGCAGGTGGGTGACGCGAACCGCGGAGTCGGTCGTGTTGACGCCCTGGCCGCCGGGGCCGCTCGCATGGTACACGTCCACGCGGATGTCACCCGGATCGATCTCGACCTCGACGTCGTCCGGCAGCACCGGAAGCACCTCCACGCCCGCAAACGTGGTCTGACGCCGTTTCTTGAGGTCCGTGGGCGAAATTCGCACAAGACGGTGCACGCCCTGCTCGGCGCGAAGCATGCCAAACGCATTCTTGCCCGAGACCGTGAACGTGGCCCGGTCGATGCCGATGACCTCAGCCGTGGGCGCGTCGTTCACGGTGACGCTCCAGCCACGGCGCTCGCAATAGCGCAGGTACATGTGCAGCAGCATGCCACACCAGTCCTGGGCCTCGAGCCCGCCCTGGCCGGGAGTGACGGTCACGATGGCGTCGCCATGGTCAAACTCGCCGGTGAACCAGCTGGACACCTCGAGCTCCGAGAGCTCACCCTCGAGCTTGCGAGCGCCAGACTCCGCCTCGGCGAGAAGGTCCTCGTCACCCATCTCTTCGCCAAGCTCAAACGCGACCTTGGCATCCTCCAACCTGGCGTGGGCCTTGTCGATGTCGGAGACGTCTTGCTTGGCGCGCGCCAGGCGCTCCATGGTCGAGCGGGCCGCCTCGGCGTCATCCCAAAAGCCGGGCTCGACGCTCTGGCGCTCAAGCTCGGCGACGAGCGCGCGACTCTCGTCGATATGCAGGTACCTCTCGACCTCGCTCAGGCGTGCGGCAAGCGCGTCGAGCGAGGTCTTCGTCACGTCTGCCATCTAGAGGTTTCTCCCGTGGCAGTTCTTGAACTTCTTGCCGCTGCCGCAGGGGCAGGGGTCGTTGCGGCCAACGCCCACGTACGGGTTGGGGTCTTCGGACTTGCGATACGTGTGGGGCTTCTCGTCAGAGGCCTTAGGCGCGGGGGCGTTCGGGTCACGGCGCTCGGCGCGCATGTGGCCCGGGCCAGAGGCCGGGCGCTTAGCCGCGTGCTTGCCGGCACGGAGGACGGAGCTTGCGCCCTGGTCGCCGTCGACGTCGGCGGGGCCAGAGTAGCGGGCACCGTTGAGCGGCGAGGACTGCTCGGCAGGAGCGGTGGCAAGCTTGATGCGCAGCATCGTGCGAAGGAAGTCTTCGTACATGGTGCTGACCAGCTGCTGGAACGCCGCATAGGCCTCCTGCTTGTACTCAACCAGCGGGTCGCGCTGGCCAAAGCCGCGCAGGCCAATGCCCGTCTTGAGGTAGTCCATCTCCTGGAGGTAGGTCATCCAGCGGGTGTCGATGACGCGCAGCATGACCTGGGCGGCCAGGCGCTGCATGATGTCCTCGCCAAACTCCTCGGTCTTCTTCTTGTACAGGTTCTCAACATAGGCGTCCATAGCCTCGACAACCTCGGCGGTGTCGGCGTCCTTGGAGAACTTCGGCATCTCGTCAATGCCCGTGAGGTCGGCAACCCAGGAACGCAGGCCGTCGAGATCCCACTCCTCCACCGGGGCACCCTCGGTGCAGAAGTTGCGCACCTCGGTGTCGACGGTGCCCTCGGTGACCTCCGCCACGTGGGCGGTAAGGTCCTTGCCGTCCAGAATCTTGTTGCGCTCTTCGTAGATGACCTGGCGCTGCTGGTTCATGACGTCGTCGTAGTCGAGGACGTTCTTACGCATCGCGTAGTTGATCTCCTCGACCTTGCGCTGAGCGCCCTCGATGGCGCGGTTGACCATCTTGGCCTTGAGCGGCATGTCAGGCGGCATGTCGACCTTCGCCATGAGGGCAGAGATCTTGTCCATGCGGTCCGCGCCAAACAGGCGCATGAGGTCATCCTCGAGGGAGAGGTAGAACTGGGTCTCGCCCGGGTCTCCCTGACGGCCGGCACGGCCGCGCAGCTGGTTGTCGATACGACGGCTCTCGTGGCGCTCCGTGCCGATGACGGCGAGGCCACCAGCCGCCAGAACGCGCTTGCGCTCCTCGGCGCAGGTCTCCTTTGCCTTGGCCTTGGCATCGGCGACCTGCTCGGGAGTTGCTACGTCAATCGGCGTGCCCGCCTCGGCAAGCATGTCCTCGGCAAGCTCATCGGGGTTGCCACCGAGAAGGATGTCCGTACCACGGCCGGCCATGTTGGTGGCGATGGTCACGGCACCCTCGCGGCCAGCCTGGGCAACGATCTGCGCCTCGCGCTCATGGAACTTGGCGTTCAGCACCTCGTGCTTGATGCCACGCTCGTCCAGCATGCGCGAGAGCTTCTCGGAGCTCTCGATCGAGACCGTGCCAACAAGCACCGGCTGGCCTTCGGCGTGGCGCTGCTCGACATCGTCTGCAACGGCCTGGAACTTGTACTCGATGGTGCGGTAGATGCGGTCATCGTGGTCGATGCGCTGTACCTTCTTGTTGGGCGGAATCTCAACGACCGGCAGCTTGTAGATCTCGCGGAACTCGGAGTCCTCTGTCATGGCGGTACCCGTCATGCCGGAGAGCTTGTCGTAGAGGCGGAAGTAGTTCTGCAGCGTGATGGTTGCGAGCGTCTGGTTCTCCTCGCGAACAAGCACGCCCTCCTTGGCCTCCACGGCCTGGTGCAGGCCCTCAGACCAACGACGACCCTCCATGATGCGGCCAGTGAACTCGTCGACAATCTTGACCTCGCCGTCCATCACGACATAGTCCTTGTCGCGGTGAAACATGTACTGCGCCTTCAGCGCCTGCTGAAGGTGGTTGGCAAGCTGACCGGAGAGGTCGGCATAGACCTCCGTTCCCAGGCGCTCCTCAATCTTGCGAAGACCCTGGTCCGTGGCGGCAATCGTGTGCTTTGCCTCGTCCATGATGTAGTCGCCGTCGGGCTCGGGCACCGGGCCGCCCAGCGGGTCGCGCTCAGGCTCCTCAGCACGGGTGAGGCCGCGAACCGCGCGAGCGAACTCCTTGTAGGTATCGGCAGACTTCGTGCCGGCACCGGAGATGATGAGCGGCGTGCGAGCCTCGTCAATGAGAATCGAGTCGACCTCGTCCACGATGGCAAAGCGGTGGCCACGCTGCACGCGCATGTTGGCCCTCGTGACCATGTTGTCGCGCAGGTAGTCAAAGCCAAACTCAGAGTTGGTGCCGTAGGTCACGTCCGCGGCGTACGCGGGGCCCTTGTCCTGCAGGGGCATGCCGTTCTGCAGCAGGCCAACCTTCATGCCGAGGAACTCGTACAGCTTGCCCATCCATTCAGAGTCACGACGGGCCAGGTAATCGTTGACGGTGACGACGTGAACGCCCTCGCCCGTAAGGGCGTTGAGGTAGCCGGCGAGCGTCGACACGAGCGTCTTGCCCTCGCCGGTCTTCATCTCGGCGATCATGCCACGGTGCAGCGCAATGGCGCCGATGACCTGGACATCAAAGTGACGCATGCCAAGCACGCGATCCGAGGCCTCGCGAGCCGTAGCAAACGCCTCGGGAAGCAGGCTGTCCAGAGACTCGCCGTTGGCGTAGCGCTCCTTCATGAGTGCCGTCTGATTCGAGAGCTCCTCGTCAGACATCTCTGCGTACTTCGGTCCAAGGGAGTTGACCTTGTTGGCTATCGCCTTGAACTCCTTGAGCTCCTTGTCGGAGCCAATGGAGAGAATCTTGGAAAAAAGACCTGGCATGGGCGCACCTCAAAGACATCCAGGGGGCAGGTCGATCGTTAAAAAACCCGAGAGACCGGCACGATGGTGGCGGGAAAAGCTGTTTTACTTTACCTAAACCCGCCCCTCCGACCCAAGCGGACCATCGCCAATCAGCGAAGCGCCACAAAGTGAGCAAGCGATGGAAGGCGTGGGCGACGCCTAGGCCGCCTCCCCGGTGTCCCCCTCGTCTTTCTTGCGCCTTCGTTTTGTTGATGCCTTCTTGTCCCTGCGCCCCTCTTGTGCCCGACGCTCCTCCTCTGCCCTCCGAGCGCGCCCCAGGGCAGATAAGACGTCTTCTCGGCACGGATCCTCGACCCGCGCAGACTCCGCAAACCAGACCGCCTGCCTCGTGTCTCCCGTTCGCAACGCCGCCGCCGAGCCCTCCAGCATCGTTTCGACGTATTGTCTCCGCACCTCCTCGTGCCTGCGGCCAAAGAAGCCGCTCGCGTCCTCCGACACCCTTAGGGTTCCACCCCGATAGAGTTCTTCTGCGCGCATGCACAACGTCACGACCGCCGAGTCAGGCTTCCTGCCCCCTATGACATTTCTGACAACGTGCTCAAAGTCGTCGATGTCACAGCTGACGAACTCGGGGTTCAGCCAAAGCCTTCCCATCTCACCAATCACATAGCCTGCTTGGCCAACCTGTCCAAGGGTCGCGCGCAGCGAGCTGACGACCGTGTACATCCCCTCCCGCCAACGCCCGTAGTCAGAATTGGGCCAAAAGCACTCCGCGGCCTCGAACCTGGGGATAACGTGCCCCGGCGTCAGCGCGAGCATCGCAAGTAGCGTCCTGGAGTGCCTGCGCCGCCACGCCCGCTCGGGCACGACAACCCCATCAATCGTCAAGGAAAGTCCGCCCAGAACCCTGACTTCTAACTTAGGGAACTCCGGTTTTGCCGAACGACTCCCGAGCGGGCCCGCGCTGCCGGCCCCCATGCGTGCCGCGCCCTGTCCGACACGCCCGTCAGCCGGCCCTGGTGCCACCTCGGAGCCCCTCGAGTCAAAATGCCCAAGATAACCCGCATCGGCCTCACGGGGCTCTGCCGAAATCGAGGTCCTCCCCCGCCATAGCATCGGCAGCCCTCTCTGAATCGCTGAGCCACTAACGCGGTCAGCACCACACAGCGACGCCAGCACTGTTACGAGTCCCGCCCTCGGCGAAACCCTCTCGAGCGAGGAAAGGGCGGATTCTCTCTCACTGGCATCCCCGGCGGCCACCGCCCCATACAGCCGTACCAAGGCGGCGACATCAGCGCTCGCCTCGGCATTCTCAAGCCCGGCCCTTTCTGCGCCCTCACCCAGAGATCGCTCGACCACAAGCGTCACGACGCCCGCAAGCGCCGCGAGATCAGACATCCCCGCAATTCGGGCATGGTTTGTGCACTCGGCCGCATTGATGTGGGCCCTCCTGAACGCACCACGTCGAAGGTCGCCCAGGGCGGCGGCAAAATCACCAAGAGCGAGCATGGCTCCCTCGCCACGCTCAGCCCATCGCGCCATCGAGCGAGCCCCACCCCAAGCCGTCCCGCCACCAGAAAGGCACTCGGCCACTTCCACAAGCGTCGAGGTGTCCGCCATCCAGGAAGGCGGGGCACAAATCGCAAGCAGCTCCTTGGCCCTCAGGGTCGCGTCACGATCAGCGGCCCCCTCCGGGTCGGCTATGACCAATCGCGCCGCCTCGAAGTCCATCTGGAGTGTTGCAGCAAACACGGATGGCCTCATCGATTTCAGGCCCCTCAGCTCCCTGGCCATGGTCAGCTCCCTGAACGCTTCAAGCGAGGCGCCGGAGAGCGCATGAGACAACGCGCGCGCATGACAGGCCATCACGCGGGCAATGCGGTCACCTGAAGCCGCGGCCGCACTTGAGAGGGCCACAAGGTCAGCGGGCAAGTCACCCGGTCGCCCGACGGGGCCCGTACGAACCCGATGGCAAGCTCGGAGCAGCTCAAGCTGAAGCCCCGTCAGGCCTCGGAGGTCGGGCTCCGTCTCATCAGCCACCGCAATTTTGGGCTCATTGGGCCGACCCAAGGGCTTTCCGTAGCGAGACCAAGGCAGTCCTCCGCACAGGCACAGCGCATCTTGCGCCTGGCGACGCCCCGCTTCGCCGCCACGGTCTTCTTCGAGCACGTCTTTCAAGAGCGCCGTCATCCCGGCATCAATTAGCTCAACCGGATACCTAAGAGCCAACGACGCCGGCGAGCAAAGAGACTTGCACGCCGATGCTATTGCGCCCGCCCTGAACGCATCCCCGCGCGCCGCAAGAAGCTCGGTTGCTCGGCCAATCATCCAGGGCCATCTCCTACAAGAGGACACCATGGCCACGCCAATGACAGCAGGATTGCAAGGAATCACCCGAAAGCAGCCGTCCCTGCTCGAGACGCCAAGTAAGGGGACATCCCTCTCAAGGCTCCGAACCATGTCCCGAGAGACACGGATCCCAAGATCTGAGGCATCCGATAGGCTCCCCTGACCAAGAAGGAGCATGGCGCAGCGGAGCAAGGCCTCTTCGTCAATAAGCCACGGCCCCGAGCAATTGCCAACAAGCTCCGAGCAGACCTTATCCCACCGATCGCCTTCGAGATATCCAGTCGCATCCACCCTGGCGCCCCGAATAGAAGGCACAAGCGCAGGAATACCATGTGTCCAATCACGAACGCGGAACCTGGGAACACACGGAAAGTACTCACTCCAGGAATCAAACTCCGCATCCCCAATGACAAGGTCCTCGGCATACACCGCGTAGACACGAGGGAGACCATCAAGGAGGGCCTCAGCGCAAGGCTCCATAGAGAGAAGTACAAGAATGCCCGCACAGCGCAATGCCTCAAGAATTCCAGCAATACGCGGACCAAGACTGTCAGAAAGAGGGGTGACGTCCTCCACGAAGACAAAACAAGACCGAGGGGCAACCTCACCCGAGAGCAGCTCAGTCGCAAGAGACCTAAGCCTCCGATAGGAATTCTCGGCAGACCGCCGAGAAAAGCGAAAGACTCGAGCGTCAATTGACTGAGCTCGAACTTCAGATATGACCTGGTCGATAAGTCTCTGCTTGCCCATGCCTCGCTCAGAAACCAAAGCGACAACTTGGCCATCAAAAGCAGCGTCAAGCACATCTGCCACCAAGGCAGTTCTGGGAATAGAAGCCCCTGCCTTAGCGGCAGGAGATGATTGAGAACGCTTGCCCATATAAGTCCCTCCAACGGCGCGTACAAGGAACCATAAAGAGCCGAGGCGATCAAAACTCGAGGCACTCCGCGAACGGTTGATAACACGTTGTTGGACCAAAGAAATTGATAACACCTTGTTTGGAGATTCGCGGACGAAGCCGCAGGTAGAGGGCTTGGGGGGAATTGCACAATGAAATCAGGCCCATATTTTTAATAACAACATAACAACGGATAACAACAAGAGACCGCTCAGCCAACAGCCAAACAACCTAAGCAGAGCCACACAAGGGCTGGCTGCTGAGCCCAAAAGTTTGCTCTGATCCACGAATCCAAAGGATACGAAGGTTCAGCCAAGTTGCGAATTATCCGGACATGCAGCAAGGGAGCCCTCCCATATCCCAGCAACCCAACGCGGGAATCACGCCGAGAGGGCTTGAAAGCTCTAGCCAAGCAAGCATCAAAAAGAAGAAGTCGGCAAATCTCACGCCAGATGTACGCCAGCACCAGACGAAACAATGCGCTCAAACAAAGGCAAAGGCATCGGAGGGCCGCCCGCGAGTC
>CWGY01000048.1_pt2 | contig 22491 bp, 18 predicted proteins | sample 678861 | NCBI WGS metagenome assembly CWGY01 (sample SAMEA3735962, study PRJEB9488) | human gut metagenome | biome: ENVO:mammalia-associated habitat; material: ENVO:feces | place: Malawi | collected 2009-02-27
GATCTGTGCGGTTTCGCTGCCAGCCACAGCCACTTTGACTCGCCTCCTGACGGACGGGAGTCAAAGTGGCTGGCAACGGGGCCTCAGAAGCGGCTGCTGGAGTCTCTGGGGTGGCTGGCTGAGATGGCTGGAGGGCTCGACCCTTTCTTGTTTGGAAAATGAGTCAAAGTAGACGGCAACCCTCTGACTCATGCGTAGATTGCGGCGGATCAGTCTCGGAGGCAGCGGGGCCGCAAGTGCGTCGTCGAGCGCGCTGGCGAAGACGTCCGGCGCAAGGGAGTAGTTCTGGAGCGCCCGCTCCATGGCCTGCGCGGGTTCGCCGATGAGCTGGTCGAGCAGCCCGCCCGCAACCTGCGCACTCCGGGCGCCTCCCTCGGGAGGGGCGACATGGCGCTGGCTGAGCAGCTCGCGGAGCAGGCGCGGCACGGAGACGGTGAAATCGTCGAAGTCATTCGAGGTCAGCGAGCCGGGACGCGCCTGCTTGAAGCGCTTGGTAAGCGTGGAGCGATGGCTCAGGTCATCTGCGTACGCGCGCGGAATGGAACCGTTGTCTGCAAGCACGAAGCCCGCCGCCTCCTTCATGGTCATGCCCATGGTGGAGAGCGCCTCGATCATCGCCGAGGTGGGGGTGCTGTAGAGCGGTTTCGGCTTCATTGTGGTCCTCCGGATGCGTGCGAACTGCGTTGCAAGCATCGTCATGCCACTTTTGCCGAATATGTTGTACAACAAATTGAAACTTGGCGGGAGGGGATGGGCGGCGCCAGGCCGGGCTACAGCTCGTTCACGCGTCCGCTCGGGCGCTCGCCACTCATTCCGGCGAGGGCGTCCTGCAAAGCATGGCGCCGCGCGGACTTGCCCGGCGCATCAGAGTTGCGGCGGAACCGCGAGAAGAGACTGCGATTCTCGGCGCGGGTTACCCAGATGTTCTCGGCCGTTGCCGCGGCAATGTCCACGTGCGCCGTCTGGTCGTTGAGCAGCACCACCACGGTGAGGCCGGGATGCGTGCGCAGGTCCTTGGTAGTGAGTTCGCCCTGCTCAACCACGATGGCGCTGACATCGCGGAGGGGGTCCGGCGCGAGGACCCCGGCAGCCTGGGGGCCATCCGTTCCCGTGGCGGCGAGTTGCTGCGTTGCGTGAAGCGTGGCGCAGGTTGCGATGTGCACCGAGCGTTTTCCCCATTCGCCCAGGAGCTCGCGCTCATAGCCGAGGTCTGTGGTGGGTCCAAGGTACAGAATGGTGTGCATGGGGCTCCTCCAGGGTTTTGCCCGACGCGGTGGGTTCGGTTGCGCTTCTTATGGCTGATACGTTACCCACGGTTCGTTGCGCCGGGGTTACATCCCGTGTGCGACGTGGTTACCTTCGGGCGGCGGCATTCCTGGGGACGGGCGCTTGGTTTGGTCGACTGACTTGTGCATTGGTTTGGGTCGGAGCCTGGTCAGACAGTTGGCCTAGGCGAGAGCGCGGCGATGTCCGGCGGCCCTATGAGGACGAGACCCGTTTGTTGCGCAACAAACTGTCCGCCTTGGGTCCTATGTTCGGTGCGTGAAAGAAGCCGGACCTCCTCCCGCTTGGCATCCTGGGCGTGCGCCCATATGCTCGGCGCTCGAGGGGAGTGCCGCCATGGTAGCGGTCCGGTTGTGAGCGGGGGAGGACAGCATGGACCAGGGCAACAAGGCGAAGCGGATCATTGCGACAGTGCTCGCGATCGTTGCGCTCGTGCTCGTGGCGGTGGTTGGCTTTGTGGGGTGGAACAAGGTCGAGGCGGACCGAGCCGCCAGGGAACGACACTCCATCACGCTCCCGCTTACGGCCACCTCGTTTGACACTTCCACTGGCTCCAAGCTGCCGGTTCACGTGACGGGCACCAATGCGTCCGGGTCTGTGGACGGGGTCCAGTTCGTCGATGACCAGGGCGCCGGCATGAGTCTCACGCCCGGCACGTACCAGCTCGACTTCCCGGCGTCGCCCATTGCCGCGGACGGCTCGCTCTACACGCTGTCCTCCAGCGGGCTTGGCCTCACCATCGCCGATGTGGACCGCGGCGCGTCCGTGGCGGTGAACCTGCCGGAGGGCACGGAGATTGCGCTCGCGCCGGTGGACGATCCAGCCACTACCTCGGACGATGACGTCAATCGCGCCAAGGACTATGCGTCGCGCGAGGGTGCGTGCCCAGATGGCGTCTCGGCCGACGACCTCGCCGGCAAGGCGGCCGACAAGCGTAACCAGGCCCTCGCGGACAAGAAAGCGGCCGAGGAAAAGGCGGCTGCCGAGCAGCGCGCCGCCGAGGAGAAGGCTGCGGCGGAGGCGGCTGCTGCGGCACGGCACGTCAAGGCTGCCGAGTACGAGTTCGATATCCCGCAGTATTGGGTTGGCCGCGTAAACGCGCAGGTGAACGGTAACGAGGTTGATATCTATTCGAAGAAGTACCCGTCACGCAAGGTGTGCTGGGTGGAGGTTGAGAAAACGGAGTACTTGGTGGCCGGAGACATCGGCACGTCACAGATGGGCCTTCCCGTTCCGCTCGACTCTACGCGCAGCGTGCAGGTGTGGGCAAATAGGTGGGCATACCAGGCGGCATCCGACTTTTGGCGGAATCAGGGCTACGCAAGTATTTCACTCGACGAAGCCGTTGAGCTGACAAATTTGCAGTCGGGCGGAAGTGTGAGTTACGACGCCGTTGAGGCCTCCATGGGGACCAACGGCCCCGAAGACCCAACGTACATGTCTGCGCCGGATGACTACATCAGCGCAAACGTAACCGACACCATCAAGCCTCTGTAGACAGTGGATATGCGAATAGGGGAGTTGCATGTTCTGCTTAAACTGCGGCGCGGAGAACGCCGGCGGATCGTTGCCGTGCCCGGCGCCGCTGCATCTGGCGCGGCGGCTACGTCTATTGGCAGAAGGCACAGGCAGAGCATGCCACCTGGGAGGCCGAGCACGACACCCATGCGGTGACGGTGTCGCTCGCGGCCACGAACTTCGACACGTCCACGGGCTCCAAGCTGCCCGTTTGCGTGACTGGCCCCAATGCCGACGATCTCATCCAAAAGGCCGACGATAAGCGCAGCTAGGCCATTGCTGACAAGCAGACCAAGGAGAAACAGGAAGAGGAGGCTCGGCAGAAGGCCGAGCGGCAGGCCGAGCGGCAGCGCCTGGAGGCTGCCAAGAAGGCGCGCTACCATGTCGAGAACACCAAGAAGGCCCACTACCACGTCGAGAACAAGTACTTTATCTTCGACGCGCCCGAATACTGGTACGACTGCGTCACGATTCAGAGTGTCGACACCAGCATTAGCGTTGACTCGAAGAAGTGTTCGAACCGACGTATTGCCCCTATATACACCTCGATGAACTACATAAGCAGCCAATCATTTGTTGGGTGGCTCACATATGGTGATGACGGCACGCGAGCGTATATGAACCTGCGTACCGATTACGGGCAAAGTGGTTTCCTATTCTTCCGCCACGGGTTCTACCGATGCCGACGCCCAGTATTCGGAGGACGAAGCCAACGGGCTGGTTGACCTTGAGACCGGCGGCGCCTACAAGACGCTTGTCGACTATCAGGCGGCGGCCTCGTTGCAGTTCGTGGACTTCTCGTCTCAAGTCATTATGAGCGGCGCGACGGACATCTAGCACGATTGCTGCGCGAAGCTCATGGACGGTTGCGTTGCCGCGCTTCTTTAGGGAGCAGGCCGCGTGAGGGATGCCGCTGACCCGCATGAGCGATTCGCGCGGCCGGTCGTGCGACGTGCGCCCAGTCGTGCGGCGTGCAGGCGGTCGTGCGGCGTGTACAAAGCGCAGCCCGCCGTGTGGCGTGCGGCCGGTCGCGTGGCGTATGCAAAGCGTGGCAGGTCATGCGGCGTGCAGGCGGTCGTGAGGCGTGCAAGGTGCCGTGTGGCGCGCAGTCGGTTGTCTGGCGCGTAGCCGGTCGTGCGGCGTACACAAAGCGCGGCCAGACCTCGCGCTCGTTGCGCGACCCTCCCTCTTGTGTCCACAAACTTGGGCGATTGCGCTGTTGGGGCAGCCGGGACGCCGCTTTGTCCAGGAAATCGGGTGATTGCGATGCCGCGGCATCCGAAGATATGGCTCAGACCGGAGAACGCGTCGTTTGGTCTGAGTTTTTGCGGCGGTTGGAGATTGCTAGCTCGCAGGTATGTTTCGGCCTAAGCAATCTACCTGCATGTTCCCTCATCTACTGAAGATTGCGAAAGGGCGGCGGGGGAGTAGCGCCATCGTATGATTGCCGTCGCAGCGCCTCTGCTTTGCAATCGGCTCGATTCGTGGACAGACGTGCTGTTGCTGGCGCCTCGCCTCCGCAATCGCGGCGATTCGTGGACAGATGGGGGCTTCGGGCGTGGGGTACGGGCGATTTGTTGGGCAAAGCCAGGCCCGCTCCCATGCCGATGGGCCTGGTGCCTGTCTGCCCAGCGCAGTCGCGGCGATTTGTGGATAAGCGGGTGGCTGCAGGCGCCCCGCCTCTGCAAACACGGCAATTCGTGAGCAAACGATTGGCTTCAAGTGCCCCGACTCCGCAACTGGGCCGATTCAGGGGCAGTTGGGTGCCGCGAAGCCTTGCCTGCTTGGCCCCTATCCGCCTAGTTCAGCGCGGGCTGAACGGCCATGTCCACGGAACTCGGGCCGGTGTGCCAGATGAGGTTCGGAGCCCTCGCCCTCGACTTCGCCGCCGCCGCAGAACCTGCCCCGAGGACTTATCCGTCTAGTTCAGCGCGGGCTGAACGGCCATGCCCACGGGGCTCGGGCCGGTGTACACGACGGGGTTCGGAGCTCTCGCCCTCGACTTCGCCGCCGCCGCAGAACCTGCCCCGAGGACTTATCCGTCTAGTTCAGCGCGGGCTGAACGGCCATGCCCACGAGGTTCGGGCCGGTGTGCACGATGAGGTCCGGGGAGATCCCGCTCTCGATTACGTCGACGACGTTGGGAATCGTCGCGCGCATCTTGGCGGCGATCTCGTCCAGGCGATCCTCGGCCTTGGTGCAACACACGGCGCAGACCACCTTCGCGTATTTCTTGGCCTCTTCCTGGACAAAGGCCAGCTCGGCGGCCAGAGCCTTGTCCCAGCCGCGGCATTTCTTCACGGTGGCGTACTTGCCCTCCGCGTCGCAGAAGAACACCGGCTTCAGGTTGAGCATGCTGCCCAGGCGATACGTGGCCTCGTTGATGCGCCCGCCGTGGCGCAGGTACATGAGGTCCTTCACCGTAAAGTACACGCGCGTGTCCGCGGAGACCTCCTCGAGCTTGCCCTTGAGGTGCTCGAATGGCACGCCCTCCTCGACCATGCGCACCGCAGCCATGACCACCATGCCAGCGGCCACGCCGATGCTCTTCGTGTCCACAACCTCCACCGGGAAGTTCTCCATGTGACTCGCCACCAGCTCCACCGTGGAGTTTGTGGCCGAGAGGCCGGAGGAGATCGTCACGAACACGGCACGCTCGTAGCCGTCTGCCTGGGCGGCGTCGAGCGCCTTCTGGATGTCATCGGGGCTCGGGAGGCTCGTGGTGGGAATCTCCTGCGCGAAGCGATCGATGACCTCGTCGGTGGTGATGTCCACGCCCGAGCGGAACGTGCCGTCTGAGTAGTTGATGGCCAGGGCCACCTGGCGCACGTCGTGAGCTGCGGCAAAGTCCGCGGGCACGTTGGTGCCCGTGTCGGTGAGGATGGCGATGCGCTGGTCGTTCATACAATCTCCCTGCATGTGGGTGGTTGCCTCGATTCTCCCCCGTTTTGTGAGGGAGAGACAAGTCGTAGGCCCCTGTGTTTCGACCAGAAGTATACCTAGTATCGAAAACTAGATACGGTTGAATTAGATAATGTGTAAACTGGGTCCTGATGAGACGTCACCGAGATGGAGGCTGTTTCGCCTGGGCCAAGACGTTGCCGCTGACCCTGGCCAAGACGTTGCCGCTGAGGTAGAGACCTTGCTGCAAGAAGGGTGTCTCCGTCTGGGCGGAGAATGCCGTCGCTTGCGGAGGGCGCCGCCAAAGCGTCATGGCGAAAGCGGAGGGCGGGACCGCTTACGGAACGGCGCCTCGATACGGCTGCGACAATCGCGGAGAGAGGGGGTGCCATGACTCGAGAAACGAATCGTATGCCCGGCGACCTTGCGCCGGCAGACTTGTCCCAGCGCGTGCGTAGCCTCCACATCGCGCGCATCGACGAGATGCCGCGCATCGACCTCTACCTGGACCAGGTGCTCTCCCTCGTCTCCGAAGAGCTCAGCTTCATGGCGCTGCCCGGTGAGATGCTCCTCACGGGGTCGATGGTGAACAACTACGTCAAGCAGAAGCTTGTGCCTGCCCCCGCGCGCCGCCGCTACACGCGCCGCCACGTGGCTACGCTCATCTTTGTGTGCGCGTTCAAGCGCGTGTTCTCGATTTCCGAGGTAAAGGGCCTATACGAGGCGTGCGTGGAGTGCGGTGTCAACGTGGCCAGCACCTATGACGAACTGGTGGGAGCGCTCGAGCAGGCGCTCGCCGCGCGCTTTGGGCTGACCGAGGGCGCAGACGCGATGGCCGCGCCAAACGTGGCCCTGCTCGACCTCGCCGGCAACGAGGCGTCGCCCGAGCTCTCGCACCTCATGAGCGCCGGCATCGAGGCGGTTGCCGACAAGGTCTTCGTGGAGCAGTCGCTGCGCGTGCGCTAGGCACCTGCCAAGCACTCGGGCTGGGTGTTCGCCGGCGCCTGGGTCCCACGCCTCGCCTCGCGCGGAACCCGGAGTCTCGATGTCTCGGCCTGCGCGACGCCACCTCGAATCGCGGCGTCGCCGCCCGCCTCGTCACCCGTCCATCGCGGCGCTACCACCTCACGCGCTACAATCAAAAGGATGCGTATGCGCGGGCCCGCACTCGGCCTGCCAGAAATCGAAGGAGAGCCAATGAGCACCGTCTACGTCTTCGGCCACAAGAACCCCGACAACGACGCCATCATGTCCGCCGTCGTCCTCACGCAGCTGTTGAACCAGGTCAAGTTCGAGGGCAACGAGTACGTCGCCCGTCGCCTGGGCCCGCTGCCCGCGGAGAGCGCCAAGCTTCTGGCCGAGACCGGCACCCCCGAGCCCGAGCTGCTCGAGTCCATCGAGCCCGCCGCCGATGGCGCCGAGCCGCAGAAGGTCATCCTCTGCGACCACAACGAGAGCGCCCAGACTGTCGACGGCATCCACAACGCCACCGTGTTCGGCGTGGTTGACCACCACCGCATCGGCGACTTCGAGACGGCCGCCCCGCTCTACTACATCTGCCTGCCCTGGGGCTCCAGCTGCACCATCGTGCGCCGCCTGTTCGACCTCCTCGGCCAGACGCCCACCAAGGAGCAGACGAGGCTGCTGCTTTCCGCCATGATGACCGACACCCTTATGCTCAAGAGTCCCACCACCACCAATGTGGAGCGCGAGCTTGCGCCCAAGATGGGCGAGGAGCTTGGCGTTGATCCCATCAAGTTTGGCATGGACGTCTTCTTGTCCCGCCCCTCCGGTTCCTTTACGCCGGAGCAGATGGTGGGCAACGACATCAAGCAGTTCGAGGTGGGCGACAAGAAGCTGCTCATCGGCCAGTACGAGACGGTGGACAAGACCCGCGCCCTGGGCATGATCCCCGAGATTCGCGAGGCCATGCGTGCCTACCAGGCCGAGAAGGGTGCCGACGGCATCGTGCTCTGCCTCACCGACATCATGGAGGAGGGCTCCCAGGTCCTCTTCGAGGGCGAGACCGAGGTTGCCCAGAAGGGCCTCGGCATCGCCAACGAGGCCGACGGCGTGTGGATGCCGGGCGTGCTCTCCCGCAAGAAGCAGGTTGCCGCGCCGATTCTTGCCGCTGCCGAGTAGCACGAGGCGCTCGCAAGTGGTGCGAGCCACTCACAAGTGAAGCCATGGGCCGCCGGCGCCCCGTGCGTCGGCGGCTTTCCACTATAACGCCGGTTGCCCCTCGCTGGGCGACAAGCACCGGCGCCCCGTGCGTCGGCGGCTTTTCTCGAGGTCGAGGCTTGAAGGAGCAGCATGCCCCAGCACATCAGCAAGAAGAAGTTCCGTGTTCGCTTTGCCAAGAGCGGGGACGGAGCGCATGGCTCGTCTGTAAGCGGGAAGGGGAGGCCGGGGGCTTCGCGCGAGGATGGGAAACCGACGGCTCCGCGCGATGCTGACAAGCTGGCGGACTCGCGCGAAGGTGGCAAGCTGACGGACCCGCGCGAGGTGGGGGAGGTGCGGGCGCAGCGCCGGGGGAAGCGCAAGAAGGGAGAAACGGCCCCACGCAACCCGATCATCCGCGAGAACGCCGTTGCGCGGCGTGCGGAGCGGAGAAGTGCGCTCGCGGTCTTCACCTCAAACGGCACCATTGCAGCCGCGACGATGGTGGTCGCCGCCATCCTTGCCGTGATCGTGGCCAACACGCCGGCGTATGAGCCCGTCCATCACTTCTTTGAGACGCGCATCGGCCTCATCGCCGGCGGCTGGAGCGCCACGCTTACGCTCGAGCAGTTCGTGAACGACTTCCTGATGGCGATATTCTTCCTGCTCGTAGGAATCGAACTCAAATATGAGATGACCGTGGGGCAGCTGCGCCGTCCGCGCCAGGCGGCGCTGCCGATGCTTGCCGCGGTGGGCGGCGTGGTTGGGCCCTCGCTCATCTACCTCGCGCTGAACCTCGCCGCGGGTGCGGAAGGCGCACCGCATGGCTGGGCCGTTCCCATGGCAACCGACATCGCCTTCGCGCTTGGCATCATGTCGCTTCTGGGGGGCCGCGTGGCGCCGGCGACCAAGGTCTTCTTCTCCACGCTCGCCATTGCGGACGATATCCTCGCCATCATCGTGATTGCCGTGTTCTATGGCCAGACGCCGCACTTCACCTGGGTGGCCGCCTCGCTTGCCTGCGTGGCGGTGCTGTCTGCGTTGCACGGCGCGCGCGTCTACTCGGCGCGGCCGTACCTGGCCGCGGGCGTTGTGCTGTGGGTGTGCATGTTCAACTCGGGCATCCATGCCACGCTGGCCGGCGTGATTCTGGCGCTGTTTCTGCCGTCGCGCTCCGACATTCGCCTGGGGTCTCTTTATGGCTGGCTGGGCGAGAAGGCCCAGCAGCTCGATGACACGTACGACGATGAGGCCCACGTGCTTGGCCAGCACGACTTCACCGTGGCGGCCGAGGGCGTGGAGCGCGTGCTGCATCACGTGACGCCGCCGCTGCAGCGCGTCGAGAACGCGATTTCCGTGGCTGTGAACTTCGGCATCCTGCCGCTGTTTGCATTTGTGAACGCGCAGGTGAACGTGGTGGGCGCGGATCCGAGCGCGATTCTGGCGAGTCCCGTGGCGCATGGCGTGTTCTTTGGCGCACTGTTGGGGAAGCCGATCGGTATCATCGGCGTGACGTTTTTGCTGGTGAAGGTGGGGTTTGCGAAGCTACCGCGCGGCGTGGACTGGGCGCAGGTGATAGGCATGGGCCTCATGGGCGGCCTGGGCTTCACGATGTCGATTCTCATCTCCGGGCTCGCGTTCACGGACGAGGCCGAGGTGCTCGCAGCCAAGTGTGCGATTCTCGCCTGCTCCGTCGCCGCGGCCGTGATTGGCAGCGCGTTCGTGCTGCTGGCGACGCGCGGGCGCGAGGGGGCGTAGGGCGTCGAGTAGGGCGTCGACGATTCCGCTCTGCCCATGATTGCCTTCCGTGGCGCCCCGGCGAGGCGGTCGACGCCCCTCATCTGTCCGCGAATGCCGGCGATTGCGTTGCCGGGGCAGCCGACACCCGCGGTCTGTCCACGAATGCCGCCGATTGCGCTGGGAAGATGGCACGGTCGCCCATCATTTGTGCTCAGGTCAAACCACTTGGCGCAGCATCGTTTTCCAGCAAAGCATCTACCTGCGGTTTTGCAACGCCAGGCCAAACGCGAATACCTCATTTGAATATCGGTGCCACCCAAACGCGACGCTTGGGGTGCCGCGGCATCGCAATCGCACGGATTTGTGGACAAAAGGGGGCTCGCAGCTGCCGCAGCGACACAACGGGAGGTTTTGCCGGAATCGGAGCTTGCCTGAGACTTAAGCCGGAGGGTGGCGCCGTCTGAGCAAGAACGATCGTCCTTGCCGTCGGCGGTTGATACGTGATGCGCTCCGCGAGAGGGGCAGCGAACGTCGTGCTGGTCCGTCGCTGAGAGACTCGCTCCGTCCCTCTGTACAAAACCGCCGGTATATCAATCGGCGACGAACTCTGTGTCACCTTACTGAGTGAATCCGATGATAATTGCCGCGTGCAATTGGAGCCGCGTGCTACGCTCCGCATCTAATGGTCGCGTCGGTCCCCGAACCCGAACCGCTGCGCACCGTCGGGGGCGGCGGACATGGCGTGATGGGGGCGTCACGTGATGACGGGCGACTTGTGGCCGCGGTCGTCTCGTTACTCCACGGTGCCGAAGCGCTGCGTCCAGCCGTGGGCGGCGAGTGCGGAGTTGAACTGGTCGGCCAGGCGAGCGCGCTCGTAAAGGCCGCTCGGAAGCATGGCGATGATCTCGACCAGGTCCTCGGGGAAGTCGTACATCTCCGCGCGCACCTGTACATCGAGGTTGTCGACGTACTTGTCATCGAGGAAGAGGGCGTCGACAAAGCGCTGCAGCTCGCCGTACTCGTCGGAGTCTGGTATGTAGGGAGGCTTTTCCATGCGCCCTATAGTAGCAGGAGCCTTCCGCTGTGACGATAGCGTGGCCGAGTGGCGCCTTCCGCCGCGATGGGGCATGGCCTGGGCGGATTCCACTCGGTTGGAGTTCGTGGAGGCGCCTCCCGCCGTGATGGGGCATGGCTTCTGGGCATGGCTTGAGGGCGTGGCTTAGCGAAACCCTCTTCCCGCGAGGAAGCGCCCCTCCGCTGTACGGGGGCCACCCGCGGTGACGAGGGTATGGTTTGAGGCTGCAGCTTGAGGCCATGGGGAGGCCGTCGTGGTTCGGCGGCGCGTGGACCCCGTTGTGCTGGTCGCGGGGCACGTTGACAGCGGATTCGCCCGGCGCGCGACCCACAGATCCGTCCAGCGCGAGCCGCCTATCCATCCAACCCGCATCGTCATCCGCCCGAAACCAGCCCCCGTCCGCACAAAGCTATACTCGAACGTACGCGTGTGCGGCCCCGTCCCAAGGAGACAGCGATGCCCAACATATATGAGAGCATGACCGACGAGCAGCTCGATGCCGAGATCACGAAGCTCGAGGCAGAGGTCGAGACCCTGCGCTTCCGCGACCTCACGCTCGACATGACCCGCGGCAAGCCGAGTCCCGAGCAGGAGAACCTCTCCCGTCCGATGCTCGACGTGCTCACCTCCACGTCCGACCTCGCCAACCAGATGGTCGACGCCGCCAACTACGGTGCTCCCGATGGCATCCCCTCCGCCCGTCGCCTCATGGCCGACGTCCTTGAGGTCGACCCGCAGCACCTCATCCTGGGCGGTTCCTCGAGCCTGAATATCATGTACGACATCGTCACCAACGCCTGGCTGCACGGCATTCGCGGCAACGAGCCGTGGGGCGAGCAAGCCCGCAGGCACCCGGTGAAGTTCCTCTGCCCGAGCCCTGGCTATGACCGTCACTTCCTCGTGTCCGAGAACGCCGGCTTCCAGAACGTGCCCGTGCGCATGACGGCCGACGGTCCGGATATGGACGAGGTCGAATGCCTCGTCGAGAACGACCCCACGGTCAAGGGCATCTGGTGTGTCCCCAAGTACTCCAACCCCACTGGCGTCACCTACTCCGACGCCACGGTGCGCCGCTTCGCCGCGCTCAAGCCTGCTGCGCCCGACTTCCGCATCTTCTGGGACAACGCCTACGTGGTGCACGACCTCTCCGACCGCCCCGACGAGCTGCTCGAGATTTTCGGCGCGCTCAAGGAGGCCGGCAACGATGACCTCGTCTACGAGTTCGCGTCCACATCCAAGGTTACCTTCGCTGGCTCCGGCATCGCAGCCGTTGCTGCCTCTGCCGGCGACCTCGCCGAGCTCAAGCACTGGTTTAGCGTGGAGCGCGTCTGCGGCAACAAGATGAACGAGCTCATGCACGCGCGCTACCTGCGTAACAAGGCCGGCGTGCTCGCCCACATGGCCAAGCACGCCGAGGTGCTGCGCCCGCGCTTTGCCCTGGTTGAGCAGAAGCTCACCGAGGGCCTCGGCGGCACCGGCTGCGCCACCTGGAGCCATCCGCACGGCGGCTACTTCGTCTCCTTCGACGGCCCGGAGGGCTCGGCCAAGCGCATTGTGGCCCTCGCCGCCGAACTTGGCGTTCGCATGACGGCCGCCGGCGCCACCTGGCCCAACCGTCACGACCCGCACGACACGAACATCCGCATCGCGCCGTCGTACCCCTCGCTCGACAACCTCGAGGTGGCGCTCGACGTGCTCGTGGTCTGCACCAAGTACATTTCGGCCAAGCTCGCACGCGAGAAGCGCGCCGGCATCGCCGAGTAGGCGCACGGCCGAGTAATCAACTCGCCATCATGGCGATGAGTTACCCCAGGCAAAGTCTGCCGTCTACTTTGACTCATTCCGCGCCCCGTTCCGATTGGAGCGGGGTGCGGGCGTTAGGTTCTGCGGCCGCCGATGGGCCAAAGTGGATGGCGAGCTAGGTGGGTGCTCGACTGTCAATGAGTCAAAGTAGTCGGCAGACTGACTCACCAATGAGTCAAAGTAGACGGCAGGCTGACTCAGGCAGGCTGACTCATGCCCGGTTGACCCTCCCCGTAACAGATGTGTGAACGCACGACCCCGCGACGAGCTCTCTGCTCGCATCGCAGTGCCGTGCGGTATGATGTGCGGCACATGTGCCAGCAAGGCATGCCGAGAGGGGACTGTCACCAATGACGGGAAAGCACGAGAAGGACCACGCTACGCAGGAAGAGGCCGAGAAGCCCAAGAAGACCGTGAAGCCGGGCTCGCGTCGCCCCGTGGTGCTCGTCGCCGTCATTCTGTGCTCCATCATCATGGTGGGGTCCATCCTGCTGCCGTCGCTCTCGGCTATCGTGTCCGGTGTCAACAACAGCAAGCAGCAGGCGCGGGCCGCCGCCGAGATCGCCGCGGCCGACGCCGAGACGGCCGACGCCGAGACGGCCGACGCCGCCACAACGGACGCGACCACAACGGAGGCCGCCGACACCGCCACGGCCCAGAGCACCGTGCTCGACAACATCAACTCGCGCTACTCCGGCACCGTCGAGACGCTCGAATCCAAGCTCTCCGAGAATCCCCAGGACGCGGCCACGCTCATCAACCTTGCCAACAACTACTACCAGTGGGCGAGCTATGCGATGCGGTATGCCAGCTCCGACGACGAGCAGCAGCATGTGACCGACCTGCTTACCAAGGCCGAGGGCTACTACGACCAGTACCTCGCGCTCGATGACGCCAGCACCGCGCGCGCCTCTCGCGCGATGTGCCAGTTCTACCTTGGCGATCCCACGGGCGCGCAGGCCGTGCTCGAGGAGCTCGTCTCCCAGGACGCCACGTTTGCCCCCGGCTGGGCCAACCTTGGCCTCGTCTACCAGGCGCTGGGCAACACGGACAAGGCCACCGAGGCCTACAACAAGGCGCTTTCTTCTGACCCTACTAATAAGTACGGGTTGCAGAGCACCGTGAATTCGCAGCTCTCTTCCCTCACGGCCTCCACGGGCAGTGCGGATCCCTCGAGTGCCACCACGAGTGGTGGCCGCCTTGCGGACGCACTGGCCAGCGGGACCGGAAAATAACAGGAGGACGTCGTGAACCTTACGATTACCAGCAACACAGAAAACGCCCTGCGCCTCGTCGCCGTCCATGGCGAGGTTGACGTCTCGAACGCCGGCGAGCTGCGCGAGGGGGTCGACGCCGCCCTCGACGCCAAGCCCGGCAAGGTGGAGGTCGACCTCTCGGACGTGGCGTACATTGACTCCACGGGTATCGGCGTGCTCGTGGGTGCGTCCCACCGCGCCGATGACGCGGGCATTGGGTTCGAGGTCACCAATCCCCAGCCCAACGTGCGTCGCGTGCTGGGGCTGCTGGGCCTGGAGAAGGAACTCAAGATCAGCGAGTAGACAGAGATGGATCTGGGCGCGCCGGTCGTCGCTTGCGTGAGCGGCGCCCGGTGCTTGTCCGTGCTTGCTGTCTAAGGAGGCATACATGTTCGGCATCGGAGATCAGGAGCTCTTCCTCATCCTGTTGTTCGCGTTTCTCATGTTCGGCCCCGACAAGCTGCCCGGCCTGGGCCGCACCGTGGGTCGCGCGCTGCGCCAGTTCCGCACGGCGCAGGAGGGCATGACCAAGGTCGTGCAGTCCGAGATCATCGACCCCATCCAGAACGTGGCCGACACGGACAAGGGAAAGGCGGCCGCCGCGGCCGCCAAGGAGGACGAGGACCTCACGGAGGAGGAGGTGGCAGCCGCCAAGCCGGCTGAGACCTTCGCCGAGCGTCGCGCTCGCCTTGCCGCCGAGAAGGCCGCCACTGCCGGCAAGGCCGCGGGTGCTGCCGCCGGCAGCGATGCCGATTCAGACGCTGATGCTGATGCGGGCGGGGGCACGGCTGAGGGCGCCATCGCTCCCGCCGAGCCCGAGAAGCCGGAGCCCGCGCCCACCTCGGTGGCTGCGCTCTATGGTCTTGATGACGATGACGATGACGAAGATGACGACGACGTCGCCGCTGACGCCTCAGCCGCTGAGTCCGCCGGTGACGCCGACGCTGACTCCGATGCCGACGCCCCCGCCACCACCAACGACGAGGAGGACGCGTAATGCCCGTCGGACCCGCAAAGATGCCGCTGTTCGATCACCTCTCCGAGCTGCGGCGCCGTCTCACCATCATCGTCGTCTGCATCCTCGTGACCGCGGTGGTCATCTATGCCGCCACGCCCACGCTGATTCAGCTGCTCATCGACCCTATTCGTGAGTTCATCCCCAACAACGGCCAGCTCTATATCACCACGGCCCTCGGCGGCTTCACCCTGCGCTTCAAGGTGTCGATGTTCTTTGCTGTCATCGTGTGCTGTCCCATCATCATCTTCCAGACGCTGGGCTTCTTCATGCCGGCGCTTCGCCCCAACGAGCAGCGCTGGGTTGTGCCCACGGTCACGGCGCTCGTGTTCCTGTTCTTCTTCGGCATGGTCTTTTGCTACCTGGTCATCCTCAACGCAACCTTTGGCTGGATGCTTGACCAGACCACGGACTTTGGCGCCATCTTTGCCAACGCCGAAGACTACATCAACATCATCATGCTGCTCGAGCTGGGCTTTGGCGCGGCGTTCGAGCTGCCGCTTGTGATCTTCTACCTCTCGATTTTCCACGTGGTGCCCTACAAGACCTTCCGCGAGGGCTGGCGTGGTATCTACGTTGGCCTGCTCGCGGGCAGCGCCGTGGTAACGCCCGACGCCAGCCCGGTCACGATGTTCCTCATGTTCGGCGCCGTCGTGATTCTGTACGAGATCTCGCTGTTCGTTGCCAGGCGCGTGCTCATCGCGCGCGACGGCAAGGCTTCGCTCAAATGGACGCGCGAGGAGTACGAGGAGCACAAGCTCGAGGACTAGTCGGTTTATCTGGCCGCCTGCCCCACCGGCTCGCGCATCAAATTCGCTCGCTCAAGGGCCGCGTGCCAAAACCGCCTGCCCCCATAAGTTCTGCTGCCAGTTGTTTACGAGGCGCGCATCCCTGCCCGGGGGTGTGCGCCTCGGCCATATACTTGGCGTGCATTATCCGCAGAGCATGGGGGGTTGCAATGGCAGCAACGGGGACCGTCGCGGCAGACGGTGCGAAGAAGGCTAGGAAGCCATTCAAAATGCCGCATACGTTCGTCATCATCTTCATCATCATTCTGGCGGTGACGGCGCTCACCTGGATCATTCCCGCAGGCAAGTACGTCCGCGTCGAGAACGCCGCCGGGGTCAAGGTCGTCGACCCGACGCAGTTTTCCTTCGTCGACCGCACGCCCGTGAATCCGCTGCTTATCCCGCTCTATATCGTGCAGTCGATCTCCAAGCGCATCGACCTCATGATGGTCATCCTGTTCTCGGGCGGCGCGTTCACGCTCATCACGAAGTCCGGCGCGCTCCACGCCGTTGTCGCGAAGGTCGCCAAGGTCTTCCAGGACAAGCTCTACATCTTCATCCCCATCATGACGACGACCTTCGCGCTCATCTGCACGACCCAGGGCGTCAACCAGTTCATTGCGTTTGCGCCCGTCATCGTCATGATCACCCGCGCCATGGGACTCGACTCAATCGTCGGCGCGTCGATCATCCTGCTCGGCGGCTGCGTGGGCTTCACGACCGGCACGCTCAACCCCTCCACGACGCTCATCGCACAGGAGGTCGCCGAGTTGCCGGCCTTCTCGGGCATCGAGTACCGTGCCGTATGCTTCGTCGTCTTCGATATCATCACGAACGTCTACCTCGTGCACTACGCGCTCAAGATTCGCAAGAATCCCGAGCTTAGCCCGATGTACGACCTCGATTCCAAAAACGACGAGCTCAAGGCCGACATCGACTCTTTCGCGCCGATGGACGCACGCAAGGCGCTCGTGCTCGTCGCGTTCGTGGCGTCGCTCGCGGCCATCGTCTACGGCAGCATCGCGCTGGGCTGGGACATGCCCGAGATTGCGGCCGTCTTCATCGGCCTGGCCATCGTCGTGGGCCTCATCGCCGGCGAGACCCCATCCGAGATCTCGCGTGACTTCTCCGACGGCTGCAAGAAGATGCTCAACGCCGCGCTGATCATCGGCCTGGCGACGTCCATCTCCACGATCATGACGGCAGGCAACATCACCGACACCGTCGTGTGGGCCCTGTCGTCCGCGCTGTCCCAGGTGCCGTCCGTTTTCATGGCGCCCGCGATGTACATCGTCGACGTGCTCATCAGCTTCATCATCGTCTCCGGCTCCGGCGAGGCGGCCGCGGTCATGCCGATCATGGTGCCGCTCGCGGACCTGCTCGGCCTCGGCCGTCAGACCGCCGTCTTGGCCTTCAACTTCGGCGACGGCTTCTCCAACTACATCCTGCCGCACTCCACAGCGCTCATGGGCGTGACCGGCGCGGTCAATATCCCCTACGACCGCTGGATGCGCTTCATGTGGAAGATGTTCCTGATCTGGACGGCCGCCGGCTGCGTGATGATGGTGATCGCGCAGCTCGTCGGCTACGGACTGTAGCGCGAGGGGAGAGGGGCACATATGAGCGAGGAAGAGTTCGACGTGACGCCCGCGCCGATGGACGAGCGCAAGCGCCGCGTGTTCAACGACATCGATCAGATGCGGCCGCATCTGATCGAGATGGCCGACTACATCTTCGACAACCCCGAGTTCGGCGGGGCGGAGTTCAAGGCGTCCAAGCTGCTCACCGACGAGCTCGGGGCGCACGGCTTTGCCGTCGAGCGGGGGCTGGCCGGGTTCGACACCGCCTTCCGCGCGGTGTGGGAGCACGGCGAGGGCGGTCCTGTGCTCGGGATCCTGTGCGAGTACGACGCGCTCGTGGGTCTCGGCCACGGCTGCGGCCACCACATGCAGGGGCCGGGCTGCCTGGGTGCGGCCTTCGCGCTCAAGGACCTCGCGGAGGCCGAGCCGGGTGTTGCGCCGTTCAAGCTCGTTGTCTACGGCACGCCGGCTGAGGAGACGCAGGGCGCCAAGTGCGCGATGCTCGACACGGGCTATTTCCGCGACATCGACGTGGCGCTTATGATGCACGGCTCGCCCACGACCTGCACCGATGTACGCAACCTCGCAGACAAGACATTCCGCGTCACCTACCACGGCGTCCGCGCGCATGCCGCCATGGCGCCCGAGCGCGGCCGCAGCGCCTTCGACGCCCTGCTCGTGGCCTTCAACGGCGTCGAGTTTCTGCGCGAGCACGTGCCCGACGACGTTCGCATGCACTATACCGTCTCCGAGCTCCCCGGGCCCGAGAACGTCGTGCCCGCCAAGGCGGTGGGCGAGTTCTCCCTGCGCGCCGGCTCCAAGACCACGCTCGACGCGGTGGTCGTGCGCTTCGAGGATATCGTGAGGGGCGCCGCGCTCATCGCGGGGGTCACCTACGACCTCGAGGTTTCCAAGTACTTCTTCAACAAGATTCCCGTGCTTCGCCTGAACGAGCTGCTCATGGCAAACGCCAAGCTCGCCGGCGCGCCGCGCATCGCCCCGCCACGCAAGAAGACGGGCTCGAGCGATTTCGGCAACGTCATGCACGAGGTGCCCGGCTCGTGCATCCGCGTGGCCTTCGTGCCGGTGGGCTCGGTCGCGCACTCGCAGGAGTACGTCGACGCGGGCAAGACCGAGGCGGCCCACGACTGCGTCGTCTACGGCGCGAAGTCGATCGCCGGCTGCGCCTACGACCTCGTCCGCGACCCGTCGCTTCTGGTCGGAATCCGCGACGAGTTCGATGAGATGCGCAAGGAACTTGCGTAATCGAGCTTGGCGCTCGGTTGACGGTGGGGTACTTTAAGAATCTCTGGCTGGCAGGCGCCTTCGACGCCCGGCCTGCGCGGAGGCGGCCTGCGCCCGTGTTCGGGGTGCTGCGGCCGGCGCCGTGCGACCGGGCGTTCTCGAAGGCGCCAGCGGCACGAGGCGAAGGCACGTCGCCAACGAAAGGGCACCATTGAAGCTCGTCATCACCGAGAAGAACGACGCCGCCGAGAAGATCGCAGCATTGCTGTCCGAGGTCGGCAAGCCCAAGAAGGACAAGGTCTACGACACCCCCGTCTACCGCTTCCAGCGTGACGGCGAGGAGTGGGTGACGATCGGCCTGCGCGGCCATATCCTTGCGCCGGACTTCCCGGCCGAGCTCAAGTTCAACAAGAAGCAGGGCTGGTACGCCGTGTCCGCCGAGGGCGAGGTGCTGCCTGCCGAGGTGCCGGACGGCCTGCCGCGCCCGCCGTTCAAGAAGAAGAAGCCGTTCCTCGAGGACGGCGTGGACATCAAGGGATGGAAGGTCCCGAGCCTGCCCTACCTCGTGTGGGCACCCATCGAGAAGCTCCCGGCGGAGAAGGGTATCATCCGCTCGCTCAAGAACCTCGCCAAGAAGGCGGATTCCGTGGTCATCGGCACGGACTTCGACCGCGAGGGCGAGCTCATTGGCTCCGACGTCCTCTCGCAGGTGCTCGAGGTCAACCCAACGGCTCCCGTGACGCGCGCTCGCTACTCGGCCTATACCAAGGGCGAGATTGACCACGCCTTCGCCAACCTCGTCGAGCTTGACCAGGATCTGGCAGACGCAGGAGAGAGCCGCCAGTACATCGACCTCATCTGGGGCGCGGCCCTCACGCGCTACCTCACCATGGCACGCTTTGGCGGTTTTGGCAACGTGCGCAGCGCCGGCCGCGTGCAGACGCCCACCCTCGCCCTGGTGGTGGAGCGCGAGCGCGAGCGCCTGGCCTTTGTGCCGGAGGACTACTGGGTGATCAACGGCCTGGCGCGCGAGCAAGGCACGGACGAGGAGGACTCGTTCAAGATCGCCCATGCCGAGGGCCGCTTCAAGGAGCAGGCCCGCGCGGATGCGGCGTTTGCCAACGTGCGCGATGCCAAGACCGGCACGGTGACGGCCGTCACCAAGAAGCAGCGCACCCAGCGCCCGCCCGCGCCGTTCAACACCACGAGCCTCCAGGCCGCTGCCGCTGCCGAGGGCCTCTCGCCCGCGCGTACCATGCGCCTGGCCGAGAGCCTCTACATGGACGGCCTCATCTCCTACCCGCGCGTGGACAACACCGTCTACCCGGATTCGCTTGACCTGCGGACCACGGCCAAGATGCTCTCGGGCGTGCCGCAGTACGCGCCCTACGTGAGCCAGCTGCTCAGGGCCAGCGAGATCCATGCCACACGCGGCAAGCAGTTCGACACGGACCACCCGCCCATCTACCCCACGGGCGTAGCCGACCCCTCCAAGCTGCAGCCGGCCGAGTGGAAGCTCTACAACCTGGTGGCGCGCCGCTTTTTGGCCACGCTCTCCGACGCCGCGGTAATCGAGGGCACCAAGCTCGCAATCGATGTGAACGGCGAGCCCTTCAACGCCTCCGGCGACGTGTTGAAGGTGCCGGGCTTCCGCGGTATCTATCCCTTTGGCCTCAAGCGCGACGAGCAGCTGCCGGCGCTGTCCGAGGGCGACACCGTGGACGTCTCGGGCGTCAAGCTCGAGGCCAAGCAGACCGAACCGCCGGCGCGCTACAGCCAGGGCAAGCTCATCCAGGAGATGGAAAAGCGCGGCCTGGGCACCAAGTCCACGCGCGCGAGCATCATCGAGCGCCTCTACACGGTGAAGTACCTCAAGAACGACCCGGTGGAGCCAAGTCAGCTGGGAATGGCCATCATCGATGCGCTGACGGAGTTTGCGCCGCGCATCACCTCGGCCGACATGACGAGCGAGCTCGAGCAGGACATGACCAAGGTGGCCAAGGGCACAGACACCCAGGACCAGGTGGTTCACCACTCGCGTGCCCTGCTCGCCGGCATGCTGGACGCGCTCATCGAGCACAAGGACGATCTGGGCGAGGCTATCGCCGACGCCGTGACGGCTGACGCGCGTGTGGGCGCGTGCCCCAAGTGCGGCAAGGACCTTGTGGTCAAGAGCTCGGCCAAGACGCGCGGCAGCTTTGTGGGCTGCATGGGCTGGCCGGACTGTGACGTCACCTACCCGCTGCCGAGCGGCGTGCGCTACGAGGCGCTCGAGGGCGACGCGGCCGTATGCCCGGAGTGCGGCGCGCCGCGCATCAAGTGCAAGCCGTTCCGTGCCAAGGCGTACGAGATCTGCATCAATCCCAAGTGCCCTACCAACTACGAGCCCGACCTCAAGGTGGGGGAGTGCAAGGCATGTGCTGAGGCGGGGCGCCACGGAGACCTCATTGCGCACAAGAGCGAGCGCAGCGGTAAGCGCTTCATCCGCTGCACCAACTATGACGAGTGCGGCGTGAGCTATCCGCTGCCCGCCCGCGGCAAGCTCACGGCCACGGACGAGACCTGCCCCGAGTGCGGGGCGCCGATGATCATCGTGGAGACCGCGCGCGGTCCGTGGAAGAAGTGCGTGAACATGGACTGCCCCACCAACGAGCGCAAGACCCCGGCGCGCGGTCGCGGTGCCGCCGCAGCCAAGAAAGCTACGGCCAAGAAGCCGGCCGCCAAGAAGGCAGCTGCGAAGAAGTCCACCGCGAAGAACTCCACCGCGAAGAAGTAGCCGCGCAATTGCTTGCATTGCGGAGGAGGATCGCTCGGTGGTTCTTCGTACGGGGGAGTGCTGTCGGGCGGGCGGGGTGAGTGTCGTCGCAGCGCCAGATTGGCTGAGGCGAGTTCCCACTGGAGCGGGCGGCCGCTGACGCGTAATGCGCGTGCCGCAACGTTTGCGCCGCGAGCGTCCGCCCACTCGGGTAGACTGAGCCTCTCAAGAGCCCGGTGGGCTCCTGCGGTCCTTAAGTCTCTTGGCAGCTCCTGCAGCATCTGAGAGCTGCAACAATGGCGCGGAATCGTCCGCCAGAAAGGCCTCGCATGTTCACTCCCACTCCCATCCCCGCTGGCCTCGAGCGCGTCGGGCTCATCGCCACCGACGTCGACCACACGCTCTTCACCGAGGCGGGCGAGCTGCCCGACGGCATCGACGCCCGTCTCGACCAGCTCCGCGAGCTCGGCGTCACCTTCGCCATCGCAAGCGGGCGCCAGCTGGGGACGCTTCGTCAGGTCTTTCCGCAGTATGCGGACAACTCCGTGCTCATCTCCGACAACGGAGGCTCCATCGCCGAGTGCGGCAGCATCGTCTATCAGGCCGAGCTTCCGATTTCGGAGGTTCGTGAGCTTGTGGCGCTCACGCGGCGCTTCGGGGGCATCGGCATCATCCTCACGCCTAAGGTGGCCTACGTGGAGGCCCGCCACGCAGAGGAGTGCGAGGAGTTCTTCCACCGGTTCTACCTGGATATCGAGTGGGTGGACGACCTTATGGCCGTGGACGACGTGGCCGACAAGTACACGATCTACTACCCCAACCATGACGCGAAGCGCGCGCTCGACGAGCAGTGGGCGCCCGAGCTGACCGGCCGCTACGAGCTGGCGCTCGGTGATGTCATGTGGGTGGACGTGGCGCCGAAGGGCGTGAGCAAGGGTTCTGCGCTCGAGCGCCTCGGCGAGCTGTGCGGGATTGACGTGGCCGACATGCTGGCGTTTGGCGACACCTTCAACGATGCCCAGATGCTCGCGACCGTGGGCTTTGGCTTCATGATGGCCAACTCCAGCCCCGGCATGGAGCGGTATGGGCGCTACGTGGCTCCCAGCAATGAGGACTTCGGCGTCGTTCAGGTCATGGACGAGGTCATCGCCGCCAAGCGCAACCAGCTGCGGTCATAACTTCCGCCTCGAGCCTAGAAGTGCTATCGGGCTCGAGGTTGTGACCGCGAGCGGTCGGCCTCCGGCCCCTTGGTTGATACGCGGTGGTCATAATCTCAAGCTCAGGATTCGAATCGTGCCCGAGCTCAAGGGTATGACCTTCCCGTCACGCGCTCATCTCAACAGGGTTGATTTCCGATCCCAACCGAACACA
>CWGY01000045.1_pt1 | contig 22056 bp, 11 predicted proteins | sample 678861 | NCBI WGS metagenome assembly CWGY01 (sample SAMEA3735962, study PRJEB9488) | human gut metagenome | biome: ENVO:mammalia-associated habitat; material: ENVO:feces | place: Malawi | collected 2009-02-27
GGCTCGAGTGGCGGCACCGGCGGCGGCAACGAGGGCTCCCGGGGTACGACCACACCCCAGCCGACACCCACGCCATCCCAGTAGGCCACGGCAAGGCCGCATCACCATCGGCAACGAACGGGCGCCCGGCCGAATCGATTTCGGTCGGGCGCCCTTTTCATGACGTGAATTCGTAACTCCCGGCAACAAGGCAAGAGACTGTCCGCGCGCGCCGCTGTCGACGCGCCTCTTGCCCCATCATTCTCCCGGGCGGGCTCAACGCGTCGCTCGACCCCGCACCGCGCCTGGATACATTCAGAACCTCGCACAACACACGCCAATCAGGCTCATCACACAAGAAAGGCGCCCCCGCCCATGGAGCGGGAGCGCCAAAGTCAAGCCCTTGTGGCCAAAGTCCTAGCGCGCAAGAGCCGCCTCGTTGCGCCCGTAGGCGGCCTTGGCCTCCTCCAGCTGCACCTTCACCGCGTCGTGGCCGGTTCCGCCGTACGTGGTGCGGCGACGCACGATATTGTCGATGTCGAGCGCCGCGTGGGCATCGCCCTCGAACAGTTCGGAGTAGCTGCGGAGCTCGTCGGTCGTGAGCTGCTGGAGCGTCACGCCCTCACGCACGCAGTCGCCCACGATGCGGCCCACCACGGCGTGCGCCTGACGGAAGGGCAGGCCCTTGCCCACCAGGTAGTCCGCGAGGTCTGTGGCCGCCATGTAGCCCTCGTGCGAGGCCTCGCGCAGGCGCTCGTCCTTGAAGGCACAGGTGGCGAGCATGCCGGTGCAAGCCATGAGGGAGCCCAGGACGGTGTCGGCCGCGTCGAACAGCGGCTCCTTGTCCTCCTGGAGGTCCTTGTCGTAGGTGAGCGGCGTTCCCTTGACGGTCATGAGCAGGCCCATGAGGTCGCCGGCCACGCGGCCGCTCTTGCCGCGCACGAGCTCGGCGAAGTCTGGGTTCTTCTTCTGCGGCATGATCGAGGAGCCAGTGGAGTGGGCGTCGTCCATCTCCACGAACGCGAACTCGGCCGTGCTCCAGATGACCAGCTCCTCGCACAGACGGGAGAGGTGAACCTGGCAGACGCTGGCCGCATAGATAAAGTCCAGCAGGTAGTCACGGTCGGACACGGAGTCCATCGAGTTGTTCGTGGCCGCGTCAAAGCCGAGGGCGGCGCTCGTCATCTGACGGTCGAGCGGATAGGTGGTGCCGGCGAGCGCGGCTGAGCCCAGGGGGCAGCGGTTCGCGGCGGCACGGGCGGCCTGGAAGCGGCGGAAATCGCGGTCGAGCATCCAGAAGTACGCAAGCAGGTGGTGCGAGAGCAGCACGGGCTGCGCCGGCTGCATGTGGGTGTAACCCGGCATGACCACGCCAAACTCGCCCTCGGCGCGCTCGAGCACCACGGCCTGCATCTTGGCGATGGCCTCGAGCACCTCATCGGCAAGGTCGCGCGCGATCATGTGCGTGTCCACCGCGGTCTGGTCGTTGCGGGAGCGACCCGTGTGGAGACGGCCGCCCGCGGGTCCGACGCGCTCGGTGAGCACGCGCTCGATGGCCATGTGGATGTCCTCGTCGCGGTCGACGTCGAACGAGAACTCGCCACGTTCGATCTCGCCGGCAATCTCGTCGAGGCCCTCGCGGATGAGCCTCTCGTCCTCGGCCGAAATCACGCCCTGGTGGGCAAGCATGGCGGCATGCGCCTTGGAGCCACGGATGTCCTGGCGCCACATGCGCTTGTCGAACGGAAGCGACGCGCCAAAGCGCTCGAGCTCGCCGGTGGGCGCGGCCGAGAAACGGCCTCCCCACAACGGCTTGGGCTCTGTGCCCTCCCCCGCTGCCTGCGCCCCGTTGGTTGCCGTGACCTCTTTGGCCTTGGAATCCGCCATCTACCCGCTCCCCTTGTTGTCAGCTTGCCGTAGGGCATCCATGGTACTCGCCCTTCCCCGGGCGCACACGCATGAATGCGTATCGGATTTGCAACTTGTTCCTACCGGCCTGCGCGCCAGGACAGCAAGGGGCGGACGCCGGAGCCCCCACTCCGACGCCCGCCCACGAGCGCACTCGTTTTGGATCGCTAGCCGCGGCGTCTACTTGCCGGCAGAAGCGCTGCCCTCGGCGCTTGCCTCGCCCTTGCCGGCCGCCTCGGCCTCCTTCTGGCCCATGGCCTGGATCTGCGCGGCTCCCAGCAGGCCGGCGGCCTTCTCGCGCTCGACGCGACGCTCGGCCCAGACGCGGTTGGGCAGGCCAAAGAGGTCCATGAAGCCCTTGGCGGCCGTGCGGTCGAAGGTGTCGCCCTTGTCGTAGGTGGCCAGGCCGAAGTCGTACATGGAGCTGTCGGCGCGGCTGCCGGTGACGGTGCAGCTGCCCTTGTACAGGTGCAGGCGAACCTCGCCGGTGACGGTCTTCTGCGTGCTGGCGAAGAAGGCGTCCAGAGCGTCCTTGAGCGGCGAGTACCAGAGGCCGTTGTAGACCTGGCGGCTCCAGTCGTGCTCGAGGGAGAGCTTGGTGTGGAGCACGTCGCCCGGCAGGCAGAGGCTCTCGAGCTGCTTGTGGGCCATGATGATGGCCAGGGCGCCCGGCTGCTCGTAGCACTCGCGGCTCTTGAGGCCCACGAGACGGTCCTCGATCATGTCGATACGGCCAAAGCCGTGGCTGCCAACGATCTTGTTGAGGGCGGCGATGAGGTCGTAGAGCTTCATGCGCTGGCCGTCGATTGAGACGGGCAGACCGGCCTCGAAGCCAAGCACGACGTCGCGGGCCTCGTCCGGGGCCTCCTCCGGGTCAACCGTGATGGACCAGGCACCCTTGGGGGCCTCGTTCCACGGATTCTCCAGTACGCCGCACTCGATGGCGCGACCCCAAACGTTCTCGTCGATGGAGTACGGGTTCTCCTTCGTTGCGTCCACGGGGATGCCCTTGGCCTGGGCGTACTCGATCTCGCTCGTACGGGTGGTGAGCTCCCAGCTGCGCACCGGGCCGAGGATCTCGAGCGTGGGGTCGAGGGCCTTGCACTCGAGCTCGAAGCGCACCTGGTCGTTGCCCTTGCCGGTGCAGCCGTGGGCGATGGCGACGGCGCCCTCGGTCTGGGCCACCTTCACGAGGTGACGGCAGATGGCCGGGCGGGAGAGGGCAGACAGCAGCGGGTACTTGTTCTCGTACATGCCGTTGGCAAAGATGGCCTTGGCGATGAAGTCCTCGGCGAACTCGTCGCGGATGTCCACGTCGTATGCGGCGACGGCACCGAGGGACTTGGCCTTGGCGTTCACGGCCTCGATGTCGGAGCGCTCCTCGGAGGGCTGGCCGAGGCTGGCGATGCAGGACACAACGTCATAGCCATCATCCTGCAGGTACTTGAGCAGGCAGGAGGTGTCGAGGCCACCGGAATACGCGAGAACGACCTTACCCTTTTCGGACATGTGAGACTCCCTTTGTTGCTAGCTGTTGGTATCTGGGGTCGACGGCTGAAACCGCCGGCAGGTTTGCTACTTCTTGACGTTCCTGAGCTTGTTGACGAGTGCTTCGAGCGAGGCAGCCTCCTCGTCCGTGAGGCAGACGACCATGATGGTGTCGTCGCCCGCGATAGAGCCGGCGACGTCGGGCAGTTGCGCGTCGTCGATGGCGGCGGCGACGCCCTGCGCCGTGCCCGCCTGGCTGCGAATGACCACGATGTTGTTGGCCCTCACGACGCCCGTGACGAGCTCGGACACCATGCGCTGGAGGTGGAGGTCCTCGGAGAGGACGTAGACCCCCTCGGGCAGCTTGCGAAGGCCCATATCGGCGATGTCGCGCGAGATGGTGGCCTGCGTGCAGGTGTACCCGAGTGCCTCGAGCTCCTCCACGAGGGCGCGCTGGGTCTTAATAGACTTGTTGCGCACGATGTCTCGGATGGCATCCTGCCTGTTGTTGCGACGCTTCATTGCGAGTTGGTCCCCTTGCATTGAGATTCACAGCGCAATGCATATTAGCACGATAAGATACATAAATACTGAGAATTTTTGACTAAATATAAGAAACGGGTTGTACGTGGCCTCTCGCCGCGCACAACCCGTCTCTCTCGATGAGTCACCCTGTCCCTCGTCTGCCGTCTACTCTGACTCATTTTTCAAACAAGGACCAGCAGCCCGTCAATGGGCCGGCCTGTCAGATAAATGAGTCAAAGTAGACGGCAGACTGACTCATTTGGCAGGCCGACCCAGTACCCGGCAGAGTTAGAGGCCGAGGGCCTCGGCAACCTCGCCGGCGCAGGCAAGAGCATCTGCCATGGAGGTCACTACGAGCGTCGAGCCGTTGCGCGCATCGCCCGCGGCGAACACCTTGGCGCAGGCGCCTTCCGCCACCAGCTGCGCACGGTGCGAGGAGCGCTCGACCATGACTGGCAGGGGTCGGCCCTTCTCGGCCATCTTGACGCCAAAGGCGTCGAGCACGCCGTGCTCGGGGCCCGTGAAGCCGCAGGCGATGAGCACGAGCTGGGCCGGAACCTCGCGCTCGGTCTCGGCCTTGCGCTCGGGCTTGCCGGCGCTCCAATCGAGGTCCACCACGCGAAGGCCACGCACAGATCCCGCCTCGTCGAAGAGCACCTCGAGGGTGTCGACCCCCCACTCGCGCATCTCGCCACCGGTGAGCGCGATGGCCTCCTGCTGGCCGTAGTCGGTCTTCTTGACGTTGGGCCACTCCGGCCACTGGTTCGTGGGAGCCGGCTTCTCGGGCGGGCAGCTCAGGAACTCGTACTGGCGCACGGAGCGGGCGCCCTGGCGCACGGCGGTGCCGAGGCAGTCGTTGCCCGTGTCGCCGCCGCCAATGACGATGACGTCCTTGCCGTGCGCGTCGATGGCGGGCGTGCCGCCGTCGAGCACGGAGCGCGTGGCGCTCGTGAGGTAGTCCACGGCATAGACCACGCCGCCCGAGGCAAGGCCCTCGTCATAGCCCTTCGCACCCAGGCCGCGCGGCGCGCAGGCGCCGGCCGCCACGACCACCGCGTCGAACTCCTTGGCGAGCGCAGAGGCCACCTTGGGGTCTGCCGCATCCGTGTTGAGGCGGAACTCGATGCCGAGGGACTCCATGAACTCCGTGCGGCGCGTCACGACGTCCTTTTCGAGCTTCATGTTGGGGATGCCATACATGAGCAGGCCGCCGGCACGGTCGTGACGCTCCACCACCGTCACGCGTGCGCCGCGGCAGGCGAGCTCCCAGGCAGCCACGAGGCCGGCCGGGCCAGAGCCCACCACGGCCACGCTCGGCGCATCCGGACGGGCAGCCGCAAACTTGGCCGGGCCGCCGTGGGCCCACTGCCAGTCGGAGATGGCGCGCTCGTTGTCGTGGATGGTCTCGGGCTCGTCGGCGCGGCCAAGGTTGCAGGCCGCCTCGCAGAGCGCGGGGCACACGCGACTCGTGAACTCGGGCATCGGCGAGGTGAGCGACAGGCGCTCGGCCGCCTCGGCCCAAAGGCCACGGTACACAAGGTCGTTCCACTCGGGAATGAGGTTGTGCAGCGGGCAGCCGCTCGGGCGCGCCTTGCCAAACCCAATGCCCGTCTGGCAGAACGCGACGCCGCACATCATGCAGCGGCTCGCCTGCACGCGCTGCTCCTCAGGCGTGAGCAGCGTGTAGAGCTCCTTGTAGTCGGCCGTGCGCTCGGCTACCGGGCGCAGGCCGTGAGCACGGCGACCGTGCTCGAGAAATGCTCCGGGCTTGCCCATGCTAGTTCCTCCCCGTGATCTTGTCGAAGGCCACCTGCAGGGCCTCCTCGTGCGACTTGCCCTCGCCCTCGGCCTTGGCAACGGCCTCGAGCACGCGCTTGTAGTCGCGCGGGATCACCTTCACGAACTTCCGCTCGTAGGCGCGGAAGCGATACAGCATCTTGATGCCGCGCGGGCTGGCCGTACGGCGGACGTGCTCCTCGATGAGGTCGCGAATCTGCTCGAGCTCCTCCTCGCTCGGATGCTCCAACTCAACCATGTCGAGGTTGCAGTTGTCCTTAAGCGTGCCGAACTCATCGAAGACATAGGCCACGCCACCGCTCATGCCCGCGGCGAAGTTCATGCCAACCTCGCCGAGGATGAGGGCCACGCCACCGGTCATGTACTCGCAGCCGTGGTTGCCCACGCCCTCGCAGACCACCGTGGCGCCGGAGTTGCGGACGGCGAAGCGCTGGCCGGCAAGGCCGTTCACGAAGCCGCGACCGCTCGTGGCGCCGTAGAAGGCCACGTTGCCAATTGCCATGTTCTCGTCGAACTTGTAGTTGGAGCGCTCGGGCGGACGCACCGAGACCACACCGCCGGAAAGGCCCTTGCCGAAGTAGTCGTTGGCGTCACCCTCGATGTTGAGCGTGATGCCTGCCGGCAGGAAGGCACCGAAGCTCTGGCCGCCGGAACCCTCGCAGTCGATGGTGATGGATCCCTCGGGCAGGCCCTCGGGATGGGCCTTGGTCACCTCGGAGCCAAGCATGGTGCCCACGCAGCGGTTGACGTTGGCGATGTCGGCATGGAAGCGAATCGGCTCGAGGTGGGCGCGCGCGTCTGCCGTGTATGGGATGAAGAGCGTGGAGTCCAGAGCGCGGTCGAGCTCCAAGTCCGGGGCCATGGAGGGCAGGAAGTGGTGAGCCTCGGCGCCCGGGATGGACTTGCCGTACTCGTTGGTGCCGTTGGCGAGCACGCGGGAGAGATCGACGGTGTTGGCCTTCCAGTTGCCCTCGACCTCGACCTGGCGCAGGCACTCGGGGTGACCGACCATCTCGTCGACGGTGCGGAAGCCCAGGCTCGCCATGATCTCGCGGAGCTCTGCCGCCGTGAAGCGCATGAAGTTCTCGACCTGCTCCGGCTTGCCGGCAAAGCGGCCGCGCAGGGTGCAGTTCTGCGTGGCGATGCCGGCCGGGCAGGTGTCCTGCTGGCAGTCGCGCTGCATGAGGCAGCCCATGGCCACGAGCGGCATGGTGGCGAAGCCAAACTCCTCGGCGCCGAGCAGGCACGCCATGGCCACGTCGCGGCCGTCCATGAGCTTGCCGTCCGTCTCCACGACCACACGAGAGCGCAGGCCGTTGAGCAGCAGCGTCTGCTGGGTCTCAGCAAGGCCAATCTCAAATGGGATGCCCGCGTGGTAGATGGAGTCGCGCGGGGCCGCGCCAGTGCCGCCGTTGTGGCCGGAGATGGTGATCTTGTCAGCGCCGCCCTTGGCAACGCCGGTGGCGATGGTACCCACGCCGGCGAGCGCGCAGAGCTTCACGGAGATGCGGGCACCGGGGTTGGCGTTCTTGAGGTCGAAGATGAGCTCTGCCAGGTCCTCGATGGAGTAGATGTCGTGGTGCGGCGGAGGCGAGATCAGGCCCACGCCGGGCGTGGACTGACGCACCTCGGCCACCCACGGGTAGACCTTCTTGCCGGGCAGGTGACCACCCTCGCCGGGCTTGGCACCCTGGGCCATCTTGATCTGGATCTCGATGGCGCTAGAGAGGTAGCGGCTCGTGACGCCGAAGCGGCCCGAGGCAACCTGCTTGATGGCGGAGTTCTTGGAGTCGCCGTTGGGCAGAGGCACCTCGCGCGCCGGGTCCTCGCCGCCCTCGCCGGTGTTGGAGCGACCGTGCAGGCGGTTCATGGCGATGGCGAGGGTCTCGTGGGCCTCCTTGGAGATGGAGCCGAAGCTCATGGCGCCGGTGTTGAAGCGCTTGACGATCTCGTCGACGGGCTCGACCTCGTCCAGCGGCACGGGCGTGCGGCCGGCGGCGTCGAAGTCCATGAGGTCGCGCAGGGTCACGGCGCGGCCGGGACGGTGCACCAGGCGGCCGTACTCGCGGAAGAGCTCCATGTCGCCCTCGTCACAGGCCCGCTGCAAGAGGTAGATCGCCTTGGGCTCGATGAGGTGCTCCTCGCCCGTGAGCGGACGCCACTTGGTGAGGCCGAGAGACGGCAGCTGGTTGGGTGCGGGACTCTTGCGGATGGCGAGGGCCTTGTCGTAGCGCTCGTCCTCCTCGCGCTGGATACCGTCCAGGCCAAGGCCGCCCACGCTCGTGGTGGTGCTGGTGAAGCAGCGGTCCACGACGCCCTCGTTGAGGCCGATGATCTCGAATATCTGCGCGGAGTGGTAGCCCTGGAAGGTAGAGATGCCCATCTTGGACATGATCGAGGTGATGCCCGCCGTCACGGCCTTGTCGTAGTTGGCGATGGCGTCCTCGGGCTCGAGCGCGATGGCGCCCTTGGCGCACAGGTCGCGGATGCACTCGTGGGCCATGTAGGGGTAGATGCCGCTCGCGGAGTAGCCCACGAGGCAGGCGAAGTCGTGCGAGGCCAGGGCGTCGCCGGTCTCCACCACGATGTCGGCGAGCATGCGGGTGCCCGTGCGAATCAGGTGGTTGTGGACGCTGCCCAGGGCCAGCAGGCTCGGGATGGGTACCTCGTCGGCGGCGGCGCGGTCGGAGATCACGACGATGGTCGTGCCCTCGCGCACGGCGGCCTCGATGTCGCGATCGAGTTGGTCGAGGGCGGCCTCGAGCGCGCCCTCCCCCGCGTCGCGGCGATAGACGGCGTGGAAGACCTGGGTCTTGAAGCCCGCGCGGTCGATGGCGCAGATGCGGCGGAACGCGTCATGGGTGAGCATCGGTCCCCGCAGGCGCACGAGGCGGCAGGTGTCGCGGCAGTCCTCCAGCAGGTTGCCGTGGTTGCCGAGGTAGAGTACCGAGCTCGTGACGAGGCTCTCGCGCAGCGCGTCGATGGGCGGGTTCGTCACCTGGGCAAACAGCTGGTGGAAGTAGTCGTAGAACGAGCGGCTCTTCTTGGAGAGCACGGCCAGCGGCGAGTCGATGCCCATGGAGGCCAAGGGCACCTTGGCCTGGATGGCCATCGGGCGCACGACTTCGTCAACATCGTCATAGTGGTAGCCGAGCTTGGCCATGCGCTCCGTGAGGGGCACGTCGGCGTCGGCGTCGTCGGGCAGCTCGTCAAACGCGGGCTTCTTGAGGTCGTGGATGTCGAGGGTCTCGTCGCCCAGCCAGTCACGGTACGGCTTTTCGTTGGCGTACTTGTCGCGAATCTCGTCGTTCCAGATCACGCGGCCCTGCTCGGGGTCGACCTCAAGCATCTCGCCCGGGCCAAGGCAGCCGGTGCGCAGGATGTTCTCGGGCTCGACGTCGATGGTGCCCACCTCGGACGAGAGGATGAGACGGTCGTCGCGCGTGACGTAGAAGCGCGCGGGGCGCAGGCCGTTGCGGTCCAGCACGGCGCCCAGCAGCTTGCCGTCGGTGAACACGATGGCGGCCGGACCGTCCCATGGCTCCATGAGCATGGACTGGTAGGCATCATAGGCGCGGCGCTTCTCGGACAGGTTGGGGTTGTGGTCCCACGGCTCGGGGAGCATGAGCGTCACGGCGCGGTCCAGGGGCCTGCCGTTCATCGTGAGGAACTCGAGCACGTTGTCGAGGATCGCGGAGTCGGAACCCTCGCGATTGATGATGGGCAGCACCTGCTCCAGGTCGTGCTGGAGAATCGGCGAGTACAGGTTCGGCTCGCGAGCGCGAATCCAGCTCACGTTGCCGCGCAGCGTGTTGATCTCGCCGTTGTGGATGATGTAGCGGTTGGGGTGCGCGCGCTCCCAGCTGGGCGTGGTGTTGGTGGAGTAGCGCGAGTGCACGAGGGCGAGGCTCGTCTCGACCGCGGCGTCGTTGAGGTCGATGAAGAAGCGGCGCATCTGCGTGGCGACGAGCATGCCCTTGTAGACGATGGTGCGGCTGGACATGGAGCACACATAGAAGATCTTGTCCTTGAGCGCCGGGTTCTTGTCGGCCGCGCGCTCGATGGTGCGCCTCGTCACATAGAGCTTGCGCTCGAAGTCCTGGCCAGCGGCGACGCCCTCGGGGCGGCGCAGGAAGGCCTGGAGAATGGTGGGCATGCACGCCTTGGCGGTGTCGCCCAGGTCATGCGGGTCAACCGGCACGCGGCGCCAGAACATCAGAGGCACGCCGCACTTGGCGCAGCCCTCCTCGAACACGCGAATGGCCGAGGCAACGCCATGCGAATCGGCCACGCCGTCGGTCTCGCCCGTCTCGTCGCTGTGCGGGAAGAAGAGCATGGCCACGCCGTAGTCGCCCTCGTCGGGGAGCAGCTGGCCCTCCTTCTGCGCCTCCTTGCGGAAGAAGCGGTGCGGAATCTGGAAGAGCACGCCCGCGCCGTCGCCGGTGTTGTGCTCGAGGCCCTTGCCACCACGGTGCTCGAGGTTCACGAGCACGGACAGGGCATCGTCGAGCGTCTGGTGGCTGCGGACGCCCTTGAGGTGGGCAATGGCGCCAATGCCGCAGGCATCGTGCTCGTAGCTGGGTCGGTAGAGGCCGCGTGCGGCCGAATCGGCGGCGACGCGTGCGATGTCCGCCGCGGTCGGCGCACCTGCGGTCACGCTCGAGGCCACGCCGGCCTCGGCCGAGGTCACACGGACTGGCTGGTGAGACTCCATGTCTTAGTCCTTCTCCGAAGGAATACTGCCGCTCACCGACCATATGGCCACTTTGGGTGGACAAACGGGACAGCAATCCCCCGGCCGGCAAGCAGACAGAAGTCTACCGAGCGGCCGCGCGCGGCCCGGGGGCGCGCGTCCATTTGTCGCAGTCTTGTAACGAAAGCGGCCGCCGACCCAGGGGCGGCGACTCAAAACAAAGGCGCCAAGCGCTCGCATTGCGCAAGCACTTGGCGCCGGGGACGTTACCTGAGCCGATCGGGCAGATCCGCTACGGGAGTCTCGTGACCCAAGATCACCCCGTGTTCTGCAGGCCCGCGGAGACGCCGGCAACGGTGGAGAGGATGAGCTTGATGTACAGCTCGCGCTCCTCGGCCGTGAGCTCGGCCTCATGCTCGCGCAGCGCTGTGAGGGCACGCACCTGCGAGATGGAGAGGGCGTCCACGTAGGGATTCCTCACGCGCACGGCCTGGCCAAGCACGTGCCGGTGCTGCAGCGGCCACTCGTCACCCACGATGGCGAGCGTCCACTTGCGGGTGAGCGCCATCTCGTCCAGGACCTTCTTGGCGAGGTCGTCGCGGTCGCCCAGCGCGAGGTAGTGCCTCGCGATGCGGGCGTCGGTCTTGGCGATGCTCATCTCGATGTTGTCGATGAACGTGCTGAACAGTGGCCACTCCCTGTAGGCGGCCTGGAGCCCCTCCAGGTTGCCGTACTTCTCGCAGGCCGTGCCCAGGCCGTACCACGCGGCGAGGTTGATGCGGGCCTGGCTCCAGCTGAAGACCCAGGGGATGGTGCGCAGGTCGTCGAGCGACTTGGCGCCCAGGCCGCGCTTTGCCGGACGGGAGCCGATCGGCAGCAGGCCAACCTCGGTGAGCGGGGTCACCGTGGAGAACCAGGGGGCAAAGTCCGGCGTGTGGATGAGGTCGATGAAGCGCTCGTGGCTGGCGTCGTAGAGCGCCTTGGCCAGATCGGCGTACTTCTCGGTCATCTCGGTGTTGGTGCGCTCCACGGAGGGCGCGCTCTGCAGCAGCGTGGCGCCGGCGACAGACTCCACGTGGCGCTGGGCCAGCACCGGGTTGCCGTAGCGGGCAAAAATGACCTCGCCCTGCTCGGTGACCTTGAAGAAGCAGTTGACCGAGCCCTTGGGCTGGGCGAGCACGGCGCGGTTGGCCGGGCCGCCGCCACGGCCCACGGCACCGCCGCGGCCGTGCATGAGCACGAGGTCGATGTTGTTCTTCTTGGCCCAGTTGGCGATGCGCTCCTGCGCGGCGTGCAGCGCGAGCGTGGCCGTGGTGGGGCCGGCGTCCTTGGAGGAGTCGGAGTAGCCGAGCATGACCTCCATCTTGCGGCCGGTCTGGGCCAGGCGGCGCTGGACGTCGGGCAGCTGGAGCATCTCGTCCAGCACGCCAACGCAGCCCTCCAGGTCCTCGAGCTGCTCGAACAGCGGGATGACGTCGATGGTGGGCACGTCCTCGGGGTGCGCGAAGGCAAGGCGGGAGAGCTCGTAGACGTCGGCCACGTTCTGGGCACTCTTGGTGAAGGAGATGATGTAGCGGCGCGCCATCTTCCTGCCGTAGCGCTTCTGGATGGCACCGAGCGCGCGGAAGGTGTCCAGCACCTCGCGCGTCATCGGGGCGAGCGGGCCACGCTCGCCGTTACGCCCGTGCTCGCGGATGTCGGCAAGCGCACGCGAGTGCACCACCGAGTGCTGACGGAACTCCATCTCCACCATGTGGAAGCCAAAGCTCTCGGCCTGCCAGATGAGCGTCTGGACGGGGCCGTAGGCAGCGCGGGTGGCACCGGCCTCCACGAGGGAGCGTTGCACGACGCGCAGGTCTGCGAGGAACTCCTCGCAGGAGTGGTACATCGTGTCGGAGTTGCGCTTGACCGTGGCCTTCAGGCGATCTGCCATGACGAGCATGACGGCGCGGTGCGGTTCGGACTCGCTGATGAGCTCGGCGCGGCCGGTGAGCTTCTCGCTCATCTCCACCTGGTGGTTCCACAGGTTCACGAGCTCGTCGGAAGGCTTGGTACGCGTGGCGTCGAGCGTGAGGTTGCGGCCCACGCGGAAGCACTTCTCGGCCAAGGTGCGCACCATGTGGTTGAAGAACTTGGCGGCCACCTCGCGACTCACCTTGGCGGTGACGTTGGGATTGCCGTCACGGTCGGAGCCAATCCAGGAGCCGGGGTGGAAGAACGCCGGGCACACGGGCTCCACCTTGCCGGCGTCGTCGCCCAGCACCCAGTCGTCGAAGCGGCGGTAGACCTGCGGCACCATGTCGAACAGCGTGTTGTCGAAGATGTCGATGATGGTATCGGCCTCCTCGACGGGGGTCGGCTTCTTGAGCGCGATGGGGCTCGTGCGCAGCAGGGCATCGATCTCCTGCAGCATGTGGCGCTCGTTCTCCGCAAGGTCAGAGCCGCCGAGGCGCGGGCGCTCCTCGAGCAGCTTGCCGATGCGGCGGATCTTGCCCTCGACGGCCTTGCGACGGGCCTCGGTGGGGTGCGCGGTGAAGACGGGGTGGAACTCGAGGCGGCCGAGCAGCTCGGCGGCCTTCTCGGGACCAGCCTCCTCGATGAGGCGGTGGTAGGCCACGGCAAGCGCGTTGGACTCGTCGACGTCGGCCTCGGGGGAGGCGGCGCGCTCGCGGTCGTGCAGGGTCTCGACGCGGTAGTTCTCCTCGGAGAGATTGGCGAGGTGGAAGTACGCCGTGAGGGCGCGCGTCACCATCGTCTGTTCCTCGGCCGTGAGGCCCTTGGTGAGCTCGTAGGCGTTCCGGAAGCTCTCGTCCTCCTCGCTCGCGCCGGTGGCGCTCGTCACACCGCGCTCGTCGGCGGCGATGAGGTCGGCGAGGAGCTCGTCGAAGTCGCGACGCAGCTCAGGCGAGTACTCCGTGAGGACCTCGCGCAACAGACGAAGGAAAAGCTCCATGTTGTTGCGCAGGCTCTCGGGAAGCTTCACCCCCGCGAAGGTCTTCGCGGCAGCGGCCTTGGCCTCGGCACGGCTCAGGGACTCCCGCTGGGAGGCCCTGAGCGCGGTGCGCACGGCGGCATGGACGGCCTCGTGCTCGGAACGGTTTGCCTCAAAGCTTGACTCTGCTGGCAAGGTTCCTCCTTCTGGCTCGAACGAAGGCGGGTGCCGACGGGGCGCTTTGTGCGGAGCCGAGACTCGCCATCTTGGCAAAACGGCACTCATCATAGCAGCGAAAAACAGCTGAGGTACAGCTGTAACGAGTGCGTAACGTAAGCAGCCGGCGTACGCAAGACCACATCGGGCGAGCGTACCCTTGCAATCTGTAAGCGCAGCGAGACGGTCTTCCCTGCTCGCCGGCACCCCGGCCCTCGCCCGCCGGCACCCCGGACCCCGCTCACTGGCACCTTCGCACGGACGATCGGCCGGTCGGCGAGGACGCTCGCGGACTCATTGCGGCACAGGCGCGGGAGGTTGGCGCATCGCCAGCTCTTCGCTGCCTGCTGGCACGCTTGCACGGACGATCGGTCGGTCGGCGAGGACGCTCGCGGACTCATTGCGGCACAGGCACGGGAGGTTGGAGCATCGCCGGCTCTTCGCTGCCTGCTGGCACGTTGCAACCCGCCGGCAGGCTGCAACTTGCCACACGCTGCAGCCTGTCGGCACACCGAGAATCACCACAGAAAGGCTCGCCATGGACTTGCTCTCTTTGCTGCCGCTGCCACCGCTCGCCATGGCCTTCCTGTGCGCGATGGTGTTCCTCGCCGGGTTCGTGGACGCCGCGGCAGGCGGCGGCGGGCTCATCTCGCTGCCGGCGTTTCTCGCCACCGGCATCCCCTCGCACCTCGCATTTGGCTGCAACAAGTGCGCGAGCGCCATCGGCACCACGTTCTCCACGCTGCGCTACTTCCGCCATGGGGCGATGGACTTCCTCGTGGCGGGCGTGGCGGCGCTGGGCGCGTTCGCCGGCAGCGCGCTCGCGAGCAACCTGCTGCTGCTCGTGAGCGACGACGCCTTCCGCATCCTTGTCGTCTGTGTGCTGCCCGTGGCCGCCGCCATCATCCTCACCCGCAGGAGCGACGCGCTTGCGGAGAACCACTCCGCCGAGCTGCCGCGCGCCCGTCGCATCGTGCTCGCGGTGCTCATCGGCTTTGTCATCGGCGGCTACGACGGGCTTGTGGGACCCGGCACCGGAACGTTTGCGATCATCGCGTTCAACCTGCTCATGCGGTTCGACCTCAAGACAGCGGGCGGCAACGCGAAGGTCATGAACCTCGCGAGCAACTACGCCTCGCTCGTGGTGATGCTCGCCGCCGGCAAGGTGGACTTCGCGATTGCGCTGCCCGCGGCCGTGTTCTGCATCGCCGGCCACGTCCTCGGCGCCGGCATGGCTCTCAAGCGCGGGGCGCGCCTCATCCAGCCGATGCTCGTCGTGGTGCTGGTGCTTCTGCTCGTGAACCTCGTGAGCCAGCTGATGGGCGTCTAGGCTCGTCGCGCTTGCTTCGGGCGAGCCCGTCTCCACCTTGTTCGTACACCTGCCTTGTTCGTCGCGCCCACTTCGTTCGCCGCGTCCACCGCGCCCGCAGCCCAACCACCCGCCTGCCCGCCCATCCACGCAGACGCCCCTCAGCCCAACCGCCTGCCCGCCCCGCGCGCACTCTGCCTACCCGCACGCCACGTCCGTCCGCGCACCATACCTACCTGCCCCTCCACGTGCCATGCCTACCTGCCCCTACGAGATTGACGGACGAATCCAGCGGGCCCAACCGCCTGTCCGCGCACCCCGACTGTCCGCGCACCCCGCCCGTCCGCACACCACGTCCAACCGCCCGTCCGCACACCATACCTACCTACCCGCCCGTCCACGAATGCGGGCGTTTGCAATGGAGGGGCACGGCACACCCCTCTTTTGTCCAGGAATCCAGGCGATTGCGTGATTTCAGGGGCCTGCACTCGCGCCGGCGCAGGATAATTCGAAAGATGAGGGATGCGCCAACCGACGCTCATCGTTATCTTCTCAAAGAACAAAACATCTACCAGCAGTTTTGCAGAGATGCATCTCTGTGGTCAGCCGTGCTCCAGCTATAGCGGACTTCTGCTGGCACGCGGGACCTGCCCCGTCTTCGCAACCGCCCGCATTCGTGGACAAACTGGTAGCAAAACATGCCCCGGCGATTCGACCCGGCGCCCACGCCTCGTCCCTCCTTCGCAACCGCCCGCATTCGTGGACAAACTGGCAACCATCCGTGCCCCGGCAGCCCGACCCGACGCCCTCGCCCCACCCCGGTATCGCAACCGCATGCATTCATGGACAAGCAAGCGGCTTAATGCACCCCGGCAGCCGACCTGATGCCCGCGTCCCGCCCCGCCTTCGCAACCGCCCGCATTCGTAGACAGGCCAGTGTCCGGGCGCGCCCTCCCCGCTCGCGGTAGGATGCTCGCGAACCATCTCGAAGGGAGCCCGCATGACCGGTTACACCACCGTCGTCTTTGATCTGGACGGCACGCTGCTCGACACCATCGAGGACCTGCACCTCACGCTCAACCACGCGCTCGAGTCGGGGGGCCTGCCGCCGCGCACCTTTGCCGAGGCACAGGCATTCGTGGGAAACGGCATCCGCAGGCTCGTCGAGCGCGCAGTGCCCGGGAGCACGAGCCCCGAGGCCACCGACGCCGTCTTTGCCGAGTTCAACCGCTGGTACGCCCAGCACTGCAACGACCACACCAAGGCCTACGACGGCATCATCGAGCTCGTCGACTCCCTCCGTAGCGAGGGCCGCCGCGTGGCGGTGGTCTCCAACAAGAGCGACTACGCGGTGCAGGACCTCGTCGACATCTACTTCCCAGGCGTCTTCGATGCCGTCGCCGGCGTGCGCGAGGGCATCGCGCGAAAGCCCGCACGCGACATGGTCGACCTTGCGCTCGAGAAGATGGGACCCGAGGCCGTGGCCGACGCGCGTGAGGGACGGGCAGCCTACGTGGGAGATTCCGAGGTGGACATCGCCACCGCCCGCAGCGCCAAGATGCCCTGCATCTCCGTGAGCTGGGGATTTCGCAGCGTGCCACAGCTCCACGAGGCGGGCGCAACCCGAATCGTTGCCACCCCGGCAGAGCTTGGGGCCGCGATTCGCGAGGGGTAGCACGACCAAACGACACGCAGCGATGCGGACCGGCGCGGTCACAACCTCGAGCCGGGAGGCCATTCTCGACTTCAGCTGGAGGTTATGACCCGGCCCAGCCATCGGTAGTCGACGCGAACCGCGTAGACGGCCCGAATGACGCCCGCCCCGGCCCCTACTCCACCTCGATCTCCTTGATGAGGACCTCGTTGCCGCGAAGCAGGTGCGTGCGGGGGCTGCCGCACGCGGGGCACGTGCGGCCGTGCGCCACGGTGCCATATTCGGCGCCGCAGTCCTCGCAAAGGGTCACGGCGGGAATCGTCTCGCACGCAAGCTCGCAGCCGTCCATGAGGGACTCGCGCTTGCAAGCCCAGCGCCAGGCGTTCTCAAGCAGCCCGGGCACCACGCCGGAGACCTCGCCCAGCTCGAGCGTCACGCGCGAGACGGAGGTGACGGCGTTCTCCGCCGCCACCTCCTTCACGTCGTCGATGATGTAGAAGACGATTCCGAGCTCGTGCATGGGACTCCTTTATTGCAGACAGGCGCGGCGTGGCTGGCAACGGGCACCGCGCTGCCACGGCCGCCACGGCCACCGTCCGTCCGCCTACTTCTTCTTGAACCGGATCTTGAGCTCGCGCTTGAGGGCGTACTTGGCCAGACTCGGGATCTTCTTCTCGTACTTCACCATCGTAGAGCACTCGGGGCGGTCGCGATCAAGGTGAATCGCGTCGAACTCGCACTTGGTGGTGCAGAGTCCGCAGCCGATGCACTTGTTCGCGTCCACCACGCTCGCGCCACACCCCAGGCAGCGGGCCGTCTCCGCCTTAACCTGCTCCTCGCTAAACGTGCGCACGTACTCGCGGAACCGCCGCTTGCGCTCGGCCTCGTGGTCCACGCGCGGCGCCTGACGGCTCGCGGTGTCATAGGAGCCAAACTCGGCGTGATCCTTGTCCAGCTCGCGATAGCGCCTCGGGTTGCGCCCGATGGTAAGCGTGCCGCCCTGCACGAAGCGGTGGATGGACACGGCAGCCTCATGACCCGCGGCGATGGCGTTGATCGCAAAGCTCGGCCCGGTGTAGACGTCTCCGCCCACGAAGATGTCGGGCTCGTTGGTCTGGTAGGTAACGGGGTCGGCCACGGCACCCCGCCCGCGCCCCAACTTCACGGCAGAGCCGGCGAGCAGGTCTCCCCACTCCACGGACTGGCCGATGGACAGCACCACGCGGTCGCACTCGTACGTGCGCGTGTCTCCCTCGTCGTAGACCGGGGCAAACCGTCCCTCGTCGTCGAACACGCGCACGCAGCGCTTGAACGTGATGGCACGCACGCGCCCATCCTCGTCGTGGAGCACCTCCGCGGGGCCCCATCCGCAGGTAATGGCAACGCCGTCCTCCACGGCCTCGTGACGCTCCTCCTCGCTCGCCGGCATCTCAGCCTCGCCCTCGAGGCAGAGCATCTCCACGCGCTCCGAGCCCAGACGCGCGGCCGTGCGCGCCACGTCGATGGCCACATTGCCGCCACCCACAACCACCGTGGTACCAGCAAGCGAGAGCGACCCGTCCTCGGCAACGCCAAAACCCAAGGCGCGGGCCGCCTCGGTGGCGCCATCCTCGCCCGCCTGCGCGCGCGAGACCTCGCGCAGGAAGTCCACCGCCACGCTCACGCCCTCGGCGCCCTCGCCAGCAATGCCCGCACGCCTGCCACCCTGGCAGCCAACCGCCAGGTAGAAGGCCTTGAAACCCTGTCCGCGCAGCTCGTCGAGCGTCACGTCGCGGCCAACCTCCACGCCATAGCGGAACTCGGCACCCATGGCCTCGATCACGGCAACCTCGGCGGCAATCACGTCCTTCCCCAGCTTGTAGCTGGGGATTCCGTACGTGAGCATGCCGCCCGGGCGCGCGCTCTTCTCGAACACCACCGGCCTGTAGCCCTTCTCGGCCAGGTAGAAGGCGCACGAGAGGCCAGCCGGACCGGCGCCCACGACGGCCACCTTCTCCGTGAAGTCGCCCTCGACCTTTGGCCTCACCTGCGGCGGGATGTAGCGCGTCTCGGCATCCAGGTCTCGCTGGGCCACGAACTTCTTGACCTCGTCGATGGCCACGGCAGCATCCACGCGCCCGCGCGTGCAAGCGTCCTCGCAGCGACGGTTGCAGATACGGCCGCACACGGCCGGCAGCGGGTTCTCACGCTTGATGAGGGCGAGGGCGTCGGTGTAGCGGCCCTGCGCGGCGAGCTTGAGATAGCCCTGAACCGCGATATGCGCCGGGCAGGCCGTCTTGCAGGGGGCCGTGCCCGTGTCGTACGTCTCGATGCGGTTCTTGTCGCGATAGCTGGGACTCCACTTCTCGGGACCCCACTTCACCTCGTCCGGCAGCTCCTGCTTGGGGTACTCCGGCACCCCGTGCGTCCGCGCGTCGCAAAGCTTCTGGCCAAGCTTCACCGCGCCGGCGGGGCACACCTCCACGCAGCGGCCGCACGCCACGCAGCTGCTCGCGTCGGTATGGGCCACGTAGGCTGAGCGGGAGAGGTTGGGCGTGTTGAACAACTGGCTGGTACGAAGCGCGTAGCACACGTTCACGTTGCAGTTGCAGATGGCGAAGATCTTGCTCTCGCCGTCGATGTTGGTGATCTGGTGCACGAAGCCGTTGTCCTCGGCGCGCTGGAGGATCTCGTAGACCTCCTCGCGCGAAACGTAGCGCCCGCGATCGGTCTCCACCACGTAGTCGGCCATGTCGCCCACGGCGATGCACCAGTCGTTGAAGTCGTCGCCGCAGCCCTCGCCCATCCGCTGTCGGCTCATGCGGCAGCTGCACGCGCTCGCCGCGTACTTGCCGTCGTACTTGTCGAGCCAGTGCTTGATGTGCTCCACGGACACGGACCGGTTCTCGCGCTCGATGGCGCGCTCCACCGGAATCACGTGCATGCCGATGCCCGCACCTCCGGGCGGCACCATCGGCGTGGCCTTGGAGAGCGGCCCCTTGCTCGCGGACTCGAAGAACTTGGCGTAGACCGGGTTCTCCTGCAGCTGGCCCCAGCGCATGTTGAGGAACTCGGCAGAGCCCGGCACGAGCATGGGCAGCACCCACTGCTTGGTGCGGGTGGGGTTTTCCCAGTTGTACTCGAGCAGTCCCGTGTAGGAGAGGTCGTCGAGCATCTTCTCGAGCGGCTCCGGCGCGATGCCGGTGGCGCGGACGGCGTCCTCGAGCGTGTAGGGGTGGCGCATCTTGAGGCGGCAGAGCACCTCGGCCTGCTCGTCGGTGGCGGCGGCAGCGAAGCTCCAGTACTCGTATGGGAGCAGCTGGTCGCGGCCGAGCAGGCGGTTCGTGCAGTGCTTGGCCAGGGCAACGATGGCCGGGCGCGGGTTCTCCGGAAGCTCGGGCACGAACTCGGCGCCGATGTCGGGCTCGGTGAAGGAGACACCGGGGCCGTTGAGCACGAGCGTGCCATCGGTCTTCTCGACGGTCTGGAGCGGGAGGCCCGCGGAGTTGGTTTTGACGCGACTGGCATCTGGGGTCTTGCTATCAAGTGAGGCCATGGGGCTCCTTTAGGCAACGGGATAGTGGGCGGCGGCGGTGTTGGCGGGAGCGGCCTTGGAGAAGGTACCCGCCTGCCAGCGCGCGACGGCGTCGGCAAGCCAGGCGGCCCAGGCCTCGACGCCCTCGCCGGTCTTGGCCGAGATGGGTAGCACGCGCGCCTCGGGGTTGCGCAGGCGCACATTCTCCTCGCAGCGCGCGAGGCTGAAGTCGAAGTAGGGCGCCACGTCCATCTTGTTCACAAGCACCAGGTCGCACACCTCGAACATGAGGGGGTACTTGAGCGGCTTGTCGTCGCCCTCGGGCACGGAGAGAATCGCGACGTTGACGCTCGCGCCCGTGTCGAACTCGGCTGGGCACACGAGGTTGCCCACGTTCTCAAGAATGGCGAGGTCGAGGTGGTCGCGGCCGGCATCGCGCACGGCGGCGTCGAGCTCGGCGAGGCCCTGGTGGCACATGGCGGCGTCCAGGTGGCACATGCCGCCCGTGTGGAGCTGCACCGCCGGGACGCCCGCCTCGGCCATGGCGCGCGCATCGACGTCGGAGTCGATGTCTGCCTCCATGACGCCCATCGAGAGCGAGGGCGCCAGGGCCTCTACGGTGCGGCGCAGCGTGGTGGTCTTGCCCGAGCCCGGGCTGCTCATGAGGTTGAGCAGGAAGGTGCCGCGCTCCTGGAGCTCGGAGCGCAACTTGTCTGCCGCCCGGTCGTTGCTCGCAAACACGCTCTGCCTGACCTCGATGACGCGAACGGCGCGCTCGCGGGCGGCGCCCTGCCCCGCGCCCTCGTTCTGGACTTCCATATCCCTCTCCTCCGCCGCCGGCGCGTCCCCACGGCCGACGACTGGCCTGCTTGTTGGCACAACTTGCCAATAGCTCAGTCTAGATGCCCCGCCGGCATCGAGAAACGGCCCATCGGCGTACGGTCACGCGGGAGGCTTGGAGCAGCAGCGCCTCGAGCGCCGAGGCGGACGGGGCGGCACCGGCGCCAGAGCGGACGCAAGCGGCGCAGGCCAACACCGAATGTGAACGGGGCGTCGGCATGATTCGAGGCGGCGAGGTTCCCAAATGGCCTACTCTAGAGAGTGCTAACTCGCGGCGGGCGCGGCTCGTCCCCCGCCGAAACCTAGGAGCAGAACATGGCAAAGCAACGCATGGCCGAGGGCCCCGTCGCCCTCACCGAGGCAAACAAGCTCTATTTCTACAAGCTGCTGGGCGAGGCCCTGGGCGTCGGGCGACAGGCATTCCTGCCCCGCGCGCTCGAGGCGCTCGAGGCGTCGGACCTCACGCCCGAGAAACTCGGCTACGAGGATGGCAGAGCGCTCTTCGAGAAGCTCGCCGACGTCTGTCAGCTCACCGCCTTCAAGGGCGGCCGCTTCTACGTGACGGTGCAACGCAACGAGGCGTGGGACGCGGCACTTGCGGCGGCCGAGAACTCCAAGAGGCCCACCGGCGGCAAGGGCAAGCCCTGGAAGCGCAAGAAGGGCGCCCTCAAGCCGGTGCGCCCGCGCACGATCCAGGTTGCGAAGCCCGCCGAGTCCGAGGCGGTGGCCGAGCCTGCTGCTGCGGATGCCGCGCCGATGGAGGTCGCCGCAGACGGAACCGCGCAGGCAGGGGCTCAGACAGACCGGCAGGTGCCGCCGGCAGGCGCCGCACCTGCCGAGCAGCCCGCCCGGGACGAGGCCTCCGTCTCAGAGCCCACGCCGCAGACGGAGGGGGCCGCGCAGGCAGAGGCTTCGCCGGCTGACGCCGCCGGCCAGGCGAGCGCCCCCACGGCGGAGGCACCCAAACCCGCCCGCAAGCTCACGCTGCTCGAGCAGATCGAGGCGCAGCTGCCCAAGTCCGCCGATGAGGAGGAGGCGGGGGCCACGCAGCTCGCGCCGGCTACGCCGCAGGGCGTCGCCCCCGAGGCGCAGCCGGCAGCCATGACGGAGCCGGCAGCCGCGAGCGCCTCTCAGGCCGCCCCGCAGCCGGTGGTCGCCTCGCACGTCGCGCCTGCCCAGCAGCCGGCCGGCGCGCCGCAGC
>CWGY01000034.1_pt1 | contig 20456 bp, 16 predicted proteins | sample 678861 | NCBI WGS metagenome assembly CWGY01 (sample SAMEA3735962, study PRJEB9488) | human gut metagenome | biome: ENVO:mammalia-associated habitat; material: ENVO:feces | place: Malawi | collected 2009-02-27
GTAAACAACCTGTTGGCACTAAACACCTAGCTAATGAGAAAAGCCGCAAGGATGCCCTCATGGCAGGTGACGCTAGCCTCGGAGCTCTCGATGACGTTTGAGATGCCGCGGTCACGGAGGGCGTCCACACGAAAGCGGTCGAGGCACCAGCGCATCCCCGCCTCGCTCACGAGCGTTCCGTCCGCGAGAGCCACGAAGGAGAAGTGAAGCCCGCTCGCATCCTCGCCCATCACCCACGTCCCTGTGCCCCGCGGCGAGAGGATGCGGCACTCGAACGCGTCCTCCACCAACCGAGGCGCCAGGTCCGCGTTGGCAGCAAGCACGCCAAAGACCGCCAGGGCATGGTCCATCCTGCCCGCGCTCGCGCAGGTCACCGTCACCTCGAGCGGCTCATCGCACTCAGCGGCAAGCTGCCGTGCGCACGAGAAGGCAAGCGACAGATCCGTGTCGTACTTTGCCGGCGGAAAGAGGCGAATTCCGAGCTCGCCATAAAGCCCGTGAATCTCGGGGACATCGCGCACGTCATCCGCGGGGGTCACCCGCATGAGCACATCCGGTGCGGGCGATCTGTCGGCACCACAAGCGCTACGGTCCTTGGATGGGGAGATGTCCGGGCACAAGCGCACGCGCGCGCTGGACGAGCGCCCCGTCCCCTCGTCGGAAGCCACGACGCTGGACGCGGGCAAAGGGGTGCTCGAGCCACCATTCTCGCCCCCAGCCACGCGAGCACGGAGCCACCGCAGCGTCTCGGGGTTGACGGTGTCCGCATCCCCGCAGAAGGCGTCTGGGACAACGCCCGCCGCCCGGCAGGCATCCGCGCCGCGGTCAACCGCCACAACCGTGCCAGCCTCGCGGGCGAGCGAGGACAGCAATGCCGGGGAACTCGGCTCGGGCGAACCGGCAACCAGAAGAACTCTCATGCCTACGCCTCCGGCATTCGCTTGCGGCGGGCGTCATCAAACGCTCGAATACCATCGAGCGAGAGACCCTCGTATTCATAAGAGAAGACATCAGCCCAAGCGCGAATGAAGTCCTCGTCACGGCCGTCGTGCTCGTTGTAGATACCGGCCACGTGAAAGCCCGCGCGGCGGGAGGTCTCAACGCCAAAGGGGGCGTCCTCAAAGACCCACGTCTCGCCGAGTGGGACTCCCAGGCGCTCAAGCGCCTCGAGGTAGACGTCAGGATGGTCCTTGTCATAGCCATCGCGCACCTCGGCGGTACACACCACGTCCCTAAAGAAGCCGTCGAGACCATGGACGCGCAGAGCATCCCAGACGAGGCTCGACGTGGTGGAGGTGGCAATGATCAGCGGGATCTTGGCCGCCGCGAGCGACTCAACGAACGCATGGACGCCCGGCATCTCGGGAATGTGATGCTCATACTGGTCGCGCATGTAGTCGTGAATCTCGCGATTGAGGGCCTCGGCGCTCTCCCCCAAGCCAAAGGACTCATGAAGCCAGCGCGTGCCCTGAGGAAGCGTCATCGGCTCGACGGTCTCCTGCATCTCACCTGTGCAGACAAGGCCATGCGACTCGACGAGATGGGCAAAGGCGCCGTACCACACCTGCATGGAATCAAGCAGCGTGCCGTCGCAGTCGAAGATGGCTCCAGAGATTGCGGCCATGGAAGGTCCTTTCGGTATGAAGCGAACGAGCATGCGGATACAAACGCGTGCGAGGCAAGCGGACCCCCCCCCACCGCGCCGTGATGGCACGGGTTCGAGGGCGGGGAATCGAGACGATTCGTCACTCGCGCGCACTTGCCCCGCGCCCACGGCCCGCCATGTCCCCGGCCCACATTTTCACACGTCCAGCGTAGAAATGGGGAAATGCGTCCGCACCTTTTTCTCGCTCGAGGTATTGGGTAAAGTACTGCCTTGTGTATTTCGACGGTTCGATCGAGAACCCAGCTACGGAGGTATGTGAGAGATGGCTCGTTACGACTACAAGTGCACCAGCTGCGACAAGGTCTTCGAGGTGGAGCACCCAATGAGCGAGCGCCCGCACATCACCTGCCCAAACTGCGGAGCGGACGCCGAGCGCGTCTTTGAGCCGAGTGGCATCAGCTTCAAGGGCTCAGGCTTCTACAACACAGACCAGCGCGGCGGCAGCTCCTCCACAGCGGCCACCTCCGCGCCCTCCGAGAGCAGTACTGCAAGCGCTGCCCCCTCGAACGACGCCTGCGCCGGCTGCGAACACTGCGCCAGCAAGTAGGCATGGCGTCTGAGCGCCAACGCCCCACGCAGAATGACGCGCGCATCTGCCGCACGGCAAACAACAAGGGGACGGTCACCGAGCGAGGTGGCCGTCCCCTCTTTGTCGACAAGCAAGCCGTCACAAGCGGCTGCGGCAAAGAAGAGCGCCAGCGCGCTACGGGCTACACGCGTCGAACGAGACGGCAGCAGTAGTGACCGTCAAACGACCCCTCGATGGGCACCGACTGGAAATCCCCACGTTCCGAGACCCATGACGAGACGACCAGGCGCGCCCTATCATCAAGCGACGCGACACCGGGAGCCTCGAGCACGTTCTCGCGACGGAAGCCTCGCCCGGCGTCCGAGGCAAGAAACGCATCGACAACGCCAACGTTCTCCTCGTCAAACAGGGAGCACGTCGCGTAGACGAGAGAGCCACCCGGCGCAACGCGACCTGCCGCAGCCTCGAGCAGGCTCAACTGGAGACGAGGCAACGAGCCCTCGTTTGCGACGTCAAGCGCAGCCTCGTCGAGCGACCAGGGAATCTCGGGGTGACGACGCATGGTGCCCGAGCCAGAGCACGGCGCGTCAACGAGCACCGCATCGAAGCTGCCCGAGAGCTCGGCGGGAATCTCCTCGTCATTCCCGAGCTTCGTGACATCAAACTCCGTGCAGGAAACGATAGTGGGAAGGCCCGCGACACGCATGCGCTCGCGCGAGATGCGCACCTTGGACGCAATGGAGTCGCAACCATGGACCTCAAGCGTGCCGGACTTACCGGAAAGCTCCGCAGCATCCCCTACGAGTAGCAGGGACTTCGTGCCACGACCCTGCCCGACCTCGAGCAGCCTGCCCGAAGCAACGCTTGCCATGCGACAGACAGCCTGCGCGGCAAGGTCTGCCGTCACCACGGCGCACGCGCGCACAAGGCCGCTCGAGCCGAGGGCGCCGGCCTGGCCGATGCGCCACGCACGAGGAAGCCCGGCCTCGACGGGCTCGAGCCCCTCGGCCTCCATACGCGCGACAACTTCCTCACCCCCAAACGGAGGCACGGAGACGTAGACGGGCGCTGGCTCAAGCGCGCCGGCACAGACGGAAGCCGCGGCGCGGGGGCCGAGGGTCCCGACCAGCCTGCGAACGATCCAGGAGGGATAGCCAGAGGCCAGGCAGAGCTCCTCTTCAGAGGGCTCGCGCTTGGCACCGGCAGCAACCGCGGCAACCACCTCGCGGGCGTCATCGACCTGGGCACGGCCCTCGCCGATACGCCGAAGAACCGCATTGGCCATGCGCGCGGCCCTGGGCTGCACGCTGCGCACGAGCTCGACCCCTTGGCTCACGGACACCTGCGTGGGCGTATCGAGGTAGAGCACCTCAAACGCGGCAAGCCTAAACGCGTCACGAACGAGAGGCTCCAGCTTGCCCGCATGCATAACGTGTGCGTCGATCCTGTGGTCGAGCTCTCCGGCAGCCACGTTCACGCCAAGCACGAGGCGTGTCGCCAGCGCGCGTCCCTTGCTCCCAAGCGAGGACATCTCATGGGCGCCACGCAGCAGGTCGCGCGCACGGGCGCCACGACGGCGCTGGCGTGAAAGCAGGCGCAGGGCAACGGTGCGCGCAGGACTCGCGACGGCCATCTAGACCCGCTCCCAACGAATGTCGTAGCCACGAAGGCCGGCCGCCCAGGCGCTCGCAGGCATCTCGCGCTTGCCGTCGGGCTTGACCTCGAGCACCTCGAGGGAGCCGTCGGCACAGCCGAGAAGCACGCGGCCGTGGGAAACGGAGACCTCGCCAGCGGCGAGCGACGCGCCTCCAGAGCGGCGAGCCCGCGTGACCCTAACGCCCTTGCCCGCAACCTTGCAGCGCGCAGGCGCCGCATCCATGCTCGCCTGAACGCGGCGGACATTTGCGAGCGCGGCGTCAGACGGGTCGAGGCGCATCTCGGCCTTCTCGACCTTGTGGGCGTAGGTGACGAGCGACTCGTCCTGCTCGGTCCACGAAGCGGCGCCATCCTCGATGTGGCGCAGGGCCTCCACCAGGGCGCCGCCACCAAGCTCGGCAAGCTCGTCCATCAGGTCGGCACAGGGCTTGTCGGCCACCTCGGTGGAAACCTGGGCACAATAGGCGCCGGCATCAAGCTCATGTACCACACGCATGATGGAAACGCCGGCGCGCTCGTCGCCCGCGAGAACCGCGCGCTGGATCGGGGCGGCGCCGCGCCAGCGCGGCAGCAGCGAGGCGTGTACGTTGAAGCAGCCGAGCGGCGCGAGCTCCAGAATGGAATCCGGCAGGATGCAGCCATAGGCGGCGACACAGGTGACGTCGGGGGCGAGGGCGCGAAGCTCGTCCGACACCTCGGGCGTTATGCGATTCGCCTCAATGACGCGAAGGCCACGGGCGAGCGCCTCGGCCTTGACCGGGCTCGGCTCGAGCTTCTTGCCACGGCTGCGAATGGCGTCCGGACGAGTGACCACGGCCACGACGTCGAACGCCTCGTCTAGCGCACGCAGGGACGGCACCGCGAACTCGGGGGTGCCCATGAAGACGACGCGCATGCGCACCTCCTAGTTGGTCGAGGTCTCGCCGGGACGGGCACCGTCCTCGATGGCCAGCTCGGCCGCGCGCAGCGCCTGGAGGCGCTTCGTGGGCGAGAGGTGGTCAATCATCGTAACGCCGTTCAGGTGGTCGATCTCGTGCTGGAGGCACACGGCCAGGAGGTTGTTCTCGGCCTCGTACTGCATGAGGTCGCCGTCGAGGTCGAGCGCGCGGACGATGACGTGGCTCGGACGGCTGACCTGCACCGAAATGCCCGGGAAGGAAAGGCAGCCCTCGTTGAAGGGGCGCTCGGGACCGTCGGCCGCAACAATCTCTGGGTTGATGAGGACGTAGGGGTTCTTCTCACCGTCGGGCTCGGCGTAGTCGCAGTCGACGACGACCATGCGCACGAGCTCACCGACCTGCGGGGCGGCAAGGCCGCAGCCCTCGGCCGCGTACATGTCCTTGAGCATGCGCTTGGCCAGGGCCTTTACCTTGGCATCGATCTTCTCGATGGGTTGGCACTTCTGTGAAAGCCGGGGGTCCGGCGTAAGGACGATCTCGTCAATGGCGCTCATGGGGCTCCTTATTTCGATTGCAAAACTTAATCTTACCCAGCCTTGCCTAGCAGCCCAGCTCAAACCTTTCAATTCAAGTAAAGCCGACAGCTCGTGAGCTGCCGGCTTACATGAGCCGCTGCATCTATGGCTCATGGTCAAATGCCAACCCCTTACCGTTTGGCTCCTACATCATGTCGTACGCGTCGATGTCGATCGAGACCGTCACCTTACGGTCTTGCGGCAGCGTAGCGGCGGCGTGGGCGAGCAGAGGCCCAAGGTCCGCCTCTACGGGCGCTTTCACGACGATGTGCCGGCGGAGGCGGTCCTTCACGCGAGCCTTAACGCACTCGGCGGGCCCAAGCACCTCCCAGCCATCCGGAAGCTCGGGCACCCCGGGCCACGCGAACTCGGGAGGTGCGGGGATAGCCGCCTGGGGAGACGCGAAGAGCGAGGCCTGGGCCGGACCGCTCGTGAACTCCGCCCAACGTGCCGCGGCGCCAGCGACGACGCGTCTTCGGCCCTCCGACTCCGGGACGGCAACCGCGTCGCGCACGGCATCCGCAAGCGCCTTGCAACGTTCCCGCACGACGCTCTCCCCCACGCCCGTGACCGTAACATTGGCGAGCCTTGAATACGGCGGGTAGTACGCCTCCTCACGCTGCTCGAGCTCGTAGCGCTCGAAAAGCGAGCGGTCGTGCCGCGCCACCGACTGAATGGCCGGGTGCGTGGCCCAATACGTCTGCACGACGACCTCGCCCGGGCGCTCCCCGCGGCCGGCACGACCCGCCACCTGCTCGAGCAGGTGATACGTGCGCTCCGCCGCACGAAAGTCCGGCAGCTTGAGCGTGGTGTCCGCATTCACCACGCCCACGAGTGTGACCTCAGGAAAGTCGAGGCCCTTGGCGATCATCTGCGTGCCCACGAGCACGGCGCACGGGCTTGCGTCGAAGCGCTCGAGGAGCTTGGTATGCGCACCCTTCGTGGCCGTCGTGTCCGCGTCCATGCGGATAACGTCCACCTCCGCGCCCTCCAGAAGCACTCGTAGCTCGTCCTCCACCCGCTGCGTGCCCACGCCAAACTGCGCGAGGTAACGGCTCCCGCAATTTGGGCACTTCGTTGAGGGGTCCGGGAAGGCGCGCACGGGCCAGGAACGACCGCAGCTGTGGCAGACCAGGCTGTGCGTGCGCTCGTGATAGGTGAGGGACGTCGAGCAATGCGTGCAGGTGGGTACGCAACCGCACTCGCGGCACATGAGGAAGCTCGCGAACCCGCGCCTGTTGAGCATAAGGACCGCCTTCTCGCGCCGCTCGGCCACACCCAGCAGCGCATCGCGCAGCGCACGGGAGAAGATGGACCCGTTCTTGGCGGCAAACTCCCGCTTCATGTCCACCACGCGCACACGTGGCAACACGGCACCGCCCGGGCGCTCTGGCATCTCGACACGCGTCCACGAGGCATCGTGCCACAAACCCCTGCGACAGCGCTCGAGACTCTCGAGCGAGGGGGTGGCGCTTCCCAGCACGAGCGCCGCGCCACGCAGACGAGCGAGCTCGGCCGCCGCCTCGCGCGCATGGTAGCGCGGCGCCTGGTCCTGCTTGTAAGAGCCCTCGTGCTCCTCGTCCACGACGATGAGCCCTACGTTCGAGAGTGGGGCAAAGAGGGCGGAACGCGCACCAACAACCACATGGGCGCGGCCGGAGCGGGCCATGTCCCACTGGTCGAAGCGCTCGCCCACGGAGAGGCGCGAGTGGAGAATGGCCACGTCGTCACCAAAGCGGCTGCGAAAGCGGCCGACCGTCTGGGCGGTGAGCGAAATCTCGGGCACGAGCACGATGGCCGAGCGTCCATGCGCACGCACGCGCTCGATGGCGTCAAGGTAGACCTCGGTCTTGCCCGAGCCCGTGACGCCGTCAACGAGGACGACGTCTCCCCTCTCGTGCCCCACGGCACCCGCGATGGCATCAAGGGCGGCGCGCTGGCCGTCCGTGAGACGCTGGGGGCGCGGGGCAGAAGCGCTGGAGAGCGAGGAGCCCTCATCGCCGGACCCTCGGATGCGCCGGCGATGCTCAACGGACACAACGCCGCGCTTGAGCAGGGCTGACACAACGGAAGAGGCCCCGGGCACGAGAGCCGAGAGCTCTGCCATGCGCTGAGGGCCGGCCTCGAGCGCCTCGAGGACGCGCAGCTGGCGCCTGGCGTTGGCCCGAGGCTCAAATCCCTCGGCCGACTCCGTGAGCGAGACCCAGCGGTCATCGACAGCGCGGGCGCGCTCGACCACAAGCTGCCAGGAGCCGCCGTCCTCGCGCGCAACCTTCATCGTCTGGCCAGGAGGCAGCATGAGCCTAAGACAAAGGGCGAGCGGAGCCGCGTACTCGCGCGCCATCCACTCGGCGAGCCTCGCGCCAACCTGATCGAAGGAGGGTGCGGCAAGCACCTGCTTCACGGGGAGCACGCGCGACGCGTCAACGCCGTCCGCAGGCTCATCGGTGCGCGCGATGACGTACCCCACGACGTCACGCCTGCCAAAGCTCACGAGAACGGTCGTGCCCACCAGGCAGGATTGCTCCAGCCCGGCGGGCACGTAGTAGTCAAAGCTGCCGTCGATGGCACGGGCGGCTATGTCCGGAACGATGCTCGCGTATCTCATGCGTCCAGTGTGCCATCAAAAGGGCGCATGCGCCACGGGAAGCGAGGACAGCTGTGTCCCGATCAAAAAGGCCGATCCGAACCTCAAGCTCAACTCGCCAAGCTCCAAGCGCCAAATCGCTGGGTCCCAAGCGCCAAGCCAGCAGGCTCCAAGCGCCAAGCCAACAAGATCCAAGCGCCAAGCCGGAGACGAACCTGAAGCTCAGGCGAGCGAAAAGCGCCGCACTCGGCACAAGGTCCGATACGGGGCGCGCCTCCTACGCCCCGAGGCCCGTCGCCACGCTCACGAGCGCGATGATGGGGGCCGTGATGGAGGTGAAGATGGTCGGCCACGGCAGCGACCCCACCTTGAGGGCCGTGTAGACCGAGGACGCCGTAATGATGACGCAACCAATGATACCGATCAGAATCCCGACCGGGCTCAGCCGCCCGCGCACGCTCGCGCGGTCGCTCTGAGAGCTCAGGGGTTGTACTCCTTCGTATATCCGCCTCCCCTTCTGGGAGGTCGGGTTACGGAGCGGACGATACGCGAGTATAGTCATTTGACACCGCGCGGCCGCACAAAGGCCGGGTGACCCACGGCGGCACGCGACACCAAGGGAACGTTGTCGGGGCATGAACTCCGTGCCACCCGCGAATACGGGCGCTGCCGTCGTCACGGCGTCGCGCCGTTCAAGCGAACCTCGCCGCGGACACACCACAGCAGCCCACGAGGAGGAGACCCATGGCACAGTCTGTGCTCACCGTTGACGTTGGCAACACTAGCACGCACCTCGGCGTCTTCTCGGGCGACGAGCTGCTCGGCACCTTCGAGTACACAACACCCGCGCGCATCACGGCGGACGAGGCCCGGCTTCAGGTGCGCCACGCCCTCGACCTGCTGGGGCTTGAGACGCCCTGCGGCGCCATCCTCTCCTGCGTGGTACCCTCGCTCGCCGATGCCTGGGCGCAGGCCTTGAGGCGCGGCTGCATCAGCCGGGCCCTCGTTGTGAGCCCGGGGCTCAAGACGGGCCTCAAGATGCGCTATGACGACCCGGGCGAGATTGGGGCGGACCGCGTGGCCGACGTCGTTGCCGCCAAGGCGGCCTACGGCTTCCCGTGCGTTGTTGTTGACCTTGGCACTACGACGAACTTCGAGGTCGTCGATAGCGCGGGCGCATTTGCGGGCGGCATCATCGCGCCTGGCGTGGCCCTTGGCGCCGCGTCGCTCGCCCAGGCGGCTGCCCGCCTGCCCATGATCGAGCTCAGGGCCCCGAAGTCGGCCATCGGGCGCAACACGAGGACGGCGATGCAGTCCGGCGTCGTACTGGGCGAGGCGGCCCGAATCGACGGGCTGTTGGACGCCGTGCTCGCCGAGCTTGGCGCGCCCGCGCCCATCGTGGTCACGGGCAACTTCGCGCACACGATGTCGGCCCTGCTTCGCCACGACGTGACGGCGGACGAGGCCCTCACCCTCCGCGGCCTCAACCTCCTCTGGCAAGCCAACCAGCGCTAACCCGCCCTCCACGGCCACCCCACCCGATGAGTCACTTCCACGCCATGCCTGCCGTCTACTTTGACTCATTTTCCAAACAAGCCGTTACGAGCAAGAGCCGTCCGCGGATAGCATCCTGCCCCCTTCGCAAACGAGGCCCTAGACTTGGCCAAAGCTCGGTCGACGGAAGGGAACCATGGGTCTTACAAAACGGAAAAGGAGCGACTCTGACCTCTATCACGTCATGCAGCGAGGCAACTCCAGGCAGCTGCTGTTCGAAGATGACGCAGACAGACTGAAATATGTGGAGCTCGCAAATAGTGCGATTGCAAAGACTGGTGTTGGCGTCGTGGCGTGGTGCCTCATGGACAACCACACCCACCTCCTCATGCGAGGCAGACTGGAGGATCTCTCGAAATGCATGGAGCGCCTTGGTGGGTGCTACTCAAGGTACTTTGGCAAGAGGCATGACCGCGTCGGTTACCTCTATCAAGGCAGGTTTAAGAGCAAGCCCGTGTTGAGCGAGGCTCAGCTGCTAACACTCATACGCTACATCCACAGAAACCCGGTCGAAGAGGGCCTTTCAGATACCTGTGCATACCCATGGAGCAGCTATGTTGACCTTGCGGGAATGCGAAAGGAACCACTCGTCAGCATCGTCGGAGACGCCCTCGCGCTGTTCGAGTCGAAACAATCGTTCCAACTGTTCAACGAGGCACCGGAGGGGAGGCGGGAGACTCCCCGCCACAGGAAGGAGCTTCTAAGCAGCTTCGCCGCAAAGCCACCCAGGTTGACGGAATCCGACGTCAGGCAATCACTTAGCGAAATCCTGGCAAGAAGGGGTTACGAGGCGCTCCCCCATTCCGACAGGTTTGCGAGGAACGACATTCTGAGGGAATTAAAGGACCTGGGTTATACGGTCAGGCAGATCGAGCGTGCGTGCGGCATCGGGAGAAATATCATCCAGCGCGCGTAGATATGGTGCGAAAACAAGACAACCGGCCGTCAGATTTAGGGCTACCGACGCAGAGGGCAGTGTTGGGAAAATGAGTCAAAGTAGACGGCAGACTGACTCAAGATGGCAGCTAATAACCCAGGTGACCCACTCGCAGCGAAAAAAGCCGGCCGTCCAGGGGACGACCGGCTGCTAACAGCGTGTTGGGAAAATGAGTCAAAGTAGACGGCAGACTGACTCACGGGAACGAAAGGAACCGGGGTTAGGCGAGGCGAGCGATGGCGGCACGGAGGTCGTCGGTGCGGTTCGTGGCCTCCCAGGTGAAGTCGGGGTCATTGCGCCCAAAGTGCCCGTAGGCGGCCGTCTTCCCGAAGATGGGGCGACGCAGGTCCAGGTCGCGAATAATCGCACCCGGACGCAGGTCGAACACCTGCCGCACGGCCTGGTCGATCACGCGGTCGCTCACCGCGCCCGTGCCCTTGGTGTCAACGAGCACGGAGAGCGGATGCGCCACGCCGATGGCATAGGCAAGCTGCACCTCGCACTTGTGCGCAAGACCCGCCGCCACGATGTTCTTGGCCACCCAGCGCGCGGCATAGGCGGCAGAGCGGTCGACCTTGGTGCAGTCCTTGCCCGAGAAGGCGCCGCCGCCGTGGCGACCCATGCCGCCGTAGGTGTCCACAATGATCTTGCGGCCCGTGAGGCCCGTATCGCCCATTGGGCCACCCACCACGAAGCGACCCGTGGGGTTCACGTAGATGTCAGCACCCTCCCAGGCGATGCCCACGCCGTCGAGCACCGGTCTGATCACATGCTCGGTAACGTCTTGCTTGATGATGCCCATGTCCTCGATCTCGGGGTCGTGCTGCGTGGAGACCACAATCGCGGAGACCTCGACGGGCCTGCCGTCCTCGTAGCGTACGGTCACCTGAGTCTTGCCGTCCGGGCGCAGGTACGGCAGCTCGCCGCTCTTTCGAACGTCGGCGAGCTTCTTGGCCAGGCTCTGCGCGAGATAGATGGGCATCGGCATGAGAACGTCAGTCTCGTCCGACGCATAGCCAAACATCATGCCCTGGTCGCCAGCGCCGATGAGGTCAAGCGGGTCGGTGGTGCGACCGGCCTGGGCATCGAACGACTCGTCCACGCCCTGCGCGATGTCGGGGCTCTGCTCGTGAATCATGTTGATGACGCCGCAGGTATCGCAGTCAAAGCCGTACTTGGCGCGGTCATAGCCGATGCGGCGCAGCGTATCGCGAGCGATGCGCTGCACGTCCACGTAGGCCTGGGTTCGAATCTCGCCGGCGATGACCACCGTACCCGTGGTGACGAACGTCTCGCAGGCGCACCGCACGTTGTCGACCTTCGCGGGCTGCCCGTTGGGCGCCACGTAGCCATCAGCCTCGAGGCGCGCCTCCTTCTCGAGAATCGCGTCGAGTACCGCATCGGAGATCTGGTCGCAGATCTTGTCCGGATGCCCCTCGGTCACCGATTCGGACGTGAAGTAGTAGCTGCCCTCGCTCGGAACGTTGCCCGACGCGGTCACGTCCTGCTCGTTGTTGCCCATATGAAGTCCCTCCCCGACGGCCCGGCCGCCGCACGTCCGCCGCACCCTGCGGCGAAGATCTTCTCTGGCGGAGCGTAGGCACGCAACCGCCCGGGAACAAAAAACGTCCCCTCCATCACAAAGGGGACGTCGATGACAACCATATGGGTCATTGCTGCTCCCCCGTCTTCCGACCGCAACCAGCGCACGGTCGCCGAGAATTGGCACCCTGCCGAGCAGCAAACTGCGCGGTGGGTTGCCGGAGCGTCATGGGGCTCGGTCCCTCGGCTCTTTGCGACTTGCCAGCGACATATCTCATCCGCCACCAAAACGCCTCTTGACGAGCGCCCTCCCGGGCACGGGAAAGTGTATTCCCCAACTCATTTCCTGTAAACAACCGATACGCAGGGTTATGTAAACTAGCAAGCTTGCGCGCCGAGTCTGGAGCACGAGGAGCAGAAGCCGGATACACTTATGGCCGTCTGCAGCGACGCCTCACACGCCGCCCCGGACGTCAGCAGCCGCACCCAACACACCGCCGTACACAACGGCTCAACCGCAGCAGCAGGGAGAACACACGTGAGAGTTGCAGCCCGCATCTTCATGCGAGATCTCAAACGCATCTTCACAAACCCGGTGGCCACCGTCATCGCCATCGGCGTCTGCATCATCCCCTCGCTCTATGCCTGGTTCAACATCCTGGCAAACTGGGACCCCTATGGGAACACGTCCACGGTGCCCATCGCCGTCGCGATCGAGGACAGGGGCGCCGACATCTCCGACATGGGCTACACCAATGCCGGCGACATGATTCGCGACCAGCTCGAGGAGAACACGCAGCTCAAGTGGACCCTCGTCGACGAGGGCGAGGCACTGGAGGGCGTGAGGTCCGGCGCCTATTACGCCGCCTTCGTGGTGCCCGAGGACTTCACGAGCTCGCTCGCGGACGTCCTCGAGGGAGACACCCAGCAGGCCCACATCGCCTACTACGTGAACGAGAAGGCAAACGCAGTGGCACCAAAGGTCACCGACACGGGCGCCACGACGCTCGAGACCCAGATTGCCAACCAGTTCGTGAACGTGGTGGGCAAGACGGTGACTGAGAAGCTCCAGACAGCCACCAACAAGGCCGCCGGCGACATCGACTCCGCCACGCGCGGCGTGGCGACCGACCTCCACGACATCAACGACGAGCTCACCGGACTTTCGAGCGACCTGTCCGACGCGCAGGGCACCATCTCCGACGCGCGCGCCACGGTCCAACAGGCGCGCGACTCGCTTGCGACAATCTCAGGCACCGCCTCCTCGATGACGGACTCCCTGCAGGGCGCGCTCGACACGCTCTCCGGCACGCGCACCAAGGCCCAGTCGCTTGCCTCAAAGCTGGGCGCCGCGCTGGGAACCGGAAGCTCCACCATCGCGTCGATCTCGAGCACGGCCAACTATGACATCGGCCAGATCACGGGCGGCGTGGGCTGGGCCACAGGCAAGCTCGACGCCGCCATCGCACAGATCAAGGCGCTCAACGGCACCACGCAGTCCATCAAGTCCACGCTCGAGGACACCAAGACCACCATCACGAACATCCAGGCGACGGACGACGTCACGATCACCTTCCAGAGCCAGGTGACCGCTCAGTTCGACAGCGAGATCGACATCCTGGTGCAGCTCTCCGACAAGCAGCTCGCCCAGCTCGGCGCCCTGCAGCGCCTCTCGGATGACATCAAGAGCGGAAACGACGCCGTGAGCGGCCTCTCGACCTCCGTGAACGACGCCGTCCAGTCCAGCTCTCAGGCCCTCGCCAACCTGCAGTCGAGCCTCGCGACCTCCACGATGCCGCAGGTGTCCGACGCGCTCGACTCCTTCTCAGGCGTAGGCAGCAGGCTCGCCGGCACCGCAAGTGCCCTCTCCCCCATGCTCAACCAGGCAGATGGCACGCTCGCCCAGCTCGACGCCGTGCTGGCGCAGAGCGCGGACACCATCTCCCAGACGACCACCTCCGTCCAGGATGCGGCAGACAAGGTGGGCACGCTCGCCACCGACGCGGACGCCATACAGAGCGCCACGACCTTCGAGGGCATCAAGGACATCCTCGCCCTCGACCCCGAGGACGTGGGCTCCTACATGGGAACTCCCGTTGAGATGGTGAGCCAGCCGGTCTACCCCGTGAGCAACTACGGCTCCGGCGTAGCGCCCTTCTACACCAACCTCGCCCTCTGGGTGGGCGGCTTCGTCCTCGTTGCCATCTACAAGCTCGAGGTGGACGAGGAGGGCGTTGGCCACTTCAAGCCCTGGCAGGGCTTCTTTGGCCGCTGGATGCTCATGAACCTCCTCGGCCAGGTCCAGGCCATCATCTGCTGCGTGGGTGACATCGTGCTCGGCATGCAGTGCCTGGCGCCCGCCGCCTACGTCTTTGCCGGCATGGTACAGAGCTTCGTCTACGTCTTCTTCGTGTACGCCGTCTCGGTGGCCTTCAAGCACATCGGCAAGGCCCTCGGCGTCCTCGTCGTGATCCTGCAGATTCCGGGAGCCTCAGGCGTCTACCCCATCGAGCTCATGCCCGGCTTCTTCCAGAACCTGCGCCCCTGGCTGCCCTTCACCTACGGCATCAACGCGATGCGTGAGGCAGTGGCCGGCTTCTATGGCGACTACTACGTCAAGAACCTGCTCGTCCTGCTCGTCTACCTCATCCCGTCGCTGCTCATCGGCGTCACGGCGCGCCGCCACCTGCTCAACGTCAACGGCCTGTTCGACCGCAAGCTGGGCGAGACGGACCTCATGATCACCGAGCGCGTGGCGCCCAAGGGCGCGCACTTCCGCCTGTCCACCCTCGTGAAGGTCCTCATGAACTCCGACGAGTACAAGCAGACCTTCCTCGAGCGCGCGGCAAAGTTCGAGCTCATGTATCCGATGCTCGTGCGGCGCGGCTTTGCGGCCCTCATCTGGGTGCCGCTCGTGCTCCTGGCCCTCATGTTCGTGCTGCCGGCAAAGTTCGCCTTCCTCGTGTGCTGGATCGTCTCGCTCGTGGCCATCTGCGCCTTCCTCATCGTGGTGGAGTACTTCCACAGCCGCGTGAGCGCCAAGACCACGCTTGCGGACATGAGCCGCACCGAGCTCTACGGTCTGCTCGACGACGAGCTGCGCCAGGAGTTCATGGCATTCGCGCCGCTCGACAAGATGCGCCTCGACCGCACGGCACCGCGCGGATCGGCCGCCTCCAACACGGCGAACCTCGCCACGCCCAGCAGGCTCGAAAGCGCCCCGGGCAAGACGAGCTCGAGCACCGCAAATGACCCAGACGTGACCACGCAAGACGACAACGCCGAGAAGGGAGGCGACGCACGATGAGCAACATCCTCAGCTTCATCAGGCGTGATGCGCGCCACCTGCTCTCGAACGTCATCAGCCTCGTCGTGATCGTGGGCATCATCGTCGTGCCGACCTTCTACGCCTGGTTCAACATCGCCGCCATGTGGGACCCCTATGGCAACACGAAGAACCTCAAAGTGGCCGTAGCCAACTCCGACACGGGCTACAAGAGCGACCTCATGCCGCTCGAGGTCAACGTGGGCGAGCGCGTCGTCAGCGACCTGCGTGGCTCGGACTCGATCAACTACGTCGTGACCGACGAGGACGACGCCCTCGAGGGCGTTCGCTCGGGCGCGTACTACGCGGCCCTCGTCATCCCGGAGAGCTTCTCGTCGGACATGATGACGATTCTCTCGGCAAACCCCACGCACCCCCAGGTCATCTTCTACCAGAACGAGAAGGCCAACGCTATCGCCGGCATCGTCACCGACAAGGCGTCGACCACCGTGCAGCGGGACATCGACGAGTCGTTCGCGTCCTCCGTGACCTCGGCGGGAGCGGGCGTTCTCGACCAGCTCGGCACCTACCTCGATGGTGACGAGATGACGCAGGTGGCCTCCCGTCTCGACACTGCCGTCTCGGACGCGCAGGAGACCATCTCGGGCACCTCTCGGAGCGTCCGCAGCTTCTCCGCGCTCCTCGAGTCCACCCAGGGCCTGCTGAACTCCGGCACCGGCACCTTCGACACCTCGCTCTCCTCCACGCTCGACGTCGGCGGCTCCATCCGCGACACGGCGAGCGGCGTGAGGACCCTGGGCGACGCCCTCGACGGCGCCACCTCCTCCATCAACGACACACTCAACCAAAGCTCCTCGAGCTTGGGATCGGTCTCCGACGCCATCGACAACGCATTCGCCGTGGCAGGCGGCCAGACCGACAAGCTCGCGAACGCCCTTACCAAGGTGAACGACGACTACGTGAAGGTCGTCGTGGCCCAGCTGCAGACGCTTTCGGACCAACTTGCCGGAACCGACACGCTCTATGACGAGTACGAACACAGCGTCACCGAGGGCAACGTGTCAACCCAGACGATCCATCAGACGCGCCTCACCATCCAGGGTCTCAACGACCGCGTCCAGCAGGCGCTCAAGGAGATGCGCGAACTCTCCGGTCAGCTCGACAAGACCGTGAGCGACCTGGAGAAGGGCAAGACCGACGCCGAGAGCGCCCGAAGCGAGCTCCGCCGGCTGGTTGACCAGGCAAAGGGTTCGCTCTCCGACGCCCAGGTGAACTACGACGCCAACGTCCGCGGCTCGCTCCAGGACCTCGCAGGCAAGATCGAGTCTGCCGCGGATGAGGCCGAGGGTATCGCCTCGAGCCTCTCCGCGACGCTCGACTCCGTGAACTCCACGGCGGGCTCGGCGGCCCAGGGCCTCGGCGACGCCAAGACCTCGCTCGATGACACGGCGGCTCGCCTCGACGACGCGGCGGCCGACCTCGGCGAGCTCCACAGCCAGCTGCGCGCTGCCCTGGACTCCCAGGACCTCGACAAGCTACGCGCCATCCTCTCGAGCGACCCAGGCGCGCTCGCGAGCTTCATCTCGAACCCCGTCTCCGTCGACAGGAACCCGGTCTACCCCATCGAGAACAACGGCTCGGCCATGGCCCCGTTCTTCACGACCCTCTCGATCTGGATTGGCGGCGTCATCCTCTGTGCCCTCATCAAGGCCAACCCAAGCGAGGAGGCCATGGCGGAGACGGGCTGCGGGCACACGAAGGGCTATATCGGCCGCATCTTCCTGTTCGTGATGGTGGGTTTCCTCCAGGCGCTGCTCATCTGTGCGGGCGACCTCTTCTTCCTGGGCGTGCAGTGCGCCCACCCCGTCCTGTTCTTCTTGGCGGGCCTGGCCGCAAGCCTCGCGTTCGTGAACATCATCTACTCGCTCACCGCCTCGTTTGGTGACGTGGGCAAGGCCATCGCCGTGGTCCTCATGGTCATGCAGGTGGCAGGCTCCGGCGGAACGTTTCCGCGGGAGATGCTTCCTGCGGGCTTCTTCCAGACGGTGTATCCGTTTTTGCCCTTCGTCCACGCGGAGAACGCCTTCCGTGCCGCGATGTTTGGCCTCTACGGCAACGACTTCTGGCGCGAGATCGGGCTGCTTTTGCTCTACCTCGTGCCGGCGCTCTTGCTGGGCCTCGTGCTGAGGCGTCCGGTCATCAGGCTCAACGAGTGGGTGGAGCACAAGATCGAGAGCACCAAGGTGATGTAAGGGCAACGGCACGGAGGCGAGGCCCAGCGCTCCGAGCCCCAACACCCGAGCCCCAATGAGTCGCCCGCCCTGCGTCTGCCATCCCGTTTGACTCAATTCTGTTTGAAAAATGAGCCAAATGGGATGGCAGACGCATGAGTCAGGTGGTGCCACTCGGGGAAGCCTAAGCGAAGCTCACCGTCAAATGCAGACAATGAACAGCAGCTCGAACCCTATGCGGGCACGGCAGGCTACAGTGGGTGGCACACAGAAACCACCGCGAGCCGCAGGGCCCGCCTCCATGCCGGGAGAATCACATGTCAGCCCAAGCCGAACAGAACATAACCGCAGCTACCAGAACAACCCCACTATCCCGCGAGGAGGCCATCGCCCTCCTCGAGGCACCGGGAGCCGCGCCCGCAGAGCTCCTCGATAAGGCCTTCGAGCTCAGGCGAGCTCACAAGGGCCTCGTGGTAGGCGTCCAGCTGCTCACCAACGCCCGCAGCGGCAACTGCACGCAGGATTGTGCCTACTGCGCCCAGTCCAAGCGCTCGAAGGCAGACATCGAGACCTACCGCTGGGTATCCGACGAGAAGCTCGAGGCCGATGACGAGCTCGTGGCGCGTGACCACATGGCCCGCCACTGCATCGGGCTCTCCGGCATGGGCTTCACGGACGAGGAAATCGAGCGCCTGGCTGACCGCATCCGGAGCCTCAAGCGCCGGGGCGGCTCCATCTGCTGCTCCATCGGCTTTCTTACCGAGCGCCAGGCCCGCATGCTCAAAGACGCAGGCCTCGACCGCATCAATCACAACCTCAACACGAGCCGCCGCTTCTACCCAAGCATCTGCTCCACCCACACCTGGGACCGTCGTGTACAAAACATCCGCATGCTGCAGGGCCTCGGCTTTGAGATCTGCTGCGGCGGCATCATCGGCATGGGTGAGGAGCCCTACGATGTGGTCGACATGCTGATGGAGCTCCGCGAGCTCAGGCCCCAGTCCGTGCCCATCAACTTCCTCATCCCCATCGGCGGCACGCCCCTGGGCGACAGGCGCCCCAAGCCGCTCACCACGGACTTTTGCCTCAAGGTGCTCGCCCTCGCGCGCGTCCTCGTGCCAAACGCAGACCTGCGCTGCGCCGCGGGCCGTGAGCTCTATTTCCGTGGGCGCGAGCGCGAGCTCTTCCGCGTCGTCGACTCCATCTTCGCCGACGGTTACCTCACGGCCCGCGGCCAGGGCATCACCGACACCATCAAGCTCATCGAGGATGCGGGCTTCGTGTACGAGTGCGAGGCAGAGGCCGAGTAGGTCGCCATACCCGAGAGGCCAGCTATACTTGTGGCTGTATGTGAATTCGGCACAAGGAGGACAATTCATGTCCGACAGCTCCACCCCGGTACGCGTTCGCTTCGCCCCCTCTCCCACCGGCAAGCTCCATGTGGGCGGCGCCCGCACGGCCATCTTCAACTGGGCGTTCGCGCGTGCCAACAACGGCACGTTCATCCTGCGCATCGATGACACCGACCCGGCGCGCTCCACCGAGGAGAACACCCAGATCATCCTGCGCGCCATGCGCTGGCTTGGCCTCGACTGGGACGAGGGTCCCGAGGTAGGCGGCGACTTTGGCCCCTACAAGCAGATGGAGCGCCTCGACATCTACAAGAAGTGCGCCATGCGCCTTTGGGACGAGGGCAAGGCCTACCCGTGCTTCTGCTCCGCCGAGCAGCTCGCCGCAGACAAGAAGGCTGCCCAGGAGCGCCACGATCCGTTCCAGGGCTACCAGCGCCGCTGCCGCCACCTCTCCCGCGAGGAGGCCGAGGCGCGCATCGCGGCCGGCGAGCCCTACGTGCTGCGCATCAAGGTGCCCGAGGACCGCGGCGACGTCGTAATCCACGACGCGGTGCACGGCGACGTGACCTTTGACGCCAAGGAGCTCGACGACTTCGTGATCTTCCGCTCCGACGGAACGCCCACCTACAACTTCACCACCGTGGTGGACGACGCCATGATGGGCATCACGCACGTCATCCGCGGCGACGACCACCTCTCCAACACTCCGCGCCAGGTCATGGTCTACGAGGCTATGGGCGCGCCCGTGCCCACCTTCGCGCACATCTCCATGATTCTCGGTGCGGACGGCAAGAAGCTCTCCAAGCGCCATGGCGCCACGAGCGTGGAGGAGTACCAGGCCGCGGGCTACCTCTCTGACGCCTTCGTAAACTACCTCGCTCTGCTCGGCTGGAGTCCCGACGGAGAGACTACGATCGTGCCACGCGACGTCCTCGCCAAGACCTTCTCGCTCGACCGCGTGTCCAAGAACCCGGCCACCTTCGACCCGGCCAAGCTCGACTGGATCAACGCCGAGTACCTCGCGAACATGAGCGACGAGGCCTTCTGCGACCAGATCATGGTGCCCGAGCTCGCCCACGCCGGCCTCCTCGCCAGCGCCGGCGACAAGCCGCGCGCGTGGCTGCTCACGCTCGCCAGCGTCGTGAAGCCCCGCACGAAGCACCTCGGTGACGTGCCGGGTATCTGCGGCATGGTCTTTGGCACGGCCGACACCCTCGAATACGAGGAGAAGGCAGTGAAGAAAGGCCTGGCCAAGGAGGGCATGCACGCCGTGCTCGAGGCTGCCGTGTCCAAGCTCGAGACTCTCGAGACCTGGACGGCCGATGCCATCGACGCCGCCCTGGACCCTGTGCCCGAGGAGCTCGACGCCAAGAAGCGCCTCGTCTTCCAGGCCATCCGTGCCGCTGTCTGCGGCAACCTCGTGAGCCCGCCGCTCGGCGTCGTCATCGAGCTCGTGGGCAAGGATGACGCCCTCGCCCGCCTGCGCCGCGCCGAGGAGCTGGCCCTCTAGGCTGCCCTCGCGCGCCCGAATGGCGCGCGGGTATCCGAGGCCTCTTCAAGCGCGCAGAGTACAGCACGTGAAGACGCCGACAGCAAGCGAGCTGCGACAGCGGGCCCGCGGCCAGTATCTGGCCGCGGGCCC
>CWGY01000054.1_pt1 | contig 20411 bp, 20 predicted proteins | sample 678861 | NCBI WGS metagenome assembly CWGY01 (sample SAMEA3735962, study PRJEB9488) | human gut metagenome | biome: ENVO:mammalia-associated habitat; material: ENVO:feces | place: Malawi | collected 2009-02-27
TTGGCCATGGAGGCCCCGAGGGACTCCTGCACGCGTATGGCCTTGAGAGGTGTGGGCTATGCAGCTTCCCGCGCGCAGCTTCGGGATCCTGAGGTTGATGGTGTCCGCGCTGGTGGTGAGCCTGCGCCCGCGATATCCGTTTCTCCGGTTGCCGGCCCCGCATGCCTCGTCGGTCTGGGCGTCCATGACCTCGTTGATGAGCGACTCTGCCATCACCCTGATGAGCTGGCCATGTTCGCTATGCCGTCGACGAATCTGGGCGCTGTCGCCCGCGATCTCGCGCATCTTGTCCATGTGGGGTTATTGCCTTTCTTCGAATCCTGATTCCAGCAATTAGAATTCTGGGCGATAACTGCTTTCTGCTTTCTGCTTTCTGCGGCAAGGGAAGCGGTCCCTTACACCAACATCCGGCACGCAATCTATTTATTTGCCCATTGCGGCAAAACCAACCGTTCTTTCCCTGCGTCATCAAGAAGCTTGCCGAGCTCATCCCTGCTCTTCTTCAAGAACTTGATGCTGCGTTTGAGCACTTTAACCATTTTCTCTGGGCTGAGATCGTCAGAATCTTCTTTCTCGCCGCCAGCTTCCCCTGGCGCTTCTTTCATGTTGCGCTTAATGGCCTCTGTCTGCACTTCCAATTCGATGATTCGGCGGCTGAGGCTGTCGTGGATCTCCGCGACGGCCGCCAAGTCTCCGTATTTTGCGACAAGCACTTCCCGGCTGAATGCGACAAGCTTCGCGCACTCGTCGAGCACGTAGCTTGTATCGGTGGCAAGCGTCAAGTTCGTGGCAGCAGATATGCTGGAACCGCCCACGGCGCCTATCAACGCGCCGCCGCCCGCGATGAGCATGGCGCCCCCGGCCATGCCGGCGCCGCCTGCCGCAAGGGCACCGCCGCCGAGGAATGCGAGGCTCGCGCTTGTGAGCGCGGCTCCGGAAAGCGTAGCCACTTCAGCGCCGAGTGCTGCCGCGAGTGCGGGCGCGATCGCCGGAGCGAAGTAGAAAGCAAGACCTCCCGTTGCCGCGATAGCGACGACGGTTCCGACAGCTCCGACGGCCTTCTTCGCCCCTGCGCCGTCGATTTTGCCACGTGTCCCGCTTACTGAGTTCGAAAGGCCCTTCAGCTCCTTGTCGCTGACGGTTCCTTGATGTCTGCAGAAGACGTCGCCTAAATAGTTTGCGTTGAGCTTGAGTCCCTTGTACTCCTTGTCGCGACCTCCGTGAAGGGGCATGTACGCCTTGAAGCACGCTGCTTCAAGCGCGACGAGCCACATCCAAGAATCGCTCCAGCCTGACGCCTCGCTCCATCCGATAACCTTGTAAAGCTCCCCATCGTTCAGGAAAAAGCCCTCATTCGCCGCCCATGCAAGGCTCATTGCTTCGGCAACCTTCGCGCTCCACTCGTCGAGCCAGGCCTGTTTGCGCGCAACTCGCTTATCGCGTTTCTCATTCGCGATGTCGTAGGCGACCATGTTGTGCATGATGGAGTGGAGTACACGCGTCTGCTGGAAGTCGAGCTTCAGGCAGCCAAGGTTGGATAGCCCTCGGTCGAAGGCCTCCTCGGGGCTCTCGCCCTCTTCCTTCGCGTTGTCCGCCAACGTCGCACGTGCATCGACGACGCAGGAGATCACGAAGGTCGCAACTCCGACGTAGTTGACGCGAAGAAAGAAGGCGACCGGATTCTTGCTTTTTGCGGCGCGCACCGCGGCGTCAGCTAGGTCGACCCCTGTAAAGACGCCGCTTGAAACGGTCACCATCCTCCGCATGGCAGGAGTACCCCAGGGCAGTACGTCTTCGGGTGCGATGCGATCAAGATCGCTGAGCTCCCTTATGTCGAGATCGCGAATCTCTCTGCAGATTCTCCGACAGAAGTAGAATCCGCGAACGATACATTGATTGATGAGGATGGGCACCGTCTGACGCCCGATCTCACCAAGGATGCCGATTTCGGCGCGCAGATCGAAACGCCTTGCGGAGTCCTTGATGATCTTCCCGCTCTCATCGTGGTCAGAGAGCAACGTTCCGTTGAAGAGCTTTGTGAGCCATTGCCTAAACCCGTAATCGCCTTTGCCTGAGTCCTTGAAGAAAGGCAACGCGGAAAGCTCCTTCATGAACGAGACAAGCGGACCGGGCACCCCGGTGCCGCCCATCGTCGCGCCACTCGAGCCTGCCATGTCACTTACCATGTGGAAGAACCAGCCGATGACTCCATAGGCCAGCTTTTCCTGGAAATTCTTGCCGATGAACTGCCTATGCGATTCAGGGACGGGCTTGACGGTGAGTCGCCCGGCATTGTCTGCTCCGACGACCATGCCCGTGAACTGCGTGAGGATGGAGAAGAAGAGGCCGCCAATGCTGAAATGATGCGAGAAGTCGCGAAAATGGTGCTGCAGCCCACCGCCGAAATCGTTCGTGTTCCCATCTGCTGCGAAAGGGTGGTTCTTCTCAAGAGTCTTGATTGCATCGGAAAGGTCGTCGCCTGTGTAACCCTCCGCGCGAGCGACCTTCATGACGACCCGCTCTATCTTGCTATTGCCCCATTCGCTCGCGCGGTCCAACGAGAATTCGCCGACGTAGAAAACGTCTACGAGACCCGCTAAAACTCCGCTGCTCACAGCCACGATGTAATCGAGTCTGTCCGCCTTGTCTACATGCGGCTCCCACTCGATCTCATCGATGAGACTTTCTGAGATGCCGCCAAACCAGGCTACGCCTGATGGCGAATCATTGCTGTCATCTATTGCCCCACCAAGTAAGGGTGGAGTCTTCGGAAAGAAGACTTCGTATTTGACGAGCAGCTCATCTTCTAGAGTCTCGGAAACCAAAGACGAGTCAGTCTTTGGTTTTGTGCCCTTCTTCGTCATTGCCTACGATTCTCCTCGGCCGAGTGCCTTCTGCTTCGTAGCGGACAGACCATTGATGCTATTGTCACGGTTTGTGAAATTGCGGGAGCCGACTTGGGCGCGTGCCCGGAAGGCCACCTCGGTGCCGTCGCCGGGGCGAGCGGCAATGCGAAAAGGTCGACACGCTAAATCCCGAGATTGGGCAATTCGCTCGAAATCATGCCAAGCTCACGATTCTGCAAATATGCCGGATTCAACCTGCTCTTCCTGTATCCCAGGTAGCTGTCACGAGTCCTCTCGACGAGCTCCCGCGTGAAAAAAGTCTCCCAGCTGAAAAACTCAGAACTCTCAATGTATTCGGCAGGATGCTCGAGCAGCTTATCAACTGAAGCGTCGCGCAATAAAGGAGACTTGAGAACAAGCCATTCAAACGACTCTGGTAAGAACAGTCGGATTTTCTTGAACCGCATCAGCGATGTGACATACGCCATTTCGGGTCCAAATGCTGCCCCATCGGCAATAACGAGAATGTTCGACTCTTTACATTCGCGAAGCAAGCGGTAGACATTCGACTTACCCCCAGCGCTCACGCACTGAATGCCACTTTTTGCGCACAGCGCGCTGAAGAAATCGAAACCCGAATGGGAATCCTCAACAACTACAAGCTCCGGACGTTCGCCAGAAAAACTGGCATCTCCAAAAATGCGATAAACGGAGGTATGCACGCGCGCATATGCGGGGTACTTTGAAGAAGATCTTGCCGTGTTTCGCAATCCATTTATTTCGTCAACGCTATACGGCAACTGCGGCAGGGCCTCACGTGCCACCAAAACATAATAGTTGCTGCTATGCCGAGCTGCATGTGCAAACTCATACGTTTTCATAAACGCATTGTCCTCGTCGATGAAGACAATGCTGTTCTCCATCTCCGCCAAATCACGCTGCCAGTTTTTACCAGAAAGCACATGGCAAGGGACATCACAATTAATCGTTACGCCGCTGCTCTCTCCCAGCTGCTCATACTGAGAAACGAGGTCGATCAACGTCGTTTTCCCCGTCGCGCTCTTTCCCTGCAAAATAGTAAGGTTCCTACGAATGGGGAGCCTGATCTGAACTTTGTTGTTTCGCACCACTACAGGTTGCTCGCCCCTCATCGAACATCACCCCGAAGGCAGTCGGCAGCAATCAAAACGAGCTCATCCATGGTGTGGACAACCTGATCGATGTTGGCAACTCGAATCGTAAACCTGCGATTTCCAAAATCCATGAGGTGATACAAATTGATTGTAACGTCATGGATTTTTGCGATCTTCAATATCCAATATGCGCAGTTATCCCCGCAATTCGAGGCATTGTAAACACGCTCAGGCATGAATAGCATGAGTAACAGGGTCTTTACACCGCTAGAAAGCTTCTCTGGGGGAATGAGGCCCAGTATTCTGCTCTTGATGGCATTCGGACCCAAGACCTCGCCACCGTCGATAGACTTAATCATCCGCCGAGCAAGCTCGTCTTCAAGCCACTCGGGAGAGTAAACATTGTTAAAGAACGTGGAGGTGTTATAGATGACACCGTCCATATCGCCGTAGTGAATCGTGAGCACGGTCAGCCTTTCTAACAGTTGCCCTAAGTATAGAGGGCCTTTTGCGATTCGTGCGGCTGCGCGTCTGGCCACGAATCTACTGTTCGTGCTCGAGACCCATTCGGCTGTGGACAACAGTAAAAACAACCCGCGATGCAAGCCTCCTTGTCATGCTCATTGGAATCCGAACTGTTCAATGATGATTGTCCCAAGAGCGGGCGATGTTCGAAGAGAAGGCTTGGCTGTGGAAAATCCGGAATTGAATTCCTGATTTTCAGTATACGTTAAGCGCGTCTTCAGTCATGAGGGGTTGGTTCTGGCTACATTCTCGGTAGGGGGCGCGGCTTAGTTGGCGGGTGTTGCGTCCGCCGCTAGAACCCGCCCGGAAATACGAGCAGTTTGTTAATGACACGCGCATGGAGTTCGATATTCCCAACTTGATGAGGCCGTGGAACTCATTTTCCGTGGGGCGGATGCCCTGGCTTTCTGGCAAGTTCCTGAGCGTCGTGCGCCCTGGCTTTCTGGCAAGCCCCTGATTGTCGGGCTTGGTATACCAGTTACTGCCGCGGCTTGGTCGCGGACCTCCCATACAGGCTCCATAATACGCATGAAAGGACTCTCATGAAGTACGACTTCACCTCGATTATGGACCGCCGCGGCAAGGACGCCATCGCCATTGATGCCGTGGGCACGGGTGGCATGGCCCCGGCAGCTCCCGACGAGGGCTATGACCCCATTCCCATGTGGGTCGCCGACATGAACTTCCCCACCTGTCCCACCATCACCGAGGCCATCATCGAGCGTGCGAAGCATCCGGCCTTTGGCTACTTCTTCCCACCCGACGAGGTCTTCCAGGGGATCATCGACTGGCACACCACCCGCAACGGCGTCTGGGGCCTCGAGAAGAAGCACATTGGCTACGAGAACGGCGTGCTCGGCGGCGTGGTCTCCGCGCTGGCCTCCTTCATGGAGCCGGGCGACGCGGTGCTGCTCCACAGCCCCACCTACATCGGCTTCACCCACTGCATCTCCGACAACGGCTTCAAAACCGTTCTCTCGCCGCTCAAGCGCGACGAGGCCGGCGTGTGGCGCATGGATTATGAGGACATGGAGAAGAAGATCGTCGAGAACAAGATCCATGCCGCCGTGTTCTGCTCGCCGCACAACCCCTGCGGCCGCGTGTGGGAGCGCGCCGAGATCGAGCGTGCCATGGAGATCTACAAGAAGCACGACTGCGTGGTGGTCTCCGACGAGATCTGGAGCGACATCATCCTGCCGGGCCACAAGCACATCCCGACGCAGAGCGTGAGCGAGGACGCCCGCAATCGCACCGTGGCCGTCTACGCGCCGTCCAAGACCTTCAACCTGGCGGGCCTCGTGGGCAGCTATCACATCATCTACAACGACTACCTGCGCGATCGCGTGGTGGCGCGTGGTTCCAAGAGCCACTACAACTCGATAAACGTGCTCTCCATGCATGCGCTCATGGGCGCCTACAAGCCCGAGGGTTACGAGTGGGTCGACGAGCTGTGCGAGGTCCTGGGCGCCAACGTAAACTATGCGGTGGACTTCATCCGGACGCACTTCGAGGGCGTGGAGCTGGCCAAGCCCGAGGGCACCTACATGCTCTTCCTCGACTGCACGAGGTGGTGCGAGGCCCATGGCAAGGACGTCGAGTGGCTGCTGCATGAGGGTTGGCGCGTGGGCGTCGACTGGCAGGACGGTCGCCCGTTCCATGGCGAGTGTCACATCCGCATGAACCTGGCGCTGCCGTTCTCTCGTGTTGAGGAGGCGTTCGACAGGCTCGACAAGCTCGTGTTCAACGCGTAGGGAGACGGCGCCGGGCGGAGCTTAGCGTGCCCGTGGCCCGGATCACCCGGGCCATTACTCGGGCCGACGGCTCGTTTACTATCGCACACGGCCATGATGATGCCGACGGCCTGCCACGGCGCCTTGCGTCCTCCGTGCCGAACGGCGCGGAGGACGCCTCTATGCGATGGTGCCGCCGCCGAGTAGTTCGTCTCCGCGGTAGACGATGACCGCCTGGCCTGGGGTCACCGCGCGCTGCGGTGCGTCGAATATGATGCGAACGCTGCCGTCTGCCTGGGGAATTACCTGGCACAGCTGGTCGGGTTGGTGGTAGCGGACCTTGGCTGATGCGCGGAAGCCTGCGGCGGTTGCATCTGCGCCCGCGCTTGCGTTCGCCGTAGCGCCCGCGTCAGGATTCGTGCTTGCGCCCGCCGCGGCGCTCGCGCCCGCATTCATGTCAGCGCCCGCCGCAGCGCCCGCGCCCGCCGCGGTACCCGTCCCCGGATGTTCGATTGGGGCCGCCCCCGCAATCCAATTCCAGTTCACGGCGCGCAGCTCGGTGCTCATGAGGTCGGCGTTGTCGCCGAGCGTCACGGTGTTCGCCTGGGTGTCGACCCGGCACACATACAGCGGCCTATCACTCGCCACGCCAAGGCCCTTGCGCTGTCCGAGCGTGTAGCGCAGCGCCCCGTGATGGCGGCCGAGCACGTTTCCCTCGGTGTCGAGAATGTCGCCGTCTGGCGCGATCCGACCGGTCTGCTCCTCAATAAATCGCAGGTGGTCGCCTTGCGGAACGAAGCAGATGCCTTCGGAGTCCTTCTTGTGGGCAACCGTGAGCCCCGCCTCCTCGGCAATGGAGCGAACCTGCGTCGATTTGATGAGCCCGCCCAGCGGGAAGAGCACGTGGGCGAGGCGCTCCTGGGTGAGGCCGTAGAGGAAGTAGCTCTGATCCTTGGCGGCGTCGACGCCCTTGAGCAGGCGATATGCGGGGCCGTGTGCGGCAGGCGCATCTGTCCCGCCCATGCGTTCCACCCGGGCGTAATGGCCGGTTGCGAGGTAGTCGCAGCCCAGCTCTCGGGCGCGGTCGAGCAGTGCCCCAAACTTGAGATAGCGGTTGCATGCGACGCACGGGTTCGGCGTTCGCCCGGCTTCGTAATCGGCAATAAACGGCTGGATGACGTCGCGCGCGAACTGGCACGTGTAGTCGAAGACGTGGTGGCGAATGCCGAGCGTCCAGCACGCCTCGCGCGCGTCGGCCACGTCATCCACGCTGCAGCAGGTGCGCTCGCCAGGGCGGTCGTCCTCGTTGGCGGCGAGGCGCATGGTGGCGCCCACGCACTCGTAGCCCTGCTGCATCAGCAGCCAGGCGGCTACGCTCGAATCAACGCCGCCGCTCATCGCCACAAGAACGCGGCCGCGGCTCATTGGGTATCTCCCTGGATGGACGGGGTAGCGGGGCCCGTGGGCGCCCAGCCTCTGCGCTTGCGGAGCGTGGCGGCAACCTCCGCCACCGCGGCAACGACCCGGTCGACATCCTCGGCCGTGTTCTCTCGCGCGTCGAGCGAGAAGCGCAGGGCCCCTTGCGCGAGCTCGGGCGCCACGTCCATGGCGGCGAGCACGTGGCTTTCCTCCACAGCGCCGGCGGCGCAGGCAGACCCGGCGCTGGCGCAGACGCCTCGTTCGTCGAGCAGCACGAGCGCGGCCTCGCGGTCGATGCCCTCTATAGCCACGTTCAGGATGCCGGGGAGGCCGAATCCCGGGTCTGTGGGGCCAAGCACGTGAGTGGCGGGAATTGCCGAGAGGCCCTGCGCGAGACGGTCACGCAAGGCTCTGACCTGCGGTCCATTGGCTTCAAGCGAACCACATGTCTCCTCTAGCGCCGCAGCCATGCCTGCGGCTGCCGCCACATCCGTGGTGCCCGCTCGGTGGCCCCGCTCCTGGGAGCCGCCAAGAATCAGGGGCGCGGGGACCACTCGATGCGATGCGAGCAGGGCGCCCGTTCCCCGAGGGCCGTGGAACTTGTGGGCCGAGATGCTCAGCAGGTCGAACCCGTCGCGCGTGAAGTCGATGGGGAGGTGTCCCGCGGCCTGGACGGCGTCTGTGTGGAAGAGGATGTCCCTCTTGCGGCAGGCGCGACAGAGGTCATGGACGTTCTGCACGCTGCCTACCTCGTTGTTTGCGTACATCACGGAGACGAGGCAGGTATCCTCGCGCAGGGCTTCCTTAATGGCCTGCACGCTCACGATGCCCTCGGTGTCAGGCTTCACGAGTGTCACCTCGAAGTTGCCGCCAAAGGGGCCGTCCGGCGAGGCGAGCCGCTCGAGCACGCGCAGGACGCTCGGGTGCTCTATAGCCGACGCCACGATGTGACGCCTGCCCTCGCGCGCTCCATACGCGGCACCCGTGAGCAGGGCCTGGTTGTTGGCCTCCGAACCACCCGAGGTAAACTCGACCTCTCGCGGGCGGGCGTGCAGGCAGGCGGCGATGCGAGCCCGGGCACCCTCGAGCGCCCTGAGCGCGGCATCCCCAGCGGTGTGCTGGCTGCTGGGGTTGGCGAAGGCATCCCCCTCGTAGACGGCGCGCATGGCGTCGAGCGCGGCGGGGGAGATGCGCGTGGTGGCTGCGTTGTCGAGGTATATAAGCTCGGGCATGGTCTCGTTCCCGTGAGTCAGTGAGTCAGCTGTGTGCCATCCACTTTGACTCATTATCCCGTCACGAGTCAAAGCGAGCCCATGAGTCACCCCGTTGCCGCGAGTCACCCGGCTGCCGTCTCCTTTGACTCATTTTCCTGACAAATCTTCGGGTGTTATCCAGTCTCTTTGTACGAGGCGATGGGGCTGCCGGCTGGGCTGTGCGTGCGCGGCGATGAGCCTTATTCGGCCTCGCCGTGAGGTGCGCTCGGAGCCTCGCGCATGGCGAGGATGGTCTTCTCAAAGAGCTCGGGCAGTTCCCAACCCAGGCGCGCGGCACCCTCGCAGATGACGTCGCGCGAGCAGCCGGCGGCGAAGTGCTTGTCCTTGAACTTCTTCTTGAGCGACTTGACGGGCAGGTCGTCTACGCTCTTGGACGGCCGCATGAGCACGGTGGCGCCGATGAGGCCCGTGAGCTCGTCGACGGCGAACAGGACCTTCTCCATTTCGCTTGTGGGCTCGTAAGGCGTGCCGGTGAGGCCGAAGCCGTGGCTGCAGCAGGCGCGCACCACCACGTCGTCGATGCCGGCCTCACGCATGATCTGCTCCTCGCGGAGGCAGTGCTCCTCGGGCCAGCGCTCGAAGTCGAGGTCATGCAGGGTGCCAACCGTCTGCCATAGGTCCGCCTCGTCCCCATGCCCCAGCTCACCGGCAAACCAGCGCATCACCTCGCCGACGATGCGTCCGTGCGTGAGGTGAAACGGGTCTTGGTTGTACTTCTCAAGCAGCTCGTAAGCCTCTTCTGGCGTGGGAATCATGGCTGTCATCTCTCTGTTGTCGCGGTTCGCCATATTGTAAAAGGGTCTGTCCCCAACGGCGTGCGCGCAATCGTGCCTGTCCCCAACGGAATCCAGCGGCGGACGAGAATCGTACACAATCGCACAACCCTTTTACCTATCATCCTATAGAATTGGTAGGAAAATGGTTGCGAGGGCGTGTACCCCGCGCCTGGCGAAGGCTGGGCGCTGGCCGCCGCCCGCTCGGAGGATTGCCATGCTTGTATCAACCAAGGGGCGCTACGCCCTGCGCGTCATGATCGACCTTGCCGAGCACGTGGGCGAGGGCTATCTGCCCCTGCGAGACATCGCCCGCAGGCAGGACATTTCGGAGAAGTACCTCGAGAGCATCCTCAAGGTGCTCGTGAAGGCCAAGCTCATCGAGGGCCTTCGCGGCAAGGGAGGCGGCTATCGGCTCACCCGCGATGCCGCGGACTACACGGTGGGCGAGGTGCTGCGCCTCACCGAGGGCTCGCTCGACCCGGTCTCCGGGCTCGATGACCCCGCGGCCTTTCGCCTCGAGGAGAGCCGATGCCACGAGATGTGGATGGGGCTCGCGAAGCTCATCGGCGACTACCTGGACAACTACACCGTCGCCGACCTCTGCGTGACCTCGCTCGCGGGCAACGACTACGTGATCTAGCGGGACGGCCTGCGGTGAGGTCGGAGAAAGGAGAGACCATGGCCTTCAAGGAAATCGACATCAAGGACCTCGAGTTCAACCCGTTCCAGAAGATCGGAAGCGAGTGGGCGCTCGTTACCGCCGGCGACGAGACGGCCTCCAACACGATGACCGTGAGCTGGGGCGCCCTCGGCGTGGTGTGGGGAAGAAACGCCGTGACCGTCTACGTGCGTCCGCAGCGCTTCACGAAGCAGTTCTTGGACGCGGCGGAGCGCTTTACGCTCTCGTTCTATGGCGCCGGCCACAAGCGTGAGCTCACGGTGCTGGGCTCCAAGAGCGGCCGAGACGGCGACAAGGTGGCCGAGGTGGGCTTCACTCCGGCCTACCTGGGCGCATCGGTTGCCTACGAGCAGGCCGAGCTCGTCTTCGTCTGCCGCAAGCTGTACGCGGACGACATCAGGCCCGAGCGCTTCGTTGACGCCTCCGTGGACGAGGAGGTCTACCCCGAGCACGACTACCACACGATGTACATCGGCGAGGTGGAGAAGGTCTTCGTCCGCGACGACGCCTAGGCGGGCACGCGGGTTGGCACGGCGAGCGTGGGCTGACGCGGCCTCGCGCGGCGCGGCCGGTGGGCGGTCGCCGGTCTGCGCCGCATATATGTCCGGAATGCCACCTATAATCGGGTGCGCTGGAACTGTTGCCAACCTAGGGAGCGCCACCATGTCAAAGAACGCCGCAGGCGAGCAGAAGACCTCCGAGAAGCGCCCGAGCGCCGCGGACACCTCGCGCTCTCGCATCCGCGTGCTGTCCTATGTGCTCGTCATCGCGGCGCTCCTGCTCGTGGCCGCGGGTCTCTCCGGCATCAACAGGGGCGTTGCCGCAGACGCGTGGGTGCTCATGATCTATGGCGCCTATGCTGCCGTTACGCTTGCCTTGGGAATCGTGGGGTTCAGTATCTCCCACGGTTCCCGAAAGCTCGTGCCGGCCGTGGTGCTCTGTGGCGCGGGCGTCGTCGGCTCGCTGCTGGCACTGCTCCTCGTGCCGTATGGCGAGCAGCTGGCCGAGCTCACGCAGGATACCCATTCGCTGCTCTCATCGATCATCTGCATTCTGGCCATCCTCGTCATGTGGTTCATCGGCCCCATTCGCAACGAGGCCACGCTCTCTGGCGAGCCGCGCGAGGGCGAGGGCTCTGCGCCCAAGGCGGATCCTGAATACGTGCCCGAGTCCATGGTGCAGACCGGCGCCGCGGCGCCCTTCGCGCCCACCGGTGCGCGCGTGCCGCGCAAGTCTGCCCGCACGGGCGCGCCGCTCCTGCTGCTCTTCAACGCCGGCACCGCAGCGGCGGCAGCCGGCGGGGCGGACATCGTGGACGCCCACGGCAACCTGATCTTCCGCGTGGTGGAGGATGATGACCAGGCCCGCACCGTTGTCGAGGACGCCGCCGGCAACCAGGTGGCCGAGGTGCGTACCACCATCACGGCCGGGCGCGGGGCGTATGGCATCTCGATGTCCAACGGTGACGAGTTTGCCCTGCCGCTCAACCTCGCGGGCGCCGACGGCGACGTTCCCGTCGAGGGCTTTGGCTGGAAGCTCCGCGGCAATGACATTGGGGGCTTCGACTTTGAGGTCGTGGACGCCGAGGGCCATGTGATTGCACGCGCTCGCAAGCAGCTCACTGCGGCGCAGAAGACGCGTGGTGCCGTCATCTACGACCGAGCCCATGCGGACCAGATCGTGGCCGTGCTTGTGGTTGCCCGCGGCTTGGCCGTGGCGTAGGTGGCTCGCGCCTTCGCAAGACGGTCGCCCGTGCCTACCTGCTGGGCTCGGGAGACGCTCCCCGCTCGCATCCTCGCGAGCTGAGGCTTCCTGAGGACGCCCCCGCCGGCGCCTCGTGGTGGCCGCCTGTGCCGCGCTTGCCGCCGCGTCGCTCGTGGTGGGTGGCTAGATCTTCGGCCAGCTCTCGGGCAGACGGATGGCAAGGCTGCCGTTGTCCCCGCGCGTAACGCGGCCTCCCTGGAGGAAGAACGCCGCCACGAGTGCGATGACGGCAAAGGGCAGGACCTCGAGCACGAGGCCCATGAGGTCAAAGACGAGCCCGATGGCAAAGCCAACCACACCCACGACAAGCGAGACGATTGCCGCAAGGACGAGCAGCACGGCAATCGCGTAGGAAACTGATGGCATGTGCGGCTCCTTTCTGCAGGGTAGTGGGCCTATAGTACTTCGGGATTCTGTTGTATCGACGATTGGCGGCAATGGCTTACACAGCCTATATCGAAACCCCGCTCGGCGATGTCATTTTGGCTTCGGAGGGAGGTGCGCTCGTCGGATGCGCCCTCAACGGGCAGCCGGGGCATCACGCGCTCGTGGAGGCCGACGCGCCCGAGCGCCTGGACGAGCCGGTGCTTGCCCGGGCCTTGGGGTGGCTCGAGCGCTACTTTGCCGGCGAGCGCCCCGATCCTCGCGAGCTGCCCCTGGCCCCGCGGGGCACGAGCTTTCAGCACGAGGTGTGGTCGCTTCTGCTCGACGTGCCATACGGCGGGCTCACGAGCTATGGGGAGCTCGCGGACCTTGTGGTGCTCGGGCGCGGCGGCGGGCGCATGGCGGCCCAGGCCATCGGTGGCGCCGTGAAGCGCAACCCCATCTCGATCATCGTCCCGTGCCACCGCGTGCTTGCCGCCCATGGCAAGATCGGCGGCTACTCCGGCGGCCTCGACAAGAAGCTCTGGCTCCTCGCCCACGAAGGCATTCGCCTCTGACGCACCCGCTGGGCGCGCAATCGGCGCGCGAGAGGTTTGGACCCGCGACTGGCGTTGGGCGGCGCCGGCTGGGCGCGCAATCGGTGCGCGAGAGGTTTGGACCCGCGAGCGGCGTTGGGCGGTGCCAGCACTCCTCGGCTACTCCTCGCCGCGCAGGACGCGTATGAGGTTTGCGGAGAAGCGGCGGCGGTCCTCGCCCGTGAAGGCGGACGGGCCCTTGGTGCGCCCGCCGGAGCGGCGGACCTTCTTCTCCTCATGGCGGATGAAGAGCTCCATGTCGATGGTCTCCTTGCGGAACACGTGCCCGCGCACGCTGATGGCCCATGCGCCCCGGCCCAGGACCATGCTGGCGAGTCCTATGTCCTGCGTCACCACGACGTCGCCGGGGGAGAGGCGCTCAACGATGGCGAAGTCCGCCGAGTCCGCGCCCACGGAGACGTCGAGGACGTCGACCCAAAAGCCATGCCTGGCGGAGGTGGCGTCGCGCGGGTCATCGCACCTGATGTGACGCTCGAGGTTCTGCGTCGTGTTGCCGGCGATGACGACGGGCAGGTGCATGCGACGCGCGCAATCGAGTGCCTCGCGCGTAACGGGACAGGCGTCCGCGTCGATGAAGAGGGTCCGTGTGGGGTGGTCCATGTCACTCCTGTTCAGTTGCGCCGGCTCTGCGTTGGCGCCTGGGCCTCGGCACGCCTATTATGGTCGCGTTGCCTGGAGGGGGTTCCCATGCTCGATATTCTTGCCGTCTTTGCTGGCGGCGGCCTTGGCGCCGTGGCGCGCCATCTGCTGACGTTCGTGCCGTGGAAGACAATTGGCGCGGTCGAGTTTCCGCTGGCCACGCTCGTGACTAACGTGGCCGGCTCGTTCGTGATTGGCCTCATCGTGGGCGCTGTCGCCACGCGCGGGATGTCGCCTCGATCGGTGCTGTTCGCAAAGACCGGCATCTGCGGCGGGTTCACGACGTTCTCGACGTTTGCGCTCGAGTCCCAGGGGCTCATCGATCGCGGCGCCTACGCTGCCGCGGCTGCGTACATGGCGTTGAGCTTCTCGCTGGGCGTGCTGGCCTGCATGGCGGGGCAGCTCGTCTGCGCGAGGCTGCTCGCCTCGAGCGTGAGCGCGGGCTAGCTGCGCCGCTGGCGTGGACGCCACCTGGGGCGGCGAGCCCGGCCGCGGGCACGGGGTGCCTCGCTGCCATGAGCCATTCCTGGCGCCCCGCGCCTGAAGGCCGGCGCCTGGCTCAGCGTGCCGGCCCTCGTCCTGTTCGTATTGCGCCGGCCATTGCTCCGGCCGCTCTCTCGGCCCTTGCCTTACCCGCGCTCCGTTTTCTCGCCCGCCTGCCGGTTGACCACCCAGATGCCGGCGACCACGAGCGCGAGCGCCAGCACGCACTGCCAGGCGGGCACGACGTTGGTCTCGCCCAGCAGGAGCGCCGAGATGATGACGCCAAAGACCGGGTTCATCGACCCAAAGACGCTCACGCGCGACACGGGGTTGTGCTTAAGCAACAAGGCCCAGAGCGAGTAGGCAATACCGGAAACAAAGCCCAGGTAGATGAGGTTTGCCATGGCAGCGCCCGACACTTGTGGCATGCGTCCGCCCAACGCGAGGCCCAGCGCCACCATCACGAGGCCGCCCACCACGAACTGGCCCCCGCTCAGCGCCATGGGATCCTCGCGCTGCGAGTATCGGCTTATGAGCACGGACGACATGGCATACGAGAGGCCGGCCGCCACGACGAGTCCCTCGCCGTCCCAGCGCATGCTCGCGTCAAAGCCCGTCCCGGTGAGGTTCACGAGCACGACGCCGGCGATGCCCAGTGCGCACCCGACCATCTTGCGCCCGGTGAGGCGTTCCTGCCTGAAGAGCAGGGTGGCTACGAGTATCGAGAAGAAGGTGTTGAGCGAGACGAGGATGGCGGACTTCACGCCGGAGGTGTTGGAGACGCCGATGTAGTAGCAGACGTACTGGCCGACAGTCTGGAACATCGAGAGCTTGAGGACCATCGGCAGCGAGGCGCGGGCGGGGAGGGTCGGCCGCCCGGCCATGGCGCTCCCGAGCGCCAGCGCGATGAGGCCCGCGAGCACGAAGCGGCATCCCGCGAACAGGATTTCGCCGGCGATGTCGCCATTGGGGATGCCAAAGAGGCTGTAGCCGATCTTGATGGCTGCCGGCGCGCTGCCCCAGAGCAGGCAGGATATGCCGGCGAGCAGCGCCACCATCCAGGTGCGACGCAGCAGTGGGGTGCCGGCTTCATCGCTCGCCGCACCCGTTGCCGGCCCCTCCGGCGTCTCGCTTGCTCCCGCCCGCTTCTTGCCCTCGCGCGCCCGCGCCGTCGTGTTGCCTACCGTGTCAGCGGGGGCCGAGGGCGAGCAGGTCTCGTCCTCGCGTGTCCGCGCCGTCGTGTTGTCGCTCGTCATGCTCACCTTCGTGTCTGCCTTATGGTCAAGAGGGGCATTATACTTCCCGTTTGCAAGTGAATTCCAAGCAAAGGAGCGTTATGGCTTCTGCAGACGCAGTGAAGAGTCCCACGAAGATCGTCCTGCTCACCGGCTACCTCGGTGCGGGCAAGACCACCCTGCTCAACCACATCCTCGCCAATGACAAGGGCATTCGCGCCGCCGTGCTCGTGAACGACATCGGCGAGATCAACGTCGACGCGAGCCTCATCGCCAAGGGCGGTCTGTCTCAGGTCGACGGTGAGCTCATCCCCATGACCAACGGCTGCCTGTGCTGCACGCTCTCGGCCGACCTTGAGAAGCAGCTTGCCGAGCTGGCGGTTTCCGACGACTTCGACTACATCATCATCGAGGCCTCCGGCATCTGCGAGCCCATTCCCATCGCCTACACCATCAGCGCCTTCTGCGACCAGTCCAAGTACGACGGCGCCGCGCCGCTTGACCTCGACAACATCGTGGCCGTGGTGGACTGCGCGCGCATGTGGGACGAGTTCAACGGCGGCGAGGACCTGCTGGCGGAGAACCTGGAGGAGGACGACATCGAGAACCTCCTCATCCAGCAGATCGAGTTCTGCTCCACCATCGTGCTGAACAAGACGGACTGCGTGACGCCCGAGCAGCTGGCCGAGCTTCGCGCGCTGGTGCGCGGCCTGCAGAAGAAGGCCGTGATCGTGGAGGCCACGCAGGGCAACGTGCCGCTCGACGAGCTGCTGGACACGGGTCGCTTTAACTTTGAGGGCGTGTATAACTCGGCCGCGTGGATCGATGCGATGAATCCCGAGGGCGACGGCCACGACGAGGGCGAGGGCCACGAGCACGACGAGCACGACCACGAGCACGAGGGCGAGGGCCACGAGCATGACCACGATGAGCACGACCATGCTCATGACGACCACGACCACAACCACGAGGGTCACGGCCACCATCACCACCATCACCACCACGACCACGAGGGCAGCGAGGAGGTGCTCGAGTACGGCATCGACACCTTTGTCTACGAGCGCCGCGTGCCGTTTGACATCGACACCTTCAGCGACTTCGTGACGACGTGGCCGCGCGAGGTTATTCGCGCCAAGGGCCAGCTGTGGGCGGCACAGGATCCCGACATGTGCTTCATGTTCGAGCAGGCGGGTCGCCAGACCACCCTCACCGAGCAGGGCAAGTTCATCGCGAGCGCGCCGGACGATGTTCGTGAGCAGCTGATTCGCGAGAACCCTGAGGTCATGGATGATTGGGATGAGGCCACCGGGGACCGAGAGACCAAGATTTGCTTCATTGGCCGCCATATGGACAAGGACGCGCTCGTCATCGGCCTTGACCAATGCCTTGGCGAGTGGGTGCCCGACGACGCCGAGTACGAGGGCTAACGTGTTCTTTGCGTTCGCGGGGTTTGCCTGCATCGTCTGCGGCGTGGCCGTGGGCGTGGCGTACCCCGCGAACGGCTTTTCCGCTTTTTGCTCCCGGTTGGCGTGCTGCTTGTCTGGGTCGAGCGGCTGGCCCGTTTCGATGGGCGTCTTTTAGCTCCCGGTTGGCGCACCGCTTGCCCGGGTTGGGCAGCGGGTCCGTTTCGGTGGGTGTCGCAGCGAAAGCCTTCCGTATGTTTCGAGCGGATTGTTTCGAGCGGATCGTTTCGCCCGGGGCCAGAGCTGATTTGCCGAGAGTCCCACCGTCTTGTAGACGGGCGGTTCGTCTCGCTCGGGTCAGAGCTTTGTGGGGGCGGCGGGTATTGCTATGCCGCCGCCCCGCTTTGCCTCCCGCAGGCGCCGGTTTGGGAGTGCTTTGGCAGGCGCTTGGGAGGGCCGAGCCTCTTTCTCAGCGATCGCCAGAGAGAGGCTTGGACTTCTTCTTTGGCAAAGAACAAGGGAAGTCAATCCCCTTCTTTAACAATCGTGGGGGCGCTCGAGCCTCCATTAACGGTCGCGCGGGGGGGGCGCCCGAGCCCCTTGTTTGACAATCGCGGGGATGCTCGGGCCTCTTGCTTGAGAATGAACAGTTTTTCTGCCGCCCCTGCTGGTCAATGTAATTCAGATTATCATAACCGCAGGTAAATCAAGTATGAATAGAGCCTCTAAGAGGTTTGCGCGGGTCTGGGAGGGCAAAACCGTTCAATTTCAAACAGGATGTCTAATCCGAGTGCTTATCTGCCCGCATCACTCCTGCCCGCTGAAGAATCCAGCCCAATAGATTACCTTTCCGGGTATTTCTGTTGTCGGAGGGGATTCTGTTTCCTATTTGACTGTTCGCTGGGGAGTTGTATTCGGGGGCGTCTCTGGTCGCGATCCTTCTGGCTTTGCTTTCCGTGTGGCAGATGCGAATTGCTGTGGCCCGCCTTCCACTCCGCGCGCCTGGTTGGCTATGCCGTTCGCGGATGATAGCGCATTTGTCAGATAATTCGCGCGGGGGCATGTTAGCTTCTTGGCCACGAGGCGTGAGGCGCGGCCGCGGCGCCGATCTGCCTTGTCCGTGAGGCAGAGGGTGGAGACCGCGGCGACGTTCTGTCTTGTCCTCGAGGTTGACCTGCGGCGCCGCTCCGCTTTTCCGCAGGGTGGGGCTGCGGTGCCACGCCGCCTTTCCGCGAGGCGGGAGCTCGGCGTCGCTCCGGCTTTGCCGCAAAGACTCGGGAGGGAAGTCTGCGGCGCAGTTTGGCGATGGTGGTGGTCGTGCGGGGTGGAATCCGCGGTACCGTTCGTTTTTGATGTTGGGTCCCAGGGCATGGGACTCGAGGCGCCGTTCGGTTTTGACGAGGCCGCGGGGCATGGGACTCGAGGTGCCGCTCGGTCCTGACTCTTGGCCGCGGAGCGTGAGTCCCGAGGTACCGTCCGGTTCTGATAGCGGGCAATGTGGGGCATAGCCCGCAACGGTCATTCAAGCATATGTGTGAGCGCTTTTGCTGCGGATACGGTGCGAGGGGAGAGGGCGATGGAGGTTACGATTTGCGGTCAATCGGCGTGGCAGTACTGGCGAACGCCTCCGTTGTTGAGGGATGCCGAGATTGACAAGGAGGCGCTTCGGGCTTGGTGGGCGGCGGACCCCGGCAGAAAAACGCGGGTCCCGTGGCCGTCTGCCCGACGTCGAAAGAACATGCGCAGGTCCGAGGAGCTGATTGACAGTCGAATGCTGGGGGAGCTTAAGGGCGTTTCTCTCCCGGTCCACGTGCTCGTCGACAATAGGGCCGGAACGTGCAAGAGCGACCTTGTCGTCCATCACAGGACGATTCGCGAGGACCTTCTCAAGCATCGAACGTCGCTCGGTGGCGACTTATACGTACTGAGTCCCGAGGCCTCCCTCTGCTACCAGCCGGCAAATGGCGACGTTATGGCCTCTGCCAAGAAGATGTTCGAGGCATGCGGGATATTCTCGCTTGTGCCGCAGTGCCTGCGATTGGCTTACGTGCAAAAATGTCTGGTCGAGGAAGGAGTCCTCACCAGGGATTTCTTTGGCAGCGACGGCATCTATGGCTATAGCGACGAGCGTGGCAAAACTCTTCCGTTCGCGGACCCAGAGGGTGAAGCCATTGGATGGACACCTGCCTTCGACCGCTTTGACAGGGTGGGCGATCTTTGGAAACGCCCGCCTTTGACGAGCGTGGACAACCTGGCTGTGATGCTCGAGCATTTTGAGGCGGGTCCGCGAAATCCGCAGAGGAGGGCGCTGTCGCTTGTGAGGAATGGCGCGGGATCGCCGGCGGAGGTGTATGCCAACCTGCTCCTGTGCTCCGGCAATGCCGCTGGCGGGGAGTCGTGGGGGTCGCCGGAACTCAACCGTCGCGTCTCCCTTTCTGCGGAGGCGCAGGCGTTGTCGCATATGGACTATTGCATTGCCGACGCCCTGTGGAAGGAGAATCGGTCGATACTTGAGGTGCTGGGGGAGGCCTACCACGCGGACAGGGAGGGGTATCGGGTGGCTTCGGGAAGAACGGCTGCGCTTGAGTGCATGGGTTACTCGGTTGCCGAGCTTCCTTACAACCAGATGAGCAATCTCGAGCTCTTCGACGCAGTGCTTCCTTCGCTGGCCGATAAGCTAGGCTTTTCGCTTTGCAATCGGACGGTTGGGTTTCTCGAGCGACGCAATTCCCTGCACGCGAGCCTGTTTGGCACCACGTACGAGCAGGAGTCGGCGGGGTTTTAGGGGCGGCGAACAGGGTTTATGGTGCGAAACGGCTCGGGCCGCTTGGCGTCGGCGCTCCGTAGCCGGACCGCTTCGCATCGGCGCCCGATAGCTTGAGCACGTGGCCTGGCATCCCATGGTTGAGGCGCGTGGCGACAGCGCTTCCATTTTGAACCCAGCGGAATTAATGGCCACCGATTGAATGATTGATATAGATGGAATCCGGCCGAACCAAGGGGCGTTCGAGCCAAGGGGCGATCGAGCCAAGGGGTACTCGAGCCAAGGGGTGTTCGAACCAGGGGGTGCCCGAACCAAGGGATGTTCGAACCAAGAAATACTGATTCTACTTTACCGAGCTGCGTGGCGCTTACGCCCCATCGCCGCATCCCCCGGGGCCGGTGTTCCACTGCCGGTCCCCTTGGCATCGGCGATTCATGGCTGAATCGCATGGCGCGGATGCCCCTTGTCTCAAAATGAACCGTTTTTTGCCCGCGTTGGCGATTCGAGGCATATGGAAAAAACCCGCAGGCGATTTACCTGCGGGTTTTCTAGACGTCATTTTGAGTTCCGAGAGCTTGGCGGTGAAAACCATTCAATTTCAAACGAGGGTTCCCGGAGTACCGCCTTTTGGACCGTAGAAGAGGCGTGGCTTGCCGTTGGGCGAGGCGGGTGCCGGCCAAAGGGTTTTGCCCGGTCGGGGACGGAGAACATCGCGCTGCCGTTTGTGCTGGCCATGGGGCCGGGGCCCGGCGGGGGCGGCC
>CWGY01000027.1_pt4 | contig 19625 bp, 14 predicted proteins | sample 678861 | NCBI WGS metagenome assembly CWGY01 (sample SAMEA3735962, study PRJEB9488) | human gut metagenome | biome: ENVO:mammalia-associated habitat; material: ENVO:feces | place: Malawi | collected 2009-02-27
TGCTTCTTTCGCTACGTTTACGTAGCTACTGTATATGGATCGTTAGCTCAGCTGGTAGAGCAGGGGACTCTTAATCCCAAGGTCCAGGGTTCGAATCCCTGACGATCCACCATCTAAAGTTGGGGCCGGAGATTTCGATCTCCGGCCTTTTCTATCTTACCTTCAAACACGACACAGCACTCCCCTCTCCCCCGATCACCCCAGCATCACGCACTGCTCGCCACGGAATACCTTGCGAGCTCGCAAGAAGGTTGCGGGACGCCTCAGTCCTCGAGGCTCAGTGGGCGCATGCTCGGCACCCACTGATAACAGTTCGGCAAAACCAATGTGTAAGCTGGTGGCAATGGGCGCAAGCCACATGCTCGCACACAAACCCGCACGCACGAGGCAACTCACGCGTACAAAATAGGGACGCCCCCATTGGGGCGCCCCACGCAACGCAGAAGCACCACGCCCGTCCTTACTTCAGCAGCAGCTCCGCGATCTGGACGGCGTTGGTGGCGGCACCCTTACGAATCTGGTCGCCGCAGCACCAGAAGGTAATGCCACGCCCCTCCTCCGGGTTTGAGATGTCGCGACGGATACGACCGACCCAAATGAGGTCCTGGTCGCTCGTGTAGAGCGGCATCGGGTAGCGGTCGCGCGCAGTCTCGGCGCCAAGGTCGTCAACGAGCTTCACGCCAGGGGCGGCAGCGAGGGCCTCGCGGGCGGCCTCGAGCGAAACCGGGCGCTCGAACTCGAGCGTGATGCTCTCGGAGTGGCTGCGCAGCACCGGCACGCGCACGCAGGTGCAGTTCACGCGAAGCTCCGGCAGGTGCATGATCTTGCGACCCTCGTTCTGCAGCTTCATCTCCTCGGAGGTATAGCCCTCGAACTTCTCGCCGCCAATCTGCGGGATGAGGTTGCTCGCGAGCTGGTCCACGAAGGCCTTCGGCTCGGGCATCGCCGAGCCCGAGCCCATCGCGGAGATCTCGCTCTCGAGCTCGGCCATGCCGGGTGCGCCGGCGCCACTCGCGGCCTGGTAGGTGCTCACGATCATGCGGGAGACGCCGCCGAGCTGGTGAAGCGGCCACGTGGGCACGAGGCCGATGATCGTTGCGCAATTGGGATTTGCGATGAGGCCCTTGTGCCACTTCACGTCATCGCCGTTGATCTCGGGCACCACGAGGGGCACGTCGGCATCCAGGCGGAAGGCGTGCGAGTTGTCCACGACGGTGGCCCCGCGCTTCACGGCCTCGGGCAGGAGCTCCTTGGCGATGGCGTCATCCGCCGCACCAAGCACGATGTCCATGCCCTCGAAGGCCTCGGGGCGAGCCTCCTGAATCTCGACCTCGCGGCCGTTCCAGGCAACCATCTTGCCTGCCGAGCGCGCGCTCGCCAGCAGGCGAAGCTCGCCCACCGGGAAGTTGCGCTCCTCGAGGCACTGCAGCATCTGGGTTCCCACGGCGCCAGTGGCACCCAGGATCGCGACGTTCTTCGTATCTGACATGGGTAATCCCTTCTGGTAGGAAGAGACCCGCGAACTCACGTCCGCGGGTCCATTAACCGTATCTGTAGCGCCCGGGCGAGGACTTCCCCACGCCCAGAGAGGATCATCCGAGACCCCGGGAGGCAGCCCTCGCCCTCCCTCATGCTTCAGGCACATGTGCGGAAGTCTGAGCTTACAACGCCCGCCGCGCGCCCGCCATCGCTACTCCGTCTCGTCCAGGAAGGCGTCGTAGACCACGCGGATGGTGCGCTCGAAGTCCGCATTGTTCACGCCAAAGATGATGTTGATCTCCTGCGAGCTCTGCGTGATGAGGCGGATGTTGACCCCCTTCTTGCCAAGCTCGTCGAAGAGGCGGCCGGAGGTGCCGGGACGGTTGGACATGTTGCGGCCCACCACGCTGATGAGCGCCAGCTCGTCGATGACCTTGACCTCGTCGGGCTTGATCTCGTGCTGGATGTCGGCCACGATCGCGTAGATCTTGTCCTTGACATCGGCGCCGTTCACCACGATGCCGAACGAGTCGATGCCCGTGGGCACGTGCTCGACGGAGACGCCGTAGCGCTCGAAGATGTTGAGCGCCGCAGACAGCACACCCACCGAGTTGGACATCTTCGTCTTGGAGACATGCACCGTGAGGAAGTCCTTCTTGCCGGCGATGCCCGTGATGACGGGGTCGCCCTCCTCCGGCTCGACGCGCTCCTGGATGATGGTGCCACGCTCCTCGGGGTGGTTCGTGTTGAGGATCGCGATGGGGATGTTTGCCTCCCGCACGGGGAAGATGGCCTCCTCGTGAAGGACGCTCGCACCCATGTAGGAGAGCTCGTGCATCTCGTCGAAGGTGATGCGACGAATGGCGCGGGGGCGCGGAACGATGCGCGGGTCTGCGGTAAGGAAGCCGGAGACGTCCGTCCAGTTCTCGTAGAGGTCCGCATTGAGGGCGCGCGCCACGATGGAGCCCGAGATGTCGCCGCCGCCGCGACTGAAGAGCTTCACGTCGCCCTCGGAGGTGGCGCCGTAGAAGCCCGGAAGCACGAAGCAGCCCTCACGGACCACGAGGTCGTGGATGCGCTCGCAGCTACGCTCCATGTCGAGCGTGCCGTCGTGGTGGAAGCGCACGTAGTCTGCGGCGTCGGCAAACGGGAAGCCGAGGTACTCGCTCATGAGCTGTGCGGTGAAGTACTCGCCGCGGCTCACGATGTACTCGGTGGAGTGCGTCTGGATGCCGGCCGCGAACTCGTCGAACTTCTCGGCCATGGGATAGCTCAGCTTGAGCTCGGTGGCGATGTCGACAAAGCGCTGCTTGATGTCATCGAGCAGCGGCGTGCAGTCCACATGGTAGGTGCGGTGAGCGTCAACGAGATACAGCAGGTCGGTTATCTTGTTGTCACCGGAGTTGCGCTTGCCCGCGGCCGAGACGACCACGAAGCGGCGGGCGTCATCGGACTCGATGATGCGCTTTACCTTCTTGAACTGCCCGGCGTCAGCGACGCTCGAGCCTCCGAACTTGGTAATCTTGATCATGTGGCTCCTTGTGCCGTCGCTAGGTTCCGGGCGCCCCGCCCCTCCCAACGTTTCCGCGAGGTCACGGCTGGCCCCCGCAGGTGCCCAGCCGCGCCTCCCACGCTATGATGTCTCACACAGGCGCCAGGCCCGGCAAAACCCGGGGATTGGCGCGCGATTGTGCCAACTCACGACGCGAGGAGAAGAGCAGTGAGTACGTTCTACCACAGCACGCGCTCCCGAAACGAATCTGTAACAAGCAAGCAGGCCATTCTCGAGGGAATTGCCGCCGATGGCGGCCTGTTCGTCCGCGACGACGTGGCCCTGGGCGCCCCCGCCCTCGACGACCTGCTCGCCGGCACCTTCCAGGACCGCGCGCGCCTCGTCCTCGGGCACCTCCTGGACGACTTCACGGCAGACGAGATCGCCGGTTGCGTGAAGGCCGCCTACGGCCCCAACTTCGACTCCCCCGCCGTCACGCCCGTCACACCCGTGGGCGCCGATTGGCTGCTCGAGCTCTGGCATGGCCCCACGAGCGCGTTCAAGGACGTCGCGCTCCAGATGCTTCCCCAGCTCATGCGCGTCTCCCGCGCCGGCGACGGACGCCGCATCATGATTCTCACCGCCACGAGCGGCGACACCGGCAAGGCCGCGCTCGAGGGCTTCGCCGACGTCGAGGGCACGGGCGTCTCCGTGTTCTACCCCAACGGCAAGGTGTCTGACATCCAGCGCCTCCAGATGGCCACCCAGCGCGGCGCCAACGTGGCCGTGGGCGCCATCGAGGGCAACTTCGACGACGCGCAGTCCCAGGTGAAGCGCATCTTTGCCGACCGCGAGCTCGCGGCACGTCTCGCCGAGCGCAACGTCGTGCTCTCCAGCGCCAACTCCATCAACGTCGGCCGTCTCGTGCCTCAGGTGACCTACTACTTCGACGCCTACGCCCAGCTCGTGGCCGCAGGCACCATCACCAAGGGCGACAAGCTTGACTTCTGCGTCCCCACGGGCAACTTCGGCGACGTCCTCGCCGGCTACTTCGCCAAGCTCATGGGCCTGCCCGTTCGCACGCTCGTTGTGGCGTCCAACGCCAACGACGTGCTCACCGAGTTCATCGAGACGGGCACCTACGACCGCAGACGCCCGTTCCACAAGACCATCTCGCCCTCCATGGACATCCTGGTCTCCTCCAACCTCGAGCGCCTGCTCTTCTACCTGTCCGATGGCGACTGCGAGCTCGTGGCCGCGCTCATGGGCCAGCTTGCGGACGAGGGCCACTACCAGGTGCCCTCCGAGTTGTTGGAGAAGCTCCACGAGAGCTTCGCCTGCGGCAAGGCGGATGACGCCGAGACGCGCGAGACTATCCGTGCCGCCTGGGAGGATGAGCACGTGCTGCTCGACCCGCACACCGCGGTGGCCAAGCACGTTCTTGACGGCCACGCCCGTGACGGCGTGGAGCGCGTGTGCCTCTCCACGGCAAACCCCTACAAGTTCTCCGCGGACGTCCTGGCCGCGCTTGGCCACGCAACCGAGGGCCTCGACGGCTTTGCCTGCATGGACAGGCTCTCCGAGCTCACCGGCATGGAGCCGCCCGCCCAGCTCTCATCCCTGCGCAACGCCGAGGAGCGCTTCTCTGACGTCGTGAGCGTCGGGGGCATGACCTCCTTTGTGGAGGACGCCTGCGCGAGGCTCTTCGCATGACGCGGGTAACGGTGCCGGCGACCTCGGCAAACCTCGGCGTGGGCTTCGACTGCCTGGGCGTTGCCCTGGACCTCAGGGCAACGTTTTCGATGAAGGAGGCCAACGAGCTCGTGGTCACGGGCTGCGAGGAGCGGTTCCGCGGACGCGACAACCTCGTCTGGACCACCTACCTGGACACCTGCGCCACGCTTGGCGTGAGCCCGCGCCCGCTCGCCATCGACATCCAGTCGCCCATCCCGCTCTCCGGCGGCCTCGGCTCGAGCTCCACCTGCGTGGTGGCCGGCGTTGTGGCCGCGCTCGACCGTGCCGACAAGGGCTGGGACACCGAGCTCGCCCTCGACCTTGCCACCAAGGCGGAGGGTCACCCCGACAACGTGGCACCTGCGGTCCTGGGCGGCCTCACGAGCTCCTTCGTGCGCGGCGCGGAGACCTTCTCCACGCGTATGGACGTTGCTGCCAACGTGCGCTTTGTGACGATGGCCCCACCCTATGAGGTTCGCACGGCAGACGCGCGCCAGGTGCTGCCGAAGGAGGTTTCGCTCGAGACCTGCGTCTGGCAGGTGGGCCGTGCCGTGGCCAGCGTCCGTGCGCTCGAGACGGGTGAGCTCAGCCTGCTTGCCGAGGCCTGCGACGACAGGCTCCACGAGCCCTATCGCAAGCGCCTCATCCGCGACTACGACGCACTGCGCGAGGCATCGCTTGCGGCGGGAGCGGCCGCCTTCGTCATCAGCGGCTCCGGTTCCACCATGCTCGCCATCTGCGACGGTGACGAGGCGGCACAGCACGTCGCCGACGCCGCGCAAGCTGTGGGCGTCGAGGGCCTCTGGGTGCGCACGATGGCGGCGAGCTTCGAGGGCGCGGTTGTCGAAGAATAGCCGCCTGAGGTAACCACCTGAATGGGCGGCGGCCCGGTCTAGTCTTGGGTCGGGCACCCCAGAGCTAGCGCAGAAGCTCGCTTGTCGAGGAGTAGCCGCCTGAACGGGCCGCCAATTTCTTTTAGAAGGTGCCTACCGGCGCTTTTTTATAGAGCGCACGAGCGCACCTAGCAGCAGGCCTGCGAGCATCCCCGAGAAGTCGATGAGAACGTCTGTGAGCTGGCTGCTGCGGCCGGGGATGAGCATCTGGATAGTCTCATCAGCCACGGGGACCGCGAGCCCAAGAAAGAGCTGCTGCCAGGGCACGCCCCCGTCACGCGTCGACGACAGCAGGACTCCAAGCACCAGGTACTCGGAGAAGTGCGCTACCTTGCGCACGATGAACGACATCATGGAGACGTCGGTGACGCCCGCGCCCTCGAGGAGCGGGCGTAGCAGGCCCACAACGAAGTCGCTCTGCTCCGTTGACTCAGGCCCAGCAAACAGTGATCTGCTCCAGATGAAGGCCACCCACGCAGCGACGAGCGCCCAACGCGCCCACGACGGCACGCGTCCCGACCTCGAACCTCTCGCCACGCTAGGCCCTCACGGCCGCGAGGTGACGGGCGCGGCGAAGCTTCGAGGTTGCGTCCACGTTGATCAGACGCGAGGTGGAGTCGTTCTTCGCCATGCGCGTGGCGGAATCCTTCATGTGGGCGGTACGCGGGAGCTCGGAGGTGCCACCATCAATGAGACGCAGGTAGTCGCGATAGCTCTTGCGAACGGCCTTGCTCTTGGAACGGTTGAACTCCTGGTCTACGAGCAGGTTCACATAGCTGTCCGTGTTGTTGACCTCAGGGTGACCCGCCTGCGGCCGGAACGACAGGAACTCGGTGCTCGGCTCGAGGCCCTCGGGCTCGTCGAGGGAATCGCCCCCGTCCTCGTCAAAGGCGGACCCGGAGAAGACGGGACCCTCCTCGGGACCCATCGCAACCTGCTCGTCGAAACGCTCGTCGAGCGCCGCGAGCGCCACGGCCCAAAGGTCCTGCTGCTTGTCGCTCCAGCGCTCCTCCTGATCGAGCTCCACCTGCGGCACGGCATGAATCTCCTCGCGAATGGCAGGGCTCCACGTTGGCTGGCTCGCCTGCTCGGGCGTCTGGAAGGCAGGGACCGCCCGCGCCGTCGGCTGCGCCGGATCCGAGGGGGCAGCAGAAGCCTGGGCGGCAGCCTCGGGCGCCTGGGCGGCAGACGTGGCCACAGGGGCACTTGCCTGACGCCAGGTGTCATAGGCCGCACGCGCCTCATCGACCGTCTGGGCGGTAAAGAGCACCGCGCTGTTGTCGGCAAGGCTCTCGTTCACGCCGGGGGTTCCGGCAAAGGTGGTCTGGCTCACGCCAGTGACCTGGGAGTCGCCAAGGGCGTCGTCCCACCACAGCTCACCCACGTCACCCACGGTGCCGTCGGCGCGTGTAATCACGGGCAGGCCGTCCATGTGCGAGGCCTCAAGGCGCTCGCCAAGCACACGGGCGACGCCCTTGGCACGGGACACCATGCGGTCTGCGAGCGTCCGCTTGCGCACGTAGGCCTGTGCCACGGCGGCGTAGTCATTGGGATCGCTGTCCTGAACAAAGCCACGGGGCTCGACTGGCTTTGCGGAGGGCTCCACATCGATGCGGGGAATGCGCGCGGCAACGGCGGGATTTGCCCGCTCGGCCTCGTGGGCGGCGGCGATGTGCTCGAAGGCGCTCTGGAAGACGTCGAAGCCTCCGGAGGCGTTTTCGCCTGAAGCAGGCTTGGCGTCCACGTTCTCGACCGCGGCAGACGCGTACGTACCATCCTCGTCCGCCGCGAAGGTATTCGGAGCGAACCCAGCCACAGGATGCTTGGGCATGACGGGGGGAACGTTTGCGAAAGAGGACGCGTGCGCACCGGCGGCACGCGGCATGGAATGTGTCACGTCAGCCGCAACGGCACTCGTGGCGTCGGCGTCTGGGGCCGTCTGCCAGGCGGGACCCATCGCACGCGCGTGCTCGTCAAGCACGCGCTGGGCCTGGGCAGCCTGGCTGCGCGCCTCCTGCGAGCGCGTGATGGCAAGCGTCGTGCCTGTGGCCACGAGGGCACCCACGGCACAGCCGGCAACAAAGGGAATGGCAGCGCCGGTCACGGAGAACTCGTGGCCTGCGAGCGTCAGGGCAGAGGCGGACACGGGACATGCCCATGCAGCCGCACCAGCCAGACCAGCATAGATGGCAGGATTTCTCTTCCCGCTCGTCATGAGATGCCTCCCCTAAAGGGCGACGAACACGCAGTCTCTCTTGCGACGACGGGCGTGCGGGCACAAGGCTCGCGACCAATCGGGCAACGGTGGAGTGGGTTTAGTCTGCGTGTGCCGTCGCTCGAACATATCTGAAGGGCTCGCACGTGAGCACGAGCTTGCAAAACTATACATCCCATCAATCAAAAAGACCAGGTAAAAAGATGGGGAGGACCAACCATCCGCAGGCTGGTCCTCCCCGTCAGGCACGGAGGAACATGTTCGCCAGGCGACGACGCGCGTGTCGGGTCATTCGCCAGGCCTACCGTATAAGCCGGCCTGGCAACCAGGCACAATCGCACAAGACAGTTCGTCCGCCTACGCTACAGCGCGTCCGCGTACTCGCTCAGCTGCGCCTTCTTTGCCGAGCGAATGAGGAACTCCTGGTTATTCTGCGTGGCGCGCAGGCCCTTGATCAGCGAGCTCTCCGCACGTTCCGTGTTGTTCATGTTGGCAAGGATGCGACGGATGCCCCAGACGAACGGCTGAAGCTCTGGGTCCACGAGCAGCTCCTCGTTGCGCGTGCCGGAGGCAATCGGGTCGATGGCCGGATAGATGCGCTTGTCGGCCAGCTCGCGATCGAGCTTGAGCTCCATGTTGCCGGTGCCCTTGAACTCCTCGAAGATGACCTCGTCCATCTTGGAGCCGGTGTCAACGAGCGCGGAGGCGAGGATGGTGAGCGAGCCGCCATTCTCGATGTTCCTCGCGGCGCCGAGGAAGCGCTTGGGCGGGTACAGCGCCGCGGAGTCAACGCCACCGGAGAGGATGCGGCCGGAGGCGGGAGCAGCCAGGTTATACGCGCGCGCAAGACGCGTGATGGAGTCGAGCACCACCACGACGTCGCGGCCCATCTCCACGAGGCGCTTGGCGCGCTCAATCACGAGCTCAGACACGCTCGTGTGGTTCTCGGCGGGCATGTCAAACGTCGAGGCCACCACATCGCCCTTGATGGAGCGCTGCATGTCCGTGACCTCCTCGGGGCGCTCGTCCACCAAAAGGCAGATGAGGTAGACCTCGGGGTTGTTGGCGGCGATGGACTCGCAGATGCGCTTGAGGACCGTGGTCTTGCCAGCCTTGGGAGGACTCACGATGAGGCCACGTTGGCCCTTGCCGATGGGAGCGACGAGGTCGATGGCCCTGCCGGTGATCGAGTCCTTGCCGTGCTCCATGACGAGGCGCTCGCTCGGATAGACGGGCGTGAGGTCTCGGAAGCGAGGGCGCGTGCGAATGGAATCGGGAGCAAGGCCGTTCACCTTGGAAACGCGCTGCAGGGCCGGATACTTGTCGTTGGGTCGGCTCGGACGCACCGTTCCCTCGACAAGGTCTCCCCTCCTGAGGCCAAGGTGCTTGATGAGCTGCTGGGGCACGAAGGCGTCGTCATCGCCAGGCATGTAGTTGCCGGTTCGAACGAAGCCGTACCCCTCGCCCGTGATGTCGAGAATACCCGCCGCGGAGCGGAAGCCCTCGGCGCGGGCAGCCGCGATGTAGACGGCCTCGATGAGCTCCGCCCGCTTGACGCCCACGTACTCGATGCCGAGGTTGGCAGCCTGGCTGCGCACCTCGGCAACCCTCATGGCCGCAAGGTCCTCGCGAGAGAGCCTGGGTTCGTTCAGAGACTGGGAGGGGCCATTGTTGCCGTGGCGCCCACGGCGACGGTTGTTGCCCTGGAACTGCTGGGCACGATCGCGATACCCGCCCTGCTGCTGGCCCCTGCCGGGACGCGCCTGCTGGCGTTGGGCGTCCTGGCGAGAGGGGCGCTGAGGCACCTGCGCACCCTCGCGCTGCCCCTGAGCCTCGTCGCCGGCCTGGGCCTTCTTGGGCCTCGGGCGCCGACGTCGCTGCGCGTCGCCCGCATCGTCGCCCGTATCACGCACGGCCTCCTGACGCGGGGCCTGCGGGGCCATGCCCTCCTCGGCCGCAGCCTTGCGCGGGCGGCCACGACGACGCTTCTGGGGCTGAGTGGCCTCGGGCTTTTCGTCTGTCACTGAGATGTTCCTTCGATTCGATACGACCTAGGGTCGCCCCGCCTGAATTGAGAGCAAGGACGGCATGCGAGAGGCAGCCTGGGTGCTTGGCGGGATGTCTTTGGGAATGAGCCGCTACGCGCGGCATGAACGGCAAAATGCCGTTTGAGCAACTATAACACATGCCCGGGAATCGAAGAAAACCCAAGATGGTCCTCGTCGTCCCTCACTGCGACGATTCCGCGACTTACATGACGAAGGTCCGAGAATCGAAGGAAACCCAAGATGACCCTAGTCGTCCCTCCGCTTGCGCGGCGTGTGAACATGAAGGGAGTTGATGTGCTCGGAAGCCTCCGAGATACGAACGGAGCCCTTCTCGGTCGCGGCAACCAGAGGACCGCGGCCAGCGGCGTTGCCAGCCGAGGCACGAAGCGCAAGACCGGAGTCGCACAGCGACGCGACGGCCATGGAGACCGTTGGCTGAAGAAGCCCGAGCTTGTCGACAAGCTCGCATACGGCAAGCCCCTCGCCCTCCCCATACGTTGCCAGCCCGAGCAGAACGAGGTCGGCAGAGGAAAGCGTCACGGAACCCATGGTATCCACGACGCGGCGCATGCGGTCGGGGGTGCAGCGAGAGAGCGGCATGCCGGGCTTGATTGAGGCGCACATGTCGAGAAGCGCCGAATCGAGACGAAGCCGCCCCTCCTGCGAGAGCGCGCAGCACACGCTTCGGCGGTCGCGCTCGCCGCTCGTGCGCTCGATAAGGCCAAGACGGGCAAGATGACTCGTTCGATGGGTCATCGTCGGCCTCAACACGCCCTGGTACTCGGCAACCTCCGAGGTACGGAGCGGGCTGGAGGCGTTTGAGAGATGGCACAGTATGGCCAGCTCCTCGAAGGTCAAGCGATCGGCATAAGGCATGCCCTGACGAACCAGCGCATACGCCCGGCGAACGGACAGATACTCTCTCACGTTCATCGAAATAACCCCCTTTTTTGACATCGATAGCATACGCTCGTCGGAGGGACTCGAGGGCGACATTTACTCGAGGGCGAGATGGGGGGACTCTCGTACGCTCTTGTTGCAAACTCGGGAAAACGCTTTTGTGACCTCGGCATACATGAGCATGCGATTGAGGATTTCATGAGCGTCGACGGTGAGGTCGTTTTCTCTGGGATATGGGCGCCCACATCGCCAAGGGCCCCACGAAGGCCCCGGCAGGACTTCCGAGGTCGTGCCAGCCTCTTCGTCGTTGCGACCATCCTCCGGCCGTCGCGCTCGCGCAAAAGGAGCACCCGCCCGGCGCAGGGCGCTCGGACGGGTGCAACGGCTTCCTTTGACGTGAGAAGGGAAGGTCCTTACATCCTCTCGGGAGCAGACACGCCAACGAGGGTCAGCGTGAGGGCGAGCACGCGACGAACTGCGTCGCAGGCGGCGAGACGTGCATGCGAGAGCGACGCATCGACGGGACGGCCCTCGCTCGGCAACACCTGGCACACGGTGTAGAAGGCATGGAAGGCACCGGCAAGCTCCTGCGCGTAGTGCGTCAGGCGGAACGGGGCGCGGTCGCGGGCGCAGCCCTCGACAAGGCCCGGGAACTCGCCCAGCTTGCGGGCGAGCGCCGCCTCGGTGGGGTCGGTGAGCACAGATAGGTCGCAGTCCAGGGAGCAGGCGCGCTCGGCCACGGCGTCCATGCCCAGCTCGGCCGCCTCGGCGTCTGTGACGCCCGCGGCGCGGCGCAGGATGGAGCAGATGCGGGCGTGCGCATACTGCACGTAGTAGACCGGGTTGGTGTTGTCCTGGCGCTTTACGGCCTCGATGTCGAAGTCGATCATCTGGTTGGAGCTCTTGGACACCAGGGTGAAGCGCGTGGCGTCAGCGCCCACCTCGTCCAGAAGCTCGCGCAGCGGCACCATCGTGCCCTTGCGCTTGCTCATCTTGACGGGCTGGCCGTTGCGCAGCAGGTTCACGAGCTGACCGAGCAGCACCTCGAACTTGCCCTCGTAGCCCAGGGCGTCGGTGGCGGCGCGCACTCGGGCGATGTAGCCGTGGTGGTCGGCGCCCCACACGTCGATGACGTGGTCGACGCGCTCGTACTTGTTCCAGTGGTAGGCCACATCGGAGGCGAAGTAGGTGTAGGCACCGTCGGCCTTCACGAGCACGCGGTCCTTGTCGTCGCCAAAGTCCGTGGAGCGGAACCACAGGGCCCCGTCCTTCTCGAACAGGTAGCCCTTCTCGCGGAGCGCGGCAAAGGCGCGGTCGACGGCGCTCTGGCCGTCGGCGCCCTTCTCGTAGAGCGAGCGCTCGGAGAACCACACCTCAAACTCGGTGCGCATGTCCTCACAGGTGTGGCGAATGTCCTCGAGCATGAGCTTGTAGCCGCGCTCGCGGAAGGAAAGCATGCGCTCCTGCGCGTCGGCCTCCACCCAGTTGGTGCCGTCCTCCTCCATGAAGTGCGCGGCCAGGTCGATGATGTAGTCGCCGCCGTAGGAGTCGGCGCCCAGCTTGTTGCGGAAGGCGTCCATGTAGGGGTGGCTCTCGGGGTGCTCGTCGGCCTCGTCGTCGACGAAGGCCTGCCAGTCGGCGATGAGCGCCTCGTGGGCGGCATGGGCGTCGAGGCCCTTGGAAGCCATGATGTCAGCAATCTGCAGGTAGCGCTCGGAGACCGAGTTGCCAAAGGTGTTCATCTGGTTGCCGTGGTCGTTGACGTAGTACTCGCGCTCCACGTCGTAGCCGGCATGCTCGAGGACACGGCAGAGCGAGTCGCCGAGGGCCGCCCAGCGGCCGTGACCGATGTGGAGCGGGCCCACAGGGTTCGCGGAGACGAACTCAACCTGCACCGAGGTGCCCTCGCCGAGGTTGGAGCGGCCGTAGTTGGCGCCCTGCTCGCGCACGGTGCGGAAGACGGCGTTGCCGGCAGCCTTGGAGAGGTAGAGGTTGATGAAGCCGGGGCCGGCAACCTCAACGCGCTCCACCTCGTCGGTCTTGGGCAGGTGGGCCACGATGGCCTCGGCGATGGCACGCGGCGCCTTGTGGGCGAGCTTGGCGCTCCTGAGCGCCACGGTGCTCGACCAGTCGCCGTTGGCGGAATCTGCCGGGCGCTCGAGGCCGAGGTCGCTCACCTCGAACTCGGGCAGGTCGCCGGCCTTCTGGGCACAGGCGATGGCCTCACGAACCAGATTCTCGATCGTCTCGACCACAGGGGTCCCCTCTCATGTACGCAAGCGGCCCCGAGGGGCCGCGAAGTTGCAGGTCTTGCCGCGATGCGGCTGGTTGAGTGTAGCAAAAGTGCCCGGGACCGCTCGCCTTAGGCAAAGGGCGAGCACGCCTCCGGGCCAGCCGGAACGACAGCGCCGCGGCGGTAGGGGCGAGCGTGCGCTAGAGCAGGCTCGCCTGCCCGGCGCCCGCGCGCTCCTCGCGGGCAAGCCTCAGGCGCAGGTCCGCAAGGCCCCGCTCGATGCCCACCGGATAGATCTGCGGGTTGAGGAAGCGGCGCACGGCCGGGTCGAGGTGCATGAGGGCGTCGCGGCAGCGGCGCTTGGCCTCGCCGAGGGTCCCCGCGGCACCTGTGGACTTCCCGCCCGCCACCACCTGCACGAGCAGCTCATGGGCCTCGAAGGCCGTGAAGTCATAGGCGCGCTCGGAGTCGAGCACGTCCACGGCGAGGCCGGGCTCGCCCGTGGCAACCGCGTCGTCCACGATCACGTCGCCCACGGGGCAGCCCGCCTCGTCCACGAAGCGGACCACGTGCTGGACGCCGGGGATGGTGCGCTTGTAGGCCATCTCGGAAAGCTTCATGACCGGGCGCCAGGCACCCTCGCCCGCCTTGCGGACGGCCGCGAGCTTGTAGACGCCGCCGAGCGAGGGCTGTGGGTCGCAGGTGGCGAGCTTGGTGCCCACGCCAAAGGAGTCGATGGGAGCGCCCTGGGCAAAGAGGCTCTGGATGGTGTACTCGTCCAGGTCGTTGGAGGCCGAGACCTTCACGTAGGGCAGGCCCGCCTCGTCGAACATCTCGCGCGCGAGCTTGGAGAGCTTCGCAAGGTCGCCCGAGTCGATGCGCACGGCGGAGAGCCGCTCGCCGACAGCCTCCATCTCCTTGGCCACCGTCACGGCGTTGGCGAGGCCCTGGCGCACGTCGTAGGTGTCCACGAGCAGGCAGCAGTTCTTGGGCATGGAGCGCGCAAAGGCCCGGAAGGCGTCGAGCTCGGAGGGAAACGCCATGACCCAGGAGTGTGCGTGCGTGCCAAACACGGGGATGCCGTAGATCTTGCCGGCGAGACAGTTGGAGGTGGAGCTGGCGCCACCCACGAAGGAGGCGCGCGCCACCGCCAGGCCGCCATCCGGGCCCTGGGCGCGGCGGAGGCCAAAGTCGGACACGGCATGCCCCTCTGCCGCCTGCACCACGCGAGCCGCCTTGGTGGCCACGAGCGTCTGGAAGTTCACAAGGTTCAGCAGGGCCGTCTCGATGAGCTGGCAGGCAATCACGGGGCCTTGCACGCGCACGATGGGCTCGCGGGGGAACACGACCTCGCCCTCGCGCGCCGCCCACACGTCGACGTCCATCCTGAAGGTGCGCAGCCAGTCGAGGAACTCCGACTTGAACATGGCTCCGCCACCGGGAGCCTCCACGCTCGCGAGGTAGGCGACGTCTTCCTCGGTATAGCGGAAGTTCTCAACGAGGTCGGCAATCTGGCCCGTGCCGCACGCCACCGCGTAACCGCCCCTGAAGGGGTTGTCGCGGAAGAAGACGGTGAAGCAGGCCTGGGCTTCCGTGAGCCCAGACTCCCAGAAGCCCTGGGCCATCGTGAGCTCGTAGAGGTCTGTGTTGAGGGACACGTCCGTGGGCCTTGTGATGTCGGTGAGCGACATGCTCTCCCCCTTCGTGGCGGCCGGGCCGCCCTGTGTGCCGCCAGCAGCGGCAATGGGACCATCTGCGGCTGTCCCCAAGGCCGGCTAGTTGTTGATCATCCCGCCGCCGACGACGAAGACCACGAACCACGCGATGATGATGGCCACCACGAGAAGCACGAGCTTCTGGGCGAGCGGCATCTTGAGGTCCTCGTCGGGCTCCATGTACTCGCGGGCGCGCTCGCGGCGCTGGGCATCGCGGCGCTCGGCGTCGGCGTCGGCCTGATCGCGGCGCAGGCGCTCGAGCTCGGCGCGACGCTGGGCATCGGCCCGCGAGCGGTCGCGCTGGGCCTTCTCGGCCCGCAGACGCTCCAGCTCGGCGCGCTCGGCGTCGCTGAGCGGCGTGTTGCTATCTGCCATCAAGGCTCCTTAGGTAACGCGCGCCGAGGTGCTGGCACCGGCGCGCCGATTTCTCATATGGTGCGGGGCGGGCACATCGCCAGGCGTCCCGCAGGCGTATTGAATAAGTCTATCCCTTTTGCATGCTCGGGGTGAAATCTGCAGCTCATCGCGATTTGCTAAGGACCAGCAGTGCCCTCAGGCATCAAGTTCCGGCCCGTCCACGCCCGTGGCGTCAAACGCGGGGACGAAGCTCTCAGAGACGGTACCGCCCTGCTGCCACCACATGTGCTCGAAGCCGAGGTCATCGGCATAGTCGAGGACGATGTCATACTCGTCGTCCCCCAAGGCGCGGCCCAGGTCTCCCCCACGCCGGCGGCAGGCCTCGTTGGGCGTGTACTGGTTCATGACGGAGATGTCCACGTCGTTGCCGGCAAGCTCCCACACTCGGTCGAGCACGGCCATGGAGTCATCCGTGTGGCCGGGCAGCACGAGGTGACGCACGATGATGCCGCGAAGCATCCGGCCGTCCTCGTCAAGCGCCCGCCCGCCGGCGGCGCGCACCTGCGCGAGCATCTCCGCGAGGCCAGCCGAGGCCACCTCGGGGTAGTCGCCCGCCGCCGAGAGCCTGCGGGCGAGGCCGCCGTCCGCGTACTTGAAGTCGGTGAGCCACACGTCGATGACGTCTGCCATGAGCCGAAGCGTCTCGACCGTCTCATAGCCCGAGGTGTTGCAGACAGTGGGCAAGCTCATGCCGGCGTCGCGCGCCGTGAGCACGGCCTCGCGCACCTGGGGCGCAAAGTGCAGGGGCGTCACGAGATTGATGTTGAGCGCCCCCTGGGCCTCGAGCTCGAGCATGATCTCGGCAAGGCGCGCCACCGTGACCTCGTGGCCGAAGTTGCCGGCGCTGATCTCGCGGTTCTGGCAGAAGACGCACTTGAGGGGGCAACCCGAGAAGAAGATGGCGCCCGAGCCCGTCTCGCCCGAGATGGGCGGCTCCTCCCAGAAGTGAAGGGCCGCGCGGGCGATACGCAAGGTGGCGTTGGCGCCGCAGGCACCGCGGGCACCGGCGCTGCGGGCCGCACCGCACGCGCGCGGGCAGAGCGTGCAGTGCGCGTAGGCAGTGGGGCCAGCCGAGACGGCTGGCCCCGCCAACCCCACAGTGCCAGCCGCCTCGGCAGAGCCGGCACCGATGCCGCCGCCCGCGCCAGCCGTTCCGGCGACTCCGCCCGTATTCCCGACGCCAATGCCGGCACCAATGCCGCCGCCCGCGACAGCCGTCCCGGCGACTCCGCCCGCCACCTCAGTGCCCTTGTCGGTACTATCGCCCATGAACGTGGCCCTCCATACACATACAAAAAGAGCGGACCACAATGTGGCCCGCTCTCATAATCACTGGTGGAGACGAAGGGAATCGAACCCTCGGCCTCTGCCATGCGACGGCAGCGCTCTCCCAGCTGAGCTACGTCCCCAGGCGCGTTTGCGCAAGGGCTAGTATACCGTGAGTTCCCAGAGAGTCAAACGAAATTTTTCAATCTTGGACCGCGGAAGCTTCCCCATCGCGAATCAGGAAGGCTCTTCTCCACGGGGCACAAAGCACCGTTGAGAATTGTGGGGCGTAGTGTTCCCGCGCAAGCCGTAAAGCCCGATCGAAGGCCGCGAGGTCATGAACCGCACCCCAAGCCACGAAGCCCAGGGAGCATCACGAAATAGCTTATGGCCGCAACATCAGGAAAGAAAAAGGGCGACGCCGCCAAAACAACGTCGCCCCCCGCAGGTGCGATAATGAACCCACCTCTCAAAAGGTGGGTGCCCTCACCGTCTGTTCCAGCTTCCTCACCAGCGGAGGATGCCTGTACTGGGATCGGCATGTGGGCTCCCAGGAAACGCTTGTCGGTTCACCCAGTTTGCCCTGCGGGGGACTGACATCACTCACTATACGGATGCCATTCGTCGTTTCCAGTCTTGACATGCGCCTTACGTAGTGTTGTTTGCCCTTGACACCAATAAGATGCAGCTAAACGGCGCGATACGACACATTTTCACTTTCAGGGAGAGTGGCTGGCAAGCCATGTCGTTCGACCCGAGCTCCTTCCACCCGCCACGCCCCAACCCCCGGAGAAACTGATTCTGCCCCGGCTGGTATCATGTTAAAGATTTGTCAGTTCCACGATGACGAGCGCCTCCCAGGCGAGGGCCCGGTCGTGTGGCTTCGGGAGGTTGCCCGTTTTGGTCGAGTGGTGGATACCCTACGTGTGCCTGTTCGTCACGACCCTTGTCGTGACCCTCGCGCTCACGCCGCTCGCGGGCAAGCTCGCCTGGAAGCTCGGGGCGGTGGACCGCCCGAGCAAGCGCCGCATCAACAAGAAGGCCACGCCTCGCATGGGCGGCGTCGCCATCTTCGTCGCGCTCATCGCGGCGGTGGCCGTTCAATACGTTGGTACCACGCAGCTGGGATGGCCCGTGGTGCTGCTCCCCGGGCGCTTCATGACGGTCAACTACTACATGCTCGCCGCCTCGTTCCTCGTCATCTTCCTCACGGGCGCCATTGACGACGTCTTCCAGCTGAAGCCGCTGGCGAAGCTCGCGGGCCAGGTGCTCGCCGCGGGCATCGCCGTTGCCGGAGGCCTTACGGTTGGCATCATCGTGAACCCGCTTGGGGGCGAGTTCTCACTCGGATGGGCCGCCTACCCCATCACGGTGATCTACCTCGTTGCCTACGTGAACATCATCAACCTCATCGACGGGCTCGACGGGCTCGCCTCGGGCATCACGTTCATCTCCTGCATGACGATGTTCCTCATGGCCACCATGTCCGGCAGGCTCGACGCCGCAGCCCTGGCCATCTCGGCTGCGGGCGCCACGCTCGGGTTCCTTCGCTACAACTTCAACCCCGCCTCAATCTTCCTCGGTGACTCGGGCTCGCTGCTGCTGGGTTTCTCACTTGGCACCATTTCGCTGCTCAACGTCACGCGCATGGCAGGCCTCACCACGATGATTCTTCCGCTCGTGATTTCCTTTGTGCCTATCGTCGACACACTCTCGGCCATCATCCGCCGCAAGCGCGCACACGTGAGCGTGGGCCACGCCGACAAGGGCCACATCCACCACAGGCTCATCTCCGACGGCTACAACCAGCGTCAGGCAGTGCTGTTCATCTATGCCTGGACCACCATGCTGTGCGCCGGCGCCGTACTCATGACGCAGGTGGAGACCATGCCGCGTATCCTCATCTTCTGCGTGCTCATTGGCGTGTCGTTTGCCTTCGCCGCGCACCTCAAGCTGTTCGAGCCGGTCTTGCGCCATCACTACAACCCCAAGAGCGGCGAGGACGAACTCGTGGACCCCACGGACCCCGCCTTTGCCGTCGAGGAGCAGAAGGCCGAGCGTAAGGCGGAGAAGCGCCGCGAGCAGGTAGTCGATGCCCTGCTCGGTCACGAGGATGACGATAAGACCGAGTAGCACGCAGAACCAAGGGAACCTTTCGCCATATTTGTTGTCTAGTTTTGGAACGCAGGTTAGACACAAGTTCGACGGCATATTGTCACTTAATATAGCTGCAGTTATACATTTTTAAATTTCTTTGTTATAACCACATCCGGAGATAGACAACAAATTCAGGCACATGTTTCTCAGACAATCCCCCAGACATAATCTTCCGGTCGTTTGAAGAGACCCCGCAAGTCTACAACGCCCCCAATTCCCGGCAATTCGCCCGCGCACCTTCAATAACCATCTGTGTGCTCTTATTCACCCGCGTGCCATCGGGGCTCAGATACTCTTGACATGGTGATGGCAAGGAATCGATTCGCACTTCGAGTTGTTTCTTGCGAACAGTTGTCTCAGGGAATACATCCAACTTGTTTTGTAAAACGGCCCCGGTTCCATCACCGGGGCCGCACACTAGATACGCAATGGGAACAGGTCGCAGCGGTCTAGAGCACCTTGGACAGGAAGCTCTTGGTGCGCTCGTTCCTCGGGTGGTCGATGACCTCCTGGGGCGTGCCCTGCTCCTGGATGACACCCTGGTCAACGAAGACCACGCGGTCGGCCACGTCGTGGGCAAAACCCATCTCGTGCGTGACACAGACCATCGTCATGCCCTCGTTGGCAAGCTCGCGCATGACGTCGAGGACCTCGCAGACCATCTCGGGGTCCAAGGCGCTCGTAGGCTCATCGAAGAGCATGATATCCGGGTCCATGCACAGGGCGCGGGCAATGGCCACACGCTGCTGCTGACCGCCGGAGAGCGACTTGGGCATCGCGTCGACCTTGTCCGCAAGCCCAACGCGAGAAAGCAGCTCGAGGGCCTTCTTCTCGGCCTCCTCCTTGGTTTTGAGCTTGAGCTCGACCGGCGCCCACATCAGGTTCTCCTTCACCGTCTTATGCGGGAAGAGGTTGAACTGCTGGAACACCATGCCCATGTGGCGACGGATGCGGTCGACGTCGGCCTTGGGGTCAGTGATGGACTCGCCGTCGACGAGAATCTCGCCGGAGGTGGCCTCCTCGAGGCGGTTCAGGCAGCGCAGGAACGTGGACTTGCCGGAGCCGGAGGGGCCGAT
>CWGY01000037.1_pt1 | contig 19588 bp, 15 predicted proteins | sample 678861 | NCBI WGS metagenome assembly CWGY01 (sample SAMEA3735962, study PRJEB9488) | human gut metagenome | biome: ENVO:mammalia-associated habitat; material: ENVO:feces | place: Malawi | collected 2009-02-27
CGGCAGGAGCTGGGTCGCCCTGGTCTGGCCGAGCTTGAAGCACGCCGGCGTCACGACGGACGCGACGGCGGAGCCGATCAGGACGCAGACTGCGGTGGCGAAGGCCATGCCGGCGACCCTCTCCCCGCTGAACGCGAGGAGCTCGGAGAGGCCCCCCGGCAGCTCCACGGCGGATATAGAGCGTGGCGATTCCATTGCCAATCTGTTTGTCATGCAAGAAAAGCCCAAGGTCAGCGACCTATGGAAAGAACAACAGACATGCCGTCACACTTGATCGACGACCCATGTAAAGCCATCTTGGTAGAAAATGATTCAGAGAAATAGGAACTTCGTCTCCCGAAAGGAGGAGCCGATGGAGTTGCCGAAACAGCTGAAAGCGCACCGCGAGCGCTTGGGGCTCTCACAAGAGGCCGTCGCGCAAGCGATTTACGTGTCGCGACAGACGATGTCCAGCTGGGAGAACGGAAAGACCTATCCGGATGTCCAAAGCCTGCTGCTTCTAAGCGACCTCTTCGGCGTCTCCATCGATGAGCTCGTGAAAGGAGACGTGGTTTCAATGAAGGAAGTCGTAAGCAAGGATGCGCTCAAGATGGAGCGATTGGCGATGGGGTCTGTTGCCCTGCTGCTCGCGGGGATTGCATGCATGGCAGGCATCTACGCACTACTGCCCGAGCCATCGTTCATCCCGCATATGTCCGCAGGCGCGCTGATCGGGATACTCGTGTTTGTTGCATTCTGGATCCCGTCGCTCGTATGCACATCGCGCATCGAGAGGATCAAACGCGAGCATGACCTTGTGACGTTCCGTGAGATCAGCGCGTTCATGGACGGCGAGGAGGCTCCGAGCGAGACCGATGCGCTTTCCAGACGCGGGTCACGGCTCAGCTCTGCGCTCAAGATGGCCTGCGGTGCGGGGTTCGGCTTCCTCATCGCGTTCCTGATCACGGCACTCGTGAATGCCTTGCACTAGATGTATGCTTCTTTGACGGCTGAAGCACGCAGCATTAAAAGACCAAAGCCCCTACTGGGAAATGACCGCTGACCTTGGCAGACGAAGCCTGCAGATGCATATCGACTGGGCCGAGCACTGCGCCGCCGAACTGAGGAGCAAATAATGAACATCCTGGCGATCAACGGCAGCCCCAAAGGCAAACGAAGCAACACGTGGCGCCTGACCAGCGCCTTCCTAGACGGAATAACTGCCCAAGAAGAGAGCACCTACGAGCAGACTCCAGCAATCGAAACCCTGAATGTATGCAATCTCGACATCAAACCCTGCCTGGGCTGCTTTTCCTGCTGGAGCAAGACGCCGGGGGCGTGCTGCATCCACGACGACATGCGGGCGGTCATCGAAAAGATCCTGTGGGCTGACATCATTATCTGGAGCTTCCCCTTGTACTACTTTGGGCTGCCCGGTCCGCTGAAGAACCTGGTCGACCGGCAGCTTCCCATGTCGCTCCCCTTCATGAGCGCCGGCACAGAAAGCGGCGGGCACCCGTCGCGCTACGACATGAGCGGCAAGCGAACGGTCGTAATCTCGACCTGCGGTTTCTATACCGCAAAAGGCAACTACAATGGCGTGACCGACCTGTTCGACCGGCTTTGCGGCAAGGACGGCCACACCGATATCTTCTGCGGCCAAGGTGAACTTTTCCGTGTAAAAGAGCTGTCGGAGCGCACCGACGAATACCTTTCCTGGGTCAAAACAGCTGGCGAGGAGTTCGCGAACGAGGGCATCACCGAAGAAACCCGCGCAAAACTCGAGCAGAACCTCTACCCGCGCGACGTCTTTGAAGCAATGGCAGACGCAAGCTGGGGCGTTGGCGAGTCCGGCGAGAAGGAAGACCCCAGCCTGGTGTTCACCCGCCAGATGGCGGCCCTCTATCGCAGGCAAGCCTGGCCCGGACGAGACCTCTTGCTCGATATGAACTACACGGATATCGGCAAGGTCTACCGCATCGTCCTCGGGGCTGCCGGAAGCCGCGTAGAAGAAAAACCTGCCGAAGGCTTCACTGCGGATTACACCACAAGGATCAACACGCCCCTGAGCGTCTGGCGTTCGATTGCCAGCGGTGAGGTCGCCGGGGACGCGGCACTCATGGAGCACCTGTACACGGTCGAGGGTGACTTTGACCTGATGATGCATTGGGACGATTATTTTGGCGCTGCAAACACCGGAGCAGGTAGCGGAGAGGCAAAGGCAGGCGCCGGCGAGGCCGAAGCAGCCGAGGATACAGCCGAGCCAAAGACCAACATGCTGTTGCTTTTGATTCCCTGGATCGTCTTCTGGGTCGCGGCGGCCATCGACGGCCACTGGGGCGGCCTCGTCAGCATGGCGACATGCGTGCTGCTGCCCGTCCTCATGTGCCGAACCAAAGCAACCCGATACGACCAAATCTCAGCTCTGGGAGTTGGCGCCTGCTCCATCGCATTGCTGGCGGGAGCCTCCCCCATCCTCGTGATTCCGGCATCGTACTTCCTGTTCGGACTCATCTGGACGGTCTCTTGCTTCACAAAGGTGCCGCTGACCGCGCATTACTCCAAGAACAGCCATAACGGAGACGCGGCGCTGCGCAACCCAATCTTCATGAGGACGAATCGCATCCTGACCGCGACATGGGGAATCCTCTACCTGGTCACGCCCATCTGGACGTACCCCATCATGCAAACGGATGCGGCGAGCTTTGTCGGCGCGATCAACTCCGTCCTCCCTGCGTTGATGGGCATCTTCACCGCGTGGTTCCAAACGTGGTATCCCCGTCATATCGCACGAGGGTAGAGGTGCTCACCCTTCGGCTTCCTTTCTCTTCCGTATCATAGCCCAGCCAGTAATCTACGGACGAATGTTCGATGGCTTTCGTGTCGAATGGAATCGCGTGGGCGCCGGGCTATGCTACCTTGACTATCTAAATGACTAAAACGCAGCAGGGAGCACCGAGAGAGCGAGCATGGCAAAAAACACCGCAAACTATGGTAACGACAGCATCCGCCAGCTTAAGGACGAGGAGCGCGTACGTCTGCGCCCCGCCGTCATCTTTGGTTCGGACGGGCTCGACGGCTGTGCGCACGCCGCCTTCGAGATCTTGTCCAATGCGGTTGACGAGGCGCGCCAGGGCTACGGCAAGCTCATCACCCTCACCGCCTTTCGCGACGGCTCTATTCAGGTAGAGGACAATGGACGCGGCTGCCCGCTCGACTGGAACCCTTCCGAGAAGCGCTTTAACTGGGAGCTCGTCTTTTGCGAGCTCTACGCCGGCGGCAAGTACAACAACAACCAGGGCGGCGACTACGACTTCTCGCTCGGCACCAACGGTCTGGGCTCGTGCGCGACCCAGTACGCCTCCGAGTACATGGACGTCACGGTCTGGCGCGACGGCAACAAGTATTCCCTGCACTTTAAGAAGGGCAAGGTCGTCGGCGCCAAGAAGAAGGCGCTCGAGATTGAGCCCACGGGCGAGAACCGCACCGGCACCACCATCAAGTGGCGCCCCGACCTTGAGGTCTTTACCTCCATTAGCATTCCCCACGAGTGGTATCGCGAGACCATGCGCCGCCAGGCCGTGGTCAACGCCAATGTGACCTTCCGCCTGCGCATCGAGGGTGACGACGGTGAGTTTGCCGAAGAGGATTTTTGCTATCCCAAGGGCATTGAGGACTACGTGCTCGAGAAGGTCGGTGCTGACTACCTCACGGAGCCCTTCTTTATCGAGGCTGCCCGCCGCGGTCGCGATCGCGAGGACCTGCCCGACTACAACGTAAAGATCACCGCGTGCATGTGCTTCTCCCGCACCTTCCAGATGCAGGAGTACTACCACAACTCATCTTGGCTCGAAAACGGTGGCTCGCCCGAAAAGGCCGCCCGTAGCGCTCTGACCAGCGCCATCGATGCCTACATTAAGAGCCAGGGCAAGTACAACAAAAACGAGAGCTCCATCAAGTGGCAGGACGTTCAGGACTGCCTGGTACTGGTGACCAACTGCTTCTCAACCCAAACCTCCTACGAGAACCAGACCAAAAAGGCCATCAACAACCGCTTTATCCAGCAGGCCATGACGGCATTCTTCAAGGAGCGCCTCTCGACCTACCTGATTGAGAACAAAGATGCCGCCAACAAGATCCTGGAGCAGGTGCTCATCAACAAGCGCTCGCGCGAGAACGCCGAGAAAACGCGTCAGAGCATCAAGACCAACCTGCAGCAGAAGACCGACATGGCCAACCGCGTACAGAAGTTCATCGACTGCCGCTCCAAGGACAAGAGCCGCCGCGAGATCTACATCGTAGAGGGCGACTCGGCAGCAGGCGCCATTCGCACCTCGCGCGATGCCGAGTTCCAGGGCGTCATGCCCGTCCGCGGCAAGATCCTCAACTGCCTGAAGGAGGACTACCCGCGCATCTTCAAGTCCGACATCATCATGGACCTCATGCGCGTGCTGGGCTGCGGCGTGGAGATCAAGGACAAGCGCATCAAGAACCTGGGTGCGTTCGACCTGGACAACCTCAACTGGAACAAGGTCATCATCTGTACGGACGCCGACGTCGACGGCTATCACATCCGCACGCTCGTGCTCACCATGCTCTACCGCCTGGTGCCCACGCTTATCGACGAGGGCTACGTGTATATCGCCGAGTCGCCGCTCTACGAGATCAACTGCAAAGAGAAGACCTACTTTGCCTACACCGAGCTCGAGAAGAACGGCATCCTTAAGGAAATCGGCGACCAGAAGTGCTCCATCAACCGCTCCAAGGGTCTTGGTGAGAACGACCCGGACATGATGTGGCTCACCACCATGAACCCCGAGACGCGTCGCCTGATCAAGGTGGAGCCCGAGGACGTCACCCAGATGGAAACCATGTTCAACCTTCTGCTGGGCAATGACGAGGCGGGCCGCAAGCGCCATATCTCCGAGCACGGCAAAGAATACCTGGACCAGCTGGACCTGCAGTAGCGGGAAATCGATAGCGACGGCCCTAAAGAAGTTCAAGAGGAAATCGTGGCAAAGAAGAAGACGAAGAACCAGCCAAAGAAAAAGCAGGTCAATGCCGAGAACGTCATCGGCCTACACTCCGAGGTCACCGACCAGCCGATCACGCAGACGCTCGAGGTAAACTACATGCCCTACGCGATGAGCGTCAACGTCTCGCGTGCGTTCCCCGAGATCGACGGCTTTAAGCCCTCGCACCGCAAGCTGCTCTACACCATGTACAAGATGGGCCTGCTCAAGGGTGAGCGCCAGAAGAGCGCCAATATCGTGGGCCAGACCATGAAGCTCAACCCACACGGGGACGCAGCGATCTACGAAACGATGGTGCGCCTGGCCACGGGCAACGAAGCGCTGCTCGCCCCCTTTGTGGAGTCGAAGGGCAACTTTGGCAAGTACTATTCGGGCGACCTGAGCTATGCAGCCTCACGTTATACCGAGGCCAAGCTCTCCCCCATCAGCGCCGAGATCTTCAAGGACATCGACAAGGACCCGGTCGACTTCGTCGACAGCTACGACGGCGCCATGAAGGAGCCGCGCCTGCTGCCCACCACGTTCCCCAACATCCTCGTCTCGGCCAACAAGGGCATCGGCGTCGCCATGGCGTCCGACATCTGCGGGTTCAACCTCAACGAGGTCTGCACCGCCACGATGCACTACCTGCAAGATCCCGACTGCGACCTGCTCGAGTACATGCCCATGCCCGATTTCTCGACCGGCGGCGAGATTATCTACCGCCGCGAGGAGATGGAGCGCATCATCGAGACGGGCCTGGGCAGCTTCCAGATTCGCTCCCGCTGGCGCTGGATTCCCGAAGAGCGGATCATCGAGGTCTACGAGATCCCCTACACCACCAAGACCGATGTCATCATCGAGCGTATCGTCAAGCTCTCCAAGGAGGGCAAGGTGCGCGAGATCGCCGACATCCGCGACGAGACCGACCTTTCGGGCCTGCGCATCGCCATCGACCTTAAGCGCAGCGTCGACCCCGACAAGCTCATGGCCAAGCTATACCACTTGACCACGCTGCAGGACTCGTTCTCGTGCAACTTCAACGTGTTGGTCGACGGCTACCCCCGCGTCATGGGCGTGCGCCAGATCCTGCACGAGTGGGTTGCATGGCGCATTCAGTCCACGCGCCGCCGCATTACCTTTGACCTGGGCAAAAAGTCCGAGCGCCTGCACCTGCTGCGCGGTCTTGAGGCTATTCTGCTCGACATCGACAAGGCCATCGCCATCATCCGCGGCACCAAGCTCGAGGCCGAGGTTGTGCCCAACCTCATGCGCGGCTTCGACATCGACGAGACCCAGGCCGAGTTCGTGGCCGAGCTTAAGCTCCGCAACATCAACGAGGAGTACATCCTCAACCGCACCAAGGACATCGCCAAGCTCGAGGACGAGATCGCCGAGCTTAAGGATATCCTGTCGAGCGAGGACAACATCAAGAAGGTCATTTCCGACGAGCTGGCCGCCGTCAACAAGAAGTACGTGATGCCGCGCAAGACCGGCCGCGTCGATCCGGCCGACGTCGTCGAGGTGAGCCTGGAGCCCGAGGTCGAGGAGTACCCGGTCACGATCATGCTCTCGTGCGAGGGCTACCTCAAGAAGATGACGGACCGCGTGCTCAAGAAGGCCGCAACGCTCAAGTACAAGGACGGCGACAAGCCCTTTATCGAGTTCCCGTCCGCCAACACGCACGAGCTTTTGGTGTTTACCAATAAGAGCCAGGTATACAAGTGCAAGGTCGCTGCGTTCGAGGACACCAAGTCCTCCCAGCTCGGCTCCTACCTGCCGACGGACCTCGAGATGGAGCCGGACGAGACCGTCATCTGGGTGATCGATCCCGAGGATTACAAGGCAGACGCGCTCTTCGTCTTCGAGAATGGCCGCGTCGTCCGCGTGGCGCTCGCCGGCTATGCCACAAAGACCAACCGCAAGCGCCTCAAGAACGCCATCTACGGCGGGTCCAAGCTGCTGTTCGCCCAGGTGCTCAAGGAGGACCGCGACCTCGCGCTCGTCTCGAATGACGGCCGCCTGATGAACTTCAACACGTCGCTGCTCAAGACCAAGACGACCACCAACACCCAGGGCGTCCAGGCCCTCACGGCCAAGAGGAATCGCCTGGTCACCTCGGTGGGCGTGGCCACCGACTTCCTTGCGGAGGGCACGCCCATGGAGAGGTTCACCGCCCAGAGCTTGCCATGCGCGGGCTCCCCCATGAGGGAGAGCGACCTTCCCAGCCTGTTCTGAGGGAAACGGATTGTCTTTTGTGTCGATAATCTGTCATGCCACCCAATAGACCCGAAGCGGGTATCAGCCAAGAAACACAGACCCAGTTGAAAGGGGCGTCATGTCCAAGCTTGACGATTTCATGCAACTCCTATGCGGCGAGTTCGACAACAGGGAGCAGTTCGAGGCGAAGCAGGCCGCAGGCGAGACCTTCCCCTCGCCCACCACGTCAACACCGCCTGCAACGACAAGATTCTGGGGCTTCCCGATGACTTTGCAGGCACCTTCATGGTCGAGGAGAGCTACTACGAGGTCGACGGCAGGAAGTCCGCGTCGCCCCACCTGTTCCTCTTCACCGAGGAGAAGGACGGCATCCTTCTGACCTCATACGACGCACCCGAGGGCAATGACAAGCGGTCATTCTCCTACGCGACCATGGTCCCCGCCGAGTTCTCGTCCCTCCGCAAGTCGAGCAAGTTCACGCCCGCGCTCTACCGCGAGCACGACGGCGCATGGGAGGGCGGCTCGGACTCCATGTTTTCGCCCGTCATGAGGTTCCACCTGTTCGAGAGGTTCTCCGCCGACGTCCTGGAGGTCTCCGAGTCAATGGAGATGAACGGCAAGCGCGTGTTCGGCTTCGACGAGCCAATCCTTTACAAGCGTATCGGCAAATAGCCACGATGTGAGCGCGAATAAGGGAGTGATACGAGGGGGTGCTTCCAGGATTCAGGGAGCACCCCCGAGTTGTGGCTGCCGAGGACGCACGGGCAGAAGGCTATCTTCGGAAAACCACATGAGGCAAAATGGAACACGAGAATCGGCCTGGAGGCCTTGGGCATTTGGGAAAGGACCTGTTGTGAATATTATGCACCGCAGCAAATGGCTCGCGACTGTATTGGTTGCCCTGCTCTTCGGCATGCCGCCGACGGCGGCATTCGCCGAATGCAACGAGACCACACAGACCCCCCCCCCGCAATCCTCGTCCGCATCGGTGACAACCGCTGATGAGCTAATAGGGGCCCTCAACGCGGCGGCGAGTGGAGACGTCGTCACACTCGGCGCGGACATCACCGTCAATCCGGCGACATTCGGGGCGTTCGCGGTCAATAAGGAGGTAACCATTGACTGCAACGGCCATAAGCTGTCTGCGGACAACGCGGGAGGCGCGCCCCTCTTTACCGTCAGCAAGGGCGGCACGCTGACCCTCGTTGACGCTCAGATTGACGCGAGCGGCACCGTGGTCGACACCAACGCCGGAACGGTCGTCGTGAGGTCGACGGGCGGCACGGGCATCAGCGCAGGCACCTTCATCGCGACAAACCCGGGGTCCCTGACCATAGAGGGTGGCTCCCTCCACGCGTCGACAGCCATCGTCGGCCTGTCCACCGGAACCATCGAGGTCCGGTCCGGCGCCTTCTACTCAAACAAGGACTGCTTCAACGACATCATCGGCAACGCCACATTCCGCAACGCGACGATGACGGCCGCCGACGGAGGATACTGCCTCACGGTGCTTCAGGACGGCAACGTCGAGATATATGGAGGAAAATACACCGCCACCGACGACTGCATCTTCAGCAGCGGCAAGGTCGTCCTTCACGTCGGGGCCTCCTTCGAGGCGACGAATGACTCGGACGGCTGTCTCTCCGGTGACGGCTACGACATCGCCGACGACGCCATGGCCTCCCCGATGGATTGGCAGGAGGCGTCAAAGGTGGAATTCATCACCTCTGCAATCACTGTCCGCTTCTATTCCGAAGGTGCCCTTGTCGGCGAGACCCAGGGGACGCCCGCCAACCGGGCGTTCCCAGAAGACCCCGTCAGCTCCACCGGCAGCGCGTTCTGCTACTGGGCGGACAAGGACGGAAACAGGGTGGACAGCCTTTCCTCGCTTACTGCCGACACCGACCTCTACGCGACATTTGCGGATAGAACCTATACCGTCACGTTCAACGACAACGGCAAGACGACCTCGAAAACCGCGTTGGTCAACACCCCACTGGGCCAGGTTCCGGGACTGGATCGCAAGGACGACGGCGACCACTTCCGCTGCTGGAAGCTCGGCAACCGGCTCGTGGATGAGAGCACGACAACGCCGCTCCAGTCCAACCTGACGCTCACCGCCGTGTACGGCAGCAAGGTAATGAACCTGGGAGAGCTGAAGGCCGCCGTCGCCGCCCAAGACCCCGCCATCGAGCTCGGCGCGGACATCGAGGTGCCAGAGACGATAACGATCGGCTATGACTGCATCATCAACGGCTGCGGCCACAAGCTGCTCCGCTCGAAGAGCCACGACAAGGGAGCCCTCCTCGCCGTGGCCGGCCCCGGCGGAGACGGCCAGCAGGGTCTGACTCTCATGGTGCACGACACGACGCTGGACGGGCAGAACGTGGAGGCCGACACGGCGGCAGTCACGGCCAGCGAGGGAACGACGCTGGTCCTGGACCACACCACCGTGGAAAAGAACACGAACGCCGACGGCGACGGCGCCGGCATCTACGCGGACGAGGCGTGCGTCGAGCTGAACGACTGCACGATTCGAGGCAATTCCGCAGGAGGAAACGGTGGCGGCCTGTTCCTGGAAGGCCAGGAGCCCGGCAATCTCGTCAGCATCACCAACTCGACGATCAGCGGCAATGCCGCAGCCTACGGCGGTGGCGGCATCGGGTTCGAACACTGCCTCGTCCACCTCTACGGGAGCACGTCCATCGCGCAGAACACGGCCAAGGACGGCGGCGGCGCGCACTCGGCCAACGGCAACAAAGACACCAGCATCCTCTATATGCACGACGACTCCCGCATCACAGGAAACACGGCGACGGGACGAGGCGGAGGCGTGAACTGCGAGGAGATGTCCCTGGTCATGTACGATGACTCCAGCATCGACAACAACAAAGCGGCGGGGGACGGCGGCGGCGTCCGCGTGAGCTTCTTCGGAATGAGACAGCTCGGCGGCGTGATCCGGGACAACCAGGCCGGGGGCTCCGGCGGCGGCGTCTACGTGGACCACGCCAGCTCACTCACCGCCGGCATGATGTACGACAACACCGCCAGCCAACAGGGCGATGACCTGTACAACAATAGCGGCCTGCAATCGCTGTATCCCCAGCAGGGCGATAGGAGATACGGAGACGGGAACAGCGGTGACTTGAGGACCGTGCAGACGCAGGCAATTCCCGGCTATTATCCCGCCGACCAAGGATCAGTCCTCGTTCCCTGGTACGGGTGGTTCGTAGACGGCGACAACTCGGGAAGTGGTCGCTTTCCCGGTGACATCGCGAAGGGCACGCTTGTCTCCGAACAAAACGGCAATACGGGAATCCTCACCGGCGACGAGGAGAGTGTGGGCGTGAAGGCCATCTGGTACGGTCTGCTGCTCGCCTACGACGCCAACTACGAAGGCACGACGGAGCACCAGTATGACGAGAGGGCATATGCGCCGGGTTCCGACGCAACCGTGCGGGACGGCTTGTTCCATCGCCCGGGCTACCGCTTCACCGGCTGGAACACCGAGAAGGACGGCAGCGGCAAGACCTATGCAAGCGGCGATGCCCTGACGATGAACAAGAGTCAAGTGCTCTATGCCCAGTGGGAGAGGGACGACTCGCCGACGACGCCGGACAACCCCGATACGCCGAGCCGGCCGGCCAGCCCGACGACGCCAAGCGCAACGCCTGCGGGCACGGCAGTATCTGACAACCAGCCCGCTCCGGAGCCTGAGAAGGCGTTGCCGCAAACCGGCGACGATTCCCTGAAGCAAATCGCCGCAGCAGCCAGTGCGGGCGTCGCGGCTACCGCCGGGAGCGTGATCGCCCTCAAACGTCGCAAGCTTAGCTAGGAAATCCGCGCGAAGCGACTTTGCACCTCCCACACCGCTCTCCCTCGCGGACATCGTCAATGCTTAAGGCCAGTGTGCACCCAAGGTGCATGCTGGCCTTAGAGATTCTTCTGCAGATCTTCGAACCGCTTGCTTCGCCCTGTGAGCTCGTTCGGAAAGCATGCGGAGACAGAAACGTAGTGGCGAAGCGTCTTGTGAACGATGCCGCCGGGATCGCCTGCACGACGGCAACGGCTACAAGTAGCAACGCCAATCCCCATAATCATCCGGCAACGGCGCTTCCGTTCCGTCCCAGACCTCGCCGGCGTGACCCCGACGGCAAGAACATCGCCTCAAATATGGAAAGCACCGAGGTAGACCTTGAGTGCAATGGAGGCCATCTCTGATACTGATATCGAAACGCCGCATGCGACAACTGCACATCCCTCCTCTACAGTGCCCCGCCGCTTTTCTCCTTAGGTTGCACGTCATAAAGAAACCCCCACTTCCTGTGTCCAAGAAATGGGGGCCGTTCACTTTGCCGAGGCGCTTTTTTATCGCATGCTATGTTAAGTCGATATTATGCCTGATGACGACGTTTTCCTACCACAATGCCTCCAGCGATGGCAGCGATGCCGGTTGCCGCCGCTACAGCGATAACGATGGCAGAAGTATCGCCCGTCTGAGGTAACGACTTGCCAACACTTTCTGAGACAGCGCCACTTGCGACATTTTTCTTGGAGCCGGTGGATGTCGAGGAACCGTTGTTGTTGGAATTGCCTTTATCTACCGCTTTAATCCACTTGGCGACAAGCAACCTGTCTTCCTGGCGTCCGGAATCTTCTATGGTCTCGTCACTGGCATAAGCATGCCACTTAATCAAAGCGTAGCGGTAAAGAACACCCCGCCAGAGCGCTGGGGCGCCGCAAACGCCCTGTACCTGCTCGCCAATGACATCGGCATTGGCTTCGCAAGCGTAATCTGGGGCGTTATCAATGACTCATTCGGGTTCCAGACAAGCATCGTCTGCGTCATTGTCTGCCTTATCGCAAGCTACGCATCCGCCTGGATCGTCTACCCCGCCCGCGACAAGCGGTGGAGGCATTAGAGCGTAAGCGTCAAAATGACCGCGTAGCAGGAAACGTCAAGGACCATTCCGGCATTCGGATGGAAAAGTCCTGGACGTTCCCATCTTTGCGTTGCGGTATGCCTTAGGCCGCTATGTCGCTACAGGCCCTCCTCGGCGTTGTTCGCCATCTCGTCATCGAACGCATCGGGGTCGATGTTAATTATGAAGTCGTCAGGCATCTCTTTGGCCTTCTCAGCAGCGGCTGGGTCGAGCTTGCAGGACTCAGGCAACATATCCGACCACGGCAGGAACGAGTCCACAACCTCATCGGTGAGCTCGCCGGCGTTGGGCATCTCGGTCAGCAGCCACTCGACGTAAAGCCTGGGATTGAGCCCGTTGGCCTTGGCCGTGGTGGTGACGCTGTATATCGCCGCAGACCCCGCGCGCCGCGCAGCGCATCGCTGAAGAGCCAGTTCTTGCGCCCTACGACGAAGATTCGCTGGGCCTGCTCGGCGACGTTGTTCGAGAGCTCCAGGTGCCCGTCTTCGAGCACGTTCATGACGTAGGGCCAGAACTCCACGGCGTACTGCAGCGCACGGTGCAGCGCCAGCTTCGACGAGGCTAGGGGAAGCTGGGCCCGCGCCCATCCCCCGAAGTCCTCCAACACAGCGAGCGCGTAGGACCCGAGATACGCCGCAAGCATGAGCCCTGCCGCACGCATGCGCCCTGATATCGCGAGCAGGCCGAACGGAAACAGCAGCATCGCCGTGCGCACGACGAACATCGCGCCTCCGTTTCCTCCGAGCAGGAGTACCATCGAGACTGCGAACAGCATCACCATCTTCGTGCGCGGGTCGAGCCGCACCGACCGCTCTCCTGCCTTTGGCCGAAGCAGTTCTTTTTTCTAAGGTCCTTTCGCGGCATCCCTACGCGATGCCCGCGCGCACGAAATGATTCTTCAAGATGGCGCGCACGGTAGCCGCGCGTGCTCTAAAAGGCCGCACGTCCTGCAGTATGAAAGGGTTCGATTTACGGGCGCCCGGAACGGTGCCGCCACTGCGTGGGGGAACAGCCGAACGTTCGGCGAAACGCCTCGTCGAACGTTGAGGTGCGCGCGTATCCCACCGTGCGCGCTACGCGCGCGACGTCCGTCTCTCCGGAGTCGAGCAGGATGCAAGCGGCTCCCATGCGCTCCGCCCGAAGGCGCTCTGCCACGCCCATCCCCCGCACGCGCCTGAAAGCGTCGTAGAGACGCGAGCGGCTCACGAAAAGCTCGTCTGCGATCGCCTTTACGGTGAGCCCCTCGGAAAACCTCTCCGAAATGATCTTCTCTGCCTGCTCCACGATCGCGCGGTCCGTCCGCTCCGCTTCGTCTTCGGCCCAGGTGCGGGAACGGGCCAAGAGGGCGGTTGCCGTTTCGAGCGCTTTTGCATGGAAATACGGTGCCGCCCCGGGCCGCGACGCCCGTTCGGGGGTGAACGACCTAAGGATGGCACGAACCTCGTCGGAGGGACCTGCGAATCCGAGCGCGCGCATTGTCGCCTCCGCGTCTCCGAAATCGTCGGGGAACCTCTTCCTTAGACTTTCGAAGTAACCGGGCGTGTAGGTGATGCTCGTTGATTCGTAGAGGTCACCCGCCCGCATCAGGCAGCGCGTGGTCCCGCCTGCTTGGGAGAACGAAAGGACGTTCTCGCGTTCCGCGGTTGCTTCGGCATGCGCGTTTGGCAGCGACCGAAGCGTCGCCGACGATCCCGAGAAGACACAGAAGAAGTCCGTCGGGCGCTCCTCAAGGATGAGCGGTTTCTTCAGGCGAATCGAGTGCATACTGACGAGGCACTCCTCGCCGAGCGCCGCCGTCCAGAGAAACCCCTCGCCGAGCGATTTCGGAAGCGTCGCGTACACACCGCAGCGAACGGGTTCCATCCCGAGGGACAGTTGCTCTATCTGCGGTTCCACGAACGTCCGCAAATGCTGCGGGATGGCTGCCCGTAGTGCGCTCATGCTCGATCTCCCGTGGTTTCGCGATTGTCCTCATTCGTTTCGAGAACGTCCCTGTTTTCAGGTCGCGAAAACAGAGAACTCACCCATGCTGGTATGTTAACCCTATCTAACTGTCAAGTGCGTCGAAGACTCAGGTTTCATCGGGGCGGCGCGCAAGATCAAGATCGGAGGTTTCGCATGGGCAAAATGGAAGAGCCATCCCGCAGACGCAGCGCCGTGTCGCGGCTGCTCGATTTCGCCGGGCCGCGCAAAGCACTCACCTACCTGGGTTGCACGCTTTCCGCGATCTCCATGGTCGTGGGGTTCGGGCCCTACGTGTGCATCTGGCTGGTGGCGCGCGATCTTATTGCCGTGGCTCCCAACTGGAGCACGGCTACGAGTATCGCGATGTACGGCTGGTGGGCGCTTGGGTTTTCCGTCGTGTCTATCCTGCTGTACTTCGCAGGACTCATGTGCACGCATCTGGCGGCGTTTCGCTGCGCGGCGAACATGCGCAAGAGGGCGACCGAGCATCTGATGCACACGAGCCTGGGGTATTTCGACACGCATGCGAGTGGTGCGCTGCGGCGCGTGGTTGACGGCTGCGCGACGGAGACGGAGGGAATGCTTGCCCACAAGCTGCCCGATACCGCAGGTTCGGTGGCGATGACCATGGGCATGCTGGTACTGTTTTTCGTGTTCGACTGGCGGCTGGGTCTTGCATGCCTGGTGCCGGTGTTCCTTTCGCTCATCTGCATGTTCTACATGATGGGCGGGCGCGGCATGGAATTCATGACGAAGTACATGGAATCCCTCGTCAAGATGAACAAGACGGGCACCGAGTACGTGCGCGGCATTCCCGTGGTAAAGGTGTTCCAGCAGACGGTGCACTCATTCAAGGCGTTCCATGATGCCATTGAGGAGTTCACCCGTCTTGCGCAGGACTATGCGGTGAGATGGTGTCGCACGCCGCAGTCATTGTCGTTGACTATCATCAACGGGGTGGCGCTGTTCTTGGTGCCAGTGGCTATTCTTCTGGCGCCGGGTGAAGGCGATTTTGGCGCGTTTCTGGCCAACTTCGCGTTCTACGCCATCTTTTCGGCGGTCATCCCCACTGCCATGACGCGCGTGATGTTCATGTCGGATGCGCTGCAGTCGGCCACCGATGCGGTGAACCGCGTGGAAGAGGTGCTGGCGGCTCCGACGATAAAGGCACCCGCCGCGCCGAAGGAGCCGGCCGATAACTCCATCGTCTTCGAAGATGTGAGCTTTACGTACGAAGGAGCTCATGAGCCTGCGCTGTCCCATGTGAGCTTCAGCGTGCCGGCGGGGTCGACCGTGGCGTTGGTGGGGCCGTCCGGCGGAGGCAAGACCACGGCGGCCAGCCTGGTGCCTCGTTTTTGGGACGCATGCGCGGGGCGCGTACTGGTGGGCGGCGTGGACGTGCGGAGCATGGAACCGCGCAGGCTGATGGAGCACGTTGCGTTCGTGTTCCAGACAAACCGCCTGTTCAAGCAGAGCGTGCTCGAGAACGTGCGAGCGGCGCGGCCCGATGCCACGCGCGAAGAGGTCGTCCGCGCGCTTTCCGCCGCCCAATGCGACGACATTATAGAGAAGCTGCCCGACGGCGTGGATACCGTATACGGCGCGGCGGGCGCCCATTTCTCCGGCGGCGAGGTGCAGCGGCTCATGCTGGCGCGCACCATTATGAAAGACGCGCCCATTGTGGTGCTGGACGAGGCCACGGCCTTCGCCGATCCGGAAAACGAGGTCAAGATACAAAAGGCGTTCTCCGAACTGGCAAGCGGGCGCAGTGGCGAGAAGCGCACGGTGTTGATGGTGGCGCACCGACTGTCCACCGTACGCAATGCCGACAAGATCGTGGTGCTGGACGCCGGACGTATGGCGGAACAGGGAACCCATGACGAGCTGCTGGCGGCGGGCGGCCTGTACGCACGTATGTGGGCGGACTACGAGCGCGCTGTCAGCTGGAAAATCACGTCCGAGGAGGTGGCGTAGATGTCTATCAAAGAGAAATACGGCCTCACCGACGAGGGCGTGCGCAATGTCAAGCTGGGTGCCGCGTGGACGGCGATATCGAACGTCGCGGTGTTTGCGGGCGTGGGAATCCTGTTCCTCGCGATGGGGGCGTTTGTCGACCATGCGATAAGCGGCGCGCCGCTGCCCGATCTTCTGCCGTATCTGGCGGGGCTTGTCGTGTTCATAGTGGCGCTGTTCGTCACCGAGTACTTCGCCTACTACTACCAGTACGGCGTCATCTACAACGAGAGCGGCCGACAGCGCATCGGGCTGGCTGAGCGTCTACGGAAGCTCCCGCTGTCGTTTTTCGGGCGGCGAGATCTGGCCGACCTCACCGAGACCATCATGGGTGACGTGAAAACCATCGAGCATGCCTACAGCCATGTGCTGCCCGAGCTGTACGGTGCCTACATCATGCTGGGCGTGGCAGCGGTGGACTTGCTGGTGTTCGACTGGCGACTGGCCATAGCGGCGCTGTGGAGCGCGCCGGTAGCGCTGGGACTGCTGTTCGGTGCGCGGGGCATCCTAGCGCCACTCATGCGCGAGACGCGTATGAGGAACATTGTCGTGTCCGACGACATCCAGGAAGCACTTGAGTGCGTGCGCGAAGTGCGCGCCACCAACCAGGAGGAACGCTATCTCGAACATATCCGCGCCGACGTGGACGCTGCCGAAAAGCAGACCATCAAAGGCGAGCTTATGACTGGCGTCTTTGTGAACGGCGCGCAGATCGTGCTGCGTCTGGGGCTTGCCACCACGATCTTGGCGGGCGCTGCGTTCGTGCTCGACGGCACCTGCAGCTTCATGACGCTGTTCTGCTTCTTGCTGGTGGTGTCGCGCATCTACGCGCCGTTCGACCAGTGTCTCATGCTCATCGCCGAGCTGTTCGCGGCGAAGACGGCGAGCGCTCGTATGAAGAGTTTCTTCGAGGAGCCCCTGGCTCAAGGAGGCAGCGATTACGCACCGCAGGGTCACGACATCGTGTTCGACGATGTGTCGTTTTCCTATGGCGGCGGCGATCAGGTTCTCTCGCACGTGCAATTCACGGCGCGCGAGGGCGAGGTCACCGCGCTCGAAGGACCGAGCGGTTCGGGCAAGTCGACGTGCGCGAAGCTCGCATGCCGCTTCTGGGACGCAACGTCCGGCCGCGTGACCATAGGCGGCGTGGACGTGGCGACGGTCGACCCCGAGGTGCTGTTGGGGGACTTTTCCATGGTGTTCCAGGACGTCGTGCTGTTCGACGACACCGTAATGGGCAATATCCGCCTGGGCAGGCGCGGGGCCACCGACGAGGAAGTGCTCGCCGCGGCGCGGGCTGCCAACTGCGATGAGTTCGTCTCCCGCATGCCACAGGGCTACGCCACGATGATCGGCGAGAACGGGGCGCGCCTTTCCGGCGGCGAGCGCCAGCGGATCTCAATTGCGCGGGCGTTGCTCAAGGGTGCGCCTATCGTATTGCTCGACGAGGCAACCGCGTCGCTTGACGTGGAGAACGAGACGGAGGTGCAGCAGGCGCTCTCGAGGCTGCTCGCCGGCAAGACCGTCATCGTGATCGCCCATCGCATGCGCACGGTGGCGAACGCCGACAAGGTGGTGGTGCTCGACTCCGGACGCGTTGTCGAGCAGGGCGCCCCGGCCGCGCTTATGGAGCGGGACGGCCTGTTCGCCCGTATGGTCCACCTTCAGCAGGAAAGCGCCCAATGGGCCTTATAGGGAATCCCTTATAGGGAATCGTCGGGGTTCTGACGAGGGTTCTGCCCGTCTCCGCTTCCGTGATTCCTCCGAGGACCACCTCGAGGCAATCCTCGTCATCTACGCCGAGCGCGGGCGGCAACACGACATCGAGCGGCGGCGATGGCGCCAGGCATCGCGCCATCGCCGCCGAACCCCGCGACTCTGAGATGCGGCGTCTGCCGCTCCGAAAGAAGCAGGGCATGACAGCCGAATCAGCGGGATGCCGCCCGTTCGCCAGGATCCCCGTGCCGATCCAGGACACCTACTCGATGGCGGAGATGGCGACACTACTGTGCGAAGCAGGAGCGGTCTACGAACTAAGCTGCCCCTGCCCTTCTCTCACATACACCATCTTCACCATGCGCAATCGATCGGATACGCTCATGCTGAGTTTCGTGGAGAGCTTCAGCCCGGCCTTGTCGATGTGGCGGTAATAGGGCTCTTCCGCAACGGCGCAAGCGTCACCGCCGATTCTCCGGGCGAGCTCCGCCGCGGAATCCACGCAGAAGAACATTCTTGCGTCGGCATGACCCATCTGCTTCATGTATTTCTTCCGCATCATGCCCATTCCGATTCTGCTCACGCCGTCGAACGCCACCTCCACATTCCCGAAGCCGTGCAGCATCCGCAGAAGGGCGATCACCTTCTCCTTTTCGAAATAATGGAACAGGCCGCCGGCGGTAACCAACACCGGCGCATCCGGCGCGTCAACGCGAATCCGCCCGATCCAGTCGCCCGAAAAGGCGTCGCCGGCAAGGTAAGTTTGCCGTTCCGGCTTCGGAAGCAGCGTCCTTCGATACGCCATTACTCCCGGCAGGTCGACGGCATACCAGCGGGTATGCCCATTGTCGTTTCTGCAATAGGTGGTCTCCAGACCGCACCCCAGCTCCGCGATCACGCCGCCCGGCTTGCGGCGAAGGAAATGCCGGATGCATCGGTCCATGTTGGCGGAACGGGAGGCAGAAGCCAGCAGGGTGTACTGGCTCTGGGAGCCTTTGTCCGCGAGGCCTTCCGGCAGCGCGTCTTTCAGCGACAGAGCCTTTTCGTCATGCAGAATGTTCGGGAAATGCTCACTGGCGTAGATCCTACCCAGCATCGGGATGAACAAGCTGTTCTCTATAGCGCTGAATTCTGGCACGCAGTCCCTCCCCGCAAAACAAAGACTCATGATTATTCGGCTATGACTGCCTTCCGAACTGCGCGGGCGTGCAGCCCTTGCCTCCTCCGGAGTGCCCCTGTGAGCATGCCGGGCTCGGAGCAGCCCGCCGCTCTGCCGGCCTCGGGTATTGTGATGCCGGCCTTGAATCCCTAGTATCTTTCACCGCTCATTATAGGTTAAAGTTACTCACGTCTAACAATCATGCAAAAGAAGGTTCACACATGCCCGTCGCTATCGTTCTTGCCCGTTGTCCTCGCGGCTGAGGCTGCCAAGCAAGGAGCCGGCAGCAGCGATACAACTCCCGGGCGCGCTCTCGCAGAAGTGCTCGAGCGAGATGGGATCGCCCATGAGAAATCGATCCAATTTGCCTTCCGTCATGAAGTAATGCCCTCATTGCCTCCCGATTTAGAGGCAATGAGGGCGCCATAGCGACAACTATGGGCAAAATCGAGTAGAGCTACTCACACTCTTTCATGTGAGTTTGACGCAGCGTCTGGTTGCATGCCGAATGTTAGTGTCAGGCCCCACCTGAACCAATGACGGCAGAGTCCCTAGGTGTTTAGTGCCAACAGGTTGTTTAC
>CWGY01000002.1_pt1 | contig 14628 bp, 10 predicted proteins | sample 678861 | NCBI WGS metagenome assembly CWGY01 (sample SAMEA3735962, study PRJEB9488) | human gut metagenome | biome: ENVO:mammalia-associated habitat; material: ENVO:feces | place: Malawi | collected 2009-02-27
CCGCACCTCTCGGTGCGGGCCGGGCCCCAATGCAATTTGCGCTTGCGGACGCTCCCTCGCGGGCAGGCTCTCGCCGGGCGGGGGAGGCGTGGGCGCCTGTTACTTCTTGGCCTTGCCCTGGTTGGCCACGGCCTCAATCTTGGCGGCGATGGTCTCCGGGTCACCGATGTACTGCTTGTCGAGCACGTTGAAGTCGCGGTCGAGCGTGTAGACGCAGGGAACACCGGTGGGGATGTTCACCTTGAGGATCTCCTCGGGGGTGAGCTTCTCAAGCTTCATCACGAGGGAGCGCAGGGAGTTGCCATGGGCGGCGATCAGGACGCGCTTGCCGGCGAGCATCTGCGGACGGATGACGTCCTCGAAGTACGGCCAGGCGCGGGCGATGCAGTCCTTGAGGCACTCGGTGTAGGGGAGCTCGTCGGCCGGGATCTCGCGGTACATCTCCTGGACGTGCGGGTCGCGCTCGTCGCCGGGCTCGAGGGCGGGCGGCTGGACGTCGAAGGAGCGACGCCAGATGAGGACCTGCTCGTCGCCGTGCTTGGCGGCGGCGTCGGCCTTGTTGAGGCCCTGCAGGGCGCCGTAGTGACGCTCGTTGAGCTTCCAGGACTTCACGACGGGCAGCCACTCGCGGTCCATCTCGTGGAGGATGAAGTTGAGCGTGTGGATGGCGCGCTTCAGCTGGGAGGTGTAGCAGATGTCGAAGTCGAAGCCGGCCTCCTTCAGAGCCTTGCCGCCGGCCTTGGCCTCGTTCTCGCCCGTCTCGGTGAGCTCCACGTCGGTCCAACCGGTGAACAGGTTGAGCTTGTTCCACTCACTCTCGCCGTGGCGAACAATGACGAGCTTCATGGTATCGTCGCTCATGCATGGCCTCCTTGTGTGCCTGCGGGCGCCCCTTGCGCCCGACATCCGCGAAACGTATAGTTTGCTCTGGTCAACTTGGGGTAAGAAACCCCATGTAACCTCGATAATGCTAGCAGAAAGGAGGCGTGCCATGAGCATCTCTGACATTGTGATTTTGGCCGTCGTCCTCACGATTGCGCTTCTGTGCGTCCGCTCCATCATCCGGGCCAACAAGGCGGGGGAGTGCGGCGGCTGCGCCCTCGAGGGTGGCTGCTCGGCGCACGACACCGGCCACTGCGAGATTTCCGAGGCCATGGTGGCGCGTGCCGACGCCGCCGTTGCCAAGTTCGAGGCCGAGAGGGCCAAGAAGGCGTAGGGCGCCCGGTGCACTGCCGGCTGCCCGCGCGCGGACGTCAAGATGCCCAGTTGCGCCCGCCATGCGCTTCGAGCTGATTCCCATGCGTGAGAGACTCCAAGCCAACGGGTCGGGACCTTTCGTCCCGACCCGTTTTCTGTGCTGGCGGCGCTATTGCCCGCGGCCCTGATGCCGGTGGCGCTGTGCCAGCAACGGCGCAGGCCGTCGGCGGCCGATCATTGACGGCCTCATGAGTCAAAGGAGACGGCAGGCTGACTCACGCGACGGGCCGCCTCGCCGGCCGCGGCGGGCGAGGCGGCAAAAGGGTGAAGCGGTGCCGTAGAAACAGCCCCGTAACAACTTTGTGGGAGACTGGGGTATCCAGTCAGGCCAATTGTGCCGGCAGATAACACCTTACGACCGTCTGCGAGGTAGCTCGATGACCAACGAGCAGAACATCGACTTCGTACTGCGCTCCGTCGAGGAGCGCGACATCCGCTTCGTGCGCCTGTGGTTCACGGACGTGCTCGGCAACCTGAAGTCCTTCGCCATCTCGCCCGAGGACCTCGAAGAGGCCTTTGAGGAGGGCATCGGCTTCGACGGCTCGGCGGTCGATGGCTTTGCCACCCTCGAGGAGTCCGACATGCTCGCCTTCCCGGACGCAAGCACCTACCAGGTGCTTCCGTGGCGTCCGAGCGAGGCCGGCGTGGCCCGCATCTTCTGCGACATCAAGACGCCGTACCGCGAGTCGTTCGTGGGAGACCCGCGCGCCTGCCTGCGCCGCGTGTTCCACGAGGCCGACAAGGCTGGCTACGTGCTTAACGTGAGCCCGGAGATGGAGTTCTTCTACTTCAAGGACGACACCACCGTGTCCTCCGGCTCCGCCATCCCCGAGCCGCTCGACAACGCCGGCTATTTCGACCTCACCCCGCAGGACTCCGCGCGCGACCTGCGTCGCGACATGACGCTCGCGCTCGAGCAGATGTCCATTCCGGTGGAGTACTCCTATCATGCGATGGCACCCTCCCAAAACGGCGTGTCGCTCCGTTATGCCGAGGCCGTGACCTGCGCGGACAACATCATGACCTCGCGCCTCGTTATCAAGCAGACGGCGGTTGCCCACGGCATGTTCGCCTCGTTCATGCCCAAGCCCCTCTCCGGCGTGGCTGGGTCTGCGCTCTTCCTCTGCCAGTCGCTGTTCGACCACGACGGCAACAACCTGTTCTGGGCTCAGGGCGAGGGTTCGGTGCACCACCTCTCCGAGGTGGCCCAGCGCTACATAGCCGGCCTGCTCAAGTACGCCCCCGAGTTCACGCTCGTCACCAACCCCACGGTGAACTCCTACAAGCGCCTCGTGCCCAACGGCGAGGTTCCGTGCTTTGCCACCTGGGGCTCCAAGAACCGCTCGGCCTTCGTGCGCGTTCCCACCTACAAGCCCGGCAAGCAGCTGAGCCGTCGCATCGAGCTGCGCAGCCCGGACCCCACGTGCAACCCCTACCTCACCATGGCCGTGACGCTCGCCGCGGGCATGCGTGGCATCCAGGAGGGGCTGGAGCTTCCCGCGGAGTCCAGCCTGCCGGTGGAGCGCCTTGCCGAGACGGGCGCGGCCCGTCTCCCGCGCGACCTCGGCCAGGCCGTGGAGGCCTTCGAGGGCAGTGAACTCATGCGCGAGGTTCTCGGCGACCACATCTTCGAGTACCTGCTGCGCGAGAAGCGCGCGGAGTGGGCCGGGTACTCCCAGACGGTCACGGACTGGGAGCTCCGTCACTACTACGGCGGTTTTTAGGTGAGGGGCCCGCTTCGTGCGGGCCCTATTCATACTTTTGAGTAGTTGGCATAGAATATGCAGGAATTCAGCATCCGATAAGGGCGGATGCACAAAGGGAAGGAAGTCTCATCATGAAGAAGACCATGAGCCGCCGCGAGTTCGTCGGCGCCTTCGGTGCGGTTGCGGGCATGCTGGCGCTGGCCGGCTGCGGCAGCAGCCAGGGTGGCAACAAGGCCGCCAGCAGCGCCGCCGCCTCCACCGAGGCCGCCGGCAGCTATACGCTCGTTACCGACGGCAAGCTCACCATCGGCATGTCGCCCGACTTCCCGCCGTTCGAGAACATGGAGAACGGCGAGTACGTGGGCCTCGACGTCGAGCTCGCGAAGGACATCGCCGAGAAGCTGGGCCTCGAGGTTGAGTACAAGAACCTCCAGTTCGACGCCATCATCCCGGCCGTTGCCGCCGGCGGCCAGGTTGACCTCGGTATGTCCGGCATCACGGTTGACCCCGACCGTCAGAAGCAGGTCGACTTCTCCGACACCTACTACGTCGACGACCAGTGCATCGTCACGATGAAGTCCAACGCCGACGTCACGGCCGACGACCAGAGCGCCCTCAACGCCTCCGGCATCGTCATCGCCGTCCAGTCCGGCACCACGGGAGAGACCTACGCCCAGGAGAACTTCCCCAACGCCACCACCCAGCCCTACGGCAACGCCACGGACTGCTTTGCCGCCATGCAGGCCGGCCAGGCCAACGCCGTCATCACCAACAAGGCCGTTGGCAACCAGATGGTTGCCAGCGCCTACACCGACGCCCAGGTCATCAAGGAGATTGCCACGGGCGAGGAGTACGCCGCCGCCGTCTCCAAGGACAACACCGCTCTGCTCGACGCCGTCAATGACGCAATCAAGCAGCTCCAGGACGACGGTACGCTCGACAACCTCTACGCCAAGTACCTCGGCTAAGGCAAGCCTTTGGGCCTGCGGCCCCTTTCCCGGGAGCGGGAGAGGGGCCGTATGCGTTATTTGTCGCGACGGTTAAGCCCGGTTAAAATGCCGGCATATGAGGGCGCTTTCGGCGCTTTGGTCGGGTTTAATCGTCATGACATTCATGTGGGTGGCCCGGGGCAACTCCAAGGTAGACCGCGGCGGCCTGCGGGCCATCCGGAGACCCAGGACACCCGCCCATGGCAACACCGCGCGCCCCGAGGCGCGCCCAAGCACCCGTCGAACGGACCTTTCATGAAGCTTCATCCCACCAAGCCCCTGCGCATGCTTGTGGTGGCGCTCGCGGCCACCTGCGCGCTTGCTGTGTCCGCGCCGCAGCCGGCCCTCGCGCTCACCACCGCCAAGCTCACAGCCCGTCCCAACAGCGACTCTGGCTCCGACATCCTGGGCGCAACCGAGACGCGCATCACCTGGGAGGGCCAGGCAGACGACGCCGAGCGGCTGGGCGCCCTCACGCTCACCCTACCCGACGGCACGAGCTACACCACCGACAACGCCAAGGTGACCGTGCTCTCCGGGGCCGACCACATGACACGCGAGAAGGCCAACTTCGACGTGTCGAGCGATGGCCAGGCCGTGACATTTTCCTTTGCGCAGCCGCTTGCCCAGGGCGCCTACGTGCGCGTTGAGCTCTATGGGGTCGAGTTCCCGGCTGCCGGTGGAGACGAGCAGGTCAAGGTCTCCTACACCGCCGAGGGCGGCGCCGGCTCCGAGCTCACCGACGTGCCCACCGTCCCGGTGAAGGGCGTGACGCCAACCGAGCAGCTCGCCACCTACCTCGAGAACCAGGACTGGGTCAAGCAGTGGAACTCCAATACGTTCCTGCGCCTGTTCCTCAACCCGCCCATCCTCGTCTCCAGCGTGCCGAGCGTATTCCAGGGCTTCCTTATGGCGCTCGCCATCGTGCTCGTGGCGTTCCCGCTGGCAATCCCGTTTGGCTTCGTGCTCGCGCTCATGCGCATCTCAAAGAGCCGCCTGCTGCGCGCCATCTCCGGCTTCTACGTGAACATCGTGCGTGGCACGCCGGCGTTCCTGCAGATCTACATCGCGTTCTTTGGCCTGCCGCTCGCGGGCGTTCAGATTCCGAGCTACCCGCTTGGCGTCATCGTGCTCGCCATGAACTCCGCCGCCTACCTGTGCGAGATCTTCCGTGCCGGCATCCAGTCCATCTCCAAGGGCCAGAACGAGGCTGCCCGCTCGCTGGGCATGACCGCCGGCCAGACGATGCTCTACATCATCATTCCGCAGACGTTCCGGAACGTCTTGCCCACCATGACGAGCGAGTTCATCCTGCTGTACAAGGACACGTCGCTTCTGGCCGCCGTGGGCGTCATGGAGGTTGTCATGTACTCCAAGACCATCGTGGCCAGCACGGGCTCCATCACGCCCTACATTGTGGCAGCCCTGTTCTACCTCGTGGTGACGCTGCCGCTCGCGCGCCTCGTGAGCAAGCTCGAGGGCAAGCTGCTGGGCACCGGCGCCGGCTCGCGCAAGCGCAAGAAGCCCGCGAAGAGCGCAGGCGAGATGCCCGTCATCGACGGCGACCACCTTGCTTAGGGAGGAAACGATGGCAGATACCAACAAGACGCAGGAGGTCGAGGACGTGCGCGACGCCGCCGAGGCTCCCGTGACGGCCAAGTCCGACCGCGAGGTCGTCGTTCAGATCAAGGACCTCCACAAGACCTACGACGACGAGACGGTGGTGCTGCGCGGCATCGACCTCGATATTCACAAGGGCGAGGTCGTGGTGGTGCTGGGCCCTTCCGGCTCCGGCAAGTCCACGATGCTGCGCTGCGTGAACCTGCTCGAGACCCCCACGAGCGGCCAGATCATCTTCGAGGGCACCGACATCTGCGCCAAGGGCGTGGACATCAACGCCGTGCGCACCAAGCTTGGCATGGTGTTCCAGCAGTTCAACCTCTTCCCGCACCTCAGCGTGAAGAAGAACGTCATGATCGCCCAACAGAAGGTCCTCAAGCGCTCCGCCGAGGAGGCAGAGAAAATCGCGCTCGCCGAGCTCGACAAGGTGGGCATGAGCGAGCGCGTGGACTACATGCCCAGCCAGCTCTCCGGCGGCCAGCAGCAGCGCGTTGCCATCGCGCGAGCGCTGGCGATGAACCCGCACGTGATGCTGTTTGACGAGGCTACGAGCGCCCTCGACCCCGAGCTCGTGCGCGACGTCCTCGGCGTTATGCGCGACCTGGCGCGCGAGGGCATGACCATGATCGTGGTTACCCACGAGATGGGCTTCGCCCGCGACGTGGCCGACCGCGTGGTCTTCATGGACGGCGGCGTCATCGTGGAGCAGGGCACGCCCGAGGAGGTCTTCGACCACCCCAAGAGCGAGCGCACCCAGGCGTTCCTCGGCAACATCAAGGATGCGTAGGGACGCGAGGAAGCGCCTTCGAGGAGGCGCCTTCAGCCATTTGCCGAGGGATATATGGCCGTTCGCCGAGATGAGGTTGTCTGTTCGTGGTATTCTCACTTAACAGCTTTTTCAGCGTCGAAGCTGAATGACTGGTCTCAGTGTTACGTGGCTGGCCCATTGAGGACAGGGGTGCGGCATGCATCACAAGAAAGTACTGCTCATATCGCGCACAACGCGCCTTCACGATCGCATGCGCGACCTGTCCCATGCGCTCGACATTTCCGTGCTTCTGGCCACGCCGGACACCTTCGACCAGGCCATTGCCAGCGGAAATGACTTCGATTTGGTGACGCTCGACCTCGCGGGGGTCACGGAGGACCTGATTTCGCGCGCGGATACCTATGCGGTCGATAACGGCTGCATTCCTCAGTTGCTCGTGGTGGACGAGGAACGTCTCTCCGCGTTCCACATGCCCATACAGGGTCACAACGACTTCGTCCTCTCCAGCGCCGGTCAGGCCGAGTTTGAGGTCCGCATGACCCAGCTGCTTTGGCCGGGCGAGGAGAACGCGCCGAGCGACATCGTTGCCATCGACAACATGACGATTAACCTCGCCACGTACCAGGTCTACATTGACGACAAGCCCGTGGACCTGACGCTCATGGAGTACTCGCTGCTGAGCTTCCTGGCCACGCACCCCTCGCGCGCCTACTCTCGCGAGACGCTGCTCCATCGCGTCTGGGGCTTTGAGTACTGCGGCGGCACGCGTACGGTGGACGTGCACATCAGGCGCGTGCGTTCCAAGGTGGGGCCGCAGGTGGCCTCGCACATCGCCACCGTCCGTGGTGTGGGGTACCTCTTCAAGCTGTAGCGCGGGGCTTGGATTGCGCATGCGAGGGCCTGGCCGCATGGAAGTGGGGCCGCACGTGCACTGAGGAGGGTGCGGGTGCGCGGAAGCTGCGGGCCGCGGGGCAGCGGCTTTGCGGACGGATGGTTCCGCAGGACGGAGACTACGCGAGCCCCAAGCAAGACCGGCGTATGTCATGTGGGCGGTCTGCCGGTTGGCAGGCCGCCTTTTCAGGTCTATTTAGCGAGCTATTCAGGGTAATTCAGGTACATTTTCAGAATCCTGCAAGCGTTGTCACTGACCGGTGGTCATGCGCCAATCTTGCGGATTGGCGTCGCGGTGCGGGGTACAACAAGACTCGACAACGAGGCGGCCCTTGGCCGCGGGGCAAAGGTGGGCGCTCGAGGGGGCGCCTGACCGGAGGAGAGAGCATGACCGATTACAACGACCAGAGGCCACCGTTCCCGGGGGCTCAGCCCGCGCAGCCTGAGGGTGCGGCCCAGGCGTCCTCGAACTCTGCTCAGCAGGGCTTTTCACAGCAGGCGACGGGGCGGCAGGTGGGGTATGGTGCCCAGCAGGTTGGGACCCAGCAAGTGCATGACCCTGCTCAGGACGCCGCCACGCAGCAGGGCTATGCCGCCACCCAGGGCGGCGCGGCCCAGTCGTACGGCCCCGCCTATGGCTACAGCCCCACGGCTCAGATGCCGAGTGCGGGCGCTGCGCAGGGCACGGGTGCCGCGCAGGGCGCGGCTCAGTCCGCCGCCGGTACGGGTGCCTCCACCTCTGCAGGTCAGGCCTCGCCCGACGCCACGGCCACGGCGCCGCATGTTGCCCCCGCGCAGCCTGGCGCTCCTGCCCCCAAGCCCCAGAAGCCCAAGCACACCCACCATGGCGCAAAGGTTTTTCTGGCGGGTCTTGCCGGCGGCGTGATTGGCGCTGGCGCCCTTGCCGGCGTGCTTGTGGCCGCAGGCGTCGTGGGACACCCCACAACCGTCACCACCCAGGGCTCGAGCCAGTCCATCACCATCAACCCCTCAGACGTGAGCGCCACGCTCGCCAACGCCGTGGCCGCCAAGTCCCTGCCGTCCGTGGTTTCCATTACCGTCACCACGAGCGATGGAGCGGGCGTGGGCTCGGGCGTGATCCTGGACGCGAGCGGCAACATCCTCACCAACTACCACGTGGTCGATGGCGCGCAGTCCATCTCCGTGTCTGCCGGCGGCAACAGCTATGACGCCACGGTGGTGGGCTCCGACGAATCCAGCGACCTTGCCGTCATCAAGATTGACCCGGGTTCGGACACTCTCACGCCAATCGAGGTGGGAGATTCCAGTGCGCTAGAGGTGGGCGACTGGGTAATGAGCATCGGCAGCCCGTTTGGCCTCGAGCAGTCCGTCTCCACGGGCATCGTGAGCTCGCTGTATCGCTCCACGATGCTGCAGGGCACCACAGGCAACACCATCTACACCAACCTCATCCAGACCGACGCGGCCATCAACCCCGGTAACTCAGGCGGTGCGCTCGTGGACTCCGAGGGCAAGCTCGTGGGCATCAACTCGATCATCGAGAGCGCCAGCGGCTCGAGCTCGGGCGTGGGCTTCGCCATTCCCGGCAACTACGCCGTTGAGGTTGCACAGAAGATCATTAACGGCGAGACCGTGACGCACGCCTATCTGGGCGGCTCCTTCCAGACCGTGACGGCGCAGAACGCCCGCCGCAACAACCTCTCCGTGAACCAGGGCGCCTACGTGGCCGAGGTCACGAGTGGCAGCCCCGCCGAGCAGGCCGGCATCCAGCAGGGCGACATCATCACGGCCATCGATGGCGACGAAATCACCAGCTCCGACGGCGTGGTGCTGGCGGTACGCTCGCACAACGTGGGTGACACCGTGAGCGTGACGCTCATGCGTGGCACGCGGGAGATGACCGTCCAGGTGACGCTCAGCTCAGACGAGGCGCTGCAGGCTCGGCGGCAGAACGACTCCTCGTCACAGGGTTCGCTGCTCGACCAGTACCTGAACCAGTACGGGTACGGCAACGGCTCCAACGGCGGCTCGAACGGGAGCGACTCGTATGGCTACGGCAACGGCTATGGTCGTGGCGGCTCCTACGGCACCGACTCCGGCTCCGCCGGCACCGACGGCTCCGGCTCCATGCAGGGCTAGCGCGCAGCCCGGCTCGGCTGATGCCGGCGAAGTACATCTACAGATGCCCCCTTCCTGGGCCCGTCGCGGCGACTCGCGACGGGCCCATTTTGTTGCCCGGCGGTTTGCGGCCCGCCCGAGTTCTTGTACCTTGCCACCGCGGCGAACGAGGCGAGGCGTGCTCGAGAAGGTGAAATGGTGGCAGAGAACGCGGGGTTGGGCCGTGCGATAATGGCCGGCGGACAATTTGTATGGTGCGGACGGCGGCGCTGGCCTTGAGCGCGCCTGTATCCGAGGTGAACTTTGCTGGTTCCCCCGGGGCCGGGCTCGCACATGGCTTGCGGGCGCAGTGAGGGAGAGCGCATGGCAGACGAGACGATGTCACTGTTTGGGGACACAGGTCAGGACGCTTCTGGTGAGGGCCCGGCTCGCCCGGCAGACACGCATGCGAAGGACCCCGCCACTCGTGCGGCCGAGCTGCGCCATCTGCTGGACTACCACGCCTACCGTTACTACGCGCTCGACGCGCCCGAGATCACGGACGCCCAGTTCGACCGCCTGCTTCGTGAGCTTCAGGCCATCGAGGAGCTCCACCCCGAGCTTGTGACGCCCGATTCCTACACCCGGCGTGTGGGCGGCTTCGTGTCGCGCCAGTTCGAGCCGGTGAAGCACGCGGCGCGCATGTACTCCATCGACGATGCCATGGACCTCGGCGAGCTCGACGAGTGGCTGGCCCGCACGGACGAGGCGCTTGGCGCAAGCGACGCCAACCCCGTCGCCTATACCTGCGAACTCAAGATCGACGGCCTCGGCGTGGCGCTCACGTACCGCGACGGCGCCTTCGTGCGTGCGGCAACCCGCGGCGACGGCACCACGGGCGAGGACGTGAGCGCCAACGTGCGCACTATCCGCGACGTTCCCATGCACCTCAAGCCCGCCGGTCTCAAGCGCGTGGACGGCGGCGGCTTTGGCCAGACGCTCGAGATTCGCGGTGAGGTCTACATGCCCAAGCACAGCTTCGAGCGTCTCAACGAGGAGGCCGACGCAAACGGCCGCGAGCCCTTCGCCAACCCGCGCAACGCCGCGGCGGGGAGCCTCCGCCAGAAGGACCCCAAGGTCACGGCGGCGCGCGACCTCGAGACGTTCATCTACGCGGTTGCCGACGAGGGCCCACTGCACGTCAACACCCAGCACGGCTTCCTCGAGTGGCTGCGCGACTGCGGCTTTCACGTGAACCCCAACGTCAAGCGCTGCGAGACGGCCGCCGAGGTGCACAAGTTCTGCGCTGACGCGCTCGAGCATCGCGACTCGCTCGACTACGACATCGACGGCGTTGTGGTGAAGGCTGACAGCTTCGCGAGCCAGGAGGCGCTCGGCTTCACGGCACGCGCCCCGCGCTGGGCCATCGCGTTCAAGTTCCCACCCGAGGAGAAGCGCACGGTGCTTCGCGAGATTCGCATCCAGGTGGGGCGCACGGGCGTGCTCACGCCGGTCGCCGAGTTTGACCCGGTTGTGGTTGCCGGCTCCACCATCGCGCGCGCCACGCTCCACAACCTGGACGAGGTGCGCCGCAAGAACGTCCGCGTGGGCGACACGATCGTCGTTCACAAGGCAGGCGACGTCATTCCCGAGGTGGTTGGCCCCGTGCTGGAGCTGCGTCCTGCGGACGCCGGGCCGTTCGAGATGCCGGCAACGTGCCCGAGCTGCGGCAGTCCCGTGGTGCGCGAGGAGGGCGAGGTGGCCTTCCGCTGCGTCTCTATCGACTGCCCGGCCCAGGCCCACGAGCGGCTCTGCCACTGGGTGAGCCGCAAGGCCATGGACATCGACGGTCTGGGCGACGAGCTTATCGGCAAGCTCGTGGCCGCCGGCCTCGTGAGCGACGTCGCGGACTTCTACGACCGCCTCACCGAGACCGCGCTCGCGGCGTGCCCCACCGGGCGCGTGAGCGTCTCGGGCGACGACATCCTCGTGGGCAAGACCATCGCCGCCAAGGTCATGGCGCAGATCGAGGAGTCCAAGGCCCGCGGCCTGGCGCGGGTCCTGTTCGGCCTGGGCATACGGCATGTGGGCGAGCAGGTGGCCCATCAGATTGCCGCCGAGTTTGGCTCGCTGGACAAGCTCCAGGCGGCCGATGAGGAGCGCATCGCCGCGGTTGACGGCATCGGCCCCAAAATCGCCCACAGCGTGCGCGAGTTCTTCTCCGTGCCCGAGAACCTCGCCGTGCTCGAGCGCCTGCGCGAGGCGCGCGTGAGCATGGAGGAGCAGCAGCCGGCCGACGCCAAGCCGCAGTCCCTCGCGGGGCTCACCTTCGTGCTGACGGGCACCCTCGAGCGCCACAAGCGCGACGACGCCAAAGTGGCGCTTCAGGCCTTTGGCGCAAAGGTCTCGGGCTCGGTGTCGAAGAAGACGAGCTACGTGATCGCGGGTGCCAACGCCGGCTCCAAGCTCGCCAAGGCCGAGAGCCTGGGCGTTCCCGTGCTGGACGAGGACGCGCTCGAGCAGATTCTCGCCACGGGCGGGGTGTCCCATGAGTCCTAGGCGCAAGGCCCTCTGCGTGGGGCTGCTCGTGCTGCTGGGCTTTTCGCTGGGATGCTCGGAGTTCGTGGTCATCGGAATCGAGCCCGAGCTCGCGGCGGCGTTTGGCGTGAGCCTCGCGCGGGTGGGGGAGCTCATCAGCGTCTTTGCCCTTACGTATGCGGTGGCCACGCCGCTGCTTGCGCTCTCGACGGGGCGGTTCCGGCGCTTTCAGCTGCTTGTGGCCTATAGCGTGCTCTTCTGCCTGGGCAACCTCGTGGCGGCGGTGGCCACGGGCTTCTCCGCACTGTTCGTCTCGCGCGTGCTCATCGGCGGGGTCTCCGGCGCGCTGCTGGCCGTGGGCGTCACCTACCTGCCCGAGCTCGTGGGCCCAAAGCGGGTGTCCATCGCCATCTCGGTGGTGTATGCGGCGTTCTCGGTGGCGATGGTCATCTCCACCTCGCTCGCCAAGATCGTCGCCGACACGCTCGACTGGCACGTGGCGATGGCGGCCACGCTCGCGATGGCGGTGGTGACCTGCGCGCTGCTCGTGGCCCTGCTGCCACGCCAGGGCGCCACGGACGAGCCGGCGACCGTTCGCGAGCAGGCAGCGCTGCTCACCGAGCCTGCCGTGCTCTGTGGCATGGCGATTTTCGTGTTTGGCGTGGGGTCTGTCTATGTGTTCTACGGCTATATCACGCCGTACCTGGAGCAGGTGCTGGGCATGGACACGGCGGCCGCCAGCGCCACACTCATGGTCTATGGCCTCATGACGCTCGTCTCGAACCTCGCAGCGGGGTGGCTGGATGCGCGCTTTGGCATGCGCACCCTGCTCGTGGCGTTCCCGGTGCAGGCGGCCCTGCTGGTGCTGCTCTCGCTCGTGGGCTCCGCGATGCCCGCGGCGCTCGTGGTGGTCATGGCCATCGGCCTCTCGATGTACCTGCTGTCGGTGCCGGTCATCGGGCTGTTCATGAAGATTGCGGCGGTGCGCCACCCCAAGGCGCTTACGCTCGCGAGCTCGCTCGAGCCGATGGCCTTCAACGTGGGCATCGCGTTTGGCGCGGCCGTGGGCGGCGCGGTGGTCATGGGGCCCGGCATGGGCGCCACGGGCTACGTAGGCGCCGTGTTCTCGTTGGCGGCCTGCGGCCTGGCGGCGCTCACGATGCGCCTGGGGAGACGGGGGTAGCTTCGTTTCGGCTGGTGGGCCGTGAGGTCTCTCGAAGTCCAAGAAAGAGGCTCCGACCGAATCCTAATCCTCGGTCGGGGCCTCTTTGTCTCTCTCGGGTTCTGTCTCTGTTCGTTTGGCTCGGTCTCGTGGGGCTTGCGCTAGCCCAACACGTCCTCCGCGCTCAGCCAGCTGGGGAGCTCGGCGCTCACCGTGCGCGCGGCAGCGTAGGCGCGTGGCAGGGTGAGGGCGCTTGCGGCCTGGTAGGCGCCGCTGGGCATGAGCTCGAGGGCGAGGGCGCAGTCCGTGCGGGCGTCGTCTACGAGGGCGAGGGGCAGAAGCAGCAGCATGCGGTTGCGCGCGGCGTCGTAGGCGGGCGCGACGTGGCGGTAGCTCTGGCGGGCGCGGCGGAGCGACAGGTCAATGGCGTCGTCCAGCGCGCGGCAGGCGCGGCGGTGCCTGCCGGGCTCGGCGGAGATGGTGCGCGAGAGGGCCGTGAGGGCCTGCGTGTGCGCGGCGGGCGTGGTGGCGTCGTCGAGCGCGGAGAGCAGGGCCTCCTCGCCCTCGAGCTGGGCGGCCACGAAGCCACGCGGCAGGTTTTTGAGGGCGCGTCCGAGCAGGGCGCGGTAGTCCGGGATCACGAGGGCGTCCGGGCGGGGACGCACGTCGTCGAGAGCCTCGAGGTATGCGGGCTGCTGGGGCAGTTCGGGCAGGGTGGCGGCAAGGCGTGCGCCCAGCTCGCCGCTGCCGCCCTCGGCCAGGCCCGCAAAGCGCCAGGGGATGTCTGTGCCGGTGGGCTCCAGCACGGCAAAGAGGCGCTCGCACATGGGGGAGAGCAGCCCGGTGTCAAAGGCGGCGAGCGAGCCGTCGGCAGAGACGGCGAGTGCGTCGGTTGTCCTCACGCGGGCAAGCGTGGCGGCCAGGTACTCGCGCAGGATGCCGTAGCGGCTCGCCTTGCCAACGCCTTCGCCCGGGTAGTTCCAGCGCTCGGGTGCCGCGGCGGTGGCCACCGTGCCGAGGAAGGTCTCCCAGGAGCCGATGGCCACGAACTGGGCGAGCTCGCGCATCGGGTCCTTGGGCTCCTCGCCTGCCTGGCGCGGGAAGAGGTCCTCCCAATAGCCCGAGGCCTCCTGCGGCAGGCCCTCGAGCCCGGCGGCCTCGTGGGCAGAGCCGGTGCCGTCGTCGCCATCGACGAGGGCGAGCTGCCAACGGCGGGAGTTGCCGGGGCGTGTGTTGCGGCGGATGGTGACGCTGATGGGGGCGGAGCCGTCCTCCTGCAGGTAGCGCAGGGGAAACGTGACACGGCTGCGCGAGCCGGACGTGGCGCCGGTGGCGCGGGCGCAGCGCCAGTCCTCGTCAAGCACGCTCATGAGGTCTGCGTCGAAGGGCAGGATGCGCGTGAGCAGGCCGAGGAGGGCGGGCTTGATGGACACCTCGTCCGCAAACGAGGTGGGGAAGTCGTCGTGCTCGCGGCGCGCGGGGCGCGGGTCGGGCTGGGGCGCTGGGGCAAAGGCTGCCGCGGGAATAGGGCTGGCCGCGGGCTGAGTTGCCGGCTGCGCCTCGGGGGCGGGCTGGGCGGCCGATTGCGGCTCGGGCTCGGGCGCCGGGGCCGCCGGG
>CWGY01000041.1_pt3 | contig 13706 bp, 10 predicted proteins | sample 678861 | NCBI WGS metagenome assembly CWGY01 (sample SAMEA3735962, study PRJEB9488) | human gut metagenome | biome: ENVO:mammalia-associated habitat; material: ENVO:feces | place: Malawi | collected 2009-02-27
CGGCAGGAGGTCCAGGCGCGTGGCCTCGGACACAAGGGTGTAGGAGCCGGTGATGAGCGCCTGGCTCGCGATGATGGCCGCGACGGCCGAGAGCACGATGGCAAAGGGGCGCATCGGCTCGGGAAGCATCTGGTAGAAGGGGTTCAGGCTCTCCATGGCCTGAAGCGTGGGGTCGCCGGCGTTGGCGATGAGCCACGCGCCCTGGCCCATGTAGTTGAGGATGAGGCAGGCCTTGACGAGCGGCCAGCTGGCGTAGATGTTGGCCTTGCCCACATGTCCCATGTCAGAATAGAGGGCCTCGGCGCCGGTGGTGGCCAGGAAGACCGAGCCCAAGATCATGGGGCCCGCGTGGTTCTCGCCCGAGACGAGGAACATGACGCCGCGCACCGGGTTGAGGGCACGGAGCACCCCCGGGTTGGCGGCGAGCGCCACGAGGCCCACCACGCCCAGGAACAGGAACCAGAGCGTCATGATGGGACCGAAGGCGCGGCCGATGCTCGAGGTGCCTGCGCGCTGCACGGCAAAGAGCGCGCTGATGATGACGATGGCGATGAGCACGACGCGCCCCTGGTCGCTGCTCACGAGCGCCTGGCCGAGCGGGATGGTCCTGAGGCCCTCGATGGCGGTGGTGACCGTGACGGCTGGCGTGAGGATGCCGTCGGCGAGCAGCGCCGCGCCACCCACCATAGCGGGCACGATGAGCCACTTGGCGCAGCGGTGCACGAGGCTGTAGAGGGCGAAGATGCCGCCCTCGTTGTGGTTGTCGGCCTTCATGGCGATGACCACGTATTTGACCGTGGTCACGAGCGTGAGCGTCCAGATCACGAGCGACAGGGCGCCGAGCACCATGTCCTCCGTGACGCTCGAGAGGCCGCCGTTGCCGCTCACGATGGCCTTCATGACGTACATCGGGCTCGTGCCGATGTCGCCGTAGACCACGCCGAGCGTCACGAGCGCCATGCCGAGCGAGAGCGGGATGGTGGTGCCGCGATCCTCGCGAAACCGCGGTGTCGGGACCCCGCGCCTCCCACGCTGCTCGTCCGGGTATCCCTCGCCTGCTCCGGGCGTTGTGCTGCCAGCCAACTTGGCTCCCTCCATGACGGCCCGCGGTGGTGCCGCAAGGCCCTGCGGCGGTCTGCGGGCGACTTGGCTTAATGCGTCCTTTATCTCGCTGAACATAGTAGTTGTCTCCTCTTTATGGGTCAGCAATCTTTAACCCATCTTTATGCAGGGGACGTGTCCTTCATCAGGGCTTTAACCCCCGGGAGGTTAGATAGACGTGTCAAGAGGGGCGGTCTGGTGATCGCGCGGAAGGCCCCGGGCGCCCAAAGGGGCGGGGCACTAGCCCGCCCCCGCCCGACTTCTATGGATTCGCGTCTCGGAGGTGGGACCATGAGGGCTGCTGATGGCACGGACGTCGTCCGTCGGGTGGGTTCCGGCTTTTCGGCCGCGGGTGACGACTCCTGGCGCGACGATGGCTACGCCAGGGACGAGGACGAGTTCTTCGAGGACCCGCGCGTCGGTCGCGGTATCCTCGTGGCGGTCGCTTTGCTCGTCGTGCTCTGCGCCGTGTTCTTCCTTGCGGGAAGGGCCTAGCGCCCGAGGGGGATTTTCCATATGGCAGCTGCTCAGAAGCCCACCCTGCTGGTGGTTGAGGATGACGCCGCGGTGCGCAACCTCATCGTTACGGCGCTCGACGCGCACGGCTATCGCCACATCGTCACCGCGACGGGCCGCGCGGCCATAGCGAGCACGGCCACCAACTCGCCCGACGTGGTCCTGCTCGACCTGGGCCTTCCCGACGTGGACGGCATCGAGGTGGTGCGCTCCATCCGCAGCTGGACGCAGACGCCCATCATCGTGGTGAGCGCCCGGACGGAGGACTCCGACAAGATCGAGGCTCTCGACGCCGGCGCGGACGACTACCTCACCAAGCCATTCTCGGTGGGCGAGCTGCTCGCGCGCGTGCGGGGGACGCTTCGCAGGCTCAGCTACCTGCGCCAGGGCGTTGAGGACGAGGCCACCTTCACCAACGGCGACCTCGCTATCGACTATGCGGCGGGCATCGCCACGCTTGCCGAGCGCGAGCTGCACCTCACGCCGATCGAGTACCGGCTGCTGTGCCTGCTGTCCAAGAACGTCGACAAGGTGCTCACGCACAGCTACATCCTGCGTGAGGTCTGGGGCGGCGGCCAGATGGGCGACATCGCGAGCCTGCGCGTGTTCATGGGGACGCTGCGCAAGAAGATTGAGGCCGACCCGGCGCACCCGCGCTACATCCAGACGCACGTGGGCGTGGGCTACCGCATGGTGCGCGTCGACGACGAGGAATAGGGCAATTCTTGCCACGCCCTACTCCCGCGGAGTGCGTCGCACCACGTACACGTGATGGATCTTCGCGTTGCGCTTGAAGTCCTCCGGGATGGTGCCGGCCGTGACGTCGCGAATCTCCACGCCGGCCTTCGCGAGCTTCTCCACGTCGGGCGCAAAGCCGCGCAGGTTGCACGAGAACAGGCACACGCCGTCGCGCGTGAGCAGTCGCGAGATGCCGATGAGCAGCTCTGCGTGGTCGCGCTGCACGTCAAAGACGTCGCGCCCCATGCGCTTGGAGTTGGAGAACGTGGGAGGGTCGCAGAACACGAGGTCCCAGCGGTTCTTCGTGTGGCGCATCTCGGTGACCCAGCTCACGCAGTCTTCCTGCACAAACTCGTGTTCGCGCTCTGTGAAGCCGTTCCGCGCCATGTTGCGGCGCGCCCAGTCCAGGTAGGTGCGCGACATGTCCACGGTGGTGGTGTGCTTGGCGCCGCCGTCGGCCGCGTAGCAGGTGGCCGAGCCCGTGTAGGCAAACAGGTTGAGGAAGCGCTTTGAGCCCTTGGTCTGCTTGGCCATCTCGCGCACCTCGGCGCGCACGTCGCGATGGTCCAGGAAAAGGCCCGTGTCGAGGCGCTCGGCGAGGTTGACCTCGAAGACGAGGCCGCCCTCGTCCACCAGGTGGCAGCCGGGGGCGAGGTCGAGCCAACCGTGGTACCTGCCCTCGGCGCGCACGCCCTCGTCGGCGTACTGCGAGCCGCCCTTGGCGCGGCGGCGCACGCGCAGGGTCACATCCTCGGGCTTCACGTTCAGCACGTGCGGGGTGATGGCCAGCACGTCCAGCAGACGCTTGTGGGCGAGGTTGGCGTCGATGTCCTTGGGGGCCGCGTACTCCTGGATGACCGCCCAGCGCTTGCCCGCGTCTGCGCCCCGGCTCTCGAGGCTCGCCTGGTACAGGTCGATGGCCACGGCGTAGTCTGGCAGGTCGGCGTCGTAGACGCGGTAACAGGAGATGTCGGCCTTGCGGGCCCATTTGGCGCGGAGCTTGGCCACCTTCCAGAGGCGGGCGGCAAACTGGTCCGACGCGGCAACGAGCACGGGTACCTTCGTGCCGTTCTTGAGCGTGACGGTCGTGCGGGCCCGATCCTCGCCGGCTGGCGAGGCATCTGAGGCCGCACTCCTGGCGCCAACCTTGTTGCCGGCACCTTCGTCCTTGGTGGTCGCCTTCTTGCCGCGGGCCGCGGGCTCGGCCTTGGCGGCAGCGAGGCCCGTGATGTAGCGGCGCAGCGTTGCCGTGTCACGGCCCACATAGACGTCGATGCTCTCGAGGGCGTCGAGGCCAAGGGCTGCGTCGAGCGCGGGGCCGTAGGTGAGCGTGGACAGGGGCACGGCTCGAGGGAGGGCGTAGGCCACGTCACCGGCAAGGCCAAGGGCGGCAACCTCCTGGGCCTGCTGGTCCTCGCCCAGCCAGGCCAGGTCAACGGTGGCAAGCAGGGCGCCGGAATCGTCCGAGCTGGGGAGCTTGGCGAGCGCGTCTCCCAGGCCCTCCGCGCCGGCGAGCGTCATGGGCTCGATGTCCAGGCCGCAGGAGCGCAGCGCCTGGCGGGCCGTGCTTGCCATGCCTCGGCGCGGGTCGATGGCGATGAGGTTGAGGCTCCGGGCGCGCACGGCCGCGGCCTCGGCGCGCGCGTCGGCCTCCTCGAGCAGCTCGTCCCAGGCTGCGGCGTCGTGGCCGAGCCAGCGCTCAAAGCCCCAACGAGCCCTCACGAGGCCGGGTGCCCGGTCGAGCGCCACGTTGGCCGCCTCAACAAGCACGGAGCCAGAGCCGGAGAACGTGCACACGAGCGTGGGGCGCTCGCGGCGGCAGCAGCGGTACCAGCCGCCGTTAGCGAGCAGCGCAGCGGCGTAGTCGGCGCGCAGCGAGCCCTGGGTGGCCTCGGTCCTGCGCCCGGCGTTCCTGTGGAAGAGGGGCGTGCCGGAGAGGTCGATGCCCACGGAGGCCTTGTTGCCGCGAAGCCTCACCACCACGCTCACGCCGGGGTGCCGCGCGTCGACGCTCGGCCGCCCGCCAAGCTTTGCCTGCATGCGGTCGCAGATGGCATCCTTGGCCCTCAGGGCCACGAACTGCGTGTTTCTCAGGTTGGCATTGGCGCCGTGGGCGTCTACGGCAAAGGTCTCCCGAAGGGAAAGGTGCTCCTCCCAGGGGAGGTTTGAGAGCGAGGTGTAGAGCGTGTTGGAGTCGTGGGCGTTGACGTGGGCGAGCACGAGCACCACGCGGGAGGCAAGGCGGCTCCAGAGGCAGGCGCGATAGGCGTCGCGAAGGGTGCCGCCAAAGGCCACCTGTCCGCCGAGCGCCCGGGTGTTGGGTACGCCCATGCCGGCAAGCTCGCCGGCAAGGAGCTTCTCGAAGCCCTTGGGGCAGGTGGCGAAGAACTCGTGCGAGGGCGAGGCGGCAGTGTCGTGGCGCTCGCTCACGGCAGCCGCCATGCCGCGGCCCTTGTTCATGGCGGCGTGGCTTTGGCCCTTGCGCGAGTCGTCCGGCCCAAGTCCGTCGCCCATGGCGCCCGATCCGGGGGCCTCGCCCATGGCGCCCAACTGGTGGCTCTCGTGCCCTGCCTGCGCCCCAAGGCCGTCGCGCTCGGGTGAGTAGGTGCCGCGCGCCGCGGTGCGCGCCGGTTCGTTTGCCATGGCGGTCTCCGTTCTCGGGTCACTCTTTGCCCGTGCTAGCTACAAGAAAAGCCCGGCGAGCATAGGGCTCGCCGGGCTATCAGCCTAAGGCATAGGGGGTCTTGCGACGCCGTCGATGGGAAGTCTCCCCTACAGGTCCATGGAGAGGTAGCGCTCGCCGGTGTCCGGGAGGACCGCCACAACGGTCTTGCCGGCAAACTCGGGGCGGGCGGCCACGGCCAGCGCGGCGAAGGTGGCGGCGCCGGAGGAGATGCCCACCAGCACGCCGGCCTCCTCGGCGAGGCGGCTGCGCGTTGCGATGGCGTCGGCGCTGGCAACCGGCAGAACCTCGTCAACGACGGTGGCGTCGTAGTTGTCCGGCACGAAGCCGGCGCCGATGCCCTGGATCTTGTGGGCACCCGGCTTGCCGCCGGAGAGCACCGGGCTCTCGGCCGGCTCAACGGCCACGGCGCGCACGGAGGCCTTGTGCTCCTTCAGGTACTTGGCGGTGCCGGAGATGGTGCCGCCCGTGCCCACGCCGGCGACGATGGCGTCGACGGTGCCCTCGGTGTCGGCCCAGACCTCGGGGCCGGTGGTCTCATAGTGGGCGAGGGGGTTGGCGGGGTTGGAGAACTGGCCGGCGATGATGCTGCCCGGGGTGGACTCGTGCAGCTCCTTGGCCTTCTCGATGGCGCCCTTCATGCCCTTGGAGCCGGGGGTGAGGACGATCTCGGCACCGTAGGCGGCCGCGAGCTTCCGGCGCTCGATGCTCATCGTCTCGGGCATGGTGAGAATCATGCGGTAGCCGCGTGCGGCGGTGAGCATGGCAAGGCCCACGCCAGTGTTGCCCGAGGTGGGCTCGATGACGGTGCCACCCTCCTTGAGCTTGCCGGAGGCCTCGGCGGCGTCGAGCATGTAGCGGGCGACGCGGTCCTTCACGGAACCGCCGGGGTTGGTGGCCTCGTACTTGCCGAGGATGCGGGTGCCTGCGGCCTTGGCCTCCTCGGGGAGCAGGGCGGATAGGTCGACGAGCGGAGTGGAGCCGATGAGTGCCTCGACGTGGTTGGCAACGTGCATGATGGCCTCCTTGTGGCTTGGGGGGCGTGCTGCTCTCCATTGTGACTGTGTGGATGGCGAGTTTGGCTGGCACCTCCGCCTGTGGGCGCGGCGTGCGGGTGGAAGTGCCCGGGTGCGGCGCGCGGGTGCGTTGTGATCCCCCGACGTATGCCGCCAATCTCGCGTGCTGTGGCAAGTATGACACTCACAAACCCACTAAGCCAGTAGGAATTTAGGAAATCTTGCGAACGGCACAGCCGGTGACACCGGCCCCTTCGGAACGTTGACGGCCGTTTCCCTTCCGAGAGGCTCGCTATTCACGGCGCCACCGCTCCGGCTGGCCCCGCATGCCGTCGTTCGCGCCCCTGGCACGCAACGAACCCCAAAGGGGGCGCTTCCAAACGAGTTCTGTCTTGGCGTTGTTCGAAAATCGGCGAACGGTAGTCAATGACTTTCTGCGTCTGGTACTCTGTGAGAGTCAAAAAGATAACTGAGGTTAACAGCATTACAGCTAGCGGTAGTACGATGATTAGACCACAACATCTTGTAGCATGAGACCATTCCCGCTAGACTGTGGGGACTGCGTTTCCACGTCGATTGGACATCAAATCGGCAACGCGCAAGCCCACTTCCCGCACGAACCCGAGCGCGCCTGCGTCCGGGTGTCATGTTCGGCACGTCACCCCGCCCCGGCGGGGACATGCGATAGCACGCACTATCACCACCGTTCGACACGAAAGGAAGCGTGACCGCGTAATGCAGCATCAGGAATGGCAGGGCTTCACTGAGGGCAACTGGAATCGCGAGATTGACGTCCGTGATTTCATCCAGAAGAACTACACCCCCTACGAGGGCGACGCCTCGTTCCTCGCCGGCCCCACTGAGGCCACCACGAAGCTCTGGGACGAGGTCATGGACCTCTTCAAGCAGGAGCGCGAGCACGGCGGCGTCCTCGACATGGACACCAAGGTCGTCACGGGTATCACGGCCCACGGCGCCGGCTACATCGACCAGCCGCTCGAGAAGATCGTCGGCCTCCAGACCGACAAGCCCCTCAAGCGCGCCCTCCACGTCAACGGTGGCATCCGCATGGCCATGGCCGCCTGCAAGCAGAATGGCTACGAGGTCGACCCCGAGGTCGTGGACCTCTACACCAACGTCCGCAAGACGCACAACGCCGGCGTCTTCGACGTCTACACCCCCGAGATGCGCGCCTGCCGCCACTCCCACATCATCACCGGCCTGCCCGACGCCTACGGCCGTGGCCGCATCATCGGCGACTACCGCCGCGTGGCTCTCTACGGCGTCGACGCCCTCATCGAGGAGAAGCAGCGCGAGAAGAACGGCACCCCCACGGTCATGACCGAGGACGTCGTCCGTCACCGCGAGGAGCTCTCCGAGCAGATCCGTGCCCTCGGCCAGCTCAAGAAGCTCGGCGAGATTTACGGCTTCGAGATCGGCCGCCCGGCTGCCAACTTCCAGGAGGCCGTGCAGTGGCTCTACCTCGGCTACCTCGCCGCGGTCAAGGACCAGAACGGTGCCGCCATGTCCATCGGCCGCAACTCCGCGTTCCTCGACATCTACGCCGAGCGCGACCTTGCCGCCGGCAAGCTCACCGAGTCTGAGGTCCAGGAGATCATCGACCACCTGGTCATGAAGCTCCGCATGGTCAAGTTTGCCCGCACCCCCGAGTACAACGCCCTGTTCTCCGGCGACCCGCAGTGGGTCACCGAGTCCATCGGCGGCATGGGCGTCGACGGTCGCACCCTCGTCACCAAGACGAGCTTCCGCTACCTCCACACGCTCGAGAACATGGGCACCAGCCCCGAGCCGAACCTGACGGTTCTCTGGAGCACGCGTCTGCCGGAGGGCTTCAAGCGCTACTGCGCCAAGATCTCCATCACCACGAGCTCCATCCAGTACGAGAACGACGACCTCATGCGCGTCTATCACTCCGACGACTACGCCATCGCCTGCTGCGTGTCCTCCATGCGCATCGGCAAGGAGATGCAGTTCTTCGGCGCCCGCGCCAACCTCGCCAAGTGCCTCCTGTACGCGATCAACGGCGGCCGTGACGAGGTCAGCGGCGAGCAGATTGCCCCGTGCTTCCGCGCCGTCGAGGGCGACACACTCGACTACGACGACGTCATGGGCAAGTACCACGAGATGATGAAGTGGCTGGCCAGCGTGTACGTGAACTCCCTCAACGCCATTCACTACATGCACGACAAGTACTGCTACGAGGCCATCCAGATGGCGCTCCACGACGAGCACGTCCACCGTTGGTTCGCCACGGGCATCGCCGGCCTCTCCGTCGTGGCTGACTCCCTCTCTGCCATCAAGTACGCCAAGGTCCACCCGGTACGCGACGAGACCGGCCTGGTCGTTGACTACACCGTCGAGGGCGACTTCCCCAAGTACGGCAACGACGACGACCGCGTCGACATGATCGCCCACGACGTGGTGGAGGAGTTCATGCGCTATGTCCGCATGAACCCGACCTACCGCAACTCCGTGGCCACCACCTCGGTGCTGACCATCACCTCGAACGTCGTGTACGGCAAGAAGACGGGCAACACCCCCGACGGCCGTCGCGCCGGCGAGCCGTTCGCCCCGGGTGCCAACCCCATGCACCGTCGTGACACCCACGGCGCCGTCGCCTCGCTGGCCTCCGTCGCCAAGCTCCCGTTCAAGGACGCGCAGGACGGCATCTCCAACACGTTCTCCATTGTCCCGGGTGCTCTGGGCAAGGACACCAAGGTCATGTTCGACGACTGCGTGGCCTGCGGTTAGTTTGCACCACGTGCGGGGCGGACGCCGCTCGCCCCGCACACCCCCGGCAGAGCTGGGGCTTTGTTGGTTACGTAAATGCTACAATTTAAGTACCATTTATACGGTATTCGTCCGGGCAGCCGGACGTCAGAAAGGAGCCATCATGGCAGTTTCCGAAGAGCAGATCGACAACCTCGTCAACATGATCGACGGCTATGCCGAGGAGGGTGGCCACCACCTCAACGTTAACGTGTTCAACCGCGACACGCTGCTTGACGCCCAGGCTCACCCCGAGAAGTACCCGCAGCTTACGGTGCGCGTTTCCGGCTACGCGGTGAAGTTCAACTCCCTCACCAAGGAGCAGCAGGACGACGTCATCTCCCGCACGTTCCACGAGGCGATGTAAGCTTCCGCAGGAGCTCGCGCCGGCCTGGCTGGAGACCCAGCTGGGCCGGCTTTTTTGTGCGAGGGTCGCGGCTGGAACGCGCACACTGCTCCGGCCGGCTTCTTGTGCGAGGTGGCGGGTAGCGCGAGCCTCCGCAGGGCAGCGGCTACGGCGGGCCCGCCTCCGCAGAACGGCGGGCGCGGCAAGCGTGGTCCCGCAGCCGAGCCGTGGGCGGCGGTTGGCCGGCGACGCGACGCGGACAGGCCCCCGCCAGCGACGGGCGCAGATGAGAGACCAGCGAGGACGAGAAACCATGGCAGAGCAGCTAGAAAGCGTTGCGGGTAGGGTCCACTCCATCGAGACGTTTGGCACGGTCGACGGGCCGGGCACGCGTCTCGTGGTCTTCGTGCAGGGCTGTCCCATGCGCTGTGCCTACTGCCACAATCCCGATACGTGGGAGGTCGTTCCCGCAGGTGCACCTTCCGGTGACGAGGAGGGCGCGCGCCCGGGCCGGCGCGTGACGGTGGGCCACGTGCTCGAGACCTTCGAGCGCAACCGCCCTTTCTACAAGCGCGGCGGCATCACGGTGACGGGTGGCGAGCCCCTGCGTCAGCCCGAGTTTGTGGGCGCGCTCTTCGAAGCGGCGCACGCGGCGCCGAATGGCCGTATCCACACGTGCCTCGACAGCTCTGGCATCGCCTATGACCCTAAGCGCCCTGAGCGCACGGAGCGCCTGCTGGACCACACGGACCTCGTGTTGCTCGACATCAAGCACTCAGACCCCGAGGGACACCTCAAGCTCACGCGCCAGCGTCCGGACCGCATTCTCGCCTTTGGAGACGAGCTGGCGCGGAGGGGCATTCGCGTGATCATCCGCCATGTGGCGGTTCCTGGCATTACCGACACGCCTGAGGAGCTCGCGGGCGTGGGCCGCATCATCGCCAAGTGGCCCAACGTGGTGGGTCTCGACGTGTTGCCCTACCACACGATGGGCGTCAACAAGTACGAGCAGCTGGGGCTCGAGTACGCACTCGAGGGCGTTCCCGCGATGCCCATGGGCAGGGTGGGGGAGCTCCGCGACCAGATCATGGCCGCTCGCGCGGAGGCGCTTGGGAAGTAGCCTGGAGCGGGAGACGACGCGCGGCGGGATGCAACTCGTAGAGGAAATGGGTCCTCATCGGGAAATGGCCCACAACGGCAAGCAGCTCGCCCCGGGAAGTGACTCGCAGCAGTAGGGCGTCACAGCAAGAAGTGGCCCATCCCGGAAATGGCCCACAACGGCAAGCAGCTCGCCCCGGGAAGCGCTCGCGCCAGAATGCAATCCTCACCATATATGTATGAGGTTTTGTTACTTTGGCATTTCCTCCCGCCCAAGCTCTCGGTTCCCTATGCCTTTTGAGACCTAGGGTTGAGGCCCAGAATATCTAGGGGAGGGCCGCGAGAATGCGAGATTCCGGAGTTCGCCGTTCCAGTACGTTCGATGGCGGGAGCGCGAACCGGAAGGGGTGCGGTCTGAGCTGTCGGGCTCGGTCCCCTTATTCGCTTGGAGCTTCGGGGGAGGAATCACGCGACACAATTGGAGCCGCGATGGAGGACCTCCACGGCACAAGCGCACGGCACGTGGGCATGACTCGGCTGGCTTTTGACGAGGAGTTGCCTGACGAACTGCTTGGCCTCGCGCGAAGCGAGTGCTCGCCCATCGTGGACGTCTTGGGCGAGGATTGGCCATTTGGCTCGCAGGGCGAGCGCGTCTCCGTTGCTGCCGCGCCCACAGCCGAGCCGGCATCCAATGCCGCAACTCCTAACAAATTCGATGGAAAGGCGCCTTCGGGCAGCTCTGCCGCCGCCTCGGGAGACTCGGCTGAGCTTCGGGGTTTCGTCGAGCGCCTGATGTTTGAGAACGACCTTCAACGGCGGGTTATTCGCGCCATGCGCGAGGGCAAGGAGGTCTCTGAGGACTCGCTGCGCTAGGTCTCGGCTGCTTTGGCCCCTCCGTTGCCTCCTGTCTTGGGGCCGTTTGGCTCCGCACGTTTTCTCCCTCCTCCGTCTACCGTTTTGACGCCGAGCCTCGCCTCCGCCACAAGTCAGCCTCGCTACACTATGGACAATGTGGGAGGTTCTCGAACGAGCCGCCCGTCGCCTAGGCGGCGCCATACCCGGCGCCGGCCGGCCGCCGCGTGCCGACGGTCGCAATCGAGGGGGAATCACATGGACGCAAACATCAAGGAAGTCGTCGATCTCTGGAAGGCCAACGTTACCGAGGCCGATCTTGCCTCTGAGCTCGAGGAACTCACCCAGCCGGGCAATGAGGACAAGCTGAGCGACGCCTTCTATCGCAACCTTGCGTTTGGCACCGCCGGTCTCCGCGGCGTGCTGGGCGTTGGCACCAACCGCATGAACGTCTACGTGGTTGCCCAGGCCACCCAGGGCGTAGCCGATTACCTCAACGCGCACTACGAGCACCCCACGCTCGCCCTTGCGCGTGACTCCCGCCTCAAGGGCGAGGACTTCCAGAAGGTCGCTGCGGGCGTGCTGGCCGCCAACGGCATCCACGTCTACGTCTATCCCCGCATCGAGCCGGTCCCCACGCTGTCGTTTGCCGTGCGCTACCTGCACACGAGCGCCGGTATCGTGCTCACGGCCTCGCACAACCCCTCCATCTACAACGGCTACAAGGTCTACAACGACAACGGCGGCCAGATCACGGACGAGGCCGCTGCCGAGATCTCTGCCAACATCGCCAAGGCCGATCCGTTCAACGTCAAGATCATGGACTTTGACGAGGGTCTCGAGAAGGGCCTGATCGAGTGGACGCCCGAGGAGGTTCTCGACAACTTCATCGCTGCCATCAAGAAGGTCAGCGTGCCGGGCTTCAAGGCTGGCGACGACTACTCCGTGGTCTACACGCCGCTCAACGGCACCGGCATGGAGTGCGTGACCCGCATCCTCAAGGAGATTGGCGTCAACAACGTGACCGTCGTGCCCGAGCAGGCCGAGCCGGACGGCAACTTCCCCACCTGCAAGTACCCCAACCCCGAGTTCCGCGAGGCCCTCGAGCTTGGTCTCGAGCTCGCCGACAAGGTGAAGCCGAACCTGCTCGTCGCCACCGATCCGGACGCGGACCGCATGGGCACCGCCATTCCGCACGACGGCGACTACGTGTTGCTCTCCGGCAACGAGATGGGCGTTCTGCTCATGGACTGGCTGGCCACGATGGCCAAGGACAACGGCGAGGACGTCGCCCGCAAGGTTGCCGTCTCCACCATCGTCTCCTCGGCCATGCCGGACGCGCTCGCCCGTGACTGGGGCTTCGAGATGCGCCGCGTGCTGACCGGCTTCAAGTACATCGGCGACCAGATCGACCAGCTCAAGGCCGAGGGCGAGGAGGACCGCTTCCTCATGGGCTTTGAGGAGAGCTACGGCTACCTCGTGGGCACCCACGCGCGTGACAAGGACGCCATCGTTGCCACGATGCTCTGCGTTGAGATGGCCAGCTACTACGCGGCCAAGGGCATGGACCTGTACGAGGCCATGGACGCGCTCTACAAGAAGTACGGCTACTACCTGAACGCCACCGTCAACGCCTCGTTCCCGGGCGCGTCCGGCGCGGACAAGATGGCCGGCATCATGGAGGGCCTGCGCAAGAACCCGCCCACCGAGCTGGGTGGCTTCAAGGTTGTTGGCACCACGGACTACGAGGCCAACGCCGAGATGCCGCGCGTGAGCGGCCTGCAGAAGGAGGCCGCGCAGACGCTGCCGCCCGCGAACGTGATCGAGTTCCGCCTCGAAGACGACAACAAGGTTATCTTCCGTCCGTCGGGCACCGAGCCCAAGGTCAAGGCGTACCTGTTCGGCAGAGGGCGCCACGCGCGAGGAGTCCGAGGCCGTGCGCGACAAGCTGAAGGCCGCCGCCGAGGCCGTGCTTTCGTAGTTGTTGTCCGTCGGGCACCGAGCCCAAGGTCAAGGCGTACCTGTTCGGCAGAGGGCGCCACGCGCGAGGAGTCCGAGGCCGTGCGCGACAAGTCGAAGGCCACCGCCGAGGGCGTGCTTCCGTAGCTGTTGCCGGTGAGCTTTTAGCCCCTGAGCCCGCCCGCGGCGTGATTGCCGTGGGCGGGCCCTTGTTGTAGCTGTCTGTTGTGGATGCCTGTGGCGAGTGTCGCTGTCGGCAGCATCGACGCGGCTGCCATGTGTTTAAGTCCTTCGGAGTGTCTGCCGTCCCCGCTGCCACTTCTTGGCTGCGCTCCTGCTGCTCCTCCCTCCCGTCCACGAATCCCGCCGATTGCGACTCCGGGGCATGGGGCGGTGCCCCTCTGTCCAAAAATCCCTTCGATTGCGCTGCCCCCCGGTCGCGATTGGGCCTCGGCCGTCTCCCGGATGCCACCCCCGAGCTCCCCGCTCCTCCTCTGTCCACGAATCCCGCCGATTGCGACGCCCCCGGTCGCGATTGGGCCTCGGCCGTCCCCCGGATGCCACCCCCGTGCTCCCCGCTCCTCCCTCCCGTCCACGAATCCCGCCG
>CWGY01000052.1_pt26 | contig 12248 bp, 11 predicted proteins | sample 678861 | NCBI WGS metagenome assembly CWGY01 (sample SAMEA3735962, study PRJEB9488) | human gut metagenome | biome: ENVO:mammalia-associated habitat; material: ENVO:feces | place: Malawi | collected 2009-02-27
TGAATACCTGCGGCTTTGCCCAGGACTCAAGCGAATCACACTCACTTTACCAATCACATCAGAGGCGGACAAGCGGACAGAAAAACACCCCAATCACCAGCTCATGCCCCGCGCTTTCCGGCCCTCACGGCGGCATTGCCGAGCGGGATGTGGGCCCATCCACTGTCTCACGCCCCGTACTTCTTGGCCCTCCTGTACTTGCTTGCCGTGCTCCAGCCCTTTTTCTTCGTGCCGACAAGCGTCGCGTCATCCGTGCCCATCGGCCTCTTGATGAGGCCAACACCCTCGGCATCGACGTGCTTCCAGTCTGGCTGAAACACCTCAAACGCCAAATGCTGCTCGTTGCGAGCCGAATACACCATGATTGCCCGCCCCTCGCGAGCCAAGTCGAGGACCCTCGCCCAAAGTCGCTCCCTCACCCTCGCAGACACATGGCCCACGTACACACCGGGCGCAATCTCGAGAAGCCAGCGCGTCAAGTCACCGCGGAGCCCCTGCGGGCAGGCCGTGAGAACAATTACCACCATAGCTACGCCCCGCCCTCCTCCGTCGCCCCATCGCCATCCTCCGCGTAGAGCTTCCCCGCGGGCACCTCGCCGCACCGCTCGTCCCACAGGCCAACGTGGTTGCCGCCCACGTCATCTGCCGCCGTCGACGCCGCGCCATCGGCCTCTTCCAGCAAAAACTTGATGTCTCGCGTCATCCGCTTCATGATGCCGAGGTCATACACGGCATCCCTCACCGCCCGACGAGACCTCGACCCAACATCCTCGACACCGGCGGCAACCGTCTTGAACGCAGCGGGGATAGAGACCTCCGCCTTATAGAGATCGGCCACGTCATAGACAAACGACTTCTCGTGCCCCACGTGAACAAACCCCAGTCCAGGAGAGCACCCAAGCGCGACTATCGCCGCGTGCGCCAAGCCATACAGGCACACGTTCGCCGCCGAAAGCGCCTGATTGATGGGCGTGCCGTCCTCGAAGGCCTCGGCGTCATAGCTTCGCCGGCTCCACTCCACGCCCGTCTCTTCGGACAGCTTCTTGTACACACGCCTCACGCGGGCGCCTTCCCTGCCCCTCAGCTGCTGCATGGTGAGCCCACTCACGTCCTCGCCGGGAAACCTCATCTGATACATCTCCCGGGCAACCGCCAGGCGTGACCTCACATTGGAGACGAGCGCCGCCTGGCGTTGGAGCAGCAGGCTCGAATGGGTGAGCGGGCTGCCGAACGCATACATGCGGACGCCGCGCTCCCCCACCCATATCACCGTCGCGCCGCTCTCGCCAATCGTGCACATTGCCTTGTGGCTCACCGTTGTGCCGGGACCAAGCATCAGCACGCTCAAAGCGGCGGAGGGGACCCTGATGGTCCCCTCCTCATCAGTTACCGTTATAGCATTGTCAACCTGGTTGACTATGCAGCGTTCGAAATACAGGAAGGACATGCGGTCCTCCACGCGCGCCAGATCGGCCACCTCGACGGGAGTTGAGCTCGGCTTTGGCCCCTTCCGTGAATATGGGCCCTTCCCGCCAGGCTCGTCAGCGCCCATCTTGGGACGCCTCCGCGCCAAGCGGAGCAACAGTCAAAAGCCCGCACCCAAAGCCTTTGGCGTGCCCGATGCCAAAGCCAAGGCTCTTCCTGAATGCCTCGGCATCGACCACTCTCAATACTCCATCAAATTGGGCAACATCGAGGGTCACCTTGGAATCTCCCCTCTTGAAGGTCTCTCTCCCTCGGTTCGACAGAGCCACCTCAAGCGCGCCGAGCCGATTGGTCGGTACCTCGAACCCGCAGCGTGGCGCACGGCTGATAAGCCAATCAATCTGCTGGTCGGCAGTCACATGCCCCAGCCTCTTGCCAACGACCGCCCCGTTCCCTCCAGCACGCCCCTTATCCTTGGCCACCTTGCGCACGGGATTGGCCTTGAGTCGAAACGCCCAGGTCTGCCCCTCTGCAATGCTGTCCAGAAGGCCGTCGTAGCGCTTCGTTTCCCAACTCTTATAGAGGGGCCACCCCGCCTGCTCGCACACGTGCGTCAAATCCGGCTTCTCCGGGCTCACGACATAGAGCCAAGCTCCGCTCGTTGAAGAGCTATCGAGTCTCCAGAGCACCCTGCCCCGCTCGTCTGCGCGCGCCACATTCGGAGGAAAGGCCGCCTCAACGGCAGCATGCATGGCGTAAGGCGAGCTCAACAGCTTGAGAGAGCTCGGCCGGGCCGCATTGAGCGCCATTCTTGTTATATACATCGTCCCTCCTTACAAGAAACCGAGCGGGTCGTGGGTTTGGTCCCGATCCGGAAGCGTGCCGCCATCCAATCCCTCTGCTTCGGGATGGGAGCGGGAATCCCCTTGAGCGAGCATAGACACCTTGCCCTCAGGGCAGGAACAGGAGGGATTGTCCACATACGCCCGCACAACCGCTCGCTGCCCATACCTTCTGCCCTCGCCCGAGAAGCTCAGCGGGTCATCTGCCTGATAGGAGCACGGCTCCCCCGGGCGCGCGTCATAGGCGACCTCGAGGCGAGGGATGGGACTCCTCCGCCGATACCACTCTGAGGCAATCCACGGTGCCCGCGCCAAAGCGTCGCGCACATCCCGATAATCCTCGTGCACCCCCAGGGACATGGGCAAATCGGGGGGACAAGACCTCCTACCAAGGTAGAGGGGCCAAACGGGATGGTGCAGGGCCTCGTCAAGCTCGGCGAGCTTGTCTGCGGGACCTCCTAGCGCAACGAGGAAGACGGCGTCGGACAGGTAGTACCTGTGCGAGAGGGGCATGACGACCTTCTCGTCCAGAGACCTCTCCACCTGGAAATCCCTGAGCAGGCTCCCAGGCTGATCGGTCCGGACTCCAAACTCGAGCAGCCTCAGGTCGTCGATGTCCTCCTCCCTCGACCTGCCTAGCGCCGCCGCCAAGAGCCCGATGACCGCGCTCTTCGTCGGCTCTGTTCTCGTTCTCCTTCGAGCGAACCGCGACGAGTCGCCCCACGACTGGAGCGGCCCCGCCAAGCGCAACAGCAAGACCATTGCTACTCCTCCTTGGACGCAAGAACGCCCAGGGCCTCGTCGCGCACTCCCTTAACCAATCCTGGGAGACTCGTGCGCTCGCCAATGATCTCGGCATCAGGAGCACCGCCGTCCACGCAAACGCTCCAAGCCTTGAGGGGGCTCATCCCGTACGTCTCGTCAATACCCTTGAGTCGCGCCACGAGACGCTTAAGGGCCACCTCGCTCACGGACTCCCCTTCGGTAGCGCGCACCGGGAGTTCAAAAGCCGACACCGCATTAATGGGCTGATCATCACGCAGCTCAACTACGACGGCATAGGGAAGCGTGCGGTTGGCAAACGTGTTTTGCTTTCCAGTCGGCATGGAGCGGACGAACGCCTCCACGAAGGCGGATACGCCTGCTGCCGCAGCCTCCGCGCTCCCAAGCTGCCCATACAGAGAATCGAGGTTGACCGTGGCGTATCTGTAGAGCGTCGAGGAGTTGAAGCCCACGGTGCCAATCATGCCAGCGCCCACGTTGTCCTCGGGAGCGCAGTCATCGACCGCCGTGAAGTAGTCGTACTCCTGGCTGATGCGGTCGACGGAGATGGCGTGAGCAACCTGGGCAGAAGCGTCAGTGTTGAGGTCTGGCGCGTTGGCGAGCATCCGCCCAAAGAGAGCGATATCGACTGCCTGGACCCCATGGAACGCCGCCGACACCTGCTTCTTTACCCCGCTTGGCGCACTGAGGGTCTTCTTGGAGAGATCGGCGCCGTCGTCTGCCCAGGCAATCGCGATGTCGGCCAGAGCGTCGAGCTCCGCCTCGGCTATGAAGACAAGGTATTCCGTTGCCATGGAGCCCTCGTCCTCACCGCTCCGCTTGGAAGAGACAACCTTGAGACCGGCCGCGCCCAGCATTGCCACGGCAAGCTTCTCGGCATACTCGGCCAAATCCTCGCGCTTAGCTGCAACGCAATTGGCGAGGAGAGAGACAGCCTTCTTCGTCCTCACGCCCAGCGAACCCTCGGGCAAGAGCTCGGGGAACAGCTTCCTCATCGCGCGCTTCCAGGCCTGGCTCGAGACACGGGCCCTCAGTGCCCCGCCGTAAATCGCCGTCTTCGGGCTTCCCGTATCGTCACGGTTGATGTTGCTGGGAGGTACGTTATGCAAAGCATGGATATCGATATACATGGCTATTCCCCCTCGGGATTATCGGAATCTTCCTTCTTCTGGTCTGGCGCCCGATAGAAGTCGCGCGCCCACCTGGCAAACACGCGGCCCCTGGCACCTTCAGCTTGTACAAGGTAGAGATCGTGCGCGAGCTGCCAGTAATCGACCCGCACGGCGCCCCTGTCGCAGGAGCGCATGAGCATGACGAGCGCACGAAGGTAATGCTCCACGCCCTCAAGGCCTGGCGCCGCCTCGGCAGCAGCAAGACGCTCGACAACCGCCGACGCGTCGTCAAGGTTCGGGACAAGGGTGCGGCACGACCAGCCAAACGATTTTCCGGCAAGCTTCCCGTCATCCTTGCCAAGCAAGGCCATGGGTTCGCTTTTTGACTGCTGGTGCACTGCATAGAGACGAAGCGTCGCCGAAACCGTCTCGATAAACCGCCGCTCATCCCGCGCGGATAAATCAAGCTCGGGCATGTCGCCAAGAATCTCTCTTCCCAACAGGAACCAAGATCCTTCATCCGACATTGCCGACCTTCTGATTCGCGCAAGGGACGCACGGGCAACGGACGACCCATGCCCGGCGCTCAACAGCCCCTTTTGCAGGACGGCAATCTTTCGAGCCGCATACGAAGCCGCCTCGCAGGCAATTTCATATTGTGAACGCGTCATCTACTCCTCCCCTTCCTCTGTGTCGGAACCCTCGCGGCCCGCGTCTCCCTTACGCCCGTTCAGGTCGAGGGCCTTTCTCAAGCTCGCCCGAAACATGACGAGCGCCCGTCCAACGGTCATGTCGTCGTTGCCGACAAACGACCCCATAGGAGACGTACCGAGATACTCCAGGCCGACGGCCTCGACAATTTGGCAGGTGTCTTTGAGCCACGACCTCTTGAAGTGGGCAACGTCGTCATCAGGCGAGAAGCGAGAGAGCCGCTCCCTAAAGAGCCCGTCAAGTCTGGAATAGGCGAGCTCGCGCACGTCGGCCTTTACCGCGCTTGCCGCCGAATCCTTAAAGTCCGAATAACGTCGGCGGTCTCCCGTGGACTTCTCGACGTTCTCGACGAAATAGACGAGCAGACCAACCGCCTTGTCCGCCCTGGCAACAACGTCGATTGCTGTATAGACCATCTGCGAGAACGGGGATGACATTGCGGCGCTCATGCGGAAGGCGTCATCAACGGCATCGTCGACAACACTGTTCTGCACGCCGTAAACGCAACCGTATCCATGGACGGACACCACCTGGCCACGCGCGAGGACATCGGAGGAGTCCCACATCTCACCAAGCCATTTGATGACGCCCGGACGCAGGTCGCGGACCTCTTGCCCGGACTGTCTGCCGAAGGCAAGCAGGGACGAAAGCCCTCTCCAGATGGCCTTGTTTGAGACAAAGCGCTCCGGCACGAGCGGCAGATAGGATGTGCCGAGCCTCTTCTTTTTCGCCTCACTCTCCTTCCAGGCGGTCATCATCTCAACCCCCTGCTTATCAACAAGGGAGGCGTTGTCTCCATAACACATGATCACGCCATCGACGCGCTGACCGTCCCCAGACGGAACAAGCCGTATCCGGCGGCTTTGCCAAGTGAGCGCCTGAACCGGACCCGCCGGCTCACTGTCGCGCTGATCAGGCCCCTGGGGCGGAAGCTCCCATGGGGGCAGGTCACCCTCAACGCCCAGCAACGTCTCTCCCGCGGCGTCCGGACGATACAGGGGCCAATTGAGCATGAGTGTCTGGAAGAGGCTCTCCCCCTCCAGCATGACGCCGCCCAAATTGCCGCACCAAGACACGCCCGACGGATAGGCCCTGCCCGACTTTGCCCGCGTATTGCCGACAACGGCCGACTTGATGCCAGACGCATCCCAGGCCTGCACGGTCAGGAGATTACAAGCCGCCTCGGCAAAAGACAGGCTCTCAACGCACTGCATGGCGCGCTGGGAAAAGAGGAACTTCTCAGGCTTGCCAGGGACGTCCGGCAATAACAAGCCGACGGAGCTCGCGCCGCCCTTTTCATAGACAAGCCCGGGGACCTGATAGAAGGGACACTCATCATCGAAGAGGTCAAATCGACTCGACCACTCGTCCAGATAGCGGCTGATGCGACCGTCCGCAAAGGAGCCTCGACGCCACAGCTCGGCCCACAGACGCCGAAGCGTCCCTTCCGGCAGGTTGACCACATAATACGACCGATACATAATTGCCACCGCCAAGCGCACGATGGCAAAGTTGGTTTGAGAAAGCCCTGCGGGTATCATCCGCAGCCCATTAGCCTGAGCAAACAGTTCCCGAAGAGAGACGAGGCGCTCTCGCCCGTCCAGATCGACGACGGGAATCCAGGCCTCTTCCAGGAGGTTATACGTAAGCTGCTGTCTCATTGCCCCCTCCTCTCGTTTTGCGATGGGTTGAATTGCAGAAAAAGTGCACCCCACAGGTGTGGGGATCACATTTGGAACCTTCTCGTATCAAGGTTCATACCTCTTGGTTGAAGGGACCCCGAGCGAGCTTGGAGATGCCTCAAGCCTTGCCCGCCCGTTCGTCGTCTCCCGAGAGGTGGCATCTCCCGAAGGCAGTACCCGGTCTTCGGGAGATGGTTGAAGTATAGAGGAAAATCCAAGTGATAAGAGAAATAAATCAGCTTATCCCCCGAACGGTAGCCAGCCCTCCGCGTCTGGTATAAGACACCCTCCAGCCACAGACATCCGCCACAAACTCGTCGCCATCCTCCTGCCGCAAGGCAAGCACGAGCCGGCCCGCCAGCCAAGGAGAATCCTGCCAGGCAGCCGTCCACTTCCCGCAGTTCTCTTCGAGCTCGTCTATGAGCTCGTCAAGCTTGTCGAGCGAGCACATCGAGAGCGGCAGACGAACGGCACACTGGGCAACGAGCCTCGCGACATCCGCCGAGGGCTCAAGGGCGGTGGGAACCCTGGAGCCAGGATCGACGCCGTTCCTCTCGTCACCAATCCAGGGAAGCAGGCACAGCCCACCCTCCGTCTCCTGCAGAAGGAGAACCTCGACCGTTTCCTGGGTATCCCTTACAGCTCGCTGGCCCTTATCGGCATCCGCCCTTCCTCCTCCCTCAATGCTTCGCTCGCACATGTCAACCAACGTTCTTTCGTTTTCCATAAGTGGCACGACAGAAGCAAGCAGGCACGTTCCGGCCCTACGGGCCTTGCGGGTGAGCTGCCCCTCCCGTGCCAAACGAGCCTGTTCGTAGGCTTCCTGCCACGCCAAAGGAACGCTATCGCCCCCGCCTCGATACGCCCGTTGGACAAGGGGCGAGATGTCGCCGGGGAGGCACACACGGGTGTGAGCACCGTCATCCGTGAGCCCCAGCACCGCAAGAGACTCAAGCAGCGAGGCATGGTCATAGACGCTGCAAATCCCCTTTGAGAACCGCGGCCCATCTGTCCCGAACTCCTCCACGCCCCTGACCAGGCACATCGGCCTTTGCAGCAGTTGGGACCTTTCGCACTCCCCTTGTCCCCTGTTGTGCCGATGCAGTCTTCCAAGCCTCTGGAGTACGAGGTCAACAGGGGCGACATCCGTAACAAGCAGGTCAAAGTCAATGTCGAGCGACTGCTCGAGCACTTGCGTGCCAACAACCACCAAGCGCCTCGGCCTTCTCCCGTTTTCCGACGTTGCGCGAGGCCCGAGAAGCGAGCGGAGACGCTCCTCGTTGGCCATGCGGTCGAGGTCGGAGAAGCGTGAATGGGTCAGCATCACGTCGCCGGGACCAAGAGCCTCGGAAAGGCATTCCGTCACCTCCTGGGCGCGGCTGACGGTGGAGCAGATGACGCCAGCGCAGCCGCCATTCGCCAATGCGGCGGAAAGGGTTTCGAGGAGGTAGGCGATATCGTCTCCCAGCAGGCTGACGTCAATCTCCCTGGCCACGCCCCCTTGCTCGATTCTCACGCTCCGGGCAATGCGACCCTCGGTGTACGTAAGAAGCGGATACGCGTCCTCCTCGGTCATGATTCCAGAAACATCAAACGATGGAGTGGCCTTGGGGCCTGTATCGGATGTGCCCTTCCCATCGGAGTCGCCAGCATCCTCAGCGGCGGCGCCCTCCCTATCGGCACCCGCGCTGAGCCCCGGCTCGGTACCCTGCCTTATCTCGGAGCCGCGCTCCCGCTTGCCGCCTGGTCTAGCCCCGGCACCACCGCCATCAGGCTCTTCCCCGGAATCTTCAACTCGTGGTCCAAGAAGACCCGCGATGAGCTCATCTTCCGACGAAGGCTCAGGCACGCGAGCCTCCCGCCCCTTCAGATACGATTCACACAACCCCTTCCGCTGGGCCGACGGGAGCGTGGCGGAAAGCAGGATGACGGGAACGCGCCAGGCACCAAGCCATTCGAGAACACGCAAGAGATAGCGCCTCATGTACGCGTCGTAGGCATGGCATTCGTCGATGATGACGACCTTGTTCGCAAGGGCGAGATGACGCAGGGAGAGATGCTTCATCTGGAGCGCGCCCATAAGCACCTGGTCCACGGTACAGACGACGAAGTTGGCCAGCATTCCCCTCTTCCGGCCGAACAGCCAATCGGACACCGCCACACCTTGAGTCGAAGCATCCTCGAGGTCGTGGCCGATATCGGCAAAGCGACGAGCACGCCGGCTCTCACTTACCAGGCCCTGGAACTCCTCGTTTAGCCCAGCTTTTCCGTGGGCAAGATAGACGCTCTTTTCGTCAAGCCCCTCTTCGCAGGGAAGGCGATCAAGCCACTTGTGGACGCGCCCGAACATCGCGTCGGTGGTGGCCATCGTGGGCAGGGCGACGCAAACTCCCCCGAGCCCCTGGCGCGCCGCAAGCATCTCCGCCGCCGCGAGGGCCGCCTCAGTCTTTCCGGAGCCCATGGGAGCCTCGATGAGCATGAGACCGAGGTCTGTCGCGTCACGGGCGAGCCCATAGGCAGCGCGCTGCATCGGATGGGGCTTCGCGCCCAAAGGGAAGCCGAAGCGAGCGGCAAAGTACGCGTCCGCATCCGAAAGGTGCGGCCCCTCCGCCCAGGAGGGAGCAATGGAGAGCGCCTCCCACGCCGTCTCGCCGCGACTCCGCAGCGCATCGAGGTCAACCGCATCCGCAAACCCTGTTGGGGGCGCTATGAGCTCCTGGAGCGGAAATACGTCCTGGTTGCTCGCCATCCAGTCGGCCATTATCACAATACCGACGACAAGGCTCGCAACCGACGCGGGTAAGGAATGCCTAGACAGTTCGTCCAAGGCCTCGTCATCGAGACCAGAAAGCTGCCCTGCAAACTCGAGCAGTTCCTCTTGGACGCTTTCCCACTCCCCCGAGACAGCGAACCCATACGGCTCGTCGCAGGCGGTGCGGGCCTTTCGGCACTCCTCGGATATGGGAAAGCGCCCGTGGTGTGCGCCGATGACGCTCGCATACGAGCGAGCGACGTCTCTTTCCCAACCCTTGGACGCCAGATATCTCTCGAGAATCACCATGCCAGCAATGGGGTGCCCAGGAACTCCGCTAGACGAGGGAAGGGAGGGAAAGCGGAGACCGGCCTTCCTCGCCTTATATGAGAGGTCGCCAGCCTCGACACTTCCGAAGGCCCAGATGGGCTGGGCCTGAAAGACCGGCGTGGCCTTGCCGATGTCATGTGCGGCGCAAAGAAAGCGAACGAGCGTCTCGGCGAGAATCGGGCTGCCCGCCACAAGTTCAAGGATGCGCCTGGTTGCATCTGGGAGCCATGATTGCCAGAGCTTCTCACCAATGAGCTCGGCGTCTGCCATGTGGACGTACAAGGGGAGCCAGGCTTCGCCCTCTCCCCCGTCGCTCTTTGCCCAAAGCGAGCGAGCCTGACGAGAGAGGATTAGTTCCTCGGCGGCGATGGCACCCATACGACCTCCAGCCCGGCGACGCACTACACCCTTTTGGCTCTACGAGCCACCACGTCCAAGTATGGAACTTGCCCCGCGCGAGCGTAGCGAGAACCGCCGTCTTCAAGCATAGCAAAAAAGCAATGCAGCGCTGCTTGTGCGTCATTCAAGGCATCGTGAGGCCGGAATGCGCGACCAGTGCTCCCGACATACCCGTAGCGTTTGGCGCACGCCTCGAGCGTTTGGAAGCGATAGCTCCTGTTGCCACCTGCCCCACGCACGCGCCTATTTGCGACAGGAGCAAACTCGCGCATCACATCGAAGCGCTCGCATGTCGGCAGCGCGATGTCGGCGGCTTCGAGAAACGCGATGTCAAACGCGAGGTTGTAGCCGACGAGCAGGTCCGCGCCACCCAGGGCCTCCGCGACCCTGGTGGACACGTCGGCAATCGGAGGAGCGCCCTTCACCATCTCGGGAGTGATGCCGTGGATTGCCTCTGCGCGCGACCAAGACTGGTGGCGCGCCGACCTGGTGAGAGCGTTAATCGCAACCGACCCATCGCCATGCACGACAGCTGTTTGCAGGATTTCGTCACTACGGGGGTCGAGCCCCGTAGTCTCCACGTCAACGCTAGCAATGCGCTCTGGCGGCACCTCCCGAAGCCAGCCGACGTCTCCGCGCTCATACCAGAGCATGGATGTCTTTCGTCACCGACGGTCTCTGCCATCCGCTTTGCCGGCACTGCCGTCCCATCATTCAGCTTCTCCAAGTCTTGTAAGCAGGAAACATTGGAGTCCTATTCGCAATTTTCACCCGGACGTACGGATTATTCCTCATAGATCATATTCAAGATATTCGGCCCACGCTCTGTCTTGCCAAACCTTAAGCACCTGGCACCTCCACGAGGTTACGCACTTCGCCGCGCCCCCGCATCGAGCTGGGCTATCGACTCCTGTAAAGCCCTTTGATTCTCGGCAGACCAGAACGAATCGCGAACCTCAAAAGGTATGCCGCCCTCAATAACGGACTGGCGAAAGAAAATGGTTACTGCATTAGTGAGGGACAGACCATAATTGCCGAATACTTCTGCTGCCTTGCGCTTCAGATCGACGTCGATGTTAACCCTGAGCTGCTCTTTCTCGGTCGTAGCCAACTTCGCTCCCCTCGTCATCAATACATCTAGGACACACTCATTGAACGCTAAGTTAGACGGTGCCCGCACAAATCGAAGCTCCGCATTGGCTCCCTTCCTCAGTCCGCCGCCATAATCAGTGAAAGCCGGCTCTTCCCAAGAAACCCGTGCCTTGCCGCCTGTATGCCTCGGCTCGGCCTTGCAAGACTGAGCGACCATGCGGCACGGCGGCAGCCCCGCTCAGAGCGGGACTGGGCACCAGTCGCCTTGGTTGTCCCCTCATTCGGGTCTGCCGTGTCCAAATTGAGGAGGCTGAGATTGCCTTCCGCAGTCCACCTACACCTTAGCAAGCGAGTCCCAAAGGCATCAAACCGAAAGGAGGCTGAGCAGAGAGATGTTATTCCCACCAGCAAGCCACCGAAAAGGGTTAGAAGACCCTTTGCCAACGAGGAAATCGATTTTTCTATAGTTTTCGCCCACCTTCTGGGGACACAACGCACGATGATGCAAGTGGACACTTCGTCTACCAGCGGTTTTACAAACAGTCTCTCACGCTCTGCCACCCCAGGCACAGAGAAACTGTAGAAAACTCAACTTGCTCACTCTCGAACAGATATAATTGGCATCACTCCCGTCACCGCGTCTCTTTTTGTTCCTAAAAGGGCGCCAATATGTGGCAACCAAGCACAAGTTCAAAGGCTTGGCCCTCGCCTCGCAGCGCAGCAATCGCTTGTCGATAGGCCAACGGCCAGACCGCTCTTCATTTAACTGGTTTCCCGCAAACCATTCGTACCCCTTCTTAAGGGGCCTATCGTGGCCCCATTAATAACTCGAAGAGACCCGCCGGCTTTCATAGCAGAATCACAATCGCCCTCGAACACGCAATCAATCAAAGAGTCAGGCTGCGCATGCAATCTGTTATCAATCATTCCAACGCCCGAGCCCTCGGAACCAGCCCCATATGCACGTGAAGCGCTCGGCCTCGGCCCCGGCGCAGATTTCCCCGCCATACTCGAAAGGCGCCCAGAGCCCCACAGCGCACGCCTGGACCGGATCAATCCCCGAATGCCCAGAGAGCGAACGTGAACGGCACTAGCTGTTTAGTGCCAACAGGTTGTTTAC
>CWGY01000028.1_pt3 | contig 11164 bp, 10 predicted proteins | sample 678861 | NCBI WGS metagenome assembly CWGY01 (sample SAMEA3735962, study PRJEB9488) | human gut metagenome | biome: ENVO:mammalia-associated habitat; material: ENVO:feces | place: Malawi | collected 2009-02-27
ACGAGCACCTCGCCGCGGTCGACCTCGAGGTTGATGTCCTTGAGCACGTGCAGGTCGCCATAGTGTTTCTCGACGTGGCGAAGCTCGATGATGGGCGTGCCCTCCGCCGTGGCGCGCTTGGTCTCCTGGGTCATGTGAAGCCTCCGCTAGTCGATGATCTTGACGCCGAGCTTGCGCGACACGGCAAGCGACGCACGGTGGATGAGGTAGTTGAGGATGACGTAGATGATCGCGATGGTGAAGTAGACCGAGACGAGCGCGTCGTAGTTGGTGATGAGGACGCGCGCGTTCTGCAAGAGATCCGGGTAGCTCACCACGTAGGCCACCGTGGTGTCCTTCACCACGACGACGAGCTGCGAGATGAGCGTGGGGATCACGTAGCGGATGGCCTGCGGCAGCACGATCTTGAAGGTGGTCCTCATCGGCGAGAGGCCAATGGAGAGGGCCGCCTCCACCTGTCCGCGCGGTACCGCGTTGACGCCGGCGCGGAACACCTCGGCAAGCACGCCGGAGGCGGCGAGGGCCACCGGCAGCGTGATCATCCAGAACGAGCTCATCTTGATGCCGTACTGCGGCACCACGAGGAAGAAGAAGTAGATGAGCAAAAGGCTCGGGACACCGCGGAAGAAGTCCGTGACCACGCGGCAGAGCGCAGCAACAGGCTTGATGCTGCTCGTACGCCCCAGCATGAGGACGAGGCCGAGCGCGAGCGCGATGACGCCTGCCACGAAGGCCACCTGAAGGGTGCCCTCGAAGCCCTTGAGCAGGAAGGACCACGTGGAGGCCTGGCCAAAGAACGTCCAGTACTTGGGGGCAAACTGCCCCGCCACATAAAAGCGCTGGACGATGAGGGAGATGCCCCACGCAACGAGGACGGCGGAGATTGCCGTGCCGATGACCATCTTGCGGCGCGTCTTGGGGCCGGGCACCTCGTAGAGGGCGTCCCGGATGGTGCGTGCCTTGGTAGTCTGGCTCATCGCAGAATCCTCACCCTCTTGTCGATGCGGTTACCCACGGAGCTTACGACCACGGCCGTGAGCGCGTAGCCCAAGGCCGAGATCAGGAACGCAAGGATGCCGCCGGTGGAGCGCGTGTTGATGTAGGACACGACGCCGGTGAGCTCGGCCGGGTTCAGGGGAACCTGGGAGCCCAGGGCCGTGGTGAGCATCACGGCAATGAGGAGGTTCGTCATGGGGAGCACCGTGGTGCGCAGGGCCTGGGGAATCACCACGAGACGCAGGATCTTGGTGAAACCGAGCCCGATGGAGCGGGCGGCCTCGATCTGCCCGACGCCAATCGTGTTGATGCCGCTCATGAAGTTCTCGGACCCGAAGGCCGCGCCCAAAAGGATCGTGGTCACGATGACGCAGGTGCGGTAGTCAAAGACAATCTTGAGGTTGGGCAGCGCGTAGACGATGACGATGAGCAGCGCCACGCCAGGGACGTTTCGGAACACCTGGGTGTAGAGGTCCCCCACCACGCGAAGCGGCTTGAACGGGGACACGCGCATGACCGTGACGAGCACGGCAAGGATCATGACGAAGACGAACGAGAGCACCGTCATGCCCCAGGTGGCGAGGAGGGCAGACAGGTAGTTCTGCCCGTATGTGGAGAGAAGCTCAGTGAGCCCCATGGTCACCCCCAATCAGACAGGGCCCCCGCAAGCGGAGGCCCCTTTCGTGCAATGTCTTCGGACGAGAGCCAGCTGCCATCCCGCCCGAGGGTCTCGGCTGAGACTAGGCGCCGATCGCGGGCGGCTCGGGAACGTTCTCGACGCCGGTGCGGTCGCCGATGGCAATCTTCCAGAGCTTAGCCCAGGTGCCGTCGTCCTCGATGCTCTTGAGCCAAGCGTTAACGAACGCGACACCGTCGGAGTCGAGCGGCAGGCCGATGCCGTACTCGTCCTTGGGGCCAAAGGGATCGCCGGCGAGGCGGTACTTGCCCGGATTCTTGACCATGCTGCCAAGCTGCAGGTTCACGTCGATCACGTAGGCGTCGACACGGCCCTGGTCCAGGGCGGCACGAGCCTCCTCGTCGGTGCTGAATTCCTGGACGGTGGCCTGCGGAGCAACATCGGCCACGATCTGCGGGCCGGTAGAGCCGGACTGGGCGGCGACGTTCTTGCCGTTCAGGTCGTCGGTAGAGTTGACGTCCGTGTTGTCGGCCTTGACGAGAACCTGCTGCTGGGAGGTGTAGTACGGGCCAGCGAAGGAAATGACCTTCTTGCGCTTGTCAGTGATGGAGTAGGTGGCGAAGACAACGTCAGCCTGGTCGTTCTGAAGGACGGACTCGCGCGTGTCGGAGGTGACCTGTTGGAGGTCGAACTTGGACTCGTCACCCAGGATGTAGCGGGTCAGGAGCTGATAGAGGCCAGCGTCGAAGCCACGGACCTTGTTGTCCTGCTCGTTGAGGAGGCTGAAGAGCGTGGAGGTGCGGGTGCCGCCAACGCGGAGGGTGCCGGCGTCCTTGACCTTCTTGGCCCAGCTGCTCGCTGCGATGGTTGCGTCGTCCGCGGTGGCGCCGGCGGCGATCAGCGCGTCAAAGGCGCTGGCGTCGATCTTGACGGAATTGTCCTCGGTCGCGGCGGCCGTGGTGGCGGCGTCAGACGAGGGGGCGGCGTCGGTGGAGCCGCAGGCGGCGAGGCCGCAGGCGGCGAGGATGCCAAGGCCAGCGCCGGCAACGAACTGACGGCGACCCAGCGTGAGGTTGGATAGCTTGGACATGGTGGTCCTTTCTCTTGGGAGCGGCCCCATACGAGCAGGCCGCATTTCCTGTGAGTTTTGACACGCTAGATACTACCGCAAATACTGATAATCCTATCGGGTTAGTAGGTAATTAACGAAGCGATAACAATTCTAGTCATTATGATAGAGGAGGTACGTTTCCGGGAGGTAACAGAAAAGGACGACGGACCCGAAGGCCCGCCGCCCTATGACAACGCTTATGCTCGCCAAGCCCTTACCCCGTCACACGCCCATGGAGTGCGGGCGCGGGAGGATGTGCGTATCGGCCACGAACTAGCCGAGCAGCTCCTTGACGTCGAAGGCGATCATGAGCTCCTCGTTCGTCGGGACCACGAGGACGCGAATCTTGGAGTCCTCGGCGGAGATGTCACGCGGGTCGCCGGAGCGAACGGCGTTCTTGGCATCGTCGATCTTGATGCCCATCCACTCGAGGCGCTTGACGACCTCGGCGCGCATCTCGGCGGAGTTCTCGCCCACGCCGGCCGTGAAGGCGATGGTGTCCACGCCGCGCATGGACTGAACCATCGTGGCGAACTGGGAGGCGACGCGGTAGCTCCACATGTCGATGGCGAGCTTGCAGCTCTCGTCACCCGCCTCGGCACCGGCCTCGATGTCGCGCATGTCGGACTTGCCGCCCGTGATGCCGGCGAGACCGGACTTCTTGTTCATCATCGTGTCGATCTGGTCGATGGTGTAGCCACCCTCACGGGAGAGGTAGAACACGGTGGCCGGGTCGATGGTGCCGCAGCGGGTGCCCATGATGAGGCCGTCGAGCGGGGTGAGGCCCATGGTGGTGTCCATGCAGTGGCCATCCTCGATGGCGCACAGGGAGGCACCGGAGCCCAGGTGCAGGCTCACGAGCTTGTGCGTGTCGGGATAGAGCTCGTGGACGGCGCGCCAGATGAAACGGTGGCTCGTGCCGTGGGCGCCGTACTTGCGGATGTGGAGGTCGGCGACGACGTCCTTCGGAAGGGCGTAGGTGTGGGCCTCGGCCGGCATGTTGTAGTGGAAGGAGGTGTCGCAGACGATGACGTTGCCAACCTCGGGCATGGCCTTGCGGCACAGGTCGATGACGTCGGCCTCCGGGTAGTTGTGGAGCGGCGCCAGCGGGGCAACCTCACGGACCTTGGCGAGGACGTCGTCGTCAACCACGGTGGACTCGGGGAAGTACCAGCCGCCCTGGACCACGCGGTGGCCGATGCCGTCGATCTTGAGGTTCAGGCCCTTGAGGTTGTTGAGGACCCAGTCGATGGCCTCCTTGTGGGTTGGCATGGCGACCTTGGTCTCGGCCTTCTCGCCACCCATCTCGCTGTGGCCCACGAAGGAGCCGGAGATGCCGATGCGCTCGCAGTTGCCCTTCGCGTACACCTCGCGGGTGTCCACGTCGAGCAGCTGGTACTTGAGCGAGGAGCTGCCTGCGTTGATGACGAGAACGTTCATGTGGTTATCCTCCAAATAGCGACGCACCGATTGGCCGCGAGTGAGTGCCACTCGCAGATTCCCGGTTGACCATGATACAGCGACATTCCGCAAATCAGCTTCGGGAGTTGTACTCCGGCTGGTTTACTCGGCACGGCGGGGGCGATTGCCCCATGACGCGCCCCTATCGCTCGCCCGACTTGCTCGGCGCCGCGGGACGGCCGTCCCGTGGCGCCGCCAAAGACCTCGACCGCCTACTCTGCGTCGCCGGGAAGCAGGCCCATGCCAAGGTTCTTGCCGCCGAGGACGTGCATGTGGAAGTGGTGCACGGTCTGGCCGGCGTCGGGGCCGGCGTTGGTGATCACGCGGAAGCCGCTCTCCTCGATGCCCTCGGCCTTAGCGACCTCCTTGATGGCGTTTGCCATGGCGGCAAGCGTCTCGGCGGGAACGTCGTCGGCGATGTTGGCGTAGTGCTTCTTGGGGATGACGAGCACGTGCGTGGGCGCCTGCGGCTCGAGGTCGCGAAACGCGATGACCTGCTCGTCCTCGTAGACGACGGTCGAGGGTATGTCGTGGTTGGCAATCTTGCAGAAGATGCAGTCGGACATGGGTTCTCCTTCGCTCTGGGCCGCCCGGGGCGGCTGGTGGTTGAGCGTGCGGGGCACGAGGCCCTCGCACGCCAAGGCGCTCACGTGCCGAGGGAGCTCACGCCCGGCCCCCGGCACTCATAGCCAGCGGGCAGGCAGCGGCTCACCGCCGCGACACGACCATCCTACTTGTCGTTGATGAACGCAGTGGAGGGCGCCGCCGTGGTGTCGGGCGTCACGGGCTCGTCGGTGGCGTCGAGCAGCACCTGCACCTTCTGCTCGGCCTTGCTCAGGCGCTCGCGAAGGCTCTTGAGCAGCTCCACGCCGCGGGCGTAGCGCGCCAGCGCATCCTCGAGCTCGAGGTCTCCCCCCTCGAGCGAGCGAACCACCTGCTCGAGCTCGATGGACGCCTCCTTGAAGGTCATCTCGTCGATAGGCTTCTCGTTCTTGTCGAGCGCCATGGCGCCCCTCCTTTGCTACTGCCGCGCGGGCAACCGCAGCGGCGCCTGTTACCGATTCTAGACACGAACGGGCCCTTGCCCAGCGCACTTTGGCCCGCGCATCCACCAGTTTGGGCTCGCGCCTTTGCAGGTACAGGAGCGTGCCGTCCCGTGCGCCTGAGGCGAGCCTCTAAGACACGCCCGTGACGCGCGCCTCAAACGAGCCCTTCCCCACGCGGACGCTTACCTCGTCGCCCTCGGCGAGCGCAGAGGCGTCCGTGACCACGTGGCCATCCGTCGTGCGGGCGATGGCATAGCCGCGGCCCAGCACCTTGAGCGGCGAGAGGGCGTCCAGCGTGGCCGCGAGGCTCCCCACCCGTTGCTCGTGCGGGCGCACGATGCGCGTGGCCGCGGCGTCCATGCGCATCGCCACGTCCGAGAGTCTCTGGGCCTTCTGGGCAAGCGAGCGCGGGATGGCATCGACGAGCCGCTGCTCGGCCTGCATGAGCGCCGCCACGCGGTCGTCCACGATGCTGCTCGGGTCCGTGAGGCAGCGGTGGCGGGCAAGCGAGTCCACGCGCACGCGCTCGGCGGAGAGCGTCGAGCGAATCGAGCGCTCGGCCAGCGCGCCCAGACGCTCGGCCTCCTGGCCCTCGCGCTCCAGGCGCGCGCCCATGGCGCGGCCAAGCCTCACACGGCGGTCATCGATGGAGGCCACGATCTCGTCCAGGGCGGGCGCCACGCTCTCGGCCGCAGCCGTGGGCGTGGAGGTGCGCCGGTCTGCCACCATGTCGCAGATGCAGGTGTCCGGCTCGTGCCCGATGCCGGTGACCACAGGCACGGGGCACGCAGCGACGGCACGGGCCAGGCCCTCGTCGTTGAAGGTCATGAGGTCCTCGAACGAGCCACCCCCGCGCACGAGCAGGATGGCATCGGGACGTGCCGCCGCGGCCACCGCGAGCGCGCGCTCGATGGTGGCCGGAGCCCCCGGACCCTGCACCTGGCAGCCCACCATCTGCAGCTCCACGAGCGGGTTTCTGCGCCTGAGCGTGCGGCGAACGTCGTCGATGACCGAGCCCGAGAGGCTCGTCACCACGGCCACCCGCGTGCAGAAGCGCGGGATGGGCCGCTTGCGTTCGGGCGCCATGAGTCCCTCGGCCTCGAGCCTGCGGGCAAGCTCGGCCACCTGCTGGCGCAGGAGCCCCTCCCCCGCCACCGAGATGCGCTTGGCGATGAACGAGAGCCTGCCCGAGCCCACGTACACGTCGAACTTGCCGGCGAGCTGCAGCTGCATGCCGTCGCGCAGCTGAATCCCGCTCGCCTGGTAGACGCCGCGCCACACGATGACGTCCATCGCGGCGGCATCGTCCTTCACCTGGAAGTAGCAATGGCCGGAGCGTGCGTTGGGGCCGCGGAAGCCCGTGACCTCGCCCGTGACGAGCAGCATGGGAATTTCGCCCACCCGCGCCTTGGCGGTGCTCACGGCCTGGCTCACGGAAAGTGGGGCCTCTCCGTCTGCGCCCTGGCGCTCGGCCGCGGCTGCAAAGTCGACCCGCCCGGCCGTCTCGGAACGTCCCCAGGCCATGCTAGTCATCCCTCCTCTGGGTGCGGCTCAGGTAGTAGAGCAGTTGCAGGATGGACACGAGCGCCGCGGCGACGTAGGTGAGCGCCGCCGCCGTGAGGACCTTCTTGGCCCCGCGTACCGCCTCGGGACCCAAGCCACTGCGCTCGATGTAGGCCACGGCCCGGCGCGAGGCGTCGAACTCCACCGGCAGCGTCACGATCTGGAACAGCACGGAGAACGCAAAGAGCAGCACGGCGAGCTGGACGAGGCCCGTGAGGCCCATGAACACCCCGGCAAAGAAGACGAGCATCCAGGCGTTGGAGGCAAAGTTCACCACCGGCACGAGCGCAGAGCGAATGCGTCCCGGAACGTAGCCGCGCGCATGCTGAACCGCGTGCCCCGCCTCGTGGCAGGCAACGGCGGCACTCGCCACCGACCCTCCCCTCAGATTGCCGGAGGAGAGGTGCAAGACGTTGCCCGTGGGGTCGAAGTTGTCCGTGAGCTCGCCGGCTATTGGCTCGATGGATACGCCAGAGACGCCCTCTGAAGAGAGCATGCGCCGGGCCACGTCCGCCCCCGTGAGCGACGTGCCAAGCGGCACGCGCGACCACGTGGCATAGGTGGACTTGATATAGGACTGGGTGGCCAGGCCCAGCACCGTCGAGACAATCACGAGCAGCAGGTAGGCCGGGTCGAACCCCCAGCCATAGCCGTATCCGTAGTACATGCGCCCTCCATTCGAGCGAGGCTTGAGCGGCCGGCACCAGAGCGCCGGCCGCGTTTGTTCGCAAGTATGTACCCTGTTCCGGACATAAAGACTCGCACGGGGGCCTGGCACCATGCGCCAGCTCCGACCAAGAGCGCCACCGTCCCCACGCCCCAAGCGCGTAGAGGCGCATCAATGCAGGTTAGACACCCTGTGAGACACACCCCGTGCGGCGTCGCCGCGAGGTCCGCATGAGAGAAACCCGCGCTAGAGGATCTCGACGCGCCCGTCCTTCACGGTGAGGCCGCAGGCGCCGGAGAGCAGGCCCCTCAGAGGCTCGCCGGCAAGCTTGGCGCGCCAACCCTGCGTGAGCGCTGACCCCTTGGCACCCACCATAAGCTCGAGGAGGTCGTCGCGCGTGGCGATGAGCTGCGCGGCGATGCCACTGTGCTCGGAGATGATGCGGAGCATCGCGTACATGAGGTCAAGCACGCTCTCCTGCTCGCCCGTGGGGCGAACATGGCGCAGAGCGCCCGGGAGCTCGGAGTTAGGGCATGAGAGACCGCGGCCCACGGCATGGAGCACCGCCTCGCCATCGCGCTCGGAGAGCTGCTCGGTGCCGCGGATGCGCCTGAGGCGCCCGTCGTCGGCGGGACCACGCTTGCAGATCTCGAGCACCACCTCGTCAGAGAGCACCCACTTGCGCGGGATGTTGCGCTTGGAGGCGGTACGCTCGCGCCAGGCGCAGACCTCGCGCGCAACGGCGAGCTGCTTGCGGGTGAGCTGGCTCGAGCGCTTGAGGTGCCGAAATGCCTCGGTGGGCTCGTGGCGGTAGTGGGACGGCTCGAGCAGGGCCTGCATCTCGGGGAGCACCCAGTTGAGACGGTCTGCGCGAACGAGCTCGTCGATCATGCGCTCGTAGATGCCCGGCAGGTAGCGCACGTCATCTTCGGCATACGTGAGCTGCTCGGGGTCGAGCGGGCGGCGCGACCAGTCCGTGAGGCTCTCGGCCTTGGCGAGGTGAACGCCCGTGTAGCTCTCCACAAGCGCGCCGTAGCCCAGCTGCATGCGGTGGCCCAGGAAGGCGGCAGCGAGCTGCGTGTCGAACATCGGCTCGGGAACGCAGCCAAGCGTGCCGTCAATGACCTCGAGATCCTGGGAGCACGCGTGGATCACCTTGACGATCGAGGGGTTGCGGAAGAGCTCGGCCACGGGCGACAGATCCTCAAGTACGAGGGGGTCCACGGCCGCGATGTCATCGGGCGAGGTGGCGAGCTGGATGAGACAGAGACGCGGGTGATAGGTGCGCTCGCGCAAGAACTCAGTGTCGACGGCGAGCACCTTTGATGAGGAGGCGCGGTCGCAGAAGGCGCGCAACTCCTCCGGCGTAGAGATGAACACGTGTGACCCCTTCGGCCCCAGTCGGGGCGATATGGACGGCTAAGGCGCCGAGAGACAATCGGCTACCATGTCAGGTGCGCGCGACGCGGCCGCACGCGACTTTTCATCATAGCAGCTACGACCGCGGCCACCTGGGCCGCGCCTGGAGGTGCCTCATGCGTTGCCTCATCGTCCACAACCCGCGTTCGGGCTTTGGCTCGGACGCCATCTTTGCCCTCGAGCGTGAGCTCGTGCGTTCCGGTGACGAGTGCGTGCTCCGCGTGCTGGCAGACTCGTTCGACGCAACCGAGGAGCTCAGGGACGCCGAGGAGTACGACGTGGTGGTGCTCTCCGGCGGCGACGGCACGGTCTCGAGCCTGCTCTACGCCCTGCGAAATCGCCAGGTTCCCACCTGCATCTTCCCCTCGGGAACGGCCAACCTGCTGTTTGCCAACATCGGCAACTCGCCCGAGCCGTCGGCCCTTGCCCGCGCATGCCGCTGGAGAAACACCGCCAACTGCGATCTGGGCGAGGTGAGCTGGACCGACGCCTCCGGCGAGCGGTGCGTGCGCGGCTTCTCGCTCATGGCGGGCTCCGGCTTCGATGCCGAGCTCATGAGCGCCGCAGCGCCCAACAAGAAGGCGATGGGCGAGGTGGCCTACTTCATGGCGGCCCTCGCCGACCCCACGCCCAAGGTCATCCACTACACCATCGACGTGGACGGCGAGCGCATCGAGCGCGACGGCATCGCCTGCCTGGTAGCCAACAACGCCATGATCCAGGGCGAGATCGAGATCGTGCCGGGCTGTGTCATGGACGACGGCAAGCTCGACGTCATCATCCTTGAGGTCAACGACGCCGTGCAACTTGTGAGGCCGCTGCTTGCGGGCCTCCTTGACCCCAAGGGTCGCGCCGGCCGCCGGCCCAAGATCGAGACCTTCCGCGGCTCGGAGATTTCCATCGAGACGTCCGTCGCCATCCCCATGCAAGCAGACGGCGAGGTGGTGAGCGAGGGCGTCACGCGCTGGCAGGCCCGAGCCCTGGCGGGTGCCAGCGACCTCATCGTGGACGGTCTCTCCCGCTACCGCGACCCCGACGCCCAAACCCAGCCCAAGTTCCCCATCGCCGAGCAGAAGGCCTTTCCCGAGTAGGCACTCCAACCGCGCCCGCACACCCGATTGACGCTCTTGAACTCGACGCCGGCGGCATCCCGCCCGAGCTCGCAATCGCAACCAGCTCGCGGGGGCTCCCGCATCAGGCCTAGGTCCGTCCGGCCCCAGGTGCCACCCCCGCATCAGGCCTAGGTCCGTCCGACCCCGGGTGACACCCCCGCATCAGGCCTAGGTCCGTCCGGCCCCGGGTACCACCTAATGACCGGGGCCCGAGCCTCGCCAAAGCAGTATGGTGCTAACCCAGCTCAATCCCCCATAGGCTCGGCGCAAGCGCTCGCGCGACGCCCGGCCTTTGCCGCCCAACACCATTACATGTCCGTACCAATTGGCACTTGCCACAATCCCGCGCCGCTTCGCTGCCGAGGCCATCCCCGCATACCGCTTCGGCATTGCCTTGGCAACGGGTAATCCACTCCCAGGCGGCACCGACGCCCTCCGCTGCAGCCCACACCGCTCCCGTGCCACAAATGTGGGCGGTTGCGCACAAGGGGCAGCCTCGGCATAACCTTGTCTCCGCGCCAAAGCCACGCGCCGCCCGTCCGGTCCAATCCTTCGCCGGCTCGGTGCCACAAATGCGGGCGGTTGCGTACCAGAGGCAGACCTGGCCCCCGGTTTGTCCAGAAATCTCGCCGGTTGCGAACCGGGAGCTGCCCCGGCCCCAACCCGGCGCCGCGCCAAAGCCTCACGATGCCGGCCCGGTCCAATCCTTCGCCGGCTCGGTGCCACAAATGCGGGCGGTTGCGTACCAGAGGCAGACCTGGCCCCCGGTTTGTCCAGAAATCTCGCCGGTTGCGGTGCCGCGGCGCTCTCGGAAGCGCCCCGAGAGGCCCCTCTCGCGCTGCGTCGCCCCTATTGAAGCGCCGCATAGTTGGCGAGTAATTACACACCATCATCTAGCAGGGATTTTATAAGCTTACCGAATTGTTGTCGCAAGCCCCATAAAAGCCGGGACGGGGTGCGGCGTCCCCAAGTCCGCACCAAGAACGCAATCGCGAGCTTTCGTGGACAAACCCCGCACTGTGCGCGCCTCGACTACGCAATCGGCCGCATTCGCGGACAAACTCGCCTCGCGGCTGCCTTGGCGGCGCAATCGCAAGCTTTCGTGCGCAAACCCCGCACTGCGCGCGCCTCGACTACGCAATCGGCCGCATT
>CWGY01000013.1_pt1 | contig 10626 bp, 6 predicted proteins | sample 678861 | NCBI WGS metagenome assembly CWGY01 (sample SAMEA3735962, study PRJEB9488) | human gut metagenome | biome: ENVO:mammalia-associated habitat; material: ENVO:feces | place: Malawi | collected 2009-02-27
TCAGGAAAATGAGCCGAAGTAGACGGCAAGCCTGAAGCGGACCTGACTCGCGCCACCGCCGTTTGTTGGGAAAATGAGTCAAAGTAGACGGCAGCCCGTGAGTCAGAAGTGACTCACGGGCTGCGGGGCGCGCGCCCGGGCCGCCGCGCCGGGCGGCTACTCCTCCGGCTCGTCGTCGCCGCCGGCCTCCTCCAGGACGGCGAGAGCAGCCATGACCAGGTCGTCCTTGCCGCTGCGGAAGGGGTAGGCCACCTTCTCCGTCTTGGGATACACGAGCCCGCCGCGCTCCTTGAGCTTGAGTGTGAGGTCTCTGCCGCACTTGAGCCCCTGGAAGATGATGCGCCCGCTCGTGAGCGACACGCTTTGGACGCCCAGGCGCTGTGCGCGCACGCGAATCCGCGCGCGGTCGAAGAGGTTCTTGGCCGCCCGTGGCATGGAGCCATAGCGTTCCTCGCACTCGCGCTCGAGCGCGTCGATCTCGGACAGGTCCACGGCGCCGGCAAGCTTGCGGTAGGCAAGCACGCGACGGTCCACGTCGGGCAGGTACTCCTCGGCCAGGTAGAAGTCTGCCGGCAGGTTGATGGTGACCTCGCTCGCCGCAAGCTCCTCGCCCACCTCGCCGCGCGCCTCGGCCACGGCCTCGCCCAGCATCTGCGTGAAGAGGTCGAATCCCACGCTGGAGAGGTTGCCGTGCTGCTCGGCGCCCATGAGAGAGCCCGCGCCGCGAATCTCGAGGTCGCGCATGGCCACGCGCATGCCGCTTCCCAGATCCTGGTACTCGTTGATGGCCGTGAGACGCTCGGTGGCTTCGGGCGTGAGCGGCTGCTCGCCCGGGAACATGAAGTAGGCGAAGGCCTGCACGCGGCCACGGCCCACGCGTCCCTTGAGCTGGTAGAGCTGCGCCAGGCCCAGGCGCTGGGCGTCCTCGATGATGAGCGTGTTGGTGTGCGGGTTGTCGATGCCGCTCTCGATGATGGTGGTGGCCACCAGTACGTCTATCTCACCGCGCTGGAACTTCATCATCATGTCCTCGACCTGCTTGGCGCTCATCTTGCCGTGCGCCACGCCCACACGGGCCTCGGGTGCCGCCTCGTGCACGCGGGCCTCGGCCTCCTCGATGGTCTTCACGCGGTTGGAGACGTAGTAGACCTGACCCTTGCGCGCGAGCTCGTTGCGGATGGCGGCGCTCACGAGGTCCGGGTCGTACTCGCCCACCGTCACCTTGACGGGCAGGCGCCCCGGCGGCGGGGTCATGATCATCGACATGTCGCGCACGCCGCTCATGGCCATCTGCATGGTGCGCGGGATGGGCGTGGCCGAGAGGGTCAGCACGTCTACCTGCTCGCGCATGTTCTTGAGCTGCTCCTTGTGCTGCACGCCGAAGCGCTGCTCCTCGTCCACGATGACGAGGCCCAGGTCATGCGGGTTCACGTCGGCCGAGAGCAGGCGGTGCGTGCCCACGAGCACGGAGACGCGGCCGTCGGCAAAGCCCGCGAGCGCCTGCTTCTGCTGCTTGGACGTGCGGAAGCGGCTGAGGACGTCCACCTCGAAGTCGAACGGGGCAAAGCGGTTGAAGAAGGTCTCGAAGTGCTGCTGCGCCAGAATCGTGGTGGGGCAGAGCACCATGACCTGCCGGCCCTCAGTCACGCACTTGAACGCGGCGCGCAGGGCCACCTCGGTCTTGCCAAAGCCCACGTCGCCGCAGAGCAGGCGGTCCATGGGCTTGGCTGTCTCCATGTCCGCCTTAATGTCGGCGATGGCACTGGCCTGGTCTGGGGTGAGCGGGTACGGGAACTCCGCCTCCATGTCTGCTTGCTCGGAGGTGTCGGGCGGAAAGGCATGGCCCGGTACGCTCGCGCGGCGGGTGTAGAGGTCCACGAGGTCAAAGGCCAAACGCTTGGCATTCTTGCGCGCCTTGCCCGTGGCACGACTCCAGTCTGCGGTGTTGAGGCGTGTGAGGCGCGGGCTCGAGCCGTCCGGGCCCACGTAGCGCGTGATGCGGTCCACCTGCTCGAGCGGCACGAAGAGCTTGTCGCCGCCGGCGTACTCCAGCAGGAAGTAGTCGCGCTCCTTGCCGCCCACCTCCTGGCGCACGATGTCCGCGAACAGCGCGATGCCGTGCGTAGCGTGGACCACGTAGTCACCGGGCTTGAACGGGAAGGTGATGGACGTGGGGTCAACGCGGCGCGCGCGGCGGTGCTTGGCCATGCGCACGGTAAGGTCGCCCACGGAGAGCACGGCCAGGTGCGCGCCAGGCACGATGACGCCGGCAGGCACGGGGGCGTCCGTGAACGTGACGCGACCGCGTGCGAGCGGCTCGGCGGAGCTGTTGGCCATGGGGTCCGCGAGCGGCACGCGGTTCTCGGCCGCGCTCGCGAGGGCCTCCTCGAACGGCACGGACTCGTCGCCAAAGTTGAGCTCCAGCTGCTCGCGCGCCTGACGGTCCGGCACGGCAAAGAGCACCGTCATGTGGTCGTTGAGCATCTGGCGCACGCGGCCCAGCATGCGCACGTCGGAGCCAGCGATGCCGGGCTGGCGCACGGGCAGCTCCGCGGTGACCTGCGTGCCGGCGCGCAGCATGCTCGCGAAGGAGAGGCGCTGCTGGCGGCCAAAGTCCATGTCACGCGGGGCGGTGAAAAGGCCGTCGGTGGTCTCGCCGGCGTTGCGGGCGAGCTGCGTAAGGTCGTCGAAGGCGCGGGCGCAGTCGTCAAAGAGGGCGCGCGGCTCGGCGAAGCACATGAGGGTGTCCGCGCCAATGTGCTCGAGCGGGCTGGCCGTCTTGCCGTAGAGCGCCGGCAGGTACTTGTCGAGCGAGGGCTCGGGGCTACGTGCCGCAATGAGCTCGAGGTCGGCGGCGAGCTTGGTGTCGTTCTGCGCAGGCGTCCAGAGGGCCTTGCGCGCGTGGGTCACCGTCTCGTCCGTGAGAGCGAGCTCGCGGCAGGGGCGCACGGTCACGGAGCGCAGGTCGCCGATGGTCTGACCGGTGGCGGCCACCATGCGGCGCACGCGGTCCACCTCGTCGCCAAAGAACTCAACGCGCACCGGGCTGGAGGCCTGCGCGGGATAGATGTCCACCGCGTCTCCGTGGATGTGGAAGGTACCGGGGCCGTCGAGCTCGCCCAGGTCTGCATAGCCCAGACCCACGAGCAGCGGGCCCACGTCCTCGAAGGGGACTTCGTCGCCCACGGCAAAGGTCGAGCTCTGCCAATAGCCCGACCCCGCGGGCGGCACGCGGCGCAGCAGCGAGCGGGCACTCGCGACCACCACGCAGGACTCGCCTGCGGCCAGCCGACCAATGGCCTCGCAGCGCGCGCCCACGATGGCGTCATCCGGCGCGTCTGACTTCCAGGGCATGTCCGGGCGCTCGGGATAGCGGCAGACCACGTCCATGCCAAGCCAGGCCTCGAGGGCCTTGGCGGCGCGGTCCGCCGCCTCCTCGCCGGAGACCACGAACAGGCAGGGCCTGGGGTCCGAGGCCCAAACGCTCGCGAGGACGAGGGGCCGTGCGCTTTGGGAGACCGCGAGCGTGGTGTCCTTGCCGACGCGAAGCTCGCGCAAGGCGGGCTCGAGCTCAGGCGCAAGCAGCAGCTGTCGGGAGACGCGGTTGATGAGCATGGGAGACGGCCTTTCTCGGGTGGCGCATGCGACGCCGCGCACGCGGGTAGCGCACGCGGCTGGCGCGCGCCTCATGAGCACGACAAACCACCGGCCTCGCAATGCAAAGCCGGTGCAGTACACGTGCCTGTGCGCCACATTGTAGCGATGGCAACAGCTCGACGCTGAACCCAGGTGGCGCTGATGAGGAGAACATCGAGCGCGTCGCCGCGCGCCACGAGGGGCAGGCGGCCGGCCTGGAGCGGGATGTCTCAGGTGTCCTTTGTTCAATTTTTACGACTGTGTAGCGACTTTGGCAGGCCCCCGAAATAGGTACTTTCCAAAGCCGCAGGTAAACGCATCGCGCTTTTGACCCGATACTCGGCCGACCCCGCAAACCCACTTCACACTCGAAAAAAATATACAAGGGAAAGGCGTGCCGCGGGCGATTGCGACATGAGCGGGGCCTGCCGCCCGTCTGCACACACGCCCGCAAGAAAGCGGAAGCCCGACAGCCCCCGCCTGCGAGGATCCTGCCGGCGATACGCCCGTTGTATTCGATTCCGGCAGCGACGGCCCCCGCGCGCGGGTCCTGCAACCATGTGGGAGCCTCGCCGTCAAAAACTGGGGCGAGGCCCCAAAACGAAGGCGTGAAGATGTTTACCCCAGGCGGGGTGCCGGAGCCGCGCCAGGGCCGCCCGGGATGCCTCGCGCCCCGGCGCCTGCGTCGGAGCCCGCCAGGGCCGCCCCGCGCCCCAGTGCCCGTGCCGGCACCGCACCAGAGCCGCTCGACGCGCAAGCGCCTACGCTCCACCCCAGCGCGTCCCAAACACGCGATATGCTTCAGGCACACGTAGCCGCAGGGACGCGTGCGGCGCCGGATCACACGCAGCCGCCGGGATATGTGTGGCACCGGACCACACGTGGTCGGCAGGGCAGGCGCTGCCGCCGGGGGCGCGGCACAGGGGAGGAATATGGGCGTCTTTGATAGGTATGCACCGTTCGTGCAGGACTTCATCTACAGCCACGACTGGGAGAACCTCCGCGGCATCCAGGTGGCGGCCGCCGAGGCCATCTTCGATACGGACGACAACGTGCTACTCACCGCCTCCACCGCCTCGGGCAAGACGGAGGCGGCCTTCTTCCCCATCCTCTCGCTGTTTGACGAGGACCCGCCCGCGAGCATCGGCGCCATCTACATCGGCCCGCTCAAGGCCCTCATCAACGACCAGTTCCTGCGCCTCAACGACCTCTGCGAGGAGGCCGAGATTCCAGTCTGGCACTGGCACGGCGACGTGTCGGCCTCCCACAAGGCCAAGATGCTCAAGCACCCCGGCGGCATCCTGCAGATAACGCCGGAGTCGCTCGAGGCGCTGCTGCTCCACAAGCACTCCGCCATCTCCCGCCTCTTCTGTGACCTGCGGTTTGTTGTCATCGACGAGGTTCATTCGCTGCTGCGGGGAGACCGCGGTGGCCAAACCCTCTGCCTCATCGAGCGCCTGGGCCGCATGGCCGGCGTGAACCCGCGCCGCATCGGACTGTCCGCCACCATCGGCGACCCGGACGCCGTGGGCGCCTACCTGTCTGCGGGAACGGGCAGGGGCTGGGTGGTGCCGCGCGTGGAGGAGCCGCCCCGCACGTGGCGACTCTCGATGGAGCACTTCTACATGACGGGACCGCAGGCGGGCACCGACGTTGAGGCCGCGCTCCGATCGCTTCGCGAGGCTGACGCGTTTCGACGGGCGCAGGAGGAGCGAGAGAAATCGCAGGGCGAGTCGGGCGCGGCGGAAGCGGACGGCGGGCATTCGCGCGCCGCAGCGAGTGCCGCGTCGGCGAGCGGCATTACGGCAGGCGCCGCGGATTCTGCCCAGGCGACCCCGGGCGCTGACGCGCTCGAGCCCGACGAGGTCCACGACCCGGGCGAGGACGCGCCCCTGCCCCCGCTCGCCGACGCCACGGACACGGCGCCCCGCGAGGCAGACCCGGGACTCGGCTACGTCTTCGAGCACACGCGCGGCAAGAAGTGCCTCGTCTTCGCCAACTCACGCGAGGACGCGGAGGCCGTCTGCACAGAACTCCGCCGCTACTGCGAGGTGCGCCACGAGCCGGACCGCTTCCTCATCCACCACGGCAACCTCTCGAGCTCCATCCGCGAGAGCGCCGAGGACGCCATGCGCGACGAGAGCCGCCAGCTCACCACCGTCACCACGGCCACGCTTGAGCTGGGCATCGACATCGGCCGCCTCGAGCGCGCCTTCCAGCTGGACGCCCCCTTTACCGTGAGCGCCTTTCTGCAGCGTATGGGCCGTACCGGCCGCAGGAGCCAGCCGCCCGAGATGTGGTTCGTCATGCGCGAGGAGCAGCCGGAGGCCAGGGCCCTGCTCCCCGAGACAATCCCCTGGAAGCTGCTCCAGGGCATCGCCCTCGTCCAGCTCTACCGCGAGGAGCGCTGGGTGGAGCCGCCGCGCCTGGACCGCCTCCCCTACAGTCTGCTCTACCACCAGACCGTGGCCACCCTCGCCAGCGAGGGCGAGCTCAGGCCCGCCGAGTTGGCGCGGCGCGTGCTCAACCTCACGGTCTTTCACCGAGTGTCTGCGGACGACTATCGCGCGCTGCTGCGCCATCTCATCGAGATCGGGCACATCGAACAGACTGAGACCGGCGGGCTCATCGTGGGGCTCGCCGGCGAGCGCGTCTGCAACTCGTTCAAGTTCTACGCCGTCTTCCAGGAGAACGAGGAATACACCGTGCGGAGCGACTCGGCCGAGCTGGGCACCATCGTGCAGCCGCCGCCTCCCGGGGAGAAGGTCGCCATCGCCGGCGCCACGTGGATCGTGGAGGAGGTTGACCATAAGCGCCACCTCGTCTACGCCACGCAGGTGAAAGGGCGGGTGCCCGCCTACTTTGGCGAGTGCCCGGGAGACGTCCACACTCACGTCCTCGAGCGCATGCGCCGCGTGCTCGAAGAGCGCTGCGGCTACCCCTACCTCATGCGCAACGCCACCGGCAGGCTCGCCCTGGCCCGGCGCGCGGCAACGGGAGCGCGCATGGACGTGAGCCCGCTCGTGAACCTTGGCGAGGACACCTGGTGCCTCTTTCCCTGGCTGGGAAGCTACGCCTTCCTGGCGCTGGAGCGCCTGCTCAAGATCAAGTGCGCCAAGCAGCTGGGCATCAAGGGGCTGGACTCCTCGCGCCCCTACTTCATCCAGTTCCGGATGGCGGCGGGGCCGCGCGAGTTCTTTGCCACCGTCTGCCGCGAGGCCATGGCGGGCTTTGACCCCATCGAGCTTCTGTACCCAGACGAGCTACCGGTATTTGAGAAGTACGACGAGTTTGTGCCGCGCGAACTGGTGCGCAAGGGCTTTGCCGAGGGCGTGCTGGACGTGGCGGGACTGCGCGCGCGGGCGCTTGAGTGGCAGGAGCTTGCGGGTGCGCCCGAGCTGCCGGGTACGACGGGATTGCCGCCGGTGGAGCCGTCCGCGATTGAGTAGGGCGTGGGCGGCGGGCTGGGCGGCGGTGGGCTGGGCGCCGGCGGGCGCAGCCGACGTGGCGCGCGGCCGAGATGCCGGGCGGGGCGCGATTGCCCGCCGGCCGCGAGTGCCCGTCAGGCGCGGCCGCCTCCCAGGCGCCACCGACCGCCGCCCGACCCGTTCGCCGACCACGCTTCGTCTCCCGGCCGCCCCGTTCGCCGGCTACGCCTCGTCGCGGAACACCTCGCCCGGGAACTCGTCCTCATAGGGAATGGAATCGGCAACCGGCCAGCTCCCATTCGTGGCGATGACAAGGTAGTTGTCCTCCACGGCGAGGGGCTCCTCCTCGCACAGCACCACATAGACGTGGGCAAACGCCTCCCGCCACGTTGCCACAACGTCGCGCAGGAAGCTCACGTTCGCGCCGCCATCCGCCGAGACGACATTGGCAAGCAAAAGGCCGTCGGGCACGAGGCAGCCCCGCGCCGAACGGGCGGCCTCGACGGTCGCGAGCGAGCGGACCGGCTCGCAGCCAACGAAGGCGTCGAGGACTATGGCGTCGTAGAGCAGGGCGTCCCGTGGGGGCGAATCGGGCAAGGCGGGCACGCTGGATGCGCCAGGCTCGCCGGGCGCATGGGGCTCGGCGCACGCGTCGGACGCAACCCGCAGGGCCCTGCCATCGAGGTAGGAGCGGCCGTCGTCCTCGATGAGCCTGAGACGCCCGGGGTGAGCGGACATCGCCTCGTTCAAAAAGAACCAGCGCCGGGCCACTCGGGTTACAGCGGGGTCGAGCTCCACCACGTCCATCACAACGTCCCCTGGCTGCGTCGCGAGCACGTGCTTGGGCCACGCGTAGCCGCCACCACCCACCATGAGCAGGTACTTTGTGACGGGGCGGACAGAAAAGGCATAGTCAAAGGCCCGATAGTACGAGAAGGCCGGTTCCATGCGCCGCTCGTCCAGGTACGTGGCGCTTTGGTAGACCCCACCCACCTGCAGCACGCGAACGGGCGCGCCCTCCTCGTCGCGTACCGTTCGCACCAGGCCCCAGCCTTGGGCGAGACGGACGGGCCTTAGGATAGACGCGAGCATGGGGGCCTCGCTTTCGACGGAGCGGACGAGCAGTTAGAGTGCACGGGCACCAGGGCGGAGCCGCGGGGGGCGGCCATACCGGTCGGCAGAACGGGCGCGCGACTGCGCCGGCGGCGCGGCCTTAAGCGTAGCGGAGCGCCCAAGGCGCGTCTTTCAGGAAACTTGCAAAAGGGTCTGTCCCCAATGGCATATCCTGTGGGAGCTGGTGGGCGTCAATGGAGGTGCCATGCGCATTGATCATGAGAGGGCACGGGAGGCGTTTGCCACCTATGTGGCTCCTTACAACCCCAAGAATCCGCTGATAGCACTCAAGATTGCCCACACCTATCGCGTTGCCGCCATCGCGGAGCGCATCGCACGCGCCTCCGGCCTCTCGCCGGAAGACGTCGACCTTGCATGGCTCTGCGGCCTGCTCCATGACATCGGCCGCTTCGAGCAGGTTCGGCGCTGGAATACCTTCCGCGACGCTGCCTCCACCAGCCACGCCCTTCTTGGCTGCGAGGTGCTCTGGGGCCCGCGCGAGCGGCTCGGCACGCCCATCGATCCCGAGCCCGGCTCGCCCGCAACACCCCGCATCCGCGACTTCGTTGGTGACGCAAGCGAGGACGAGCTCCTTCGCGCGGCCATCGCCTGCCACAGCGACTATCGCGTGCCCGCCGAGCTCGACGAGCGCACTCGCGCCTTTGCCGAGCTCCTGCGCGACGCCGACAAGATCGACATCCTCCGCACCGTCGAGACCGACGCGCCCGAGACCATCCTGGGATGCGACGCCGCTACGCTACTCGCAAGCGGGCTCTCGGCCGAGGCCACCCGGGCCTTTGACGAGCGCCGCTGCATGCGCCGGGACGACCGCTCCGAGCCGGTGGACTTTCTCGTTAGCTTTGCCTGCTTTGCCTTTGAGCTCGCCTACCCGGAGAGCCGCCGCATCATGCTCGAGCAGGGTTACATCTTCTCGCTGCTCAAGGCACCCTTTGGCATTGCCGAGCCCTTCGAGGACCAGCACACGCGCTCGGAGCTCGCACGCATGGTCTCCGAGCTCCGAACCTGACTCGAGGGCTGACGCCGAGAACCGCACTCGCAGGCGGCCCCTCGGCCGGCTCGCACGCCGGCCGGGACCCGCTCACCCACGCGCCAGTGTCTGCTCACGCACCATCAACCCACGCGCAAGCCTCAAGCACCCACAACCCGCCACACGGAAGGACACTCCATTGGCCAAGCCCCGCATCCTCATGGTTGCCACCGGCGGCACCATCGCAAGCGCCGAGACGGGCGAGGGCCTCGCGCCGCAGCTCACGGGCGAGCAGCTCGCGGGGTACGTGCCGCAGGTGGCCGAGCTCGCAGACATCGACATCGTCCAGCCCATGAACATCGACAGCACCAACATGGGCCCGGCGGACTGGCAGCGCATCGGTGACGCCATCCTCGCGCGCTACGAGGACTACGACGGCTTCGTGGTGCTGCACGGCACCGACACGATGGCCTACACGGCGGCGGCCCTCTCCTACCTCATCCAGGAGAGCCCGCGGCCCATCGTGCTCACCGGCTCCCAGCAGCCCATGGCCAGCCCCTTCACGGACGCGCGCCTCAACCTCTTCCAGAGCGTGATCTACGCGGCCGACCCCGCCTCGCGCGACGTCTCCGTGGTCTTTGGCGGAAAGGTGGTGGCAGGCACGCGCGCCCGCAAGCAGCGCACGATGAGCTTCAACGCCTTCACGAGCGTCAACTATCCCGAGCTGGCGCTCATCAGGCGCGACCGCATCATCCGCACGGCCCCCGCGGCGCCGGTGGCGGCTCCGGCAACCGTCCCGGCCGAGACGCCGGCGCAGGCGGCCTCAACCGCCCCGGCGGCGACCCCGGCGAAGGCAGCCCCGGCGCCCGTGACCCCAGAGGCCCCGACGGGAGAAGTCCCTGCGCCCTCAACCCCGGCCGGCCCGCAGGCCACGCCCCCGGACCAGCCCGTCATCTACCACGACCTCGACGAGCGTGTCTTCGTTCTCAAGCTCACGCCCGGCATCTCGCCCAAGACCTTCTCGCTGCTTGCCCCCAGCTACGACGCCATCATCCTGGAGACCTTTGGCATCGGTGGCATTCCGGACACCCTGCGCGACGCGCTCTTTGCCTGGGTGGACTCCGGGCGCACGCTCGTGGTGACCACGCAGGTTCCGGAGGAGGGCCTTGACCTGGGCGTCTACGAGGTGGGCCGTGCCTACTCCGAGCACCCCGGCATCCTCAAGGGTGACGACATGACTTCCGAGGCGCTCGTTGCCAAGACGATGTGGGCCCTCGGCCAGGCGCGCGGCCTCGCGGACGCCGCCGAGCGCCGCGCCCTCATCCGGGAGCTCTTCTATCGCCCGGTCAACCACGACCGCATGTAGACGGGCTGGCAGCCCGGCTCGCCAAGCGAAAATGAGTCAAAGTAGACGGCAAACTGACTCGAAATATGAGTCAAAGTAGACGGCAGGCTGACTCA
>CWGY01000033.1_pt2 | contig 9452 bp, 8 predicted proteins | sample 678861 | NCBI WGS metagenome assembly CWGY01 (sample SAMEA3735962, study PRJEB9488) | human gut metagenome | biome: ENVO:mammalia-associated habitat; material: ENVO:feces | place: Malawi | collected 2009-02-27
CACCTTGCGCGACGCGGCGAAGGAGGAGGCGGCCCTACGGGGTATGAGCTTCTCCGCCTTCGTGCGCACGTGCATGATTGAAGAGCTTGCGAAGAAGGGAAAATGACGTGTCTGCAAGTGACGATCTTATCAAGGCCGTTGGCGCCAATATTCAAGAGAAGGCATCTCTCATTTGGAGTGCCGCCGATACCCTGCGTGGCCCCTACAAGCCTCATGAGTACGGCCTGGTCATCCTTCCTATGACCGTTATCAAACGCTTCCACGACTGCCTTGAGCCCACGCACGATGCCGTTCTCGCCGCAGCTGAGAAATACAAAGCCTTTTCCGTGAAGGACGGCTTTTTGCGCGATGCCTCCGGCTACCCCTTCTACAACACCTCTAAGTTCACCTTCGAGACGCTCAAGGCCGACCCGGAGAACATCGAGGACAACTTCAAGGACTACATCAACGGGTTCTCGGACAACGTGCAGGACATCTTGGCGCGCATGAAGTTCGCCGACCAGATCGAACGCCTCTCCGACCCAGACGCCCCACTGCTCTACCAGGTCGTCTGCGACTTCTGCAAGCCGCAGGCCGACATGTCGCCCGACAAGATCAAAGCTGTGGACATGGGCTACATCTTCGAGAACCTCATTCAGCGCTTCTCCGAGTCCTACGACGAGGACGCCGGCGCTCACTTCACGAGCCGCGACATCGTGTACCTCATGACCGACCTGCTCATTCAGGCGGACCCGCACGTCTTCGACGGCGACCGCATCACGAAGACCGTCTACGACCAGACCATGGGAACCTCGCAGATGCTCGGCTGCACCGAGGAGCGCCTGCGCCAGCTCGATGCCGAGGCCCGTGTAACCTGCTACGGCCAGGAGTTCAATCCCTTCACTTTCGGCATCGCGAAGGCGAGTGCGCTCATCCGCGGCGAGGACGACGCCAACATGCGCTTCGGAGATACCCTCTCCGCCGATAAGTTCGATGGCTTCAAGTTCGACTACTGCATTTCCAATCCACCCTTCGGTGACCCGTGGAATCCTCAGGCCCCCTCGGTGGAGAAGGAATTCAAGACTGCCGGCGGTGGACGCTTCCCCGTTGAGAAGCTTCCCGCCAAGGGCGACGGGCAGATGCTCTTCGTGCTCAACGGCCTGTCTAAGCTCAAGGACGACGGCGTGATGGCGATCATCCAGGACGCCAGCCCGCTCTACAAGGGCAAGCCCGGCAGCGGCGAGGACAGCATCCGCCGATACGTGTTGGAGAACGACTGGCTCGACGCCATCGTGCAGCTGCCCTGCGACTCGTTCTACAACACCGGCATCGCCACCTACGTTTGGCTCTTCAGCAAGGCGAAGGCACCGGAGCATCGCGACCATGTGCTGCTCATCGATGCCTCCCGGTGCTTCGAGAAGCGCCGCAAGGGCATCGGCGACAAGAAGAACGACATCACCAAGTCCTGCCGCGACCTCATCGTCCAGGCGTACTCCGAGTATCGCGACGACACCTGGACGGGCGCCGGGTCCAACGGACTGGAGGTCTCCGTTGAGGCGCGCCTGATGGAGACGGTCGAGTTCGGCTTCAACCGCGTTGCCGTGGAGAGCCCCGTTCTCGACGAGGACGGGACGCCCGCCCTCAACAAGCGTGGGAAGATGCAGGCGGACAAGGCCAAGGAGGACACCGAGGACATCCCGCTCACTCAGGACATTGACGCCTACATCGAGCGCGAGGTGCGCCCATACAACGAGTACGCCTGGGTGGACAAGAAGAAGTCCAAGGTGGGCTACACCATCCCGTTCACACGCGTTTTCTACAAGTACGCCGAGCTCGAACCGGCCGACGAGATCGCCGGGCGCATCCTCGAGCACGAGAAGACGCTCGAGAAGAGCCTCGAGGCGCTCTTTGGAGAGGTGCGCTAGCGATGCGGGAGATGAAGGACAGCGGATGCAATTACCTTGGGATGATTCCGTCATCTTGGTCGACAAGTCGCCTGAAGGGCTATTTCAAAGTATCGAGAACAACGGGCAGGCCTGACGCGACGGTCCTGTCACTGTACCGCGATTACGGAATAGTGCCAAAGGACAGCCGAAGCGATAACCATAATGTGACGTCGCTCGATACGAGCAAATACAAATTCGTTGAGGTTGGAGACTTTGTCATCAACAAGATGAAAGGTTGGCAAGGCTCTATGGCCTTGTCTGCCTACGAAGGCATAGTCAGTCCCGCTTACCATGTGTTTAAGTTCACCAGCCCTCTGTTGCTGCCGAAGTACGCGCACTATCTGCTGCGCTGTCGTTCTTACGCTGACGAGTGGCACAAACTGTCAACTGGTCTCAGGGTGGGCCAGTGGGACCTTCATGTTGAGGATTTTCTCAACACGCGGATTCCGGTTCCTTCGCTCAACGAGCAGCGCCGCATCGCGGACTGTCTGGATGAGAAGTGCGTCGAGATCGACCGTGCCGTCTCCGCCGCTGAGCGGTCTATCGAGGAATACAAGGCCTACAAGAACTCCATCGTTAACCAGGCCATTACCAAGGGCCTCGACTCAGATGTTCCCATGAAGGACAGCGGCGTCGAGTGGCTCGGAGAGGTGCCGTGCGAATGGACGATTCGCTACCCAAAGTACCTTTTCGCTGCACGCAAGGAAAGGGCGCGTGCTGCTGACGTAATGCTTACAGCGTCACAACATCATGGAATGATTCCTCAAAAACAATTTATGGCCGAGGAGGCGTATATGCCGATGCCGGTCGAAAAGGGACATGCCATCTTAAAGCACGTTGAGCCCGGCGATTTCGTGATAAGCATGAGAAGCTTTCAGGGAGGGCTCGAGTACAGCGCGTTGAGAGGAAAAATGAGCTCTGCATATCTCGCCCTCTATCCCTTAACTGACCAAACTGAAACATCGTATTATCGCTGGCTGTTTAAGTCACAATGCTATATCCAGGGTCTACAGACAACGACGAATCTGGTTCGTGACGGTCAGGCTCTCCGATACGCTAATTTTCTTAAGCTCTGGCTTCCCTTACCCCCGCTCTGCGAGCAGCGCTGCATTGCTGGCTACCTTGACGAGAAGTGCGCCCAGATTGATGCCGTTATCGCTGGTAAGCAAGCCATCATCGCCGACCTCAAGGCGTATAAGCAGTCTCTCGTCTACGAGGCCGTTACAGGCAAAAGGGAGGTCTAGCCATGTCTGCGCAGACCAAGGAAAAGAACCTCGAAGAGGATATCGAGGCGTTTCTCTGCTCGCCTGCGGGCGGCTTTCTCAAGTGCGATGATAAACACTCGCTTCTTTACGTCGAGGACGGCACCTATCAGGTGGTCAATGGCGGCTACATGGAGCACCGCGACCGCGCGCTCGATGCCGCCACCCTGGTCAACTTCATCCAGACGACACAGCCCAAGGCGTGGGAGCGTTTCGAGCGCATGTGCAATTCCGACCCTACCGCAAAGTTCGCCAAGGTCTTCAACGACGCCGTCGACCGCTTGGGCATGGTCGCGGTGTTCAAACGCGGTTTCAAGCACCGTGGGATTTCGTTCAAGGTCGTATTCTTCAAGCCTGAGAGCGGGCTCAACGAAAGCGCCGCCGACCGCTATGCCAAGAACGTCTGCCGCTGCATCCGCCAGTTCCATTTCGCCGAGACGGGCAACCAGACCGTCGACATGGTTCTGGACGTGAACGGCATCCCCCTGGTGGGCATAGAGCTCAAGGACCAGTTCACCGGCCAGGACGTCGAGAACGCGATGCGCCAGTGGCGCGAGGACCGCGACCCGCGGTGCCGCTGTCTCAAGTTCAACACGCGCATGGTGGCGTTTTTCGCCGTCGACCTCGAGAACGTCTACATGACCACCAAGCTGGAGGGCGCGAAGACCTTCTTCCTGCCGTTCAACCAGGGCTCCGCCGGGGCGGGAAACGACGGCGGCGAGGGCAACCCTGCAAACCCCGGCGGCTACGCCACGAGCCATCTGTGGGAGGTCGCCCTGCAGAAGGACAGCCTGCTCGACATCGTCAACAAGTTCCTTCACTTGGAAGTTAGGGAGGAGACGGAGCTCGATGCGCGCGGCAACGAGGTGAGGTGCAAGAAGGAGCGCATCATCTTCCCGCGCTACCACCAGCTCGACTCAGTGCGCAAGGTCGTTGCCGACGTGCGCACGAACGGGACGGGCAAGAACTATCTCATCCAGCATTCGGCAGGGTCGGGGAAGTCTAACAGCATCGCCTGGACGGCCTATCGCCTGGCATCCCTCTTCGTGGACGACGCTCCGCTATTCGACTCCGTGGTCGTCGTCACCGACCGTCGCGTGCTCGACAGTCAGCTGCAGGAGACCATCTCGGGCTTCGACCATGCCATCGGCTCGGTCGTGACCATCGGCAAGGACAAGACCTCGGCCGACCTGCGGGACGCCATCAACGGCGGCGCCCGTCTCATCGTCTCGACCCTGCAGAAGTTCCCCGTGATCTATGAGCAGGTCGAGAGCGAGGGCAAGCGCTTCGCCATCATTGTCGACGAGGCGCACTCGTCCCAGACGGGAACGAGCGCGCTCAAGCTCAAGAGCGCCCTTGCCGACAAGCGCGACGCGCTCGAGGAGTATGCCGAGATCGAGGCGGAGGCTGAGGATGCTACCGCCGATTGGGAGGACCAGCTCGCCAGCGAGCTCGCGAGCCACGGCCGTCACCGGAACCTGACCTTCGTGGCCTTCACCGCCACGCCGAAGGAGCAGACGCTCGAGATGTTCGGCGACGAGTGGCCCGACGGAACCTTCCATCCGTTCCATATCTACTCGATGCGCCAGGCGATCGAGGAGGGTTTCATCATGGACCCCCTCGCTAACTACGTGAGCTATTCGGAGGCCGTCGAGCTCGCGCGCACGGTCCCCGACAACCCCGACGTGCCGAGCAGTCCCACGCTCAAGCTGCTTCGCAAGTACAAGGAGCTGCACCCCTATGCCCTCGGCCAGAAGGCCGAGATCATCGTGGAGACGTTCCGCAACGTGACGCGCACCAAGATCAAGGGTAAGGGCAAGATGATGGTGGTGACGGCGTCGCGCCTCGCGACGGTGCGCTACTACCACGAGATCAAGCGCTATATGCAGAAGAGGGGCTACGACGACATCGAGGTGTTGGTGGCATTTTCCGGCGGCATCAGCGACCCTGCGGACGGCCCCGACGGCCCCGAGTACACCGAGCCGTCCCTCAACGTCGGCCACGACGGCCAGCGCGTCGCCGAGAGCCAGACGAAGGCCGAGTTCCACAACTACGGCGACGTGCTCGTCGTCGCTGAGAAGTACCAGACGGGCTTCGACGAGCCCCTGCTGCACACGCTGGTGGTGGACAAGAAGCTCAAGGACGTGAAGGCCGTCCAGACGCTCTGCCGCGTCAACCGCATCCATCCGGACAAGGAGGACACCTACATTCTCGACTTCGTCAACAAGCCCGAGGACATCCAGAAGGCGTTCGAGCGCTTCTACACCGAGACCTCGCTTTCCGAACAGATCAACACCGACCTCCTCTATCAGGTGCAGACCGAGATTCGCGGCTATGGGCTTTATGACGAGTCTGACATCGAGGCCGCGGCCGAGATAGTCTTCACCGACGGCAAGGGCAAGTCGCAGAGCAACGTGCAGGGAAAGCTCACCTCCATCTTGAAGCCGGCGGTCGCGCGCTACAACGAGCTGGATGACGACTCGCGCTACCAGGTGCGTCGCAAGGTGCGTAGCTTCTGCAAGTGGTACACCTACATCACCCAGATCGTGCGCATGTTCGACCGTGACCTGCATAAGGAGTACGTGTACCTGAGCTACCTGCGTCATCTCCTCAAAGTTGAGAAGATTCCCGTCGAAGCGGTGGACGACAAGGTCGAGATGCGCTTCTACAAGCTCAAGCGCGAGTTCGAGGGGAGCATCTCGCTCGAGGGTACTGGCGGAGTGCTCGAACCCGGCGGCTCGGCCAAGACTGTTGTGCCCGACAAGAAGCGCGACCCGCTGCAGGTGCTCGTGGACAAGTTCAACGAGCAGTGGGCGGGCAACTTCACCGAGGGAGACCGCGTGGTGATCGATACGCTATGGAAGCGCATCGCCGACAACCCGCAGGTCGCCGATACTATCCGCCGCGACGGCAGACAGGTCTTCGAATCAAGCCTGCTGCCCAAGGTGTTCGACGAGGAGGCACGTAGAGCTTACGTGGAGAACACGGACTCCTTCACCAGCCTTTTCGAGGATAGCGAGAAGTACCGTGCAATGATGAATGCTATTGGTCAGCTGCTGGTTGAGAAGTTCAGGTAATTGGTTATGCAGGAGTGGTGGAAAGAGCATATAGTCGAGGTTTTTGTTGGGGTCTTTACTCTTCTTAGCTATTTCGGCGTGTCGGCGACCGACTTACTCGGAGTCGCAAGCTACGCGAACTATGTTATGCCTTTCGTATATCTGGGTATCGGAGCGTTTATCGGTTGGCGGATTCATCGATATCAAAGCAACAGAGGAGCGATGGCGGCCTCGGTGCAATTCATCGGTTCTGGAAAGCAGAAGGAGCGGCAATCAAAGGAGGAAATAATCGAGGTTTTCTCGCAAGTCCCATTCGAAATCAAAGTGTTTCTGAAAGCATCGCTGACACACGGTTCGGTGTATAGAGACTGCCACGATCACAATTGGGATGCCTATTCCGAATGGCTTTCCCAGTTCATGACAATTACCAGCATTCGCAACGATATATTTCGTTGTTGCGTTCGGGATAACGTGAAATCTATGTTTGACGAGATTCCGGAATTGCTTGCCGACGTGCAGGAAGAAGACATGAGACTTCATGCCGTAAGGGGCGACGAAGGGGTTAAGCCACAGGTTTTTTCGTCCAGTCATCTTGTTTGGTGGTACTACACAGATGATGAGGATATGCCCGCTCCCATCAACTCGATTGGATTTATGAGACAAGTCCCATGGGACTAAGCCTCAGCAGGATGGTTGAGGAAACATGAATCAATAAGCAACAAGGAGCGATTTCGACATGGAAGATAGAGCCAAAGATACGAGTTATAAGTCCGACTTGCTTGAGCAATGGAAGACATGCGTAGAGTCGGCAGACCGAATCAGCCAGAGAAGGGATGCTGCGAACGGGCTTTTTACCACTCTGGGTATTGGCGTCTTGACGGCGTCAACGGCGATAGGTGGCTGCAAATCAATCCCTTTGCTTGTTGTCGGGATTGGCATCTGTGTAGTGTGGCTTTTATACATATCCTCGTTTAAAACGCTCAACGACGCCAAATTCGCCGTAATTGATTCAATGGAAAGCCAGATGCAAAGTAGACCCTTTGCAGACGAGTGGAAAGGGCTAACCGGCTCAAAAAAATACAACAAGCAAACGACAATCGAAAAAGCCCTTCCCGTGCTGTTTGGCTTTGTGTTTTGCTCAATGATCGTCTTGGTTTTGTTTTAGAAAGGACCAGCATGCAGTACAACCTTTTCATCAGCCACTCATGGACGTATTCGGACCAGTACCAGAGACTGATTAACCTCCTTGATTCCAAATATGGGTTTAACTACAGGAATTATTCGGTTCCCAAAGACGACCCTATTCACAATGCGGGAAGCGATTATCTCCTTCGCCAAGCCATTGAGCGTCAGATGAAACCTGCAAGCTGCGTCATTATTTTGGCTGGGGTTTATTCCACGTATAGCAAGTGGATCAACATTGAAATTGAGCTAGCTAGAAAAATGGGAAAGAAGATTATCGCTGTAGAGCCTTGGGGATCAGAGAGAACCTCTGCTGTCGTCAAAAACGCCGCAGACGAAATTGTCCGCTGGAACTCCGATTCAATTGTTCGCGCTATTCGAGGATTCTAATAAGATAAAGCCGTGATTTGATTTCTGTACGGATGACTTTAGACCAGGACCACGGAGAAGGCTGGTCGAAACTCCTTGTTCAATCAGCCTAAGCTGGTCTGGTAATGAAATGAGCCAATCCTTAGCATTAGCTGCGCCCCATTCCGAAGATGCTTGCGGTGTTGGATTCTGCATGCATTACGGTTGCCGCCGGCTCCTCCAAAGGTGCGGCTTGTTGCGACGTTTCTGCCGTCGGCGCGTCAACCTCCTCGCCGAGCGCTAAGAAGAACCCCATCACAAGCTCGGCCCTCTGCTGCAGGGACTCGCTCAACTCGTCGTAGGAGGCCGCCAACCGTACTTCCTTGGTCAATTCCACCATCGAGTCCTTCAACGCTTTCTGAACGCTTACGGAGGGCCTCACCTCAACCTGGGTATCGGTGAGCTTGGCGATGATGTAGTCCTGCCTGTTCATGCCGCTCCAGGCGGCCATCTCGCATATGAGCTTGTGCTCCTCGGGCGCGCAGCGGAACGCCATCGTCTTGCTGCGCTTGCGGGCGCTGTTCTCGCACGGCATCCTTCTTACCCCCTCGCTCCGTCGAGCGCGGCGGCCATCTCGTCCTGCTTCGTGGGGAACAGGTGCGCGTAGCGGTAGGTGATGTCCACCGCCTCGTGGCCCATGCGCTCGGCGATGGCAAGCGCGGAGAACCCCATCTCGATCGGCAGGCTCACATGGCTGTGGCGTATGTCGCGTACGCGGATGCGCTTCACGCCCGACGCCTTGCACCCGCGCTCCATCTCATGGGCCAGGAAGTGCTTGGTCACGGCGAACAGGCGCTCGTCGGGGGCGACGTCGTCGCGCATCTCGATGAAGCCCGCCATCTCGTCGCGAAGGAAGGCGGGCATGACGATCGTGCGCACCGACTTGGGCGTCTTGGGGTCGGTCACGGTGTCCACGCCGTGGAGGCTCTGGTACGACTTGTTGATGCGCAGCCGGGAGCTCTCCAGCATGAAGTCGGACGGAGTGAGCGCCAGGAGCTCGCCGCAGCGGATGCCCGTCCAGTAGAGCAGCTCGAAGGCGTGGAACGACAGCGGCTTGTCCATGACGGCCTCGCTGAACCTCAGGTACTCGTCCTTGGTCCAGAACTGCATCTCGCCGCCCTTCTTCGAGCCTATCTTGTCGACCCTGCGCACCGGGTTGTCGGTGAGGCCGTAGTAGCGCTCGGCGTGGTTGAAGATGGCGTTGAGCTGGTTGTTCACCGTGCGCAGGTAGGTCGGCGCCCAGGGCTTCCCGTCGGCATCCCTGTGCTCGGTGAGCTCGTTTTGCCATCTGATGACGTCGATCGGCCTCACGTCGCACATGCGCATGTCCCCGAAGAACGGCACCAGCTTGTCGTTGATGATGTACTCCTTGGTGATCCACGTGTGCTCGCGTATGCGCGGCTTCACCTCTGAGGCGTACACCTCGACGAACTCGGAGAACGTCATGTCCATGGCCCCGCCGTTCAGGCTCTTGAACTGGCCTTCCCACACGGCGGCCTCCACCTCGGAGGAGAAGCCGCGCTTCGTCTTGTGGCGCTTCGAGCCGCGGGCGTCGCGGTAGTAGCACTGCACGTAGAACGTGCCGTTGTTGTCATCCTTGTACACGGGCATGTCAGTCC
>CWGY01000027.1_pt6 | contig 8470 bp, 6 predicted proteins | sample 678861 | NCBI WGS metagenome assembly CWGY01 (sample SAMEA3735962, study PRJEB9488) | human gut metagenome | biome: ENVO:mammalia-associated habitat; material: ENVO:feces | place: Malawi | collected 2009-02-27
ACCAAAGCCGCTCTGGTCGAGCTTGTCCTTGACCTCATCCCAGAGAGCGGCCTGCTTGAGCGACGTCTCTACGAGCTCGTCGCCCTCCTCACGGCTCCCGATGCGGCCATGGCGCTTGGGGGCGAACAGGATGTTCTCGCGGATGGACTTGCGGAACGGCGTGGGCTGCTGGAAGACCATGCCGATGGACTTGCGCAGCTCGAAGAGGTTCTCGTCCTTGGTGTTGATGTTGCGCCCGTGGTAGAGGATGTCGCCTCCCACCACGCACTTGGGAATCTCTCGGTTCATGAGGTTCAGGCAGCGCAGGAAGGTGGACTTTCCGCAGCCCGAGGGGCCGATCAGGGCCGTCACGACGCCGGCGTCGAAGTCCAGCGTGGTGCCGTGGAGGGCCTCCTTGATGCCGTCGTACTTGACGGTGACCTTGCGGGCAGAGAGCAGGTGCCTCTCAGAGCCGTCCTCCGTCACGCCGGGCGCGACCTGGGTGTTGTTCACTTCGTCACTCATTCGCTCGTCAGCTTCCTCGCGAGTACCTTACCCAGAACGCGGGCAAGCACGTTGAACAGGAGCACGCAGATAATCAGTATGGCCGCGGTGCCCCACACGATCTCGTCGTTGCCGGGGGTGGGCTCCATCTTGAGCTTCCAGATGTGGACGGCCAGCGTCTCGGCGGGACGGAAGATGTTCCACGGGTTGGTGGGCGCCGCCAGGTTAGTGCTCGCGAAGTTGAGGCGGGCTGCCGCGGAGCCGGACGTGAAGATCAGGGCGGCGGCCTCGCCGAACACGCGGCCAGCGCTGATCACGACGCCGGTGACGATGGCGGGCATGGCGGCCGGAAGCAGCACGTTGAGCGTGGTCTCCCAGCGCGTGAGACCCATGGCCAGGGCGGCGTCGCGCTGCGAGCGCGGCACGTCGGCCAACGCCTGCTGAATCACGCGCACCAGGATGGGGATGTTGAACATCGTGAGAGCCAGGCAGCCGGCGATGATTGAGATGCCCCAGCCGAGGTAGACCACGAAGAACAGCGAGCCAAACATGCCAACGACGATGGAAGGCAGGCTCGAGAGCGTCTCGATGGCCGTGGAGGCCGCGGAGGTCACCCAGTTGTCCGGGGCGTACTCCACCAGGAAGATGGCGCCGCCCAGCGAGATGGGCACGCTGATGATCAGCGTGATGACGAGCATGTAGAACGAGTCGAACAGCTGGTAGGCAATGCCCGGGAGCTCCTTGTTGGTGGAGGGGTTGGTGATGAACCCGGGCTGGAACACCTTCCAGAGGCCCTGCGCGAGGATGTAGATCACGATGGCCGCGAGCAGCGCGAGCACGAGGCCCACGATGACGGTGAGGATGACCGTGGCAAGCTTGTCCCGCTTGCCGATCCTCGCGGCGTGGGCATTGAGGTCCACGGACTGACCACCGATGATGGTAACGCCGTTCTCCGCAGAAGCTTCGTTAGCCATTAGCCTTCGCCCCCCTCTTGCCGATGATGCGAATGATGAGGATGAACAGCAGCGACATCGCCATCAGGAGCATGCCGAGCGACCACAGCGCGTGGTACTGGATGGAGCCCGTGGTGGCGTTGGCGAGGCCTGAGGTGAGCGCCGTGGTAAGGGTGGCAGCCGGATCGAGCAGGCCGGTGGGCATGGCCTTCTCAACGCCGCCGATGACCATCTGCACGGCAAGCGTCTCGCCAAAGGCGCGGGTCATGCCCAGGATGACGGCCGTCATGAGCGAAGGCAGGGCGCTCTTGAGCACCACGTGCCAAACGGTCTGCCAACGGGTGCAGCCCAGCGCGTAGGAACCCTCGCGATACTGGTTGGGCACCGCGGCGAGCGCGTCGATGGAAAGCGTCGTGACCGTGGGGAGAATCATGACCGCGAGCACGATTGAGCCGGAGAGAATGCCGGCGCCGGTGCCGGCTGCCTGACCAAAGATCGCACGCATCGCGGCGTTGACCACCGTGAGGCCCAGCAGGCCATACACGACCGACGGAATGCCCACGAGCAGCTCGACGAGCGGCTGGAAAAACTTGCGGCCAAAGACCGGCTGGACCTCGACCACGAAGATGGCACTGCCCAAAGCGATGGGCAGGGTGAAGATGGTGGAGAGGATCGTCACCGAGAATGAGCCCACGATGAGCGGCGCCGCGCCGAACTTGCCGTCGGTGGGAATCCAGTTTGCCCCGAGAAAGAAATCGAAGAAGTTGACGCCGTCGCCGATGAACGTCGTCAGGCCCTGCTGGGCAACCATCACGATCAAGGTAAGAACCACGATCGCCACGAACGCAACGCACGCGCCCGTTAGGCCTAGGCCAACGTTCTCAAGCTGACGCTTCGGCAGCATCTGCTTTGCCATAGGAAACCTTTCTGCGCACAGAAAGCGGGACGTCCCCACACGGGTTGGGACGCCCCGCAAGAAGAGAGGGTCGATCGAACTACTTGTTGGAGATGTTGCCCTTGGCGTCCTTCTTGACCTTCATGCCGGTCAGAGGAATGAAGCCCTTCTCCTCCACGAGGGAGCCCTGGACCTCATCGGAGAGCATGTAGTCGATGAACGCCTTGGTGGCCTCGTCGGCGTCCTTGGCGATGTACATGTGCTCGTAGGACCAGATCTTGAAGTCGCCGGTCTCGACGTTCTCCTTGGTGGGGTCGACGCCGTCGACCTTCAGGGCCTTGAACTTGGAGTCATCGAAGTAGTTGAAGGACAGGTAGGAGATGGAGCCCTCCGTCTGCTGGACCTTCTCGACGACGGTGCCCGAGGAGTCCTCCTCGGCAACCGGCTTAAATGAGTCGGGGACCTTCTCGCCGGCGAGGACGGCGCCCTCGAACGTGGCGCGGGTGCCGGAGCCGGCCTTGCGGTTAATGACCTGGATGGCGCCGGCGGTGCCGCCCACCTGGCTCCAGTCCGTGATGGCGCCGGTGAAGATGCCCTTGAGCTGCTCGGTGGTGAGGTTGTCAACGTCGACGCTGCTGTTCACCACGGGGCCCATGCCCACGATGGCCACCTGATTGTCGGTGAGCTTCTCCGCGTCGGAGGCGTCGAGCTTGGACTCGGCGAAGACGTCGGAGCGGCCGATCTGGACCTTGCCGTCCTTGATGTCGGACAGGCCCTGGCCGGAGCCACCGGCGGAGATGGAGATGGTCACGTCAGGGTTGGCGTCCATGAACGCGTTGGCGGCGTCCTCGACGAGCGGCTGGAACGAGGTGGCGCCGGAGCAGCTGATGGAACCAGAGACGGTCTTCTCGGCAGCGCCGGAGGCCGCGGAGGTGGAGGAGGTGGTGGAGCCGCCGCCACAACCAACGAGGCCGAGACCCGCGACGGCGGCAAGGCTGCCGGCGAGGCCGAGGAACTGACGACGAGACATATCGGTGCGCATGGTTCTCCTTCTTCTTGCATCCCTGGGATGTCCGTGTCCTCCGGCTTCGCCGGTTGTCCCACGTGGCCACCCTGGCTCACGCGCCAGCCTCCGCCGGCCTGGACGTCCCTTAACCGGTTTGGAATGCTATGCGCCGGCACGTGGGTTTTATTCGATGTTTCCCGTCCCTTACCTCGCCGTGACGCCCCTTTACGTTGCGCTTACATTTGGCGTCGGGTCCCTTTACGGGTGCCTATGCAAGGACGCACCGAAGGCAGCTGCGCGCAGCCCCTACATGTGAGATTCGCGAGAACATGCATCTGCGGGCCGGCAGATAACCTCTCGGGAACGCAAGCCCGCGGGCCGGCGGTAAGACTCTCAGGAACGCGCGCGTTCGATGCGCCTCTCGTTCGAGCAAATGTTAGGTTCCCATTACTTTAGGTCCCATACAGTTAGGTACCTTGACTACCACTGGCAAGGAGCGTAGCATCCTCGCGGTCAACAAGAAAGCATGGAAGCGCGGGACGCGGGCAACTTGCACGCGCGCGGGGCGCCGGCAGCCCGCTCGCCCAAGCACGGGCCACGCCATCGGCACGCCTCTGCCCTCCATGCGCAACGCCCACAGAAAGGAGGGCCATGGGAGACATCAAGGAACGCGAGCTGTGCCGTCCGCGGTGGATGGACCTTGCCGACCCACAGGAGCGCCAGAACGCACACATCCTGGACGGGCTCGGCTTCTGCGGGCACTACCTGCACGTCCATGGCGGCGGCAGGTCCGGGCGCGCGCCCATCCTCTGCACCCTGCGCAAGGCCGGCGGCGCCATGCCGCAGCGCGAGCTCGCGAGCCGCTTCGAGCTCAAGGCGGGCTCGCTCTCGGAGGTACTCGCGAAGGCCGAGGAGGCCGGTCTCATCGAGCGCACCCGCGACCCGCAGGACCGCCGCCAGCTCATCGTGAGCCTCACGGAGGAGGGCAGTCGCCAGGCAGACGAGGACCAGCGCGCGCGCGAGGAGTTCCGCCGGGAGGCCTTCGCCTGCCTCTCCCCCGCCGAGCGCGACCAGCTCGAGGACATGCTCGTACGCATCAACCAGCATTGGAGGTCACTGGATGATTAAAACGCTTGCCAAGAGCATTCGTGAATACAAGGGAGCCGCCATCGCCACGCCCCTGCTCGTCACGGGCGAGGTGCTGTTCGAGGTCATGATTCCGTTTGGCACCGCCTCGCTCATCGACCAGGTGAAGGCGGGCGCTCCCCTGCCTACGCTGCTCACCTACGGCGGCATCCTGGCACTCATGGCGCTCGTCTCGCTCGCGTTTGGCGCAGCGGCTGGCCTCACCTGCGCCAAGGCCTCGGTGGGCTTCTCGCGCAACCTCCGCAAGGACATGTTCCACGCCATCCAGGGCTTCGACTTCGCCACGATCGACCGTTTCTCCAACTCGAGTCTCGTGACGCGCCTCACCACCGACGTCCAAAACGTCCAGATGGCCTACATGCAGCTCATCCGCACGGCCATCCGCTGCCCGCTCATGCTGATCTTCGCCTTCACCATGGCCTACATCATGGGCGGCTGGCTGTCGTTCATCTTCCTGGCCGTGATTCCAATCCTCGCCATCGCGCTGTTTGCGGTCATCAAGGTCGTGCACCCCATCTTCAAGCGAATCTTCAAGAAGTATGACCACCTCAACGAGAGCGCCGAGGAGAACCTCTCGGGCATCCGCGTGGTCAAGAGCTACGTGCGAGAGGACTACGAGAAGCAGAAGTTCGAGCGCGCCGCCGAGGAGGTGCGCCTCGACTTCACGCGCGCCGAGCGCATCCTGGCGCTCAACGGCCCCATCATGAACTTCTGCATGTACTGCATCATGACGTTCGTGATCGGCGTGGGCTCCTACGCCATCATCTCCACAAGGGGCGAGCTCATCGACGTGGGCCAGTTCTCGAGCCTCATTTCCTACGGCATCCAGATCCTCATGAGCCTCATGATGATCTCCATGGTCTTCGCCATGTGCACGATAGCCGAGGAGGGCGCCGACCGCATCGCCGAGGTGCTGACCGCCACCTCGGGCATCACCAACCCCGACAACCCCGTCACCGAGATCGCCGACGGCTCGATCGACTTCGACGGCGTGGGCTTCTCCTACGGCGGCGACCGCAGGCGCGAGGCGCTGAGCGGCGTCGACCTGCACATCAAGAGCGGCGAGACCATCGGCATCATCGGCTCGACGGGCTCCTCCAAGTCCAGCCTGGTGCAGCTCGTCCCGCGCCTCTACGACGCCACCGAGGGCACCGTCCGCGTGGGCGGCCGCGACGTGCGCGACTACGACGTGGAGGTGCTCCGCAACGAGGTGGCCATGGTGCTCCAGAAGAACGTGCTGTTCAAGGGCACCATCGCCGAGAACCTGCGCTGGGGCAACGCAGACGCCACCGACGAGGAGGTGCGCGAGGCGGCCGAGCTCGCCCAGGCCGACGAGTTCGTCCAGGGCTTCGCCGACGGCTACGACCACATGATCGAGCAGGGCGGCACCAACGTCTCCGGCGGCCAGAAGCAGCGCCTGTGCATCGCCCGAGCGCTGCTCAAGCACCCCAAGATCCTGATTCTGGACGACTCCACGAGCGCCGTGGACACCAAGACCGACAAGCTGATCCGTACCGGCCTCAAGAGCTACCTGCCCGAGACCACCAAGATCATCATCGCCCAGCGCACCGGATCGGTGGAGGACGCCGACCGCATCATCGTGATGGACGGCGGCCGCATCAGCGCCGTGGGCACCCACGAGGAGCTGCTGCGCTGCAGCGACATCTACCGTGAGGTCTACACCTCGCAGAACAAGCAGAGCCACGACGAGAAGCAGATCGACATCGAGGCGACCGACGCCACCGGCTCGGACGCCCGCTCGAAGGAGGTGAGCGCGAATGGCCGATAGCAAGAAGACTGCCGTGCCCGACGAGACGCGCGCCGAGGCCATCGCCTCGGGCTCGAACGCCCCCGAGGGCATGCCCAAGGAGGCTCCGGCAAGCGCACAAGAGGCTCCGGCAAGCGCACCCGCGCCCGGACCCAAGAAGCGCAACATGGGTAAGACAGCGCTGCGCGTGCTCAAGATGCTGTTCGGCTTCTATCCCGCGCTGCTACCCGCCGTGATCGTGTGCATCGTGATCAACGCCGTAGTGCAGACCGTGCCCAACGTCTTCATGGAGCGCGTGTTGGCCATCGTGCAGCAGGTCTGGAACACCGGCGAGTGGGATCCGGTGGCGCAGTCGATCATCAGCAACGTCATCATGCTCGCGATCTTCTACGTGATCGGCGTGGTGTGCAACGCCTTCTGGAACCAGGCGATGGCCATCATCACGCAGGGCTCGCTCAAGAAGTTCCGCGCCGCCATGTTCGACCACATGCAGGACCTGCCGGTTCGCTACTTCGACACGCACCTGCACGGCGACATCATGAGCTACTACACCAACGACATCGACGCCATGCGCCAGATGATCTCGCAGAGCCTGCCGCAGCTAATGCTGACCTCGCTCATCATGCTGTCCGTCGTGGGGATCATGCTGTTCTACAGCATCCCGATGGCCACCGTGGTGATCCTGGGCGCCGCGATCATGGCCTGGGCCACCAAGTTCCTGGGCGGGCGCTCGGCGAAGAACTTCCTACGCCAGCAGAAGGCCGTGGCCGCGCTCGAGGGCCATGTGGAGGAGGCCATGGGCGGCGAGAAGGTCATCAAGGTCTTCTGCCACGAGGAGGAGGCCGAGGAGAACTTCGACCGTATCAACCGCGAATGGGAGGACGCCGCGCGCACCGCCAATAGCTACGCCAATACGCTCATGCCCATCCTCATGAACATGGGCAACCTGCTGTACGTGATCGTGGCCATCGCCGCCGGCGTGCTGATCTCGCTGCACGCGCCCAATCTGAGCTTCTCGGGGCTGCCGCTGACGGTGGCTGTAGCCGTGCCGTTCCTCAACATGACCAAGCAGTTCGCCGGGCAGATCGGGCAGGTGTCCAACCAGATCAACTTTGTGGTGATGGGCCTTGCCGGCGCCGAGCGCATCTTTGAGCTGCTCGACGAGGAGCCCGAGCAGGACAGCGGCTATGTGACGCTCGTGAACCTCGCGGTCGAGAATGGCGAACTCGTGGAGAGCGAGAAGCGCACGGGCCTGTGGGGCTGGAAGCACCCGCACCGCTCCGACGGCACCATCACCTACGTGCCGCTGCGCGGCGACGTGCGCATGGAGCACGTGGACTTTGGCTACGTGCCGGGCCACACGGTGCTGCACGACGTGTCGGTGTACGCAAAGCCCGGCCAGAAGGTTGCCTTCGTGGGCGCCACGGGCGCGGGCAAGACCACGATCACGAACCTCATCAACCGCTTCTACGACATCGCCGACGGCAAGATCCGCTATGACGGCATCAACGTGAACAAGATTCGCAAGAGCGACCTGCGCCGCTCGCTCGGTGTGGTGCTGCAGGACGTGAACCTGTTCACGGGCACCGTGATGGACAACATCCGCTACGGCAAGCTCGACGCCACGGACGAGGAGTGCATCGCCGCCGCCAAGCTTGCCGGCGCCGATGATTTCATCAGCCGCCTGCCCAAGGGCTACGAGACGATGCTCACCGACAACGGATCGCAGCTCTCGCAGGGCCAGCGACAGCTCGTGAGCATCGCGCGCGCCGCCGTGGCCGACCCGCCCGCGATGATTCTTGACGAGGCCACGAGCTCCATCGACACGCGCACCGAGGCCATCGTACAGCGCGGCATGGATGCGCTCATGCAGGGGCGCACCACGTTCGTGATCGCGCACCGCCTGAGCACCGTGCGCAACTCCGATGTCATCATCTGCCTGGACCACGGCCGCGTCATCGAGCGCGGCACGCACGACGAGCTCATCGCCAAGAAGGGCTACTACTACCAGCTCTACACCGGCGCCTTTGAGCTGGAGTAACGCCGGGAGATCAACTGAGCTGCACCAGGGCCCGTGCGGAGCGGCGCGCTGCGATGTGGATGGAGCCGAGGTGTAACGGGACCCTACGCGGGGCATCGCGAACTGTCCGCGTAGGTCCGACCGAATTGCAGCGGATGCCGGCTCGGTGCGGGGCCGCAATATGGCGGCCCCGCACCGA
>CWGY01000014.1_pt1 | contig 8229 bp, 8 predicted proteins | sample 678861 | NCBI WGS metagenome assembly CWGY01 (sample SAMEA3735962, study PRJEB9488) | human gut metagenome | biome: ENVO:mammalia-associated habitat; material: ENVO:feces | place: Malawi | collected 2009-02-27
ACCACCTCGAAGGGCTATGTGCTGAGGGGCGTTCACACGACGTCTGCCGGCAAGACCTACTATGCGGACAACGATGGCAAGGCAGCACGCTCTACCTGGGTTGTCGCCAACAACCTGGTCTCCGGAACGGGTCTGCAGCGCTATTGGTTTGACGCGGACGGCCAGATGGCCAAGAACAGGCTTATCGACAAGGACGCGGATATCGACCGCGGTGCCGGCTACTATGCGTGGGCCACGGGTAACGGCACCATCCTCCGCTCCGCATGGGATAACGGCAACGGCCGCGTGTACCTCGCGGACAACGACGGCCGCCTCGCCACCACGGCGGACGGCAAGGACGGCTGGATCGTCACGGGAGCCTACACGGGCGGCGCGCTTCAGCGCTACTACATCGACTCCACCGACCACGCGGCCATGAGCGGCTTCTTCGTGGTCAAGGGCTATGGCTATATCTATGGTCTTGGCGGTAAGGGCTACGTGATGCGCGGCAAGTCCACGTGGGGCTCGCACATGTTCCTTGCAGACAACGACGGCCGCCTCGCCACGACCTCTGGTTGGCTGGTGACGGGCACCTATGATGGCGGCGCCTTGCAACGCTACTATCTGGACCTCGTGCCCGGCGTCAACAGGGAGTACAACTTCTACGCCGCAAAGCTGGGCTCGTTCACCGTTGGCTCCGATAAGTACTACGGCCGCGAGGACCAGGGCTATGTGGTGCGTGGCCGCTACGTGACTCCCGGCAACGTGCTCATCATTGCCGACAACGACGGCAAGATTTCCTACAACCTTAATGGCATCGACATCGCGAGCTACCAGAACGGCATCGACCTGAGCGCCCTCGACGTCGACTTCGTCATCATCAAGGCCACGCAGGGCACGTCGTACACCTTCAACAACATGAAGAAGTATGCGGATCAGGCGCTTTCCCTCAACAAGAAGCTCGGCTTCTATCACTTCGTGGACACGAGGGTGGGCGCCGAGGCTCAGGCCGACTACTTCGTGAATGCCGTGAGGGACTACGTTGGCCAGGCCGTGCTCTTCCTTGACTGGGAGAACAACGACATGAACGGGCAGAACAACCTGAGCGCGGGCACGAACTATGCCAAGGCCTTCCTCGATCGCGTGTACCAGAAGACGGGCGTGAAGCCGCTCATCTACACGAGCCGCGCCGTCGTGCACCAGTGCGACTGGAGCTCGGTTGCCAACTCCGGCTACGGCCTGTGGGTGGCCCAGTACCCGTACAAGTACTACGACACCAACGGCTACAAGGGCTTTGCCGAGAACCCCGGAACGATTGGATACGGCGGCCACAGCTCGTCTGATTTTGGCGCGTGGGGCTCCAAGCCAACCATCTGGCAGTACACCTCCACGGGCGTTCTCAATGGCTGGAGGGGTCAGCTGGACCTGAACGTGTTCTTTGGATCTTCCTCTGATTGGGACAACCTGGCCAAGCGTGCGTAGGCGGCCAGCTCCTGGGCATATGTGCATCGACTCGGAGGGGCGTCTCGCCGTTATGGCGGGGCGTTCCTTTGCTATGCGTAATTCGAGATGCTCTGAATAGATGTCTCTTAGGTATAGTATTGACCTCCATATGGGCATGGCACGCAATGCGCCCATGCATCTGTCGACTAATTGTTATGCGTGCGGACGAGGTTGCGGGGCTCCAGTGCCATGATCGTTGGTACGGCTGCCTTGCTCGCGCACGGGAGAGAGGGAACTCAATGGAGACGTCAGATTCTGTCGAGCTCGGCCGCGAGGACGGCGCCTACGAGGCCGGGACCGGTCATGACGAGCTCTCTCAGCGTCGTGCGAGTACATCCAAGAAGGTCAATGTGGACTTTACGGTTCGCCAACTTGCCGATCTTGATGACGAGGCCGCATACCTCGGCATTCCTCGCCAGGCTGTCATCAAGACGCTGTGCGACGAAGCGCTCACGCGCCGCCGCATTGAGCGCAAGCGCGCTTTCCAGTAAAGGCGCTATCCGGCGCGCCTCAGTAGGAAGACGTGTTTTCAGCCCGGGCCGGAACAATCTCTGCAGCCGCGCTTTTCGACAGGTGCGCTTTCCAGTAGTCGCGCCTGTCGTTCGCCAAGTACTTGCATGCCTCGGGTTGCCGTACTATTCGCGTGCTCGCGTTAGCTGCTTGCCCGCGTAAGCCGCTTACCGTCCCAAACCTACCGCCCGCGAGTACTCCATGTCTGCAAAAGGTACATAGTCGTATATATACAACCAGCAACGACCTAAACCCAATCGAAAGGAGTCGTCGTGGCTGAGCTGACGGACAAGGAGCTTGCAAAGAAGATTCAGCACACCAACGTCAATCCCGAGCTGACGAAGGAGGACATCCTGAGCCTCTGCAACGACTGCGTCCAGTATGACTTCGATGGCGTCATGCTGCAGCCGGCGTGGGTTCCCACCGCCGTCGAGGCTCTGAAGGGCACCGACATCAAGGTGTGCACGGCCCTCGGCTATCCCATGGGCGCAGACTTCACGGACGCCAAGGTCTACCAGGCGCGCGAGTGCTTCGCCAAGGGTGCCGACCAGCTCGACTTCATGGCCAACATCGGCTACCTCAAGGGCGGCATGTACGATGCCTACCGCGATGAGATCAAGGCCGTGGTCGATGCCGCCGAGGGCAAGGTCACCAAGATCATGCTCGAGTTTGGCATGCTGACCCAGGACGAGAAGAAGCGTGCCGCTGAGCTTGCCATCGAGGCCGGCATCACGTACGTGAAGAACTCGAGCGGTTGGGGCAAGGGTGGCCACGCCACCATCGAGGATATCAAGCTCCTCAAGGAGATTGCCGGCGACCGCGCCCTCGTGAAGGCCTCCGGTGGCATTCGCACTCGCGAGCAGGCGCTCGCCTTCATCGATGCCGGCGCATCGCTTCTCGGAACTAGCGCGGGCGTTGCCATCCTTACTGGTAAAGTGGGCGAGAAGGGCGCCTACTAACAGGGTGTTTTGTTGACGTACGGAACGGTTGAGGCCATGAGCATCGAAGCCATCGAGATTTCTGCGGGAGCCGAACCCATCTATCAGGCGATTGCCCGACAGTTTAGGGACAAGGTGGCCTCCGGCGAGTGGGCCAAGGGCCATCGCATTCCCTCCGAGCAGGAGCTTGTGGCAAAGCTTGGCATCAGCCGAGGCACGCTCAGGAAGGCCATCGGCCTTTTGGTGGACGAGGGGATCCTCGAGAGAACCCAGGGCAGGGGCACGTTCGTGGCTTCGGAGAAGGTCTCGTACCCGTTTGCCCAAGAGCTCATCTCGTTTGCCGAGGAGATGCGGCGCCGTGGGCAGGAGTACCACACACAGGTGCTGAGCTCGGAGGTCATCGAGGCGCCCGCATGGCTACTGAGTCACCTTGATGCCCCCAAGGGCTCGCGGGTCCTCTCGCTTGAGCGCACGCGTGACGTCAACGGAATACCGGCAGTGTTCATGAAGAACTGGGTGCTGCTCGACAAGTGCCCAGGCCTCGACCAAGAAGACTTCACCAAGGTGGGCCTCTTCGAGGCAATAGAGCGACGCACGGGAAAGCGCATCAAGTACGGCGTACGTGACTTTTCCGCAAAGATACTGGACAAGGAACAGGCGCTCATCATGGGGCGCAAGGCGGGGGATCCGGTTCTGTATATGACGCAGACCACCTATGGGCAAGACGAGACGCCCATCGAGTTCTCCAACCTCCTGCTCAGGACCGATCAGTATCAGGTGACCTCAGTCCTCTATCGCTAGCTCGAGGCCTCCGGTGAGGGGGACGGAGCAAGTATGCACATCGTCGTGACCTCTCACGGCACGTTCTGCACGGGAGCGCTTTCGGTTTACGAGATGGTTGCGGGAAAGCCCGACGGCATTACGGCCGTCTCCCTTGCCTTTGATGACACGGGGCAATTTGCGCCCTGGCTTCGTGATGTTGTGGAGTCCCACCTCAAAGAAGGCGTGCTCATCCTCTGCGACATCATCGGCGGAACCCCCTACAACGAGTCCTTCCGGCTTGCCCTAGAGCATCCGGGGCGCGTTGAGGTTCTCGCCAACATGAATCTACCCATGCTCATAGAAACGGGGATGCTCCGCGCCCAGGCGGGGAGCTTGGACGAACTGTATCGAATCGCTGTGAACGCCGGTGTCGAGTCAATCAAGGCGGCTAGCCAGGAGGGTGCTCCACAGGGAGACGAGACGGAAGACGAGGACATGTTCTAGAAAGGGAGGTTAGTGGCATGGCAATCACGTTGGCTCGTGTGGACGACAGAATCATCCACGGGCAGACCACAACGAGGTGGTCGAAGGAACGGCCGGTAGACGGCATCCTTGTCGTTGATGACAAGGTGTTTCACGATGACCTCCGCAGAAGGGTCCTCAAGGCCGCCGCGGGCAACCTCAAGCTTGGCATCTACACCGAGGAGCAGGGCGTCGAGAAGATTCGCGCCGGCAAGGAGTCCAAGAAGGACTTCTTCCTCATCTCCGGCTCCCCTCAGACGTTTGCCCGCCTCGTCAAGGCCGGCGCCGACTTTGGCGGCGAGCTCAACATCGGGTGCATGAACACCCGCGAGGGCGCCCTGGTGGTGGGCAGGACGCTCGCCATCGACGACGCGGACTACGAGGCGTTCGAGTACATGGCGTCGCAGGGAATCAAGCTCTCGTTCCAGCTGCTTCCGGACAACGACCCCAAGAGCTGGGATGACGTCAAGAAGAAGTACGACCAGACGAAGGCAGGGAGGTAGCGTTATGGGTCTGTTCCTTCAGGCGCTTGTCACGGGCATCTTCTGCTATCTCGGAGCCGTTGACTGCCCCTGGGCATACGGCGTGACGGGCGGCTACTACATCCTCGGACGACCGCTTGTGACGGGTCTAGTGCTCGGCATCGTCTTTGGTGACGTGCAGGCCGGCGTGCTTTGCGGCCTTGCGGTACAGGGTGTCTTCATCGCCAGCATGCACACCGGCGGCGCCTCCAGCAGCGAGATCACCTATGCGGGCTACGGTGGCATAGGCCTTGCGCTTGCCACCACCAAGGACCCGGCCGTGGCGGTCACCCTTTCGATTCTCATCGGTCAGACCTTCGGCCTGATTTTCTACAACCTCCGCATGGCCGGATTCTCGTACTTCAATCGCAAGGCAGAGGACGCGTGCCGCAACAATGACAAGCGCGGGCTTTTGATGAACCAGATTGTGTGGCCGCAGATCGTGACCGCCATCGTGCGCATCGTCCCCGTGTGGGCCGCCATCTACTTTGGCCAGGGTGCGGTCGAGGCCATGCTCAACGGCATGCCCGAGGTCATTACGACGGTCATCTCGGTCCTGGGCGGCGTGCTTCCCGCGCTTGGTATCGCGATGCTGATGAACATGCTCATCAAGAACAAGCTCGAGATTGTCTTGTTCCTCTTTGGCTTCTCGCTGGCGGCGTTTGCCGGGCTCAGCACCGTTGCCATCCTGTTCATTGCTCTCGCGTTTGCGTACCTCATCTTTGTGACGAGCGGAAACTCGGAGGCAGCGGCCGCGAAGCCGCAGATGGTTGAGGCCGAGGGTGTGTATGAGGACGAGGGCCTCTTTGACTAGGAAAGGAGTGATGTTCCAATGACCGACAAGAACGAGGTTGCTGAGGTCACGGGTGATGGCAAGCAGCTCAAGCCGCCGCTGACCGCAAAGGAGCGTCGTCAGATTTTCCTGCGCTATGCGTTCCTTCCCGAGTCAGCCATGTCGTACGAGAAGATGCATGGCGCCACGTGGGCGTGGACCTATCTGCCGCTGGCGGAGAAGTACTACAAGGACGACCTGGAGGCCATGCGGCGCCTGCTCGTTCGCCACTCGGTGTTCTACAACACGGAGCCGCAGACCGGTCAGCTCGTGAATGGCATCGTGTGCTCGCTTGAGGAGAAGATTGGCCAGGGGGAGCCAATCAGCGAGGACGTGCCGATGAGCGTCAAGGCGTCGCTCATGGGACCGCTGGCGGGCATTGGCGACTCCATCGTGCAGGGCATCCTGATCCCGACGCTGCTCTCGATTGCCATGGGGCTTGCGGTGGGCGGCAATGCGCTGGGCCCGCTGTTCTACATCGTGGCGTACGGCGCGATTATGGCGGCCGTGACGATCATCTGCTTCAACAGTGGTTACAGGCTTGGCACCAAGGCGATTGACGCCATCATTGGCGAGAGCGCCAAGCGCATCACCAACATGTTCAACGTGCTGGGAACCATCGTGATTGGCGGCCTGGCGGCAACGACGATTGCGCTCAAGACGCCCATCTCCGTGCCGTTTGGCGAGGAGGTCAAGCCGCTGCAGGACATTCTTGACGGCTTCTTCCCCGGGCTTCTGCCCCTGCTGATGGTGCTGTTTGCCTGGTGGCTTATTTCCTCCAAGCGCATGACGGCCACGAAGACGCTGGTGATTCTGGCCGTGGTGACCACGGTTGGCGTGCTGCTGGGACTGTTTGGCTAACGAGCTTGAGCGCCCCCAGCCCGTGCGCACAGGCTGGAGGCGCATGGGTTGGGGAGTGCGTCTGCCGGAACCGAGCGTCTGCAGAAAGTGTGCGCTGGCGGGAGGTTTGCGCTGGCCGCCGGGTGAGGACGGCACCTGGCAGTTGGCACGGGACTTGGCGATTGACGCGGCGTCTAACTATTGACGCGGTGTTTAGCTCTCGGTGCAACATCTACTTGTGGCAGTATTTCCACCTTCCTTTCCTTTTGCCGCTCGGGGCGACCCGGGCGGCTTTTTTGTCCGGAATGCGGTGTACAGTTAACGAAAGAAGGTTGTTATGTCATGCGTTCCTGCGATTAAAGGATGAGACAATGCAATTTATCTGGGATTTTGTCGCATTGGGCTCCCTCGGATGGCTCGCCTACCTCGCTGCGATGGTCCTCGTGGTCCCCGTGGGCGTCTTGGCCGTGGCGGCATACGCGTGCGTCAAGGCGTCACGCCGGCAGGCGAGGGAGCGCGAGCAAGCCGGGGCCGAGGCCGAGGCGCGGCGCGTGTCAGAGGTGGAGGCCGAGGCGCCAAGGCCGAGGGCGAGGCCGAGCGGACGCGCGAGGTTCACTATCTTCGGATGGCCCGTGGACTTCTTCGAGGTCGACGGGCACGACGGCGAGATACTGGCAGTGTTCAACGCCTACACGCCGCATAGCGTCGGGTACCTGCTCGCGCATGGCGAGCGGACGCCGGACAACCCCGACGGCACCGAGTGCCTAGGCATGTGGCCGCACCCGTCCAGGCACTTCGGCGCGGACAAGATATGGGCGTTCAGGCCGGAGGCGAGAGGCAACAAGGTGTGGGCGAGCGGCGAGTTCGACCTGGCGCTCAACGCGCACATGTGGATGTGCCGCGAGATTTCCACGGCATACGGTGCCAAGCCGGAGCCCAAGCCGCTTCGGGGCTACGCAAATTTAGCGGCGGCGAATGGTGTGGATAAGGGTGCCGGTGTGGTTGCCCGCCATATTCCGTCCTCGGGCATCGAATTCGAAATGCTCTTGGCGGATTTATTCTCAGGCATGGGGTTTGAGGTGATGCTAACTCCAAGTAGCTCTGATTATGGAGTTGATCTGATTGTCGGCCGATTTGAAGGCGACAGTAAGATTGCTGTGCAGGCCAAGTACTATGCGGGCAATCCCGTGGGTATAGGTGCTGTTCAGGAGGTCTTTTCTGGAAAAGCTCATTACAAGACCGGCTTTGCCTGCGTTATTACCAATTCCTCCTTTACGAAGAACGCGCAACAGCTGGCTCATGAGACAGATGTCGCTCTAATTGATAACGATTTGCTGAATCGGTTGCTATCGGGAAAAACCGAGGATGCAAAAAAGATGTTTGTAAAGATAGTTAAATCAAGCAATTTATCAAATTATTAAATAAGAAGACATGACTGCTTTTGCCGGGTCCCGTGCGTAAGGAAATACTTAGGTACGGCGTTGTATTTGTGCATATTGGAGGTGGTATGGCATTCAAGTGGGCAGATATGATTCTTTGTCGGCACGGCTTGTGTTGCCGTAACAAGGGGCGTATTGAATGATAACCATGCTCGCACGTATTGTGTTGGTTGAACGGGGTTACATATAAGTCAAGAGTGCTGACTCTTCGGGAGTGCGGTTGAGAATACGCTGAACGGCCCGCTTGCTGAAGGGCTGGCGGTCCGGTCCTGCCGCGGGCGCCACAGTCGGCGCTCCCTACGCATGTGCATGTAGCCCTAAACGGTCTATGTCCCGGCCAAGCCTGGGCTAGTTGTTGCGTGCCATGACGTTGTTTACGCCGG
>CWGY01000032.1_pt1 | contig 6730 bp, 7 predicted proteins | sample 678861 | NCBI WGS metagenome assembly CWGY01 (sample SAMEA3735962, study PRJEB9488) | human gut metagenome | biome: ENVO:mammalia-associated habitat; material: ENVO:feces | place: Malawi | collected 2009-02-27
GCTTGACTCTCGGAGGGGGAAACCGTCCTTGGCGAACGTGCCGCTAGCTGTAGCGTGATATGGCGTGCTTTTGCGCGATGCCCCGTGATACGCTTGCTGCCAGAATATGGCGTTTGAACTGGTAAAATGCCATTCCGACCTTGGAGAACGGCAAAACGTTCAGTTTGCCTGGATGTCGTAGGTTCAAATCCTGCCCCGCGACCAAGAACTTGCAGCTCGTCGGCTTAGCCGGCGAGCTTTCCTCTTACTTGGGCAGTTCTTCTGCCCTAGCCCTCAGCCTTTTATAAACAATCTTGATCTGTAACACGTAGACCTCGTTTGGGTCGCTACATGTTACGGGTCGAGATCTTCTGGTAAGTGGGCCTGGTGTATCTCGACCTGTAACACGTCGAGCCCGTTTTGCTGAGTAGCTGTTACAGATTGAGACAAACCGACAGGCCGGTTTAGTAGGTGGGTGAGGGGCTGGTGAGCATCGCGTGCCTTGCAAAAACGTTAGGCTCGGCTCTCCCATAATGGCGTGCGTAGCAGGGGAGGGGCCGGTGGGGGTGCATGAAAAAGAACACTCCAACTTGTCCCGCATTCTATCCGCTTTCAGGATTTAATTTGGATAGTTTACGGGACAACTTGGAGTGATTTGGACAGAACGCGAGCAATGTTGGACTGAGCGTGTTCTACAGCTTAGCCACGGCGTCACCCAGCAGGTCCTGGTCCCATCCCACGGCGATGAAGTTGCCGCCGTAGGTGTTGTCGTACACGTCGGTGGTGCTGGAGGACTGGTAGGCCTTGATGACCTTGCGGTAGATCTCGACCTTCTCGGGATCCTTGAGGTCCTCGGTGCGGCAGGCGATGAGGTTCCAGTACTGCTCCTCGTCGAGGTTGGCGTCCTCGTAGATCACATCGTCGTGGGATAGGTTGTTATCGATGGCGTAGTTGCCGTTAACGATACCGGCCGCCACATCGGGCAGGATGGACGGGATGTTGTTGGCCGCGATCTGGACGATCTCGATACCCTTTGGATTCTCCGTGATGTCGGCCACGGTGGGGTTGAAGCCTGCGTCGTCGGAGAGCGTGATGAGACCTGCGGACTCGAGCACCTTCAGGGCGCGGCCGCCGTTCGTCACGTCGTCGGGGATGGCCACTTTGTCGCCAGCCTTGAGCTGGTCGATGGAGTCGAGATTGGCCGAGTACAGGTGCAGCGGCTGGATGAACGTGTTCGCAATGTTCGTGAGCTCGTAGCCCTTGCTCTCGAGCTCGGTGGCAAAGAAGATGCGGTGCTGGAAGCTGTTGAGGTCGATGTCGCCGTCGGCCAGGGCCGCGTTGGGGGTCGTGTAGTCGGAGAACTGCACAATCTCGAGGTCGATGCCCTCTTCGGCGAGCTTGGCCTTGGCAGGGGCGAACAGCTCCTCGTAGATGGCGCCGGTGACGCCCATCTTCACGGTGACGCGCTCGGCAGGTGCGGCGGTAAAGCCGTTCGCGATAAAGTAGAGCGCGAAGCCCACGACAAGCGCGGAGGCACCAATAAGGGCGTTGCGGCCCGTGTGGGAGGGTGCGGCATCGTCGGTCTTGGCGGCCGCGGCCTTCGCGGCGCGGTGCGCGGAGCTGCTCGTGCGGGCCACGGCGTTGCCCACGATCTGGATGATCGACACCATCACGACGAGCACGATAACGGTGACGTAGATCACATCGAGCTGGTTGCGGTCCTTGCCGTACTGGATGGCGAAGTTGCCCAGGCCACCCGCGCCCACGGCGCCGGCCATGGCGGTGAGGTTGAGCAGGCTGATGAGCGTGACGGTAGTCACGCGGGCGAGCGACGAGATGGACTCGCGCAGGTACACGCGCCAGATGATGTCCGCAGGCGAGCAACCCATGGCCTCGGCGGCCTCGACGAGACCCGGGTCGACCTCGGCGAGCGACACCTCTACCTGACGGGCGAAGAACGGGATGGCCCCCACCACGAGCGGGACGATGGCACCGGGCACACCGATGGCCGTGCCCATGATGGCGCGCGACACGGGCAGCAGGGCGGCCAGCAGGATGATGAAGGGGACGGAGCGGAAGACGTTCGTCACCTTGTCGAGCACCTGCCACAGCGGGCGGTTCTCGAGGATGCCGCCCTTGCGGGTGACGGTGAGCGCAATGCCCAGGATAAGGCCGAATGCAAAGACGAAGACACCGGACCACGCGAGCATGAGGATCGTCTCGAAGATGGACGTGGTGAACGTGTCCCATTGGGCCACGACGTTGGGGATGATGGAGGAAAGACTAGCGAGCATCGGCAATCACCTCTACGTGGACGTTCTCGTTGTCGGGCAGGTAGTCCAGGGCGGCGTCGATCTTTGCGCGCTGGCCGGACAGCTTGGCGATCGTGCCGCCGATGGGGGAGCCGTTCACAACCTCAATGTCGGCGAAGATGATGTTGACGTCGATGTCGAACGTACGCGAGATGGAGCTGATGATGGGCTCGTTCACGTCGCGCGTGAGGTAGTTGAGGCGCACGAGCACCTCGCCGGGCTTGAGCGCCACGACGGGGCTGTTCTCGGCCACGAGGTCGTGCACGCGCGTGAGGCTCGACGTGGACGCGATGAACTCGCGGGTAAGGTCGTGCTTGGGCGTCGAGAAAACCTCGAACACGTCGCCGGACTCGATGACGCGGCCGCTCTCCATGACGGCCACGTGGTCGCAGATCTCCTTCACGACGTTCATCTGGTGGGTGATGACCACCACGGTAAGGCCAAGCTCACGGTTCAGGCGCTTGAGCAGCGCGAGAATCGAGTGGGTCGTCTGCGGGTCGAGCGCGCTCGTGGCCTCGTCGCACAGCAGCACGCGCGGGTTCGTGGCCAAGGCACGGGCGATGGCCACGCGCTGCTTCTGGCCACCCGAGAGCTGCTCGGGGTAGGCCGCGGCCTTGTCGGACAGCTCGACGAGCTCGAGCAGCTCGGCCACGCGCGCCGCCTTCTCGGCATCGGAAAGCCCCGCCTTGGCCAGCGGAAACGCGACGTTATCGGCAACGGTGCGGCTGGGGAACAGGTTGAAGTGCTGGAAGATGATGCCGATGTTGGCGCGAGCGGCGCGCAGCTCGGCGCCACTGAGCGTGGTGATCTCGCGGCCGTCGACGCGCACGGTGCCCGACGTGGGGCGCTCGAGCAGGTTGATGCAGCGCACGAGCGTCGACTTGCCGGCGCCCGAGTAGCCGATGATGCCGAAGATCTCACCCGCGGCGATTGACAGCGTCACGTCGTCCACGGCGCGCACCACGTGCCCGGCGCTGCCGTACTCCTTGACGATGTGGGAAAGTTCTATCACGGTGGTCCCTTTCTGGGATGAGGGTCTGGGTAAGGGTTGAAGCTGGGCCCGCAGGCGAATAAAAAAGGCGAGAAACCCGCTCGGGTTCCTCGCCTAAGACATTCGTATGCCGTGCGGGCTACATCATTCGCTGCACGTGCGAGAGGGCCGGCGAGGAGGCACCGGGCATCATCATGCCCATGGGCATACACATCATGTTGTTCATCTTCATGGTCGATGCGGTCATCTCTCGCTCCTCTCATAAAGCGCGGTCTTTGCGTGGGGGTTACCTTACCGTGGTGTGGCGCATGTGGCAACCCTCGAATTCATGTCGAAACAAAACAGCTCTGCTCGGGTCCCTACTCCAGCTCGAAGGCGACGGTGATCCTGCGAACGATATATGCCAGCACAACCTGAGTCCTCAACGTAATTCTACTTGACGGGCCCCCGCTATTGTCTTACTGTACTATTCAAGTAATACAATAAGACAAGGAGGTGATGCCTGTGCCATGGGACTTTGCGGAAGGTTCGCCCATCTGGCGCCAGATTGCCGTGCGCATCAAGTCTGACGTTGCGGGCGGCAGACTCGCCCCGGGAGAGAAGATCGCTTCGGTGCGCGACCTAGCCGTTCAAGCGGGGGTGAACCCCAACACGATGCAGCGCGCCCTCGCACAGCTCGAGCAGGAGGGCATCCTGCGCACCGAGCGCACGAGTGGCAGGTACGTGACGGAAGATGCCGCAGTGCTCGACGTCCTACGCGGGCAGCTCGCATCGGGGATCATTGCCGACCTCTACCGCAAGCTGCGCGCGATCGGCATGGATGACGATCAGATTGTGGCGGCGGTTGCCGCCTGGAAGGATGAGGGATAATGGCGCTTCTGGAATGCAAGACGCTGGCAAAGCGATACGGGGAGGTTGCGGCGCTCGGCGGCATCGACCTCTCGCTCGAGGCGGGCAAGGTGATTGGCCTTTTGGGGCCGAACGGCTCAGGCAAGACGACACTCATCAAGCTTGCAAACGGCCTTATCAAGCCGACGTCGGGACAGGTCCTCATAGAGGGCATGGCTCCGTGCACAAAGACCAAGGCCAAGGTGGCCTACCTGCCCGACCGCGACTTTTTGCCCGAGTACATGAGCACGGCGCAGCTGCTCGACTACTACGAGGACTTCTTCGCAGACTTTGACCGCGAGCGTGCTCTGGGCATGCTCGCGGACCTGGGGCTCGACGCATCGGGCCGCCTCAAGGAGCTGTCCCGGGGTACGCGCGAGAAGGTCCAGCTCATCCTCACGATGAGCCGACGCGCCCATGCATACCTGCTTGACGAGCCCATCGCGGGCGTCGACCCTGCGGCGCGCGACTACATTCTGCGCACGATCATCTCCAATTACTCGCCAAACTCGCTCGTGCTCATCTCAACGCACCTCATCGCCGACATCGAAGGTGTGCTCGACGACGTCGTCTTCCTCAAGCAGGGCCGTGTGGTGCTTCACGAGTCTGCCGAAGACCTGCGCGAGCGCACCGGCAAGAGCGTAGACGGTCTCTTCAGGGAGGTATTCGCATGCTAGGCACACTCTTCAAGTACGACTTCCGCGAGGTCGGAAGAACCATGGGTCCACTCTACGCCGCGCTTGTCGCGCTGTCCGTTGTCATGGGGGCACTTCTTGGCGTGAGGGGAAACAAGGTCTACACCGCAGATGACGCTCTTTCTGTCGTCTTGATGGTCATGATGACTGCCTGGCTTCTCCTGTTCGTGGCGATAAGCGTCATAATGCTGGTGCTTGTGGCGCGCAACTACCGCGACACGCTCTTTGGGAGCCGTGGCTATCTCACCAACGTCCTGCCGGCACGTGCTGCTGAACATGTGGCCGACAAGACCATCAACGGGCTCATTTGGGCAACGTTCACCGCGTTTATGAGTATCGTCGCGTTCGCGATGTTCATCATAACCGTCGTCCTCATTGACCCTGCTGCCAGACAGTCTCTTCTCGAGGACCTCGGGTCGATCTCGCTCGGATCAGTCTTCTCGGCGCAGTCGGGGATGCTGGGGGTGGCAAAGTGCGCCGGCGTGGTGGCCATCTCCTTTCTCGTCTTCTCCGCTTCATCCGTGTCATGGCTTTTTGCGGGCATTTCACTGGGCAGCATGGCGAGGAGGCACCCAGGACTAGCCAAGGCCGCCGCCTTCGCGACGCTTGCCCTCGTATGGATGCTCGTGGCAAATGTGCTGGCCACAACGTATACACTCCTCCTGCTCGTGCAGGTGGCATTCACGGTTGTCTTCAGTGCGATGTCGGTGTACGTCTTGGATCGACATCTCGACTTGGAATAGCTCCATCCCGTGCGAATCCCCGTGACCAACTCGCGAGGAGAGGGTGACTGCGTCGCGCGCATCCTGGTTGAGTTCGGCTAGGCCAGGGAGCTCGCCGACCACATCGGGCGCACGCGTCGCACGGCCGGCACCGTTCTCAAAGGGATCTCAGGTCCTTCCGGTCCGCTTGAGTGGCACGGTTCGGCCGTCACCGATCTGGGGCAGTACTACTCTTTGCGATAGGGTTCGCACCTATTTCGCACCTATTCCGCAGTAATGTCGCACTTTCGTTGCGTCGGCGCTGAAGGCGGATTCTTCGCGAAGAAAGATTTGTGCCATCGGCTGGTACCGTTGACCAGCAAAAACAAAAGCGGATAGCCGTTGACGTTCATGCCAGACGCTGAAGCCGGGCTCATAACCCGGATGTCGTAGGTTCAAATCCTGCCTCGCGACCAAGAACTTGCAGCTCGGGAGCTTTACGGATTCCGAGCCGTTTTTCGAATGATTCGTTACGTGTTTTTCGAATGACGACACATGCCCTTTGATGCGGGGATCGGCTTCCAATCTGAACCCGTTACAACAGATTCCCTAGCACCTCTTGCCAACGTTGCTTAAGACGTTCAAACGTCCAAGCTGCGTTGGCAGGACTCGTTGAGGGCAGAACGGTCGCTTTGATACCCGTATGATCCTCCAAATTCTTCTCATCCCTCTTGAACCCGGACATTCGGAGCGTCGCCCGCCACAAGGGCCAACTCAAGGCCAAGGGCTTCGAGCACAGCGGTCAGTTTGTCGAACTGGACACCAGGGTTTTGTCCCAGCTCGAGCGACCACAGACAGCGTTTTGAAACACCCGCAGCATCCGCAAGCTGAGCCTGCGTTAAGCCAAGCTGCGTGCGGCGATCCTTTATCGCGTATCCAATCGCAAGTGCATCGACCATCGCAAACGCCGTCCATTCCCTATGCTGATGCTCACGGCGGAAATCGCATTATTATGCGAACTACTTGCGTCCGACGACATCTAGTCACTCGAGATGCGTCGATATACGCGAAGTTCCTCACGCGTTTCTTTACCATGCGCGCTCGCATGGCATTCCCGGCCCAAGCGCTCGTATAGCTGGTTGATTTCCGATCCCAACCGAACAC
>CWGY01000040.1_pt1 | contig 6375 bp, 3 predicted proteins | sample 678861 | NCBI WGS metagenome assembly CWGY01 (sample SAMEA3735962, study PRJEB9488) | human gut metagenome | biome: ENVO:mammalia-associated habitat; material: ENVO:feces | place: Malawi | collected 2009-02-27
CGGGCGCGAGGCGGGCGCGAGGCGGGCGCGGGACGGGCGCCAACCTTGCCCGACGCGCTTAGAATCTCTCCGGCGGTCAAGGCTTGAAGAGAGGCTCGGAGGAGACGGACATGCATCAGCTGGTACTGGGCCTGCTCGCCCACGTGGACGCGGGCAAGACGACGCTCGCCGAGGAGCTGCTCGCCCGCTCCGGAGCCATCCGGGTGCGCGGGCGCGTGGACGCCGGCAGCTCTCACCTGGACACGGACGCCATGGAGCGCGAGCGCGGCATCACCATCTTTGCCTCGCAAGCCTCGCTTACCTGGGGAGACATGCGCGTCACGCTCGTGGATGCCCCGGGTCACGTGGACTTCTCTGCCGAGGCGGAGCGCACGCTGCAGGCGCTCGATGCCGCGCTGCTCGTGGTTGGCGCCAACGACGGTGTGCAGGGCCACACCGAGACGCTCTGGGACCTGCTCGAGCGTCACGCGCTGCCAACCTTCGTCTTCGTGAACAAGATGGACTTGGAGCATTCGCCGCGCGAGGACCTTCTCCAGGAGCTTCGCGGGCGCCTCTCAGGTGCCTGCCTCGATGCCGGTGAGCTGCTTGACGGCGGCCCGGCGCTCGAGGACGCGGCGGCGACGGACGAGGCCGCGCTTGAGGAGTACCTCGAGACGGGTGCGCTTGCCACCGCGACGCTCCGCCGGCTCGTGACGGAGCGCAAGGTGGCTCCCGTGCTTTTTGGCTCGGCGTTGGTAGGCGAGGGCTCGAGCAAGCTGTTGGACGCCCTCGCCGAGCTGGCCCCGCGCCCCGCCTGGTCGCCTGCGTTTGCTGCCCGCGTCTGGCGCGTAAGCCGCGGCGCCCGTGGCGAGCGCCTTGCCTGGCTCAAGGTCACGGGCGGCACGCTTCGCGCAAAGATGCCGCTCGAGGGCACGGACCGCGGCCAGGTGTGGGCCGAGAAGGTCAACGAGGTGCGTCTCTACCAGGGGGATGCGTTCGAGCCGGTGACCGAGGCCCCTGCCGGCTCAGTCGTCGCCGTGACCGGGCTCGCGCACGTGGTGCCCGGCAGCGTGCTGGGCGCGGAGCCGGCGAGCGCGGCGCCCGTGCTGGCGCCGGTCCTCTCGTACCAGGTGCTCCCCGCGGGTGTGGGCTCGGGCGAGGCGGCAGGCTCGGGAACGGACGGTGTCCCGGCCGCGGGTGGCGCCCCAGCCACGGGCAGGGCCGCAGTCGCGGGCGGCGCCCCTGCCCCCGTCGGCTTCGCCTCCGCCGCAGATGCCCATGCCGTTGTGGTGGCCCTGCGCGAGCTGACAGACGAGGACCCCATGCTCGGCGTGCGCTGGGACCCAGACCTGCAGGAGGTTCACGTCCAGCTCATGGGAGAGGTACAGCGCGAGGTGGTACAGCGGCTGCTTGCCGAGCGCTACGGCCTTGCCGTGGGCTTTGGCCCCGGTGGCATCCTCTATCGCGAGACCATCGCCGCGCCCGTGGACGGCGCGGGCCACTTCGAGCCGCTGCGTCACTATGCCGAGGTGCACCTGACGCTCGAGCCCATGCCCCGCGGCGCAGGCATGGCCTTCGGCACGCGCTGCTCCACGGACGACCTCGCCCTCAACTGGCAGCGCCTCGTGCTCACCCATGCCATGGAGCGCGAGCACAGGGGCGTGCTCACGGGAGCCCCGCTCACGGACGTGCGCATCACCCTCACGGGCGGGCGCGCCCATGCCAAGCACACTGAGGGCGGCGACTTTCGCCAGGCGACGTACCGTGCCATTCGCCAGGCACTCATGAAGGCGGACTCCATGCTTCTGGAGCCGTGGTATCGCTTCCGTCTCGTGGTGCCCGCGGAGCGCGTGGGGCACGCGCTCGCAGACCTGCAGCGCATGGCGGCCTCCTTTGATGCGCCCGAGACGCGGGGTGACATGGCCGAGCTCACGGGTGACGTGCCCGCCTCCGAGGTGGGGGAGTACGCGCTAGAGGTGGCGCGCTACACGGGCGGGCGCGGTCGCTTCTCGCTTGAGTTCGCGGGCTACCGGCCCTGCCACAACGCCGAGGGGGTCATCGCCGCGGCGGCCTATGACCCGCGCGCGGACCTCCCCAACACGCCGGACTCGGTCTTCTGCTCCCACGGCGCGGGCTACAACGTGCCCTGGGACGAGGTGGACGCCCACGCGCACGTGAGGGTCGATCCGGCGCGCCTGAGGCCATGGACGCCGGCCGAGGAGATGCTCGTCTCGCGCCCCTAGATGCGGAATGGCCGTGGTGACGGCTGTCGGGCTTTACCGAAGCGGTGCCTACGAGCGAAAATAACCCGTTAGAGAGATACGCGACGGGTGGGGCAGCCTGGCCCCACCCGTCGCCGTCGCGTCTATCGAGGGAGTTTGCATGGCAGTCACACGCAGGGAGTTCCTGGCCGCGCTCACGGCCACCGCCACCACGGGGGCGCTTGCCGCCTGCGGGGGCAAGCAGCCTGCTGCCACCGATGCCGCCACCACCGACGCCGCCTCCAACGCCGACCTCAAGGAGTTCAAGGACCTCGAGCTCGACATGAAGGCCTGGCACTACGACTCAGACCATCAGGTCTGGTGGCAGGTGGGCCTCACCTACTGCACCAAGCCCGCCACGAAGACCTATGAGCGCCTCGCCATCTACGTGCCGGGCGCCTACCTCAAGCCCACGGACGAGAAGGCGAGCCTGGAAGACGTCGACACCTCCAAGACCTTCGAGTGCCAGGTGGACGAGAGCGCCACCGTGGGTGCCTACACCGCCGCCACCGCGCCGGTGGTGCTGCCCATCAACGCACCGGACTTCGCCGCCCAGACGGCGGCGAGCGGCTACCTCTACGACGGCCTCGAGCCCTACCTTTCCGCCGGCCTCGTCTACGTGTTCGCCGGCTGCCGCGGCCGCTCCAACGGCTACGACAGCACCGGCTCGAGAGACGGCTTCTTCTCAGGCGGCGCCCCCTGGGCCGTCGTGGACCTCAAGGCCGCCGTGCGCTACCTGCGCTACAACGCCGCCAAGCTGCCGGGCTCCATGGACCGCATCGTGACGCTCGGCCACGCTGCCGGCGGCCTGCTCGCGGCGGTGCTCGCGTCCACGGGCAACGCGTCCGGCTATGACGCCTATCTCGCAAAGATTGGCGCCGCCACGCACGACGGCGAGGGCACGGGCATCGGCGACGAGGTCTCGGCCGCGGCACTGTGGTGCCCCGAGTCTCCGGCGGGCTGCGCCGACGCCGCCTACGAGTGGGAGCTCGGCCAGTTCTCGAGCGAGGGCACGCGCGCCGATGGCACGTGGACGCGCCTTGCGTCGAACGACCTTGCCGAGGCCTACGCCGGTTACGTGAACAGCCTCTCGCTGAGCGTCGATGGCTCCCAGCTGGCGCTCGACCAAACTGATGGCGGCGTGTTCACGGACGGCTCCTACTACGAGCGCCTGGTCGACCTCGCAGAGGCCTCGGTCTCCAAGTTCCTGTCCGAGACCGAGTTCCCGCACACCATCGACCTCGCGGAGACCAACTCGGGCGACTTCCCCGGCTCGGGCGTGAAGCGCGTCGAGACGCCGGCGACGCCGGTGGTGCCCGAGGGCGTTAGGCCCGAGACGGCCGTCGCTGCCGACAAGGACACCGTGGCCGCCGCTCTGAGCGGCCAGGCCACGACCGAGTCCGTGACCGAGAAGGCCGCGGAGGACGCCGCGACTAAGGCCGCCAAGGTCGCCGCGACGGCCGCCGGCGAGGTGGCTGCGACGGATGCCGCCAGCGATGCGGCTGCGACGGGCGCCGCCGAGGCGGCCGCCTCCGGCGCGAGTTCCTCGGATGCCAGCGCCACTGCCTCCGAGGACACGTCCGTTACCTACGCCACGCGCTCCGACTACGTCTCCGCCCTCAACGGCGACGCCCGCTGGCTCACCTTCAACGAGAAGAAGGGGACGGCCCGCATCGCAGACTTCGGCTCCTTCGTGCGCGCCTGCCGCGCGCCCAAGCTGGGCATCTGCGCCTTCGACACCACCGAGCGCTCGGCGGCCACCAACCAGCTCTTTGGCAACGATGACTCCGACACGCTGCATTTCAGCCAGCAGGTCTCCGATGTGCTCTCCGAACACTCGGGCACCTACGAGCAGGCGAGCGGATGGAACGGCTCGCTGCCTGGCGACTGGGCGGGCGACCTTGCCAAGACCGATTCGCTTGGCTCGTCCATGGAGCAGCGCCGCAACCTCTACGACCCGATGTACTACCTGGGCGCCGCGTCCGAGGGCCGCGAGACCTCAACGGTGGCCGCCCATTGGCGCATCAACGTCGGCCTGGCGGACGCTAGGACGCCGCTTTCCCCGGGCGTGAACCTCGCCCTTGCGCTCAGGGCCTTCCCGGGCGTGACAGACGTTGCCTACACGCCGGTCTGGGCTGCGGGCAAGAGCCTGGCCGAGGAGGGTGGCGCCGATGCCACGGCCTCCTTTGTGAGCTGGGTGGGCGCGCTCTATCCGGCGGGGGAGGCGGAGGCCTCGACGAGCGCTGCCACCACCGAGGGCTCTCAGCAGTAGCGGCCCCCAGCGGCGCCGTCTCTCCTGGGGTGGTGCCGCGTCCGCCCCACACGGCTACAATAGGCGCATATCAACGGAGGGCCGCGCGCGGCCGAGTGCAAGGAGCAAGCATGTCCGAGGAGACCAAGAACAATCGCGCCATCATTTCCGTCCTGGGCGCGGACCGCTCTGGCATCGTTGCCGCCGTGGCGACCCTGCTCGCCGAGAACAACGTAAACATCCTCGACATCTCGCAGACCATTCTGCAGGGCATGTTCACGATGACGATGCTCGCGGACCTTGGCGAGGCCGACTTCTCGCTCATCCACGACGGCCTCGACAAGCTCAGCGGCTCGCTGGGCGTGCAGGTCACCATCCAGCGCGAGGACGTCTTCAAGTTCATGTACCGCCTCTAGAGCGGCGTCGCTGTCCTGCCGCGCCGTTGGTAGCGGGCCGGGCGGTTGTGGCGATTCTGGAACCTTCCCTCCGTGGCGGCGCAGGCAAGCCAGCAGGGCGGACAAACAAGAAGGGCCCGGGTAGCGATACCCGGGCCCTTCTGCTGTGTCTTGGAACTTGCGCCGGCGAGTTCTCTCTAGGGAGCTTGCGCCTTTGTTCTCATGCCGATGAGCTCGCGCCTTGTATCTCGTGCCGATATGCCCGTATCCAAGAGCTCACACCCAAGGGCCTGCGCAGATCTGCGGGCCTGCGCCGGCCCGCGTCCAAAGGCTCGCGCTACTTCTCGCCAAGCTTCTCGCCAATCTCGATGGCGTCCATCTGCTCGGTGGGGTCGGCAATCATCGTGCGGCCTGCCACGTTGCCTCCGGCGAGGTCGTCGGAGAAGATGTCGACCTCCTCGGCCTCCTGCTCCTGCACCTGAGTGTTGCTCGGCAGGCTGATGCGCTCCAAGTGCGTGGCCGGCCGCATCTTGGCGAACATCGGCACGTACTCGAACATGATTGAGGAGTTCTCGAGGCCGTACCAGCGCGCCGGCGAGCCGCACAGGCGGCGGATCGTGTACTTGGTGTAGATGACGCGGTGGTCGCTTCGGCTGATGGCCGTCTCCGGCGCGAGCGTCTTGCGCAGCATGCAGAACTTGAAGTCGCCCACGTTGCCGCGCTGCTCGTAGATGGAGTAGGCGTGGTGCTGCGGTGGCAGCTCGCCCGAGGCCATGAGGTCGTTTACCACCTGGCGCAGGTAGGCGTTCACGCGCTGGTTCACCTTGAAGCCCAGCTGCAGCTGCACCTTGAACAGGAAGTCGGTGCCAAACGAGTCGACCGTGTAGGTGTGGGTGTAGGGCTCGTCGGTCACGCGAACGTTCAGGAACCAGTAGGCGCGCGCCCGCTTGGGGTGCTTGTCGAGGATCGAGTAGAGCACGTCGCGGTCGAGGGTGTCGGGCTCGGAGCCATTCACTAGAAAGACCAAGTTGTCGGCGAGCAGCGGGTAGGCGTCGTCGCCGCGCAGCTGGCCGAGCTGGCCCACGTACTTGCGCACGGGGAGGAACACCGTCTGCGTGCGCTCGATGGCCGTGCCGCGGCGCCACACGTACATCATCCCGAAGAGCAGCGCCGCCAGGACGATCATCACGTAGCCGCCGTCGAAGAACATCGTGAGGCAGGCGAGGAAGAAGCAGAGCTCGATGGCGCCAAAGACCACGGCAAAGAGCGCCGCCGCCCCGCGCCTGCGCATGACTCCCGCGATATAGCTAGTGAGCAGCGTGGTGGTCATGAGCATGGTGACCGTGATGGCCAGGCCGTAGGCCGCCTCCATGCGGTCGGAGGTCTGGAACAGCAGCACGATGAAGATGCAACCCACCCACATGACGTTGTTCACGAGGGGGATGTAGAGCTGGCCCTTGGTGTCGCTCGGGTAGTGGATCTGCAGGTG
>CWGY01000033.1_pt1 | contig 5220 bp, 8 predicted proteins | sample 678861 | NCBI WGS metagenome assembly CWGY01 (sample SAMEA3735962, study PRJEB9488) | human gut metagenome | biome: ENVO:mammalia-associated habitat; material: ENVO:feces | place: Malawi | collected 2009-02-27
TGTGTTCGGTTGGGATCGGAAATCAACCTTTATCTAGGCTTCGCCTGCAGGGACATCGGAATCGACACGGAATCGATTGGAATACCATTCATCCGAAGCAATCACCTTATGGAGCATCTGGAGATGCAGGTCGGCATAGTGGCAGAACGCCTTGCCGCATTCCACGAGAGGCGTATTATTTCTCTCGTTGGGCTCGGCTCCAAAATTAAACTCGACTTCATAGCCCTCCCCAGGCACACCCATGCTCGGCAGAATATCAGTGGAGAAGTGGACGAATCCAGACGTCACCTTATATACGTTTTTTACCTTTTGATCGAACTTCTCGAGTAAGTCTTGAAGTCTTCTATCGGACATCTTCTCACCGAGAAATCCTTCAGCTTGTTCACAGGCACACCTTGAAACACCCGCTTGAGAAAGTCACCCTGATCATCAGCGGCGAATAACGCGAATGTCCGCAGGCAGACTCCAACCTGTGCGCGGAGAAGCTGGGCGACGCAAACAAGATTCCTCGACTCGAGCATGGATATGAATCCGTCTATCAGTCTCATCGCATACTCAGAGGAGGATGCCAGATATAGGTCCCATTGGGTAAAGTCGCCGTTCATGAAGGGAATCACTGCATTGCGCTCGGCGACTCTCAAGGCACTCAGGCTTTGTTCTATTTCTCAGCTTCTTGTTTGAACTGTTCGCTATCCAAAATGCCCCCAAATCCTTCACAGGTGCTTTTCTCTCCGGGTCATAAGAAGAGTAGAGCACGAGCAGACTGTCAGTCAGGCGCGCATGCCTTCAATTACGGAACCTGCCGTTCTTATGGCTGAATACCGTGTCGGAGGCGATCTCTGGGGTGAGGAGGGACTTCTGCTCTGTCTCCGATTCATCTCCGAAGAACGCATACTCCGTGCAGCCCCTCCGGGATGAATGGCAGGTAGACCATGTGTCAACCTCATTGAACAGGAGGTTGTTCCAAACAAGCCCGTCTATTCCTCCGTCTATTCCTCCGTCTATCCGTGCGGGGAGCGTGTCGGTTCCCACCCGCAAAAGGTATCTGGTCACATGATCACCGGGAGGGTCGAATACCATCATTCGGTCGCACACGTCGCACTTCCAGATTTCGAGTCCGAGATCGCTGTACGGCATCTCGAAGAATGCCATGTCCACCCAGTGCTCCCCCCAGCGCTTCGTCGCTATTCCATCTCCTCGCCGTCGTATCCATTCCACAAGGAGTTGCCGCATGGGCATGCGAGCCTTGCCATTCGTCATCCCTCTCCTAGAGCCTGCCGGTCATTTCGTATTCTGCCCGTCGATTACGTCTGCGGGGTCCATCGGCACCTCATCCCCCAGGACAACAATCTCGGCCACCTCCGGGAATGCAATCGCCGCGATGTCGGCTTCCAGCGCCTGCATCACATACTCGTGCCGTTTGAGGGGCTTCTCGATCATCGCCCATTTCGCCTGCGCGAAAGACCTGTAGGCGAAGAACAGCCATTGGGGGTAGTTTATCGCCATCGGGTCCTTTGTAAACGCGACCCTTCCCGCATTCACCGCCGTTGCCAAGGAGTGCGCCGTGAAGAGCATTGTTCCGAGTTTGGGGCGCCTCTCCCTGTCCGCGGTGACCGGGATGGACTCCTTAACTCCATGGCCCTCGGCGACCCTCTTGAGAAAGTAGCCGAGCCTGACCACGACCTCGGTGAGCATCACGGGAACGGATTGGGCGCAGAAGTGCTGGAAGTCGTAGCCCTCATAGTACATGCCCTGGACAATCTCGGCTATAGTCTGCTCTTCCTCGCCCACGCTGCCAAACTGCATGAGGTTGAACAGACCCATGAACGGTGCAGGCAGGCCCATCGAGGTGGTCACGTCGGACTTGAAGTGAATGAGCTGCTTGCAGAGTGCGGCGAAGACTGTCGCCTCCTCGCGTCCAGCGTACCGGGGGATCTCCTGTGAGAGGATCTTTCCGAACTTGTCGATCGTGGTCATCCTCCCTCTGAGGATGTCGAGCGTTCCTACGACGAATCCGAGCAGCGGATCGTGCCCGAGCGAGTAGAGCCTGTGCATCGTCGGCCACAGCCCCTCGACGTACTCGTTCGTGAAGCCGGTGTTGTACGGGGCGTCGTAAGGGACCTTCGACGAAACGTCACGCGCGAGCCTCTCCATCTCTTTGGGCGGGAACCTCTCAAGGAACCAATCGCGCACATAGTTCTCGAGGGGCCTGCCCCTTAGCCCGTCCGGGGTCCTCTCCGGAATGCCAACGAGCAGGATGTCGACGAACGACGAGAGGGTTCCGGCAGACACGCTTATGGCGATGTCCACGTGGTCGAGCCTGTGGAGCGCGTTGTACTCCTCGTTGAGGATGCGGACCCTCTCGCCTGCCGCGGCAAGCTCTTCCTCTGTCAGCAGCCCCTCAGCGTGGTGACCGCTGCGATACGTCGATCTCGCATCTTCGACCAACGCGTCCCAGGACGTCTTCGGGAATCCGAGCTCGTCCTCGCCCGAAACGACACGCGGCTTTTCGCAGGCTTCCTGGATCAAATTCTGCTCTTCACTTTTGGGATCTTCTAGTTCCTCAGCCCTTGCGAACAGCGAACAGAGGACGTCCTCTGCCTCTTGAGCGATATCTTTCTTCCTTCGTCGCATCATGCTTCCCGCTTCAGTTCTTCGAGCTTCTTCTCTATCTCTAGCTTTTCCCCGACCTTTTCCTGAAGCTCCCTTTTCGCCTTCCTTATCTTTCTTCCCGGTGCCCGCTCTGCCTCAAGGCGGGCGATTCTCTCTTGCAGGACCACAAGTGCCTTGCAGACCGTTGCGTATTTCTTCTCATAGCGCTTGTACTGCCATTTAGACCCAAGGAGAAAGCCGAGAAGGCCCGTGAAGCCGGCACCCAGGAAAGGAAGCGCCTTTTTCAAATGAGGACTTAGGCTCTTCAGGATGTTCGGAAAGGTTTTCATCTCGTCTCCCGATTTTTGGAATCATATTCAATTGTTACTCGAATTATACGGCCTGTTTGGCAAAGCCCCTCTTGCTGTTCGGGACACAAGAGAACGGGATCAATACATGTGAACTCCTTTGTGAAGTGACGAAACGCAACGGATTATCTCATTTCCACAGTTAAATAGCCCATTTGTGACCGTAGCGGACACTCCTTTCAAGACGGGGTGGACCCGTCTTGAAAGGAGGTGCGTGTGGAGTCGGTGATCGCTGCACTGGTGACGGGCGTCCTCACCTTGATCGGCGTGCTCGTGTCCAACTCGCGCAGCCGTGCGGTCATGGAGGTGAAGATCGACAACCTCACGAGTCAAGCCGAGAAGCACAACTGCCTGATTGAGCGCACCTACGCGTTGGAGCAGGACGTCGCGATGGCGAAGGCGGAGATAGACAACCTGAGTAATGGATAGCCATGGATACGTTTCTGACTTCGAACGAACGGCAGTGGAGACTCTTGCGCACGGTCGTGCAAGGCGCCTTGGGCGTGATCGTCGCGAACATCGACATGCTCATCGGCCGCGCGGTGCTGGAGCCCGCGTGGCGCGCCGTGGTGGTGGCGCTCGTGATGGCGCCGCTCTCGCCGGTGATGGCGAAGCTGGGCACGGCAAGCATCAAGAGGAAGGGGCTCGACGCGGTGGCAGATGCGGGAAGACTGGCGAAGGGGCTGGACCAGCCGAACCCCCGCTCGACGTCGAGGGATCCTGGCCCTGAGGTCGATAAGCGGAAGATGCGCAAGCCGCATCGGTGACGCCGCAAGCATCCTGGAGGCCGCAAAACGAGGTCTTTTATGCCGAGGGGCAAGAGCCTGTTCTCAACGACGCCCGTCGAAAGAAAACGCTCCGCTCTCGGCGGGGAAGCCGTCGCGCTGCTCGCTCCGCCTCTTCGATTCTGGCAGGCGCCCGGAATCGGGGCGTCCTTGATCAGCTTAGCCCGTTGATGGTTTCCTTGAGCTCCGCCATGTAGGCGACTATCTCATCGATGCTCGGGTAGCTGCCGAACAGCATCTGCCTCATCGAGGCGTAATCGGCCGCCAACTCGTCGAGCCTGCCCTTTGGAGGGGCAAGCCTGAGCGTGTCGGGCCTCGCGTTGACCAGCTTTGCCCACGGCGTGCGGTAGAACTTCTACCAGCCTGCGCTCGTCGGTCGAGGCCCTAGCGACCCTGTCCATGCTTTGCCTCCCATATCCTCTTCGCGGCGTCGGCAACCCAGGAGGTGAGCCCCGCCGACTCTTCCAGGAACGCGCCGGCCTGCTCTTCCGTGAGGTTGCGCGCGAGCGTCCTGATTTCCTCGTCGCCCACGCTCTCGCGTCCGAGCGCCTTGAGGGCCTGCACGATGGTGCGGGTGGTCTGCGAGCAGTCGAGCAGGTCGCGGTTGGCGCGGTGCCGGAGCTCGATATCGTACGGCCCGTACCCGTAGCGCTTGTACGGACCGCTGCTGACGTAGACGAGCTTTGCGGGCACCTGCGTGTCGAGGCCCAGCGCATTGAGCGCCGCGTCGCCGGACGGCGCGACGATCCACTTGTTGGCACGGGCGACGGCGCGCACGACCTCGTCGGCGCCGGCCGGCACCTCGGCGCCCATGAGCGCGCTGCGCTCCGGCACGTAGTAGACGCCGCGGATGGCGCGGGTTATCCCTCCCTTTGCATGCAAGCGGCCGAGCGCGTTGGCGGCGTTGCGTCGGCCTGCGACGTCGGAGAAGTCGGCGGCCGTGAAGGCCCTGCCGGCGCCGAAGCCCTCTATGCGCTTGGCGATGGCCGCTGCCTCTGTCATGGCATCCCTCCTTTTTGATGAAAATAGTATATATATATATATTTTTCATCAAATTGCCTCCGATCGCCTTGGCCACCCGTACATCGCGCCCGCGGTCCCCCGCCGCGCGGGCACGCGCGCGTGCGCCCGGAAGCGGTCACGCCTCCCAATCGCGGCCCCGGATCAGCGCCGCGACATCCCGAAGAGGTCATCACTGGGGTTCTTCTCGCGCGTTGCGCGCTTTCCGGACGGCGGCGCCTCGCCGAGCCCTTGTAGCTGATCGGAGCGTTTTGCCAGGCGACGATCACCGCTTCGGATAGCCCGCCGAATATAGCCCTGCAAACACCTATGGAAACCGCCACCTAAGTCAGGTAAGGCCTCATCGGCCGCTCACGCTCGCGCAGGGCCTGGACATCGGCCGCTCCCCTATTCCCAGTACCGCCCCGTACCGCCGCGTTATAATGCTGCAAACGCATTTGTATTGCATTTCGAGC
>CWGY01000024.1_pt1 | contig 5001 bp, 1 predicted proteins | sample 678861 | NCBI WGS metagenome assembly CWGY01 (sample SAMEA3735962, study PRJEB9488) | human gut metagenome | biome: ENVO:mammalia-associated habitat; material: ENVO:feces | place: Malawi | collected 2009-02-27
AGAGGCGGCCGCGTCAGACGAGGCGGCGTCGCCGGCAGCCGTCTGAGAAACGGTTGCCGAAGCAACCTCCTGAGAGGTCGCAGTCCGAGCGCCATCCACGTCAACGGCCTCAACGGCCTCAACGCGAACGGCACTGTCGGCACCTTCGTCAAGCGCCATCGCAGCCGTTGGAGCCGAGACAAACGCAAGGCCAAGCCCGGCGGCAACTACCAAACCAGCGGCATAGCCAATCTTCTTGCCCCCTTGCGCGGCGGCATCCTCGTAAACCTTCTTCATGCGTCCTCCCATATGCGGAAAGCTCGCGGCCCAAACCTGCGGAGCCGTGTTATAGACTGCGTTCAACCTTAACAAGCGTGCGGCCCCTCACGTTGGCACCCCAAATCCTTCAGAGCAAAAGAAGAAGAACGCCACATCTCCAAAGGACCGACGCCCTCGGTGTTCTGTAGCACGCGAATCACAGTCCTCGACATCACCACCACGTTTCGCAGCACGGCCTCGCGTGACGGCTCAAGATATAGTCTGGGTGACCCAACAACCTCGAGTCAGGAACTCTCACATGAATTGGTCCCTCTACAAGTACCTTGCACTCGTTGCGCTAGGCGGCCTCGCCGTCCTTGCCTTCGTCTGGAGGCAGTATCCCAACCTCTCCAAGGCGTCCTCCAAACCAAAGGCACCCGAGCTTGTTTCCCTGCTCTTGATACTTGCTGTTGGTCTCGTGGCCATCTACTGGAACCAATACACGGAGACGGTCTCGTTCTCGTATCTCGACCTCGGATCTGACACGAGGGACCAGTACGTTCCCTATTACCTCTACCTCATCGACCACATACGCACCGGCACCCTGTCTACCTGGGTCTTCGACTACGGCCTGGGAACGAGCATCCTCAACTGCCAGTCCTGGACCTTCGATCCGTTCAACCTGGTGCTCGTTCCCCTTGCACTCGTATTGGGAACTGCTCACTTTAGCCTGGCGCTCGTGCTCACGCAGACGGTCAAGGTCCTTATTACCGCCTTCTGCTTTGACCGCCTGCTCTGCAGGTTCTGCTCCCTACCCATCTCGAGAATCCTTGGTACGACACTCTACGCCCTTGGCGGCTACTCCATCGTGTGGGGTCAGCACTATTGGCTTGGTTCCGTGCTGCCAATCGCCACGATTGCCGTTCTGGCCTTTGAGGCCCTGGCCGAGCGGCGAACGATTCCCAGGCAGCTTTCCGTTGTCCTCGTCACGTTCGCAAGCATGGCCTGGAGCGTCTACGTCGGCTTCATGCTCCTGCTGTTCATAGCCATCTATATGTTCTTGAGAATCCTCTCGCAGGACGAGCAGCCCACCGTCAAAGCAGTCGCTTCCAAGGTTGGGCGTCTGGCGGCACCGGTTGTTTGCGGCTGCCTGCTGTCATGCATCACGGTTATCCCCTATGCGTACTTCCTCTTTGAGGAATCGAGCCGCATCTCCGCCGACAACTCCTCGGCACTGACCAGGGCTGGGGCCGCCTTGACCACCTTCGTGCCCTGGCGGTGGATTCCCATCGCCCTGAGCCGGCTCCTGGGCACCGGGCTCATCGACACCGGCGTTGAGGTTGTTCCGAGCTCCCTCATCCCCGCAGCAGGCGGACTCGATCTTGGGGGCAGCTTTACCTACGAGTACCTCATGCTCGGCTTCTCCGTGCTTATCGTCATCCTTCTGTTCCAGTTCTATTCGTATATCTTCTCTGAGGGGACCAGGCGCACCAAGCGCCTCGTTATCGCGGCCACGGTCCTCATCGTGCTCTACTGCACCAACCTGTTCCTGCCAACCCTGTTTAACGCCCTGGTCAACCTGCGTTACCGCAGTTCGTTCGCCGTCGCGATTCCCATCTGCATTGCGGCCCCCATTGGCTGGGAGAGGCGCGTGGCCACCGGCAAGCCGAGCAGGGCGGGACTTGTTGCCGGTTTTGTCGCCACCGGCGCCATTCTGCTGTGGTCCCTCAAGTCCACCCTCAACGGGCGCCTCGTGTGCGCCTTCTTCGTACTCGCCCTTTTGCTTTCGGGCGCCGCCTTCGCTCTGTTTCGGAAGGAGTCCTCGCGTCCCGCACTCGTCATGACGCTGCTCGCGCTCGCATTTGCCACTTCAGTGGCAGACGGCTTCTTCACGACGAACCTGCGCATCATCAACCCAATCGACACCTTCCCGCTCTCAGAGGCCACTCGATCGACGGCACTCGGCACGGCCTCTGATGACACGCTCAAGGCGGCTGAGTGGATCCGCTCCGCCGACCCAAGCGCCAGCAGGCTCGACAAGACCTATGGCGTGTGGACGCCCCACTGCGACGGCCTTGTTGCTGATTATTCGAGCGTCAACTGCTATAACTCGACACTCGACAGCGACATCGAGGAGTTCTATGACAAGCTCTGGCCGGAGGTGCTTCCTGACGGACGGCATGACGTGCAGTGGCTCGACCTGAGCTACGCCGGCACCAGCCAGATGCTTAGCCTACTTGGCGTGCGGTACGTCCTTGCCATGGCCCCGGTTTCCGAGGACTTCTTGAACCTCGTTCGCACCGAAGGCAGCGTCCTCGTCTATGAGGTGACCCCCAAGCCCGCCATCCTTTCGCTTTACACGAGCTGCGTCTCTGAGACGGAGGCAGATGCCCTCCCCGACGCGACCGCGCGAAGGAGCGCGGCGACTTCTGCACTCATAGTTCCAGACGGTGAGGTGAAGACGGGGGACTCCGGCGAAGGGGCTCCCTCCAACGCAGGCGCCCAAGACCTCACCATGGACGAATCCAAGGCCCAGCTCACCGGAACAGTGAGCTCCGATGCTGATGCCTACGCATGCCTTGCAATCCCCCACACCTCGGGTTGGTCAGTCACCATCGACGGACAGCCGGTAGAGACCTTCAGGGCAGACTACGGCTTCATTGGATTCAAGGTGCCCGCAGGGCAGCATGAGGTCGCCGCTACCTACGTACCGACGGGTTTCACGGTGGGAATAGCCTGCGCCATCGCGGGGGCTCTCGCGACCATCGCAATGGTTGCAGTGTCGAGATTGATTCCCAACCGCGGCTAGACAACGAAAAGGCATCCGAGGCTGTTGCCGAGTTCTCGCAATACCTCACGAACTATAAGACGTACCGGACGCACGACGGATCTTAAGAGCTCTACCCACCCCAAGCACGTCACACACAGTCGCCCGAGGGCCAGCAATGGGCACTCGGGCGGCTTTTCTTGACATCAGTCGCTTTGGGCATCCCACCGCTTCGCAAACAGTACGGCATAAAAAAGGAGGGCGCCCAAGCGCCCTCCCCTCAGTAACCTTTGCGTACCACCAGGAGCTTACGCGTAGGACCTCACGGCAGTGCCATCAGGGATGTTCTCGTAGAACCACTTGGCATTGTCGTAGGCAATGCGCACGCAGCCGTGAGAAACCGGACGGCCAAGCTGCTGGTCATCGGGGATCCCCGGAACCGTGGAGTGAATGCCGGCGTCCAGGAAGAAGTACGTGCAGTAGTAGACACCGCTCGTGTAGTACTCGCGCGAAGGACCGCCGCTGGACGTGTTGTCCCAGTCGTGGTGATCATTGGCGTTGATGTAGAACTTGCCCGTGGGCGTGTAACCGCCAACGTTGGGGCTACCAACGCCACACGCCCAGTCGTAGATGGGCGTCCAAGCACCAGCGGAACCCTTGAAGACCAGGAGCCTGCAATTCGTGATGTCAACGGTGACGTAGTAGCCAGACTTGCTGTAGTCGTTCTTGATGAGGTCCCAAGCCCTACGGCCGGCGGCACTCAGCCACGAGAAGGACTCGTCGAGCTTGCCGTCATTGTCGGCCTCATAGAAGCCGCCATTGACGTTGACGGTCTCGTTGCGAGCGACATAGCCGGCATCGAGCTTGCCGTAGTACATGTCGCCGCCCGTGGTGACGAGCTTGCCGTCCTTGACCCTAAAGAGGCCGGTCTTGGCATAGAGATAGCCATCAGAAGTGGCGACGAGGAAGTAGCGCTGAAGACCGCCACCGTCGTACTTGCCGTTCACATACCAACCAGCAACCTCGCCGTCGCTACCAACGAGCCTACCATCGCTATCAGCAAGCACCACGCCGCCAGAGATGGCCTTCTTGCCGCGGACAACATAGCCCTCGCCGGTGATGCCATAGGCCTTCACGCCGTCACGGGTGAAGAATCCCGTCACGGCACCAAAATAGGAGCCGCTGTCATCCTTATAAGCGACCTCGATGTAGTACTTCTGGGTGTTCTTGTCGTACTTGGAGGTAGTCGTCCAGCCGGACTTGTCGGCAAGCTTGCCGTCGTTGTCGGCAAGCAGGACATACTTGCCCCAGGCCGACTTGCCACGCATGACATAGCCGGCATTACCAACGCCAAAGATGGAGCCGTAACCGCTCACCTGGAAGAAACCGCTCTTGGCAGCGTGCGTCTTGGAGTCGATGTAGTAGCGCTGGAGTGCACCGCCAGTGAACTTGCCGGTAACGAGCCAACCAGACCCGTTGGAGTTCTCGCCCTCGGCAAGCCTGCCGTCGTTGTCGGCGAGGAAGACGCGGCCCTTGCCGTTGTCCCAGACAGTGCGGAGGATGGTGCCGTTATCCGTAGCCCACGCCCAGTAGCCAGCACCCTCGCTCTTCTCGACAAGCCTGTTCTTGGCCATAATGCTGTCTTTACCGAACCAATAGCGCTGAAGGCCCTGGCCAAACGCTGAGGTAACAACCCACTTGGACTGGGCAAGCTTGCCGTCGTTGTCGGCAACCATCCAGCCGTAGTTGCCATTCCCGACGCCGCGCAGGACATAGCCCACACCGCCAAGGCCGTAATAATGAGAATTGCCCACGCCGAACAGGCTCGTCCATGCCGCACCGTTCTGCACGTAATAGCGCTGAAGAGCGCCACCGGTATACGCACCGGTCACGACCCAGCCAGAGCCGGAAACCGTACGGCCATCATTGTCGGCAAGGTAAACGCGGCCCCTGCCGTTGTCGTGCGTGCCCCTCAGCACATAGCCCTTCGAGGTGGT
>CWGY01000009.1_pt1 | contig 4148 bp, 2 predicted proteins | sample 678861 | NCBI WGS metagenome assembly CWGY01 (sample SAMEA3735962, study PRJEB9488) | human gut metagenome | biome: ENVO:mammalia-associated habitat; material: ENVO:feces | place: Malawi | collected 2009-02-27
GGCAATATCCCCCAACTTACGCTGTTCCCAAGTTGAAACGAGGGGGCGCATGGTCGCATGCGTCCCCTCAGATAGACAAACTTTCGATTTCGCCTGTTCAAAAAAGCCGCTCATTCGTCGATATCGAAGCCGCCTTCTAGGATGAACTTCTTTAACAGCGCCGCCGCACGGGTGTTCACCTTGAACAGGGGAAGCGTCTTGCCTTCCTTCTGCTCAAAGAAGGCCTTGGCGCGCACCTTGTCCACCGAGTCCTTCAAATCATCGAAGCGCCCGAACTCGTTAATGTTCGATTCCGTCAGGTCAAGCGCAGCCATGGCGGCAAGAAGCTCGCCGTCTATGCCGAGCGCCTCGACGATTCGCTCGACTTGAGCGTTTTTCACCTTGCGGGCATAGGACGTGATGTAATCCCTCAACGTCTTGCCGTCTTCCAGGGCGACGTCCCCTCGCTCGACATCGTGAAGGAACAGCTCGGCGAAGCGCTGGTCATCCTGGCTTAGGGACGCGAACGATCGGTGGAGCTCCTCGCGCGCGGCGGCAAGACCCTCGTCGTCCTGCTCAAGGCATTTCAGCCACTTCTCGAAGTTCGCATTCATGTAGTCGCTGTCTATGAGCCCCGTGTCGATCTCGGTTATATGACCATCGAGCTCGTAGGGCGCTTCGGGCGCGTCGCCAGGCCCGCCCCCTCCTGCGAACAACTCCTTGTAGCGCTGCACGAGAATGAGATAGGTCCGCTCGTCGATGACCGGTTGCACGAAGAAGGACTTGCCCCTCGGCTCGCCTTCCTCCGGCTCCTCCTCAAACTCGTAGGTGTCCTGCTCCCATGTGAAGCCCTGCACCTTCGCGGCCTCGAGGAACTCGCTGAGCTCAACGAACTCCTTAGCGAACTTGCGCCTGGCTTCCTGCGATGCGGGGAGCTTGGAGAGGTCTCCTACGCCAGCTGCTTCGAAGACCATGAGTATCTCCTGAAGGCGCGCGTCCATCAACGCGATATTCTCCGGCAGCTTCTGGACAAACATGTCGAGCGGTCGGTCTCCCGAATACAGCTTCACTGCCGCTTCGATATAGCCCTTCATGGTGTGGGGATGACGGTAATAGCGGATCGTGCCGAAGGGCTTGTCGGGGCCGAACAGGCGATTCGTGCGGCTGAACGCCTGGATGATGCTCTCGTAGTCGATGACCTTGTCGAGGTAAAGCGTGTTGAGCCATTTGGAGTCGAAGCCCGTGAGCATCTGGTCCACTACGATGAGCAGGTCGATACGAGAGTCGCGGTTGGAGTCGACGTTGACGTAGGGCTTCTTGTGAGACAGGCGCGCCGAGATGTCCTTCTTCATGGCGGGCCAGGTGGGGATGGTGAACTCCTGGCCGTATGCCTTGTTGTAGTCTTCTATGAGCTCGACCAGGGCATCTTCCTTCACCGTAGAGCCGGCTTTGTTGTCAATGCTCGGGTCGAAAAGGGCGGTCACCTTCATCTGCGGGGCGCGTTCCTTGAAGGCTCGGTAATAGTCGATCGCCTCCGGGATGGAGCTCGTCGCCAAGATTGCATGGAACTTGTTGCCGTGGGAGAGCACCGGGAAACGGCGCAGGATGTCCTCTACGACCTTTTCGTGGTGCGGAGTGCCGGGCCAGTATTGGGCGCGGGTGAGGAAATCCTCGATGCCCTTGATGTGGTTGCCAGCGCTGTCGATCATCGGTCCCATGGGGACTTTTGCCGAGTCCATATAGTAGTAGAAGACCTTGCTCTTTCGATCGTCGAAGATGGCTTCGGCTACTGTTGCGGCTTTCGCTTGCTTTAAGGCGACCGCTTCGCGCACGTCGTGGTCGTCGAAGGTCGTCACCATATATGGGTCGAAGCCCAGGACGTTGCCGTCGCGGATGCCGTCTGCGATGCTGTAACGGTGCAGACACTCGCCAAACACCATGGCGGTGGTGGAGCCCTTCTTCTGGTTCTCGTCGAGAATCGGCGTACCTGTGAAGCCGAAGAACAGCGCGTTGGGGAACGCGCGGCGTATGTCCTGGAGCATCTCGCCGAAGGTGGAGCGGTGACACTCGTCGATGACGAACACGATCCGTTTGGAGGCCAGGCGGTTGAGTTCCGCCTGGGTGATTCTGCCCTCGCCGGCCTTCACGTTGCTCATCTTCTGGATAGAGGTCACGATGAGGCGGTTCTTGGGGTCGTCGCTCGCGAGCTTCGACTTCAACACCTGCGTGTTCTCGGTCCCCTGTACGTCGTCGGCGTCGTCTGCGAACGCGCGGTACTCGGAGAGCGACTGCGTACCCAGCTCGATGCGGTCCATGAGAAAGATCACCTTGTCGGCGTCGTGCGAGTCGGCTATGAGCTGGGCAGATTTGAAGCTCGTCATGGTCTTGCCGGAGCCGGTGGTATGCCATATGTAACCGCCGGGGCGCCCCGGGGTGCTACTCTTTGGCCTCTCGTCCCATTTGCACCTGCGCACCTTGTCGGATATAGCGGAGGCTGCGTAGTACTGGTAGCTGCGCATGACTTTCAGGCAGCCGTCCGAGCTGTCAGCCACGATGTAGAAGCCAATGAGCTGGTGCGCCATTGGAATGGAAAGCAGCGTGGAGGTGAAGCGTTTCCATTCGTCGGTTCCGGGTTTATCGCCCGCGCAGACGGGCTCGTTGTTGAAGTCCTCCCAGTGGAAGAAGAAGTTCGGGTTGAACGCGCCCGTGCCAGGGTTGGCGAAATAGCGCGCCTCGTCGGGGGTCATCCCCACGAAGATCTGCGTCAGGCGGAAAAGCCCCGTGAACACGCCCTCGTGGGCATATTTCTCAATCTGACCAGTGGCCTGACTGACGGGGATGCCGCTGCGCTTGAGCTCGATATGGATGACCGGCATGCCGTTGATGAGCAGGCACAGGTCTCCACGGCGGTCGTTCAGGATCTTGCTCTTCGCAGGATAGACCGGCTGCTGAGCTATCTGGTAGCGACTCTGGCCGGCTGCGATCTCCTGACGATCATAGATCTTCAGGCTCACCTCCTTACCCAGGTGAAGCGCGTCGTCGGGGTTGTCACGCGTGACGGCGACGGTCTTTCCGTTGATGAACCCGTTGAGTGCAAGTGGGGTCTTGAGCGTTTCGATTTGTGCGATGACCTGCGCCATCTCGCCCTGGGTGATCGGGCAGCCGTTCAGGCGGTCTATGTCGGCGTTGTTCTGGAACAGAATCTTCGCCCAGTTGTCGATGAGGTCCTGCTCGGTGGGATAGCGAAGCACACCTCCCGCGTCGTCCCAGCCGTGCTGCTTCAGCACGGTTATGACCGCTTCCTCGAACGCGGCCTCTTTATCGAAAACCATGGCGAAACCTATCTACGAACTGCAAAAAGTTATGCACTTAACTATTGGCAATCATTATAAGACATAGATACATCTACCTGGGAACAGCGTAAGTTGGGGGATATTGCCCCTGTAACAATGGGGCAATCCCCAAATGGAGCTTGCTATACGGACAATCCAAACGATGCTGTTCTCGTTCAGGGAAATGCCGATTTGAAAGATGGCTGGGTTTTTCCTCGTGTCTGGACTACGGAGATCACGAAAACAGCCAAAGCTGGAGATCTAATCATGAGCGTTCGTGCTCCTGTCGGCGCAATGGGAAAAACCGCCTATGACGTGGTCCTCGGCCGCGGAGTTGCCGGAATTGCCGGCAATGAGTTTCTGTTTCAAGCCTTGTCTAAAAAGGAAGCCGAGGGGTATTGGTCTACTGTTTCTGTTGGTTCGACCTTTGATTCTATTAATGGAGACGAACTCAGAAATACGCCGGTCGATTATCCCCGCAGCAAGCCAGAGCGTGAGGCGGTTGGAAGCTGTTTATCTAGAATCGATTGCCTCATCACCCTTCATCAGCGTATGGGTCCCATCTTCTGCTTTTGCGCGCATGGATCAAGAACCAATTTCGCGTCCACTTTTCAAGGATAGCTTCGGATATTACGCTACCCGCGCCCCATCCCGAAGATGCTCATGTCGCCATCGGCGCCAGCTTCAGGCGTCTTCGGCACAGCAGAGGGCGCCTTCGTTTGCGGTTCTTCTTCCGCTGGTGCGCCTATCGGCTCGCTGAGCGCCAGGAAGAGCCTCATCACGAGTTCGAGCCTCTGCTGCAGAGAATCGCTCAACTCGTCGTAGGAGGCCGCCAAC
>CWGY01000041.1_pt1 | contig 3295 bp, 2 predicted proteins | sample 678861 | NCBI WGS metagenome assembly CWGY01 (sample SAMEA3735962, study PRJEB9488) | human gut metagenome | biome: ENVO:mammalia-associated habitat; material: ENVO:feces | place: Malawi | collected 2009-02-27
GTACATCGGGCTCGTGCCGATGTCGCCGTAGACCACGCCGAGCGTCACGAGCACCATGCCGAGCGAGAAGGGGATGGCGCCGTTCGCGCCGCTTCCGTTGGCGGCGCCCGCCACCTGCTGCTGTGCCTGCTCGGTGGCTGCGCGGTTGGCGATGCGCGCCTCCACGGCGCTTCGGCTCACCCGATCGAACCCCTCGCCCATCGCGGTCGCCATGTCGTGCGCGTCGCGTGCCTTGCCCTGCTGGCCGCGCTTGCGCCTGCCCCTGTCGCTGCTCGCCAAGGTGTTGCTCCCTCTTCGACTCACGGAGGGCGCGCCGCTGAGCGGGCGCCGTCTTTATGCGGCCTTTATTCTAGGCACATTGCGCGCGAGGGGCGAGGGTGGACAGTTGGGGGCAGTCGGGGACGTGCTCGTTCTGCACACCTGGCGGGTGTGCAGAACGAGCACGTCCCCGACTGCACTAGAGGCCGGGTGGGTCGTAGGCGGGGAGGGAGAAGCCGAAGACCGAGCCCTGGGGCTTGTTGTCGCGCACCCAGATGCGGCCGCCGTGCGCCTCCACGATTGACTTGCAGAGGGATAGCCCCAGCCCCAGGCTCCTACGCCCGTCCACCGGCGAGATGCCGCGCACCGTGGAGAACTCCTCGAACACGTGCGCCTTCTCGGCGTCTGGGATGCCGGGGCCGGCGTCGGCCACCTCGCAGATCACGCGCCGGCCGTCGCGGCGCACCGACGCGTTGATGAGCGTGCCCTTGGGCGCGTACTTCACGGCGTTGTCCACGAGGTTCACCACCACCTGCATGATGAGCCGGGCGTCGAGCTTGGCCATGAGCACGCCGTCGCCGGAACGCACCTCGATGTCGTGGTCGGCGCGGGCCACGTGCGAGAGGTGCCCCACGGCCTCGCCCACAACCTCGTCGACGAGCTCGGGCGTGAGCTTGAGGTCGAGCGTGCCCTCCTGCACGCGCGTCACGGCCAGGAGGTTCTCCACGAGGTTCGTGAGCCAGTGGGCGTTCTCGGAGATGTCGGTGAGCAGCTCGGTGCGCTTCTCGGGCTCGATGCGGCTCGAGTCCGAGAGCAGAAGCGACGCCGATCCCGAGATGGACGTGAGCGGCGTGCGCAGGTCGTGGCCGATGGAGCGCAGCAGGTTGGCGCGCAGCTTCTCGTTCTTGGCGAGGAGCGTCGCCTCCTCGCGCTCGCGGGCGGCGCGTTTGCCCTCGAGCACGAGCGCGCACTCTCCGAGGATCGAGAGCACCGTCGAGTTCTCGAACGCGTCGAGCGGCTGCGTCCCCATCACGATGCCGATGACGCCGTAGACCTGCTCCTTCGTGCGAATGGCCAGGTAGAGGCAGTGCGCGTCGGGAAGCGTCGTGGTGGTGGCGCCGGCGTGCTTGTTGTTCTTGAACACCCAAGCGGCCACGGCGGCCTCGCTGGGCGAGAGCACCTCGGGGCTCGCGGCGCTGCCGTCAGGGCCGTCCTGCGCGCTCACCACGTAGGGGCGCGCAAGCTTGGTGGCGCCCGGGCGGCGCGAGGTGAGGGCGCGCGTGGCCTCGGCCTCGGCGCTCTCGGCGGCCTCCGGGACGCCCTCGGCCCTCGCGCGGCTCGCGGCGGAGGCGGGGTAGACCACCACGTCGCGCTCGAGGAGCTTGGAGAGCTGCTCGGCCACCACGTGGAACACCTGCGCCTCGTCGGCTGCCTGGCCCAGCAGCTGTTCGGTGTCGAAGAGCACCTTGGTGCGGTAGGCCGTGAGCGCCGCCTGGCGCGCCTGGTCGTTGATGTGGTTGGCGAGCGTGGAGCACAGAAGCGCCGTCATGAACATCACCACGAAGGTGGGCCCATAGGCCGGCACGAACGCGAACGTGTAGCGTGGGTCCACGAAGCAGTAGTTGAAGAGCACCACCGACACGAGCGCTGCCACCATGGTAAGGGGGCGGTGCGCCGTCATGATGGCGCAGATGAGCGTGGCCAGGATGTAGGCCGAGGTGATGTTCTCGGTGGTGAAGCCCAGGGCGTCGAAGGCAAAGCCGATTGCGGTGGCCCCGGCAAGCAGCCCTGTCGCCCACAGCAGGTCTCGCGGCTGGGGCACGGTGAACCAGCGTGTGGGCTGCGCGATGCCGCGCCCGGGCCGGCCCCCGCGCCGGCCGCCCTTGGGCACCTTGTCCGGGATGATGTAGATGTCGAGGCTCGGCGCGAGCTCGATGAGGCGGTCGGTGAGCTCGGAGCGGCCGAGCGGCGAGCGCCGGGCGGTGTTCCTCCCCATCACGAGCTTCGAGACGCCCGAGAGCCGCGCGAACTCGGCCAGCTGGAAGGCCACGTCGTCGCCGTAGGCCGAGACCACGTGCGCGCCCAGCTGCTCGGCGAGCCCGAGGTTGGCGTGGAGCTGGCGGTCGTCTTCGTCGGAGAGCGACGAGGTGTCGGGGGTCTTCACGTAGAGGGCGGTGAACTCGGCCTTGAAGGCGGTGGCCATGCGGGCCGCCGTGCGCAGGATCGTGGGGTTGGAGGCTGAGGGCGACACGCACACGAGCACGTGCTCGCCGGTGTGGTAGTCGCGGCTGGACTTGGCGCGGGCCTCGTCGGAGAGCAGGTTCATGCGGTCGGCGCTGCGGCCGCGGGCCTGTCCTCGCCCTCGCCCGTGGGCTCGTCCCCGCCCGTCTCGTCCGCGCCCTCCGACGCGTTCTCGTCCGGGTCCTCGAGCACCTCCATCGTCTCGGTGGGGTCGGCCACCATGCTGCGCGCGGCCAGGGTCTTGTCGCCCATGAGGTCCTCGGAGAAGAGGTCCTCGCCCTCGTCGGTGACGGGGTGGATCGAGGTGGTGTCGTCGAGGCTTTCGCGCGCGAGGCGAGCCGTGGGCCGCATGCGGGCGAAGAGCGGCACGTGCTCGATGAGCGTCGAGGAGTTCTCGAGGCCGTACCAGCGCGCCGGCGAGCCGCACAGGCGCCTCACGGCATACTTCACGGCCATGATACGGTGGTCGCCGCGGCTGATGTCAGTCTCGGGCACGAGGGTCTTGCGCATCATGCAGAAGCGGAAGTCGCCCACGGCGCCGCGCGTGCGGTAGACCGAGTAGTCGTGCACCTGACGGGGCAGCTCGCCCGACTCGATGAGGTCGCCCACCACCTGGCGCAGGTACGTGTTGACGCGCTGGTCGTCCTTGAAGCCCAGCTTGAGCTGCACCTTGAACACGAAGTCGGTGCCGAGCGAGTCCACCGTGTAGGTGCGCGTGTGCGGCTCGTCGGTCACGAGGACGTTCAGGAACCAGTAGGCGCGGGCGCGCTTGGGGTGCTTGTCGAGGATCGAGTAG
>CWGY01000021.1_pt1 | contig 2999 bp, 2 predicted proteins | sample 678861 | NCBI WGS metagenome assembly CWGY01 (sample SAMEA3735962, study PRJEB9488) | human gut metagenome | biome: ENVO:mammalia-associated habitat; material: ENVO:feces | place: Malawi | collected 2009-02-27
CGCGCAAGCAGAGGGGGCCCGCCCCGGCCGATGCCGGGACGGCCCCCCCTCTGCGCGAAAATGCCCCTTGTTGGTCAGCGGCGCCCTGCTCTCCCACGGCCTTCCGCCGCAGTACCATCGGCGCTCGGGGGCTTAACTTCCGGGTTCGGAACGGGACCGGGTGTGCCTCCCCTGCCATGGCCGCTGACCAACAAGGGGCATTCTGCTGTCACGGGCGCGCCCCCGTGCCCTCAGGGCCGCACAGCGCTCGGACGCCCAACGCCCCGGGAAGCCGCGCTCGACCGCGCGATCCGGGTGTGGAAGAGGAAGAGCTCGGGCTATTAGTGGCGCTCGGCTGAGGCGGTCGCCCGCCTTGCACCTGCGCCCTATCGACCTCGTGGTCTGCGAGGGCCCTTACCGAAGGGAAGACTCATCTCGGGACTGGCTTCCCGCTTAGATGCCTTCAGCGGTTATCCAGACCGGACGCGGCTACCGGGCTGCGCCGTTGGTCGACGACCCGTGCACCGGAGGTCCGTCCACCCCGGTCCTCTCGTACTAGGGGCAGCCTCCCTCAGTCTTCCTGCGCCCGCGGAGGATAGGGACCGAACTGTCTCACGACGTTCTGAACCCAGCTCGCGTACCGCTTTGAATGGCGAACAGCCATACCCTTGGGACCTGCTCCAGCCCCAGGATGCGATGAGCCGACATCGAGGTGCCAAACCTTCCCGTCGATGTGGACTCTTGGGGAAGATCAGCCTGTTATCCCCGGAGTACCTTTTATCCGTTGAGCGACGGCCGTTCCACGCCGGGCCGCCGGATCACTAGAGCCTGGTTTCCCACCTGCTCGGCTTGTGGGCCTCGCAGTCAAGCCTGCTTATGCTCTTGCACTCATGAGGACGGTTGCCGACCGTCCCGAGCAGACCTTGCGCGCGCCTCCGTTACTCTTTGGGAGGCGACCGCCCCAGTCAAACTACCCACCAGGCACGGTCCCCCTCCCCGGTCAGGGCGAGGGGTTAGGACGCCAGAGCGACGAGGGTGGTATTCCAAGGGCGGCTCCCCGGGGGCTGGCGCCCTCGGTTCTCGGCCTCCCACCTATCCTCTACACGTCGGACCGGCGGCCAATGCCTAGCTGCAGTAAAGGTTCACGGGGTCTTTCCGTCCTTCCGCGGGTAAGTCGCATCTTCACGACTAGTGCAATTTCACCGGGTCTATGGCAGAGACAGCGCCCAAATCGTTGCGCCTTTCGTGCAGGTCGGAACTTACCCGACAAGGATTTTCGCTACCTTAGGACCGTTATAGTTACGGCCGCCGTTTACCGGGGCTTGGGTTCGCGGCTTCTCCCTCGCGGGATGACCGCTCCCCGTGACCTTCCGGCACCGGGCAGGCGTCAGACCCTATGCGTCGCCTTACGGCTTTGCAGAGTCCTGTGTTTTTGGTAAACAGTCGTTTGGGCCTCTTCGCTGTGGCCGCCTCGCGCTCGGGGGGCGAGCCCCTCCACGCTGCCGCGGCACCCCTTCTCCCGAAGTTACGGGGCAATTTTGCCGAGTTCCTTTGCCATAGTTCTCCCGATCGCCTTGGTATGTTCTACCCACCCACCTGTGTCGGTTTGCGGTACGGGCTCCTCGCGGATCCCTAGGCGCTTTTCTTGGAAGCGTGGGCTCACCGGCTTCGCCAGAGTGCTTCGTCCGGCGCCTCGGCCACTCGCGGGGCGCATTTCACTGCCCTGCGGCCTACGCGCCATCACGGGGACGTCCAGAACCCCGCCCGGCCACCCTTCTCCGTCACGCCGTCGGTCGATCTCCGCTGCGGAGGTGCGGGAATGTCTGCCCGCTGTGCATCGGCTACGCCTCCCGGCCTCGCCTTAGCTCCCGACTGACCCAGGGACGATTAGCGTCTCCCTGGAAACCTTGGGCTTACGGCGGCGGCGCTTTCCACGCCCCTCTCGCTACTCATGCCAGCATTCTCACTCCCGGCCGCTCCACGAGGGGTCGTCCCCTCGCTTCCCCGCGGACGGGAAGCTCCCCTACCACTACGTCAATCTAGTCCGCCGCTTCGGCGCCATGCTTAGCCCCGTGTATTGTCGGCGCATGTCCACTCGACCAGTGAGCTGTTACGCACTCTTTGAATGGGTGGCTGCTTCTGAGCCAACATCCTGGTTGTCTGGGCAGACGCACATCCTTTGCCACTCAGCATGGACTTGGGGGCCTTAGCGGGCGGTCCGGGCTGTTTCCCTCTCGAGCACACAGCTTAGCCCACATGCTCTGACTGCCGCGCTCCGGTCCGCCGGCATTCGGAGTTCGGTCGGGGTTGGTAGGCGGTGAGGCCCCCGCTCCCGTCCGGTGCTCTACCTCCGGCGGATAACGCGCGACGCTAGCCCTAAAGCTATTTCGGGGAGAACGAGATATCTCCGGGTTTGATTGGCCTTTCACCCCTACCCACGGGTCATCCCCTCAGTTTTCAACCTGAGTGGGTTCGGCCCTCCACGGGGTCTTACCCCCGCCTCAGCCTGCCCATGGGTAGCTCACCCGGCTTCGCGTCTGCGGCGCGCGACTGAACGCCCTGTTCAGACTCGCTGTCGCTGCGGCTCGCTTGCTAGCTAAGCCTCGCCACGCACCGCAACTCGCTGGCTCATTCTACAAAAGGCACGCCGTCACGCCCCTGGGGGCGCTCCGACTGCTTGTGGGCGCACGGTTTCAGGTACTGTTTCACTCCCCTCCCGGGGTGCTTTTCACCTTTCCCTCACGGTACTGGTGCGCTATCGGTCACTGGAGAGTGTTTAGGCTTGGAGGGTGGTCCCCCCTGCTTCCCACCGGGTTTCACGTGTCCGGCGGTACTCGGGCACCAGCCAGCTGGGGGCGCGGGTCCGCGTACGGGGCTCTAACCCTGTACCGCCCGGCTTCCCATCCGGTTCCGCTCCCACGCCCCTTTGTCACAGCGTGTTGGCTGGCCCCACGACCCCGGCGGGGCTCTCGCTCCCGCCGGTTTGGCCTCTCCCCCGTTCGCTCGCCGCTACTGGGGGG
>CWGY01000044.1_pt1 | contig 2988 bp, 3 predicted proteins | sample 678861 | NCBI WGS metagenome assembly CWGY01 (sample SAMEA3735962, study PRJEB9488) | human gut metagenome | biome: ENVO:mammalia-associated habitat; material: ENVO:feces | place: Malawi | collected 2009-02-27
TATGGCGGCGCTGCTCGCGGCCTCGCTTCTGATGCTGGCCGCCTCCGCGGTCGTCTCTCTCGGGCTGTACGGAAGGCGCGAGCTGTAGGCCGAGCCGTCAACCGACGTGCCGGCGCGGACCGGACGTCATCCTTCTCGACGTGAACCTGCCGGACGGAGACGGATTCGAAGTGTGCCGCAAAGTGCGGGAGAGCGTCGCATGCCCCATCGCTTTCCTCACCGCGCGGGTGGAGGACGCCGACGCCATCGCGGGATTCGCCGCGGGCGGAGACGACTACGTCACGAAGCCGTTCTCCCTCGAGGTCCTCGGCGCGCGCGTGAGGGCGCACCTCGCCAGAAGCGAGCGCTCGTCCGAGCGCGCCGTCGTCGGCTTCTCGTGCGGGACCTCGATCGATTTCGGCGCCCGCGAGGCACGCGTGAACGGGCGTCCGGTAGAGCTCGCCCGGAAGGACTTCGGCATCGTCGCCCTTCTCGCCAAGCGGCCCGGCCAGGTCTTCGACCGCGCCATGGTGCACGACCTGGCATGTGACGAACCGGGAGACCCCTCCGTCGTCACGGAGCACATCCGCCGCATCCGGCGAGCCTTCGCGCAGGCCGGTTGCGAGACGGACCCAATCGCCACGCAATGGGGAGTGGGCTACTCGTGGCGCGCGTGAAGAAGGCGGTCGGGGACCTGCGCGCCCGCATCGCCAACTGCTCGGTCAAGGCGGCGTTCGCGTTCTACGCCGCCATAGCGATCATTGCGGCCATCGCGCTGACGGCCGCCTTCTCCGTCGTAGCCTCCCACGTCGCGGAGAGCACGGTAGGGGATGACTCCGACGCGTACTCGGGGACCTTCGTCTTCGATGAAGCTTCGAACTCCCTCGTTCCCGCCGAGACGCTGTCGTGGTACGAGGCCCCCGCCTTCGAGTCCCTTTATGGGCAAGACGGGACGGAGGCCCCGAAGGGCGAGAGCGCCGGGACAGGTGCCGTCAGCCTCTACGTCGAAGGAAGCCCCCGCGCCGACTCAAAGCCCATCCCCCTCGGCAACCTGCCCGCCACGGTGCCCGACGGCACGATCCTCGACGCCTCGTGGACGGCAAGTGCGTCCGACGTCCACGACGATCCCCTTTCGTTCTCCGAAATCGCCGCCTACGATGCGGCGGAGCGTCCCGCGCGGCCCGGTTTCGACGCCGCCCTCGCCCTCGCCGAACGGCTGCCCGACAACGCGGGCGGCGAAAAGCCCATCGTCTCGAACGTCGCCTACTACGTTCCCTACCCGGACGACTCGCCCGCCTACCGCGCGGTAGCCTGGGGCTACATCGCCTCGGTGCCCGCCGTCTTCGTCGCCTGCCTCGTCGTGGCGGGCAGGCTCTTCTATCGAGACCGCATCGCCCGCCCCGTCGCCGCCATGGAGGAAGCGGCGGCCAAGATCTCCGACGGAGACCTCGACTTCAACATGGAACCGCAGCGAAACGACGAGCTCGGGCGGCTGTGCGCCCGCTTCGAGGACATGCGTGCCGAACTCGCCCGGTCGAAGAGCGAAATGTGGCGCGCGGCGGAGAACCGCCGACGCGTGAACGCCGCCTTCGCCCACGACCTGCGAACTCCCCTCACCGTCGTGCGCGGGCGCGCGGAGCTCATCGAGATGACCGCAGACGGAAAGGTGAAAGAAGCCGCAGCGGTCATCCGGCGCCAGGCCGGGCGCCTCGCCGCGTTCGCCGACTCCATGAGCGGGGTCGACTCTTTGGAGGACGCGCCGCTGCGCAAGGAAGCCCTTCGCGCCTCGCGCGCTCGAGCCGTTCTGGCGAGGAGCCGAAGAGCGCACGGGATCTGCGGGCGGATCCGACGGCCACATGGGCCTGGGCCTCTACATCTGCTCGGTCCTCTGCGCCAAGCACGGGGGCTCGGTGTCCGTGTCGGATGCGCCCGAGGGAGGCGGCATCGTCGTCGCGTCTTTCGATGTCTCTTCCTGACGGAGCGCCGCCGCGGAATCTCTCGTCTGTTGAGGGTTTCTTGACCTTCGCCTCCTAGGATCGAGATGCAGGCGAAGGGAAGGCGGCGAAGATGCGCTGCTCGAAAGCCGAGAAAAAACAGTGGATCGAGGACGAGGCCCTGGCGTCCAAGCGGGCCATGGTCGGGCGGGCGTCGTGCGTTGCGGGTGCCTTGGTCGTTGCGGCATGCGTGGTGCTCGGGCCGCGGGCCTGGGCCTTCTTTTCGGACATAGACGCGGTGCGCGCCTGCATAGAGGCACAAGGCGCGCTCGCCCCGCTCGCGATGGTCGCGACGGTCGCCGCCCAGATCATCGTCGCCGTCCTGCCAGGAGAGCCGGTCGAGCTCGCGGCTGGCTACCTGTTCGGATTCTGGGAGGGGACCGCCCTTTGCCTTGCGGGCGCGCTCGCTGGAACGCTCGCCGTCGTAGCGCTCGTGAAGACCCTGGGCACGAGGCTCGTCGGGCTGTTCTTCACCCGCGAGCAGATGGGGTCCGTCCCATGGCTCAAAGATCCGACACGGCTCGAAGCGGTCATGTTCGCCGTGTTCCTTATCCCCGGGACGCCCAAAGACGTCCTCACCTACGCCGCGGCGCTCACGAGCTGCCCCTGGTGGAAGACCGTCGCGATCACCACGATAGGGCGCATCCCCTCGGTGGCCTCGTCCACCCTTGCCGCCGGCTTCGCCGCCGAGGGGAACTGGATCCTCGCCGCCATCACGCTCGCCATCGCCGCAGCGCTCGCAATCGCAGGAGGCGCACTCTACGCAAGAGGGAGAAGCGGGCATGAAGCCCATCCCCCTCGGTCGTCCCGCCGCTCAAGCCAGGCCGGCGAGGATGCGGGCAGTTCGCCAACATCGGCAACGCTTCGATTGCCCTGGGACTCGACAACGCCGGAAGACAACGGAGGCAGCCGCCCGAAATAGAAAAGGTCCTCGAACTTCTTGTATCTCGTTGAGCCGCCACCAAGCGGGGTAGGTTTTCGTGAGGTGGGACTTGTCCGCCGGATAACGCCGGAT
>CWGY01000025.1_pt1 | contig 2886 bp, 2 predicted proteins | sample 678861 | NCBI WGS metagenome assembly CWGY01 (sample SAMEA3735962, study PRJEB9488) | human gut metagenome | biome: ENVO:mammalia-associated habitat; material: ENVO:feces | place: Malawi | collected 2009-02-27
ACACATCTTGCGCCGGGGGCCCGGGGGGGCGCGGGCCGGGCGAAAGGCAGCACGATGAAAAGTGATCGAATCTTTCGAGCGCCTTATTCTTGGCACTCGGGCACAAAAAAGGACGGACGCCGAGCAGGATCGGCAGTCCGTCCACCACGGTGGCCAAGGTACGGGATCCCGGCCTCTCGTAGGGGTTGTTTCGTGCGCCGCCGAGTCGTTGACGCACGGTTGTTACTTTAGACAGGGTGCGCAAAGCCCAGGCAAGACACTGATAAGCGCTGCGTAAGGGTCGCGGGACCCTCCCCTCTCCCGGGGTAAGTTGCGCAGACTGTCCACCCCGGCAATGACCAAAGCCGGCACCCTTGCCATCCCTGAAGCACAGAATGCCGCCTACGGGTGCTTCCCTTACCCTGCCATCCGGGGCACATCCCGTTACGCACCTCTTTATAGATACCTATACATAGATGGTAGATGGGGCCGATATAGATTAGGCCGAGCTACACGTCAGATCGGGCGGAACCAGATGCAACCGAGCTGCGAACCAGATAGGGCCGGCGCCAGGAGGCCGACCACCCCTCTGTGTCTCGCGTCAGTCCTTGGTGACGACGGGTATAACGCCCTGTGGCAACGAACTGCCTTGGGCAGGCATTGCCCCATCTATAGATAGGTATGTAGGCTACGGAGGCTTCCATGAGTACGCTTTATGACTTCACCGTCGAGGATCGCGAGGGCAACGACGTGAGCCTTGCCGATTACAAGGGCAAGGTCGTCCTTGTGGTGAACACCGCCACCGAGTGCGGCTTCACCCCCACCTACGCAGACCTCCAGAGGCTCTATGAGGAGGAGCACGACAAGGGCCTCGAGATCCTCGACTTCCCGTGCAACCAGTTTGGCCACCAGGCCCCCGGCACCGCGGGCGAGATTCACACCTTCTGCACCGGTCGCTTTGGCGTCACCTTCCCGCAGTTTGGCAAGGTCGAGGTCAACGGCGAGGATGAGCACCCGCTCTTTACCTGGCTCAAGGAGCAGAAGGGCTTCGCGGGCTTTGACCCCGACCACAAGATCACGCCCATCCTCATCGACCTGCTGAGCAAGGACGACGAGAAGTGGGCGGAGAAGGCCGACATCAAGTGGAACTTCACCAAGTTCCTCATCGACCGCTCGGGCAACGTGGTGGAGCGCTTCGAGCCCACCGCCGACGTGGAGACGGTCGTCAAGCCGGCGGTCGAGAAGCTGCTGTAGTCGCGGGCTCTTTGGACCTGACGGGCCCGACCCTGGACGCGCGCGGAAACAATCTTGTTGGCCAGAGCTAATGCTCAGGCCGCCTTCGAAAATGTTTCCTTGGCGCGTCCGGGGCCGGGCCCTGCTGGTTTGGGGGTCGCGCGACGGAGGCTCGTGAGCCAGCTTGCGGCTGGGCGGTGTCGGCGGTGGGTCACCTTGCGCAAGCTTGTTTTTGGCTAGAGGGCCTCTCCGGACTCGATGGCGCGGAGCCAGGCCTCGCGCTGGGCGGGGGTGGAGGCATCCATGAGACCGAAGTTGTGCCAACGGCGGTTGGACGTGGGCTTCGTGACGTCCGCCCCCTGCTCGGGAAGGCCGCCGATACCGAGCTGGGCGAGCGTCCCCTCGATGAACGACGAGCGAAGCGCAAGCTCGAGGTGCTCGGTGGGCTCGGCCGAGGTGGTGTAGAGGTCGCACGAGGCGATGTGGTCGAGCTTGCCAAGCAGGCCAGAACCGGTACCCACCCACGAGAAGCCCGCGAGCATCACCTTGTCGACGAAGCCCCTCAGCATGGCGGGGACGTCATTCCACCAGATGGGCGTCACGATGACGAGACGCTCCGCCGCGGCAACGAGCTTCTGGTAGCGCTCGACGAGGGAATCGAGCACGCGGCCCTCGTTGTAACCAGCAAGTTCCTCGCGCGAGAGCGCCGGCACAAAGCCGTCCGCATAGAGGTCGATGACCTGGTAGCCGGCACCCTCGTGCTCGAGCCTGCGCTCGACCGCCTCGAGGACGGCGTGGTTGAAGCTTCCCTCCCAGGGGTGGCAGTAGATGACGAGCGTCTGCATGTGCCCTCCTCGCTTTTACGAAAGTTCCCTCATGCCATGGTAAAGCTGCCAGTACTCGCCGTGGCTAGCAAGCAACTCCTCGTGTGTGCCGCGCTCCACGATGCGGCCGCGCTCGAGGACCATGATCGCGTCGGCGTTGCGGACGGTCGAGAGCCTGTGAGCGATGACGAAGACGGTGCGCCCTGCCATGAGCGTGTCCATGCCCCGCTCGACCAGCGCCTCGGTGCGCGTGTCGATGCTGCTCGTGGCCTCGTCGAGGATAAGCACCGGCGGGTCCGCGACGGCGGCGCGGGCGATGGCGAGCAGCTGGTGCTGGCCTGCGGACAGGTTGGCGCCGTCTGCCGTGACCGGCGTGTCGTAGCCCTTGGGCATGCGGCGGATGAAGCCGTCCGCATTGGCCGTGATGGCCGCGGCTCGCACCTCGTCGTCCGTGGCGTCGAGCTTGCCGAAGCGGATGTTGTCCGCGATGGTGCCGCCGAACAGGTGCGTGTCCTGGAGCACGATGCCCAGCGAGCGGCGCAGGCTCGCCTTCTCGATCTTGCGCACGTCGATGCCGTCGTAGGTGATGGAGCCCGAGCGCACGTCGTAGAAGCGGTTGATGAGGTTGGTGATGGTGGTCTTGCCAGCGCCTGTGGATCCCACGAAGGCGATCTTCTGGCCGGGCTTGGCGTAAAGGCTCAGGTCCTCGAGCACCGTCTGGCTCGAATCGTAGCCAAAGGTGACGTGATGGAAGCGGACGTCTCCGGCGAGGGGGACGGAGGCGCCGTCTGGCTCGAGCCAGGACCAGGTGTCGGACGCGTGGGGATTTGGGGCGGGGGCGGGGCTCGTG
>CWGY01000019.1_pt1 | contig 2323 bp, 2 predicted proteins | sample 678861 | NCBI WGS metagenome assembly CWGY01 (sample SAMEA3735962, study PRJEB9488) | human gut metagenome | biome: ENVO:mammalia-associated habitat; material: ENVO:feces | place: Malawi | collected 2009-02-27
CCCCGGCGCAAGATGTGTGCGTCCCGTGGAGACCCTCCCGCCCCCTTCACGCGGCGGGGCGGGGGGCGTATATTACCTCCTCGCGCCGCACCGGCCGCGGGAGGGACCGCGGGCCGTGGCGCGGACGAACCCTGAGAACCGGATACCGCGATCGAAGAGATCGAGAGACAGACAAGCGAACGAAACTTCGAAGGTGTGACCAGCATCACAACCCAGAGGTTCCTTATTCGTGGATCCGAGACGAGAGCAGCGAGACCGGCCGGGCCGGACCTCCGAGCACACTTGAATCGCCGGGCCGCGCGAGCGGCCCGCACCTGAACGGAGAGTTCGATCCTGGCTCAGGATGAACGCTGGCGGCGCGCCTAACACATGCAAGTCGAACGGTTAAAGCTTCCCTCGGGAAGCTCATAGAGTGGCGAACGGCTGAGTAACACGTGGGCAACCTGCCCCCCTCACCGGGACAGCCTCGCGAAAGCGGGATTAATACCGGGTACTCCGCAAGGGACGCATGTCCCGGGCGGGAAAGCCGAGGCGGAGGGGGATGGGCCCGCGGCCTGTTAGCTAGTTGGCGGGGCAACGGCCCACCAAGGCGACTATGGGTAGCCGGGTTGAGAGACCGACCGGCCAGATTGGGACTGAGACACGGCCCAGACTCCTACGGGAGGCAGCAGTGGGGAATCTTGCGCAATGGGGGGAACCCTGACGCAGCGACGCCGCGTGCGGGACGAAGGCCCTAGGGTCGTAAACCGCTTTCAGCAGGGAAGAGGCCGAGAGGTGACGGTACCTGCAGAAGAAGCCCCGGCTAACTACGTGCCAGCAGCCGCGGTAATACGTAGGGGGCGAGCGTTATCCGGATTCATTGGGCGTAAAGCGCGCGTAGGCGGCCGCGCAGGTCGGGAGTCAAATCCGGGGGCTCAACCCCCGCCCGCTCCCGAAACCGCGCGGCTTGGGTCTGGTAGGGGAGGGCGGAATTCCCGGTGTAGCGGTGGAATGCGCAGATATCGGGAAGAACACCGGTGGCGAAGGCGGCCCTCTGGGCCACGACCGACGCTGAGGCGCGAAAGCTGGGGGAGCGAACAGGATTAGATACCCTGGTAGTCCCAGCCGTAAACGATGGACGCTAGGTGTGGGGGGACGAGCCCCCCGTGCCGCAGCCAACGCACTAAGCGTCCCGCCTGGGGAGTACGGCCGCAAGGCTAAAACTCAAAGGAATTGACGGGGGCCCGCACAAGCAGCGGAGCATGTGGCTTAATTCGAAGCAACGCGAAGAACCTTACCTGGGCTTGACATCACCGTGAAGCCGGGGAGACCCGGTGGCCGAGAGGAGCGGTGACAGGTGGTGCATGGCTGTCGTCAGCTCGTGTCGTGAGATGTTGGGTTAAGTCCCGCAACGAGCGCAACCCCCGTCGCGTGTTGCCAGCGGTTCGGCCGGGCACCCGCGCGAGACCGCCGGCGTCAAGCCGGAGGAGGGTGGGGACGACGTCAAGTCATCATGCCCCTTATGCCCAGGGCCGCACACGTGCTACAATGGCCGGCACAGCGGGCTGCGACCTCGCGAGAGGAAGCGAATCCCTCAAAGCCGGCCCCAGTTCGGACAGGGGGCTGCAACCCGCCCCCTCGAAGTCGGAGTTGCTAGTAATCGCGGATCAGCACGCCGCGGTGAATGCGTTCCCGGGCCTTGTACACACCGCCCGTCACACCACCCGAGTCGTCTGCACCCGAAGTCGCCGGCCCAACCTCGTGGGGGAGGCGCCGAAGGTGTGGAGGGTGAGGGGGGTGAAGTCGTAACAAGGTAGCCGTACCGGAAGGTGCGGCTGGATCACCTCCTTTCTAGGGAGAGCTCACTTCTTAGAGAAGACCACAGTTGCGGGGCGGCCCGCCGTTCCTCGCTGCCACTCCCGGTCCCCAAGGTCGCGGCGTCCGGTCCCGAGGGCTCGCCCTCCCGTACCCTGAGAGCCGCATAGCGCAAGGACGCGATCACATAACGTGATCGAACATTCCTTATTTTTCTCAATGTCTTGAGAAGTCGCATAGAAGATCGCGATGGATGCGAGATCACCCATTTAAACGATTCGAAGCGAAGAGAAGATGTCAAGGGCGCACGGTGGATGCCTTGGCACTGGAAGCCGAAGAAGGACGCGGCAAGCTGCGATAATCCGCGGCGAGGGGCACACGCCCGTCGACCCGCGGGTCTCCGAATGGGGAAACCCGGCGCGCGACATGGCGCGCCACCCCCGGGCGAACTCATAGCCCGGCGGGAGGCAACCCGGGGAACTGAAACATCTAAGTACCCGGAGGAAGAGAAATCAACCGAGATCCCCCC
>CWGY01000051.1_pt1 | contig 1161 bp, 2 predicted proteins | sample 678861 | NCBI WGS metagenome assembly CWGY01 (sample SAMEA3735962, study PRJEB9488) | human gut metagenome | biome: ENVO:mammalia-associated habitat; material: ENVO:feces | place: Malawi | collected 2009-02-27
AAGACGGCGGCCTTCGGGTTGCCGTTTTTTGCGTTGTCAGCACGCCCCCTCATCTTCATAACGCCGCTCGTATACGTGCCATTCTCCCCAGGGCTATCAACCTGGCCCCGGCGTTCCCGGAACTGGCATCTCCATGGCACCGCTCGCATGCGAGCCATATCGAGCGCTCATCATGGCCGGGCCGCTATTTAACAGAGTCCGCAGGGTCAGAGTGGGGTTGATTAGAGAGTTTTTTCGCATTCCCAAGCCGCCAGATGAGGGTTAAAGGAGGCCGGCCAGCGAGGAAGTCGAGTTTTCTATCGCCCGCTGAGGGCACAACGCATAGCAATGCCAATGTGAACTTCGTCTACCAGCGGTTTTGAAAACAGCTCCTCATGCTTTACCGCCCCGGGGCCAGAAAAACTGTAGGAAACTCCAATTGCTCGCTCTCGAATCGCCAAAAGATGCCCCACGCTCGCCGGTACACCCTTCCTCGCACTTTCAAAGGCAATGGCGCTCGGCGGCGCGCCTGTTCGGAAGCTTCGGGTCTCTGAATTGCGCAAACACTTGGGATTGGCTCTGCACGCAAACAGGCGTATGACACGGCCATCGCACGGCGACACGGAGGGACTCTCCCCCGCAGTGGGGCCAGCGCCACGCGCGTGAGGAGAACCAGCACAACCTCGTCAACTGCGTCCGAAAGGCAGGCTCATCCCCGAGTACGCGAGGAGCGCGTCGAGGAGGCCCGTTCTCCGAGACCATCGTGGGGCCATCCCCGCATGAGCAGGAAGCACGATAGAGGAGCGTTACGACTACCCGATACCGAGAACGTGGCGCGAGAACATAGCGATGAGCCAGAGTGCCACGAACCAGCCCACAAACCACAGGCCAACCCGCAACCAGACGCCCGCCGCCCACACGAGAGCGCGCCACAGGGCTCCGGGACCCGTCGCCCTCCTCCTTCTAGCCATGGACCCTCCCAATCGAGGCGGCTCGCAATGATCCAGAACGCAAGATTACCAACCCGCGAGAGCGATCCCCAAGAGGTGTCGGCCAGTGGCGGCAGGCGTCTACGAGGCGTCTCACCGCCGAGGGGTCATCCCCGCATGCGCGGGGAGCACCGTCAGGCGGGCCCTACGCCCGCCGCTGTCCGCGGGATCATCCCCGCATGCGCGGGGAGCA